>ERZ857882.5113-NODE-5113-length-10624-cov-2.854007_pt1 | contig 10624 bp, 9 predicted proteins | sample MGYA00519697_ERZ857882 | MGnify/ENA primary metagenome ERZ857882 (study PRJEB31778, sample SAMEA3449373) | human gut metagenome | biome: human gut; feature: human-associated habitat; material: faeces | place: United Kingdom | collected 2010/2012 ... | reverse complement strand
TCTACCTCCGGACGCCGCCTCTCCGCTTCTTGTTCCGGTTCCTTTAAAAGGAGGGCACATAACCGGAGCCGGCCGCCATCCAGTTCAGGGCTCTTTCTCTTCCAAAAGCTGTTCACGGCAGGTTTCGAGCGCCCGCTTCTGCGCGTCGCCGACCTCCGGATACTGCGGATCGAGACGCTCAAGGGTTTCCACGACCACTTCAGAGACGAGCAGGCGGGCAAACCATTTTTTATCCGCCGGAATGACGTACCAAGGGGCCGCTTTGGAGGCGGTCTGATTGATCGCCTGCTCATACGCGTCCATATAGGCGTCCCAATATCCCCGTTCTGCGACATCCGCGGCGGAAAACTTCCAGTTTTTCGCCGGCGTATCGATACGGGAAAGGAAGCGGCGCCGCTGCTCGTCTTTGGAAATGTCGAGAAAGAACTTCACCACCGTAACCCCGTTTTCGGTGAGATAGGCTTCGAAATCCCGGATCTGGCGGTACCGTCGCTCCCACAGGCGGCCGTCCAGGCAGCGGGCGGGCAGCTTTTGTGTATAGGGGAGGTTATGCACCTTGGCTACCAGCACCTCCTCATAATACGAACGATTGAAAATGCCGATATTTCCCCGCTCGGGCAGGCGGCGGTGGATGCGCCACAGATAATCGTGGTCGAGCTCCTCCGCGGAAGGCTGTTTGAAGCTGTACACCTGCACCCCTTGGGGATTGAGGCCGCTCATCACATGCTTGACCGCGCCGTCCTTCCCGGCCGAATCCATCGCCTGGAAGATCAGCAGCAGGGCGTCCCGGTCCTGGGCATAAAAGCGGTCCTGCAATTCCGCCATTTTCTTGACGTTTTTCTCGAGCAGGGCCAGCCCCTTGTCTTTGCTCAGTCCGCCGTCCTGGCAGGTGTCGAAGGCGGCGATGGAAAACCCGCCCTTTTTCGTCACGCGATATGGATTCGTGTTCACTGGAATCCCCCTCTTTTTTCCGGATTGGCCGTCCTTTTATTGTATGCCGGGCCGTCCGGATCTATCCGTGCCCGGAGGAGATCCGGCCCTCATGGGACGCTGTCGCCGGCGGGTATCTCGTAGTCCTTGACGGCGTCGAAGAGCCGGGCTCCAAGGGTGACTGACATCAAGACCCCCTCCGGCCGGTATTCCTCGGTTTCCACCGCGCCTTCCCTGCGGCACCGCTCTGCGAGCGCCCCTTTCCGGAAAGGGAGGAGCAGGCGCACCGTTCTCCGATCAGGGGGAAGGGCTGCCGCCACGGCCTCGAGCAGGGCGGGCAGCCCCTCACCCGTCCTGGCGCTGATGCGCAGGGACTGCCGATCCTCCCCCGGCAGCAGGATTTCCGATCCCGGCAGACGGTCACATTTATTAAACACCGTCAGGATTGGGCGGTCGATACAGCCGAGGGAGGCCAGCAGCTCCCGCGTCACGCGCAGATGCTCCGCCGCCTCGGGGCTGGATGCGTCGCAGAGATTCAGCAGCACATCGGCCCTCGCGGCTTCTTCCAGGGTGGAGCGGAACGCGTCCACCAAATGGTGGGGCAGCCGACGGACCAAGCCGACCGTGTCGATAAGCAGCACCTGCCGCCCGTCCGGCAGGCGGAGTGCCCTGGCGGTCGGGTCCAGCGTGGCGAAGAGCTTATCCTCCGCCAGCACCCCCGCGTCGGTCAGCGCGTTGAGCAGGGTGGATTTGCCGGCGTTGGTGTACCCAACGAGGGCCACCGTGGGCAGGCCGATCTTCTGGCGGCGGGCACGACGGGTTTCCCGCTGCCGCTGCACCTCTGCCAGTTGAAGCTTCAGGTTTTTGATCCGGCGGCGGATATGACGCCGGTCGCTTTCGAGCTTGGTTTCGCCCGGGCCTCTGGTACCGATGCCGCCGCCCAGCCGGGACAGGGCCGTCCCCTGGCCCGCCAGCCTGGGGAGGAGGTATTGCAGCTGAGCCAGCTCGACCTGCAGGCGGCCCTCCGACGACCGGGCACGGCCGGCGAAGATATCCAGGATCAGGAGGGTACGGTCGACCACCCGGCAGGGCAGGGCGTCCTCCAGATTGCGCTGCTGGGTCGCGGTGAGCTCCCGGTCAAAAATGACGAGATCGCATGCCGTATTGGCGGCCAGCCCGGCGAGCTCCTCCAGACGGCCCGCCCCGATACAGGTGGCGGTGTTCGGACTCTCCCGCTTTTGCACCAGACGGCCGATGACCTCGGCCCCGGCCGTGCGGGCCAGTTCCTCCAGTTCATCCAGGGAACTGTCCGCATCGTATTCCCCCGTGTCCACCGCGGCCAGAATGGCGGTCTCGGTCATGGGCTTGAGTCTGTCCTGTTCTTCCATAAAGTGTCCTCCCGTCTATTGGACGCTGCTGTTAGTATATCACACTTGAGGGCAAATCCATAGGGGTTTATGCCCGTTTGCCGAAGAACAGGAAAGGAGCAGCGCCGTTCGAGCGGCGCTGCTCCCGTTTTTCAGATTTCCGGCTGGATGCGGATACCGTCCGCCGGCCTTTGCCGGAGCGGCACAAAACGGCGGCGTTTTGAGACCGGGCAACGGATCCCTTTATCCGCGGAGATCGTGGAAATATACATAGGTATCCACATACCGCCCGTCCGCCCGGCGATATCCTCCGGGGACGGTGCCGAGCCGCACGAATCCCAGTTGTTCGTACAGGGCGATCGCCGCCGCGTTCTCCGCGACGACAGCATTAAATTGGAGGCCGCGAAAGCCGAGCGCCCGGGCGCTCTCGAGGGAATCGAGCACCAGGGCCCGTCCAATGCCCCGGCCTCTGAGCCCCGCCTTCACCCCATAGGAGGCGTTGGCGATGTGCGAACACCGGCCGATGTTGTTCGGATGGAGGACATAGAGACCCACCCGTTCGCCGCCGTCCAGCGCCACCGCCGTCCTGGTCTGGGAACGGAAGAAGCGGTCCGCTTCCTCCGGCGGCAAAACCGCATCGCCCGGGAAGCTGTCCCCCTGTTCCACAATGGCATTCCAGATGGCCGCCGCGTCGGCCAGATCCTCCGCCCGATAGTCCCGAATTGTCAACATCATCCCCGCCTTACCGTTTTTCATCCCGTACAGCACACGCACCCCGGGGCTCCCGATACCCGCTGGGGTACGATCCCATGGCACCATTATACACAACCCGTCCGGTTTTGAAAAGCCAGACTCATGAAAAAGCTCTCAAAATGGGGACCGGACGGGGAAAAATCCGGACGCCAGCCCGCGTCCGGCCCAGGCTGTCGGTAAAGGGGAAAAGGAGGCCCCAGCTGTGAAGAAAGCCGTGGCGGGTCTGCGCTCCGTGTTTTCGGGGATTGCGCCTCGGAAACAAACCTCGTCAGCAAACAAGGGTAGATACTGACGGGGACACCGAACCGCACGGTCCGGTGTCCCCGTCCAAAGAAAGTAGGGTTCCTCTATACATCGAACCAACGGATCTCGTTGGCATCCAGCCGCAGGCCGAAAGCGCTGCCGTCGCCGCGGTACACGGTGGTATCCTGGGGCTCATAGGTGTTGTTGACCACACAGTACCGCCGTACCTCGGGACCTCCGCCCGGCTCGCCGTAGGCGTGGACCTCCACGTTCACATTGGCGCTGAACCAGCGGCGGAGCTCTTCCTCCCGATGCGCCGCCCACAGGATCGCGCGGTAAAGCAGGCGGGTGTTTTCAAAGCTGTAGGGCAAGCCGCTGATATAGACGCCCCGGCCGCGGCCGCAGGCATTCGCCGCGAGCTGGACCTCCCGGTCCCGTTGGACGATCACCGCCGTATCGGGCAGGGCGTAAACGCCCTTCTGCCCCTCTCCGAAATCGATGGCGCCCTGTACATCCTGCATGATGAAATGCGGCTGTTCCTCCCAGTTATATTTATCCACATTGAGGGTGAACCCCGTCTCCTTTTCAACGCCGAGCACATCGGCCAACTGGAAATACCGGCCCTGGCGCTGATGCCCGGAAGGCTCCCCCACGCCGATGAAGCCGCCGCCATTGTAAGCATAGCGCCGCACGGCGGTGAGGACGGCCTCGTCCGCCCAGTTTTCCCCGCCCGTCCAGGCGGTATCCCCACCCCCGGCGTTGATGACCGCGTCGAACCCGTCCAGCATCGCGGGATCGGCCCGGATGTCATCGAAGCTGATGAAGCGGACGTCAAAGGGGGCGCCGCTGAGGGCCTCGATGACGCCGAAATAGGAATAATTCTGCTTTTGATAGAGCGCGTGATGGACCATGTGGTTGCCCCAGGCCCGCATGTTGCCCCAGGAGCTGAGCACCGCCACCCGGCCGACACAGTACGGAACCGCGCCCTTGACGTGGCTGTACAGGGTACGGAACTCATCGCACACGCTCTCGATGTAGTCGATGAATTCCGGAAATTCCAGCGCCAGCTTGAGATACCCGCCGTAGCCGATCCGGTCGATGGGTTTGCGCAGGATGGCGCGTCTTGCCGTCACCCAGTTGACCTTCGCCTCTTTGACCGGATCCCCGCCCTCATGGAAGGTATCGGGAAAGAAATACGGCAGGAACCGCCCCTCGGTATACTTCACCCCCGGGATGTCGCTGATCAGGCGGAGCGTCGCGCCGTTGCCCACGCTGCCCACCACCGCGTCCAGCCCGATGGAAGGGAACTCCTCCATGAAGGGCTCGGTGCCGATCCAATGGTCGCCTAAGAACATCATGGCTTCTTTGCCGTATTCATGGGTGATATCCACCATCTCTTTGGCGAGTCCCGCGACCTCGCGGCGCTGGAACGCCTGGAAATCCCGGAATTCTTTAGACGGCACCCGGTAGGTGTTGTTCATATACCCCTGGTCGATGATATACTCCGGCCGGAAGGGATAGCCCACCTCTTTTTCAAACTGCTCGAGGATGTATGGGCTGACGCTGGCGGAATAGCCATACCAGTCCACATACTTTTCCCGGGCCAGCTCATCGAACAACAGGGTGAACTGATGGAAGAAGGTGGTATACCGGATCACGTCCACATACGGATGCTCTTCGATAAACCGGCGCAGCCGCTTCATCGTGAACGCCCGGGTTTTGGGCTGGCGGACATCGAAGGTGATTTGATGCTCCACCCCCTGCCAGCCATTGGTCACGGCATTGTACATGTGGACCGGATCCCACAGAATGTAGGCCAGGAAGCTGACCGAATACTGGTGATAGGGTACGGTCTCGATCACCACGTCCCCAGCCTCACGATCGTATTTCCACTGGGAAACCGGCACCGGCTCGCCGGTGGTGCGGTCCATGACCTCCCACCAGCGGGCGATGTCGTCCCGGTCATTAACCGCCAGCATGTCGGGGTAAAGATGGTCCATCAGATGGATGGACAGGCTCTCCCCTTCGGCGGTGTGAAAAGAGGTACTGATATACATCTGCTGGATTTCGTCGGGATTTTTCCGCGCCCAGTCGTTGTCCTTACGGGTAGTGTAGTAGGTGGAATACACCTTCGCATCCACTTCCCGCAGCGCGGCCGGGAAATCGGTCCCGTCGCAGTCCCGGATGGCGTCAGCGCCAAAGCGGCGCAGGATTTCAAGGGTCTGGGGAACCACATCCACATCGGTGGGGATGGTGACCCGCCCGCTCAGGCGTTTATTTTCCATGGGCAGCCCGCTCCTTTTCCTTCTGCCGGCGTTTTTGCATCCGGTCGGCACGGGTATAGCCCCGGTTGTACCACCATAAAAGGGCGAGGAGGCCCGCCAGTCCAAGCAGCATGGCGCAAAGCCAGAGGGGGCCGTCGTGCATCTGCCCGGCGATCACCAGCGAGAGCGACGCTATCAGTACCGCCAGCGCAACCAGTGTTTTGAGTGCTTTCATGGCTCTACTCCTTTCGATCAGCCCTTGATCCCGCCGACGGTCATCCCCTGGGTCAGCTGGCGCTGCACCGCGATATACAGGATGAGGGTCGGCAGCATGACGATGACCAGCCCAGCGTACATCTGCCCATACTGCGCGGAGGCGTTCTGCGCCTTCATCAGGTTCATCAGCCCCACCGGCAGGGTCTGGAAATCGCCGGAGGTCAGGGTCATGGCGATGATATATTCGTTCCAGAAGGAGAGGAAATTGAAGAGGATGACGGTGATGATGCTCGGCTTGGCCATCGGCATAATGACCTTCACCATGGTGTGGAAATAGCCGCTGCCGTCCACATAGGCCGCTTCTTCAAAATCCTTGGGCAGGGTCTGGAAATAGCTGGAGAGCAGGTAGATGGTAAAGGGCAGGGCGGTGGACGCGTAGACCAGCGCCAGAATAAAGTGGTTGTTGAGGAAAAAGCCGTTGCCGAACAGGTTGTACACCGGCGACCCCTCCTCCACCCGGAGGGACTCCATCAGCGAGGCCAACCCTTTGTTGCCGTCCACCAGCATGAGGAAAATCGGCACCACGATATAGTTGACGTTGATGAACAGACCGCCCATAAAGGCCACGCTCAGCACTCGGCGGCCCCGGAACTTGAACCGGGAGAGCACATAGGAAGCCGGAAGCGCCACCACCAGCAGGAGGGCCAGCGCCAGAGCCGTCACCAAAACCGAGTTGAAGAAATAGGCGCCCATATTGGCCTTGTTGAAGGCGTCGATGAAATTTTGGAAATGGAAACCCTGCGGCAGGGCCCAGGGGTTGCCGTAAAACTCCGAATCCTCCTTGACCGAAGCCAGAAAGGCCCAGCTCACAGGCACCAGGATCGTGATGACGAAGGTGATCAGCGCCACATAGATAAACGCTTTGTACAGGGCGTCGCCGCCCCGCTGAGTCCGCTTTGTTTTCATATCGGCGCCTCCTTAGTATTCCAGGGGTTCCCGCTTGGTCACGCCGTTGACAATGGCAGAGAGCGCAAACGAGAAGATGAACACCACCACGCCGATGGCCATGCCGTATCCATAGGACGAGTTGGTGTAGGCCTGCGAATACATATAGCTCAGGAAAACCTCCGACGCCCCGTCCGGCTTGCCGCTGGTCATGGCCTTGACGAAGAGGAAGCTCAGGTTGATGTTGCTGATGATGAAAAAGGTCAGGGTGGTGCGGATATTGGTCCAAATGAGCGGGATGGTGATCTGGAAGAACTGGCGGAACCGGCCGGCCCCTTCCAGCCCGGCGCTTTCATATAGGCTTTCCGGCACCGCGGCCATGCTCGCCATATACATCACCATATAATACCCGATGGCCTGCCAGACCAGCGCTCCGGCCAGGCTGAAAATGACGAGCTGCTTATCCCCCAGCCAGAGGATGGGATTGTCCTTTACGTTGGTGAACAGGCCGATAATGCTGTTGAGCAGGCCCTGGTTGGGGTCATAGATGGCGTTGAATATCGCGGCGATGACCACGACCGAGAGAATGTTGGGAATGTAAAAAACCACACGGAAAAAGTTCTGCCCCCGCAGCTTTTCCCTTGTCAGAATCCCCGCGAACACCAGTGCCAGCGCAAAAGTCACCAGTGTCACCACCACAATCAGCAGGACGGTGTTCTGAAAGGACCGTAGGAATTTTACGGAAATTGCCCAGCCCAACAAAGGTCTTTTCGTCGGAATACCCGCCCCATTTGAACATCGACATCCAGAAGACCTGCAGGGTGGGGACCACCATAAAGATGGTAAACAGGATGGTCGCCGGCAGAACGCAGAGCAGTACAAAACGGGTGCGTCCCTTATGCTTGTGCATCGAAACACCTCCTGAATCGGAAAACGGCGGGCGGATCCGCCCGCCGCTTCCTCTTGCTTATTTGGAACCGCGCTTATTTCAGCGCGCCGCGCAGCTTGTCGCTGGCGGCCTTCACCTCGTTCTTCCACTGATCCACAGTCTTGCTGCCGTTCATGATGCTGTCGATGGTGGAGAAGAGGGAATCCGCCATGCTGACGCCTTCCACGGGGTCGGTGGTGGCAAACGCACCCAGCGCCGGCTTGACCTTGCCGTCGTCATAGATGCCGTACATCAGCTTATCTTCGCCGGTGAGCTTATCGGTGATGCCTTTGATGGGCTGGATCGCCGGGCCTTTGGGATCTTCCTCCTCCTTGCCGGCGTTGAGGAAGATATCGGCCGCTTCATCGGAATACAGGAACGCAATGAATTTGTCCGCCAGTTCGGGATTCTTGGCTTTTTTCGGGCTCCACACCTGCTCGAAGAAGGTATAGGAATACTGCGCGTCGCCCGCCGTAAAGGCCGGCATGGCCGAAAAGCCCCACTTGAAGCCCTCGGACTTGGGCGCGGTGGCCATCTCACCGACGACCCAGGTGCCGTTGGGCATAAACAGCGCTTTGTTGTCGAGAATGAGCTGCTGGTTCTTCAGATAGTTGTCGTTATTGGCATTGGCCACGGTGGTTTTCTCGGTATAGGGCGCCAGCTTGCTGACGGTTTCAAACAGCTTGCCCGCCTCCGCGGTGTCCCAGACACCTTCACTGTACGTGGTGGCTTTTTTGAAGAAATCCTCGCCGCCGGCCGCATACATCATGGCGTAGAAGAACGCGTCGAAGTAGCCGGTGGTGGGATAGGTGAAGAGGGCGATGCCTTCGTTCTTGGCGGTTTCGCCCAGGGCCCACATCTCGTCCCAGGTGGCGGGAACAGACCAGCCCTTTTCCTCAAACAGGCCGGCGTTGTAGAACAGGCCGCAGGGGCTGTAGAACATGGGAGCCAGGTAGGTTTTGCCGTCGTTGTAGGGGTTGGTGAGAGAGGTATCGGTGAAGCCGCCAGCGATCTTCTCGCTAACCAGCTTTTCCTCGCCGGGCACGGTCATGCTGAGCACATCGGTAATATCGGCAATGTTATTGTCCTTGATGAACTGCTCGGTCAAACCGGCGGGACGGCCGGTGGCCAGGTGGATTACATCGGGGAATTCTCCGCCCTGCATGGCGGGGCCGATAACATCCTCCAGGTTTTTATCGGTGATGAGATCAACGGCAATGCCGGTTTGGGCAGTGAAGGCCTCGGCCACCTTTACCCAAATGTCAGAACCATAGGCGGTTTCGATAGCGGCCACCTGAATGGATTCGGCGGCCATGGCGGGAGCGCACAGGCCCAGGGCCAGAACCAGCGCCAGAGCGATGCTGAGCAACTTTTTCATTATATCGTCTTCCTTTCCTATTTTTGCAGGATTTTCTCCTGCGTTTATAGTTGTAGCATATCATTTCTTTTGAATAAGCGCCATGTATAAAATTGTTATTAACTTTATATTTATTGCTATTCGACATAATTTCTAAAATTGCAAGAAACACGCCTTGCCCGGGCGTAGAACACGGACCAATACATTAAGGAAAGAATGAGGCCCCGGAGCCTTGCAGCAGCGGAAGGCCGCTAACGCAAAAAAGTGGCCGGAGCCACTTTTTTGCATGTTTGATATAAGCGCTGCGGCCGCCCATACCTTTCTTTTACATGAGCGGGTTAGCGGATATCCTTCAAATGTTCCATATTCCGGCGCACGCCCTCGCAGCAAGCATGGAATTCGGCCTTTTCCGCATCAGTGAGGGGAAGCTCCACCACTTCCTCCACGCCGTTTTTGCCAATGACGCAGGGCACGCCCACAAACAGGCCGCTTTCGCCATATTCGCCGCACAGCTCCATGGAGGCGGGCATAATCTGCTTTTCATCATGTAAAACGATGCTTGCCATGCGCGCCGCCGTGGTGGCTATGCCGTACTCCGTGCAGTGCTTGCCCTTAAAGGTTACCCAGCCGCCGCCTATGGACTCCTTCTTGAGCGCGTCACGGTCAAAGCAGAAGCGCTCGTCAGTCTTGGCCCAATCGTCCAAGGGCTTGCCGCGGAATGTAACGGCGGACCACGGCGCAAATTGCAGTGTGCCGTGCTCGCCCAGCATATAGGCTGTGATGGACTTGTGATCCATACCCGTTTGCCGGGCCAGGGCGGAAAGAAGCCTGGAGGTATCCAATCCCGTGCCTGTGCCAAAAACCCGACCCCTGGGCAGGCCCAGGCCCAGCGCCAGCTGGCGGGTTACGATATCGCAGGGGTTTGTAATGTTAATCAGTACCCCGTCAAAGCCGGAGGCTTTGATTTTTTCCACGTAGCTGTTTACCGCGCTAATGGTAAAGTCCATTTCATCCAGGCGGTCGTTATTGGCAATCAGCAGTTCAATTTTTCCGACGCTGTTGATGATCAGGTCGCAATCCTTTAAGTCTGCAAAATCGCCCACCTGCACATGGACCCGGTGGGGACAGTAGGCGATACTGTCCCGCAAATCCTGGCATTCGCTGACGGCCTTCTGCTCGTTTTGGTCAATGAGCAACAGTTCGTCCGCAATTCCCTGTACCGCCAGGCTGTACGCAACATGCGCGCCCACATGGCCCACGCCGATAATCGCAATCTTTCTCGTTTTCATTGTCAATGTCATCCTTTCCATATTCTAACTTTTTATCCTTGATTACTGTGCGGACAGCATACCCCAAAGTTCACGGCCATAATCCGGAAAGAGCACCAGCGTATACAGCATTGCCAACACCATATATAGCGCAAGCAGCACCGCAAAGACTGCCAAGGTCTTTTTCATTACCTTGCTTTCGTTGCCCACCTCGCCTACGGTGGCGCAGGCGGCTACCGTATTGTTGGGACAAATCAGATTGCCCAGGGAAGCGGCCGCGTTCTGTCCCGCAAAGATGGTCACGGGGTTCATACCAAGGGTTGCGGCAGCCTCCATATGCAAGGGCGCGAACA
>ERZ857882.5110-NODE-5110-length-10626-cov-2.657837_pt1 | contig 10626 bp, 7 predicted proteins | sample MGYA00519697_ERZ857882 | MGnify/ENA primary metagenome ERZ857882 (study PRJEB31778, sample SAMEA3449373) | human gut metagenome | biome: human gut; feature: human-associated habitat; material: faeces | place: United Kingdom | collected 2010/2012 ... | reverse complement strand
TTCTCCACGACGGGAGCCACGCCGGTCACGTAGTCATTGGCCTGCAACGCTTCGACGATCCGCTGCAACGAGGCGATGTTGGTATTCATTCGATCGCACAGCCTCTCCAGCGCGGCCAGACGCGAGCCCATATCCTCGTTCTTGTTCCACATGGCCACTTCGTCGTACTCCGTGCAGGACGCCAAGGACATCAGGCCGAAGATCAAAAGGGTTACTATCTTTTTCATCACGCTCTCCGAATTTAGAAATTAACGCCCATCCTGATCAGGACGCAGCGGTTCCTGACGTTTTTGTATCCGATCATCCGGCTGTCGTTCCCGTACACTGTGTCGGACTTATCGATATCGATCAGTCCGGCTTCGTAAGCGACTCCGAGGCTGAAGCGACTGAACGCCAAGTCCACGCCGCACGAGAATCCCATGTCGTGACGCGAGAATCCGCCCTGACTTCCGAAAACGGACACCGCCTCCCGACCGATTTCGCGCTTGCCGCCCACGCCGACGGCATAATAGAGTCCCGCCCCGGGTACGACGGCCCATCGCCTACCCAAAGGGACGGCATAATCGATGCCTACGGGAATCTGCAAGTAATTCATCGCGGTACGGCTGTCGTCGAATCCGTTGATCTCGTATCCCTTGCCGATGAAAATCAACCCCGTCCGAAAATAAAACGGCAACCGCCGGCTCAGCCCGACCCGATAGGTCACGCCCGCCTCGTAACCCGGTCTCGTCGAAGAGGAGAGCCCGTAAGAGGCAATCCACGAAGCGCAGTATCCCGCATGCAGTCCGATGACGTGCTTAGGAAACGGATGAACCGGACCGGAAATTCTCTCCATGGGCGACTCGGTAGGCAGCGCCGTCGCATGGGAGACCGAACCGTCGGCCGAGCCGGTCGCATCGAGCCGAGGAGCCTCGCCGTTTCCGGATATGCCGGACACCGTCCGCTGCGGTTCTTTCTCGGGGCCTTTCGCCTCGACGCACAGATAGAGAGCAGTATTGCTGCTGTTGCGCAAATCGGGAAAAAAATGTTCCAGCATGTGTCGGTAAGGCTCTCCCCCCTGCAAATCCATCAGCCGCTTTTTCCGCCCGTCGACGATCTTGCCCTCGGCGTCGTATATCCATACGGGCGTACGATCGAGAATATCCAGCACCTCGCTGCGGTAGGAAACGTCGGAAGCGGCGATCCGTTCCCGAAGCATCCCCCATGCGATGCCCTCGGCATGGTGCTCGACCAGCGCAGCAGGAACGTTTCCCTCGCGGACAAGGTAGGCTTTGAGCTCCTCCGCCCGGCGCTCCGACAGCCGCTCGTTGGCTTTCGCCGTCCCGTCGGGGGAGGCATACGAGCGGATAACGATCTTTCCGACGCGGTTCTCTTTCAGCGCCCTGTCGACCGAATTCAGGAAACGATCCAGCCGCGCGCGGTTATCCCGGAACGACGGATCGACGTCATGAAAGCCCCGACGGTAGAAAACCCGCATCGAGTCCACCGCTTTCTGAGCTTGCACGTTGCTCGCGGCAAGCACGAACGCGAGCCATAATAACAGACATTTTTTCATTCGGCGTCATTTTAACGTTGTCGTCTTCTCGTCCGCCTATTGCAGCGGATAAACACGTTGGAATACAGTCCGGTATGACTGCAAAAGGCATACGGGTATCCTATTTATTCCTTCGTTTTTACAAGTGACGCGATCAAAGCTCCGTATGAAGCGGAGGAAGATTTCCTCATGAGCCTAAAAAACCTATAGATACGCCGATTTTTGTTTTTTATCGTCGTTTTTATATTTTTGCAGTTGTAAACCAACGATTTAACGAACATATAAATCGAATCCGAGTAAGGGCTGTCGGAACGATTCCGGCAGCCCGTTTCGCAACTCGGCAACGGGAAACGATAAGCGAGAAACGCATTGCAGAAACTTAACCGGCAGCAGGGGAAGCGATCGCAATCGAACAAAAAACAAACTGCAACGCACAGAAAACCGCCGAACGAAAGCTCAACGGAAAAGACAAGGGTACGGGAGAACGGCAAGGTCAACGTTTCCTGCGGATGGAGCTTTCACTATATGCGCCTGACAATCGTCAGGAAGGGAAAAGACAGGACCGAATCCGGAGACTTTTCATCGTTCTCTTTGCGAGCATCGCTGCCGACGGACGGAATCGTCGCCGGACGGGCGATCCCCCAAACCGCATAAAAAAGCAACAGATCGATTTCTCGATCTGTTGCTTTTTTCGATAGGCTATTCCGGAGGAAAGCCTTCCGACAATCGTTTTCCGCCTGCCGGACTATTTCTTAGCCTCTACCGGCTGAATGTCGAGCAAGTCCACGTCGAAAACGAGAACCGAATTGGCCGGAATGCGACGGCCCATCGGACGGCTGCCGTATCCCAGATTGGAAGGCACCCACAGCTTGATCTTGCCGCCCTTGCCGATCATCTTCAGACCCTCGGCCCATCCGGGAATCACGCGGGCCATATTCAGTTTGGTCGTGTCGCCTTCGGCGGAACGATCCTCGATGACATTGCCCTTGCGGTCGGACAACTTGTAGGTCACGAATACATTGTCGGCCGAATCGGGCTTCGCGCCCTCGCCCTCGCGTACGATCTCGTACAGCAGACCGGACTCGGTTTTCTTCACATTCTTGTTATCCTTCTCGACCTGAGCCAGGAAGTCCGCGTTGGCCGCGCTGTCGATACGCGGCTTGCGCACCATGTAATACTCCTGAATGAAATCCATGGCCTGCTGACGGGTCATCACCGAAGTGTCGCCCTTGGCTACGTCTTTCATCGCAGCGACGACGGTAGCCAGATCGAACTTCATCTCCATGACGCTGTCCATGTTCTTGACGTACTCGCCGAGCTCCATGCCCATCGTATAGGCCAGCGTGTCGGTTACGTTCTTGAGATTTCCTCCCTTGGTGCCGCACGAGCTGAACACGAGAGCTGCCGCGCCGCCTAAAATAAGTAACTTTTTCATTTTCTTAACCAATCATTATTTGAATTGAATTGTTTCTCGCTTCCGCGTACCCGCGCGCCTTCCGACTTCGCGGCGGGAATGCAAACATAAGCAAATTAAGTGAATAATACTGCATATTCGAAAAAAAACATCGAATTATTTTACTCCGTCTCCGAAGCTTTTCCCCTCATCAGAAACCTCATGCCCAACAAGCTGACTCCGATCGCGGAGAACGACGCCGCCAGCACGGCGATCTTTCCCGACGCCACGTAGACCGGATCGCCGAAAGCCAAAGTATTGATGAAAATCGACATCGTGAACCCGATTCCGCCCAGACACGAGACGGCCAGCAGGCAGCGCCACGTAGCCCCTTCGGGCAGCGCTCCCCATCCGAGCCGCACGCACAGACGGCTCAACAGGAAAATGCCCAGCGGCTTGCCGAGCACCAGGCCCAGAAAAATGCCCAGTCCCTGTCCGGAAACCAGCACCCGCAAATCGCCCAGCCCGTCTACCGTCACGCCGGCATTCGCCAGCGCAAAGACCGGCATGATGAAAAACGCGACCGTATGATGCAGCCCGTGCTCCAGCCGCTGAGACGGACTGATCGACTGGAGGGCCACCCGGCTCAGCCGCTCCAGGTCCTCCATCTGCGCGCGGTTGGACAACACCTCGGTCCCCTCCCGGTCGTGCCGGCGGAAGTCGTCCATGCAATGACGGCTCTTGTAGCCGAAATAGCGCTTGGAATAGCGAGGCGTCGCAGGAATCGTCATCGCGATCAGCACGCCCGCAATCGTCGCATGGACGCCCGAATGAAGGAAAAGCACCCACAGCAGGATACTCGGAATCAGGTACAGGCACATCCGGTAGACATTCAGCCGGTTCAGCACGAGCAGCAGGGCGAATACCCCTCCGGCCGCCGCCAGCAGGCCGTAATCGATCTCCGTCGAATAGAAAACGGCGATCAGCACGATCGCCCCCAGATCGTCGACGACGGCCAGCGCCGTCAGGAACACTTTCAGCGAAACGGGCACGCGGGGACCGAACAGCGACAGCACGCCGAGCGCGAAGGCGATGTCCGTCGCCGTCGGCACGCCCCATCCCGCGGCATACGGCCCCGACGGATTGATCGCGAAGTAGATCAGCGCGGGAAAGACCATACCGCCCAGCGCAGCGGCCAAAGGAAGCGCGGCCTGCCGGAGGCCCGACAGACGGCCGGCGATCACTTCCCGTTTGATCTCCAGCCCGACGTAAAAGAAGAAAACGGCCATCAGCCCGTCGTTGACCCACGCCTCGAGCGGCTCGTCGAGGGAGAAACCGTCGAAACCGATCCGCAGACGGGCTTCGAACAGATGGTGATAAGCGGACGCGGTCCACGGAAGATTGGCCAGCACGAGCGCCAGCACCGTAAACAAGATCAGCACCACGCCTCCGGCCCACGGGCTGCGGACAAATTTCCGCAGCCGGGCAAGGCGATTGTAGAAATTGCGCTTATGCCTGAAATCGAATGCTCTGGTCATCGCTCCGGTATATTCCGTTCCTCGCGCCGCGCGAGCCGGCGCTCAGGCCTTCCGCCACGCAAAAGGCGTTCCACAGATACTGTTATCGTACGAATGCCGCCCGCCCCCGAACGATCCGGACCTCAACGCTCCGCGTCCGGCCGACCGCACCGCCCTACCATAAGACGCCCGTCACTCCGACGACAGCGCGAACAGACAGAGCTTGTACAGCATTCTCGCTCCCACGTTGGCGTCCCACTCGTCATCTCCGGAAGGAGCCGGAGCCACTTCGCACAAGTCGAACCCGACTATCCGGCGCCCGGACGCCACGACGCGCGACAACAGATAGACCGCCTCGTCGAAAGTCAGCCCTCCGGGCACGGGCGTTCCCGTATGGGGGCAATACTGCGGGGTCAGGCCGTCGATGTCGAAGCTCACGTACACTTGCTGCGGCAACCGGGCGACGATCCGTTCGCAGAGGGAATGCCAGCTTTCGCCGGCGAACTTCGAGGCCGACAGCCCCGGCCCGTCGAACATCGTCACGCGCGGATCGTCCGCCGCCAGACGGGCCTCCTCGTCGCAGAAGTCCCGGACGCCGACCTGCACGAGCGACGCAAGAGACGGAGCCTCGCGCAGCACGTTGAACATGATCGAGGCATGCGAGCGCACGAAGCCCTCGTAGGCTTCCCTCAGGTCGGCATGCGCGTCGACGTGCAGAATGCCGAGCCCCGGATGCCTCTCGGCGACGGCCCGGATCAGCCCGAGCGGCACGCTGTGCTCCCCGCCGACCACGCCCACCGTCTTGCCGGCATCCAGCCAGCGGCAGGCCTCGGCGTACACTTCGGTCTCGAGCCTCTCCGCCCCTTCGTTGACGCGCCTCAGCCGCCGGCGCAGCGATTCGCTGTCGGGCGATCCGCCCGTCTCCCAATGCTCGATCACGCGACGCGCCTCTTCGCGCAGCATCCGGCTACGCAGCGGCCATGTATCGTCCAGTTCGGCCGTGCCGATCCCCCGTTTCCATACACCCGGACAATGCACGTCGTACAGGTCGACCTGCAAGGACGCGTCCAGTATCGCCCCGGGACCGAGCGCCGTCCCTTCGCGGTAGGACACGGTGACGTCCCACGGCACGGGAATCAGCACCAGAGAGGATTCCTCCGGCGCAAAGGGCAATCCGAAATAGCTGCCGTTGGCTATGCCCGGACCGTTCGGATCGAAACCGTCCGGGATACGGGCCGTGTTTTTCTCTTCCATAATCGTCGCTTCTGATCCGGCAGCGGCCCGAAATCCGTCGTTTCGCGCCGGGCCGCCGGCAAGGCAAAGTTAGCAAAGATAAACGATCCGTCCTACTCCCGATTCCCCGGCCCGATCCTCAGCCGGAACGCAGCCGCGCCGCCGATTCGTTTCCGGAGCGTACAATACGACGGCGCTCCGTTCCGTTCTATAGACAGATTTCCGATAGCGTTGCGATAACGGGGTCGGGGAATTTTTTTCATAATCATTACATTAAGTTGGGTGACCCCGCCGCGAGCTTTCGCGGCGGGGTTTTTCGCTGCAAATCCGGCGAACGAAACGATGCCCTTCAATCCGGATATTCCGTAGCGGGAGCACGCCGCAGGCCCGATCACCGCGCACTCCGAAACCGGCCTCGATCTTCCGGCCATCTTCCCATGCGCCGCCCATCCGGAACGCTTAAGGAGCGCGAGCCCGCAGAAACGCTCCCGGGGCAAACAAGTTTCGGAAGTTATTGCTACCTTTGCGGGCACGATAAATGCAGAGCGCTCAGGAGATGACCGACAAACCCCACATCATTGCCGACTGCGACATTCCGTTCCTGAAAGGCGTACTGGAACCCTATGCCGACATGGAGTACCTCAAGGGAAGCGAAATCTCGCACGCCGACGCCTTGCGCGCCGACGCGCTGATTATCCGCACCCGCACCCGCTGCGACGGACGCCTGCTCGACGGGACCCCGGTCAGGCTGATCGCCACGGCCACGATCGGGCACGACCACATCGACTCTCCGTACTGCCGCGAACACCGGATCGAAATCCGGACGGCGGCGGGATGCAACGCCCGGGGCGTACTGCAATACGTGATGGCCGCGCTCGCAGCGCTGGCCCGGCGCGACGGCTGGACTCCCGCCGGCAGGACGCTCGGCGTCGTAGGGGTCGGAAGCGTCGGATCGCTCATCGCCCAATACGGCGAGCGCTTCGGATTCCGGGTGCTGCGCTGCGACCCGCCCAAAGCGAAGCAGGACCCGGCAGGCGACTACACGGAACTGAACGAAATGCTGCCCCAATGCGACATCGTCACATGCCACGTGCCACTGAGCGTCAACGGCGACTACCCGACGAAAGCCATGGCCGACGCGAGCTTTTTCGCATCGATGAAGCCCGGCGCCGTGTTCGTCAACACCTCGCGGGGCGGGATCGTCGTCGACGAGGACCTGATCGAGGCCCGCCGCTCGGGCCGGCTGTCGCACGCCGTGATCGACACATGGAACGACGAACCGCACATCAGCCGCGACCTGCTCGGACTGGCCTCGCTGGCCACGCCCCACATCGCCGGCTATACCGTTCAGGGCAAAGCCGCCGGAACGGCCGCTGCGGTCCGCGCCGTCAGCAGACACTACTCGATGCCGCTTGACGACTGGTACCCGCCGCAGGTAACGCCCGGCAAGCCCGACCCGTCGATCGGATGGGAGCGGATGAGCAGCGCGATGCCCCGCTACTTCGACATCGAGGCCGAAACTTCCCGGCTCAGGGCGCACCCCGAACTGTTCGAGACGATGCGTAACAATTACCGCTACCGAAACGAATTCTTCTGACGGACTCCGCCGCGCCGCAACGGCCTTTTCTGCCGCAGGCAGGACCGCTGAAACTCCCTTAAGGTCCGCCGGCAGCTCGCGGCCCGCAGAAATCTTACGCGAGGAACCGGCGCCAAGACGGGAAACGCTTTATTGGGAAATAATTCATACCTTTGCGCAAACTTATTTCACAGCCGCCCCATGTATAAAAAAATCATACGTCCGCTGCTGTTCGAGCTTTCGCCCGAGCTGATCCACCGTATCGTCGTGGTGATGCTGCGGGTCGTGCATTACGTTCCGGGAGCGCGGCAACTGCTCCGGGCCTGTTTTACGGTCCGGCATCCGTCGCTCGAGCGCGAGGTGTTCGGCATCAAATTCCCGAACCCGGTCGGCATCGCCGCCGGATTCGACAAGGACGCCGAGGTGTACGACGAGCTGCTGTCGCTGGGCTTCGGTTTGGGGTTGTCGCTTCGCGGCAGTTTTATCTTATTACGCGGAAATAGCGATTTTAATCATCCCTTCTGAAAAGGAAAGACACCCGATTGGGTGTCTTTCCTTTTGGACAAAGCCGCCAAGCGGCTTTTACTGCGGCTGGTGATTGGACGCGCAAGAGAGCCTGACGGTTTTTTGCACCCATTTTCCCTCCCAAACCTGAACCCCAAAACATCTATTTTAACCGCATCAGGCACGTCATCGTAAGCCTTGTATCGCTTGTGCGGCTTTTTAATACAAAGCATTAAAAAGCCATCGCGTCCTCGCTCCGCTGTTTCTCCATTCCAAATCAGCGCCGATTTGCCGGGCTTCGGTTTGGCTGATACAGGGGCGCCTGACGTTGCCGTTAAAGCCGGCCCGGAAACACCGCTTTTGGCATGAAGCGCCGGCGCTTTGAGGCGAGACTTTCCAGTCGGACGGTGTGTTTTTTCGCCTTTGGGACGAGTCCGCTGTACTGAATCCGCACCCGGGTCTGCCGCCTGCGGGAGGTAGCAGCTGGCTTCCTTCGAAAAAGTTTTCCCAGCCCAGCCGCCGCGCCCGAGCCTGCCATCTGCGGGCGGTATCAGGGCCGGTGCTCAGACTCATGCTGGGTATCTAGCCCAAATCTGCCGCCCGCGGGAGGCGGGCGGGGAGATGCGGATATCCTTTTTGGCGGTGGAGGCAGAAATGCCGCACCTCAACCCTGATTGACCAGGCTAAGGCGCGACGGGCCTGCGGGGACTTCAATGCAGACAGGAAGATGTTGAAGCCGCCAGCGATTCACCCGCGGCACGATTGGAAAGCGATTTCTCCAATAGTGACAAAAAGCAGGAAGATTTTTAGCAAATTCCACAAAACACAGAAAAACAGGTTGACTTTTCGGATGGCAGCGGCTATACTACGTCCTGTAAGTTGTCCTACAACATACACGAATCTCCACTGACATCATGATGAAAAGGTTGTATACGGTTGGAAATTGTAAAAATTGAAAAGAAGAATCTGGTCAGCGAAGTCCACCGGCAGATCCGCGAGATGATTTTGTCCGGGAGCTGGAGCGAGGGCGAAAAAATCGCCAGCGAAAACCGGCTTGCCGCACAGTTCTCAGTCAGCCGCGTCGTCATCCGTGAGGCTTTGCAGCGGCTTCGCAGCGAGCGTTTGATTGTGACGCGTCAGGGCATGGGTTCCTTCGTTTCCAATCCGCAGAACTACTCGATCCCCGATGCCCATATTGCGCTGAGCGAACAGACTTATGTCAGCATGATGGAATTCCGTCAGAGCGTAGAATATTCCGCTGTCGAGCTGTCCGCAAAGTATGCGGTGGAAGAGGACTTTGAACGCCTGCGCAGTTGTGTGCAGGCCATGCGGGATGCTTTCGGGGATCTCGATGGCTTCAGCAACAGGGATTTTGATTTTCATTATGCCGTTGTTTGCTGTTCCCATAACGAGTTCCTGAAGCGGTCGATGCTTTGCAACCGCGAGATGATAGTCAGCATCTTTATTGAGATGAACCGTGTGCCGGGCAGTCATGGCTTCGGTGGGAATGCATGAAGAAATTACCGAAGGCATCTGCGCGCGGGATACCAAGAGAGTTTTGAAGCTGTATCAGCGCCACACGGAATATAATCTGACGCGCCTGGTCAATTTCTTTAAGACAGAGGAAGGCTCCAACTGAGAATTTCCTGAAGAGAACGGCAGGCGGATTTACTTTCGCAGAGAGAGAAGAAAGCAAGCTGCATTTTCAAAACATGTAGGACGTGTTATATGTTATATCATTCAAACCGGTTCATAACGGGCGGAAAATTCCGGCCCGTGTGATAAAAAAGAGAGAGTAAAGAGCGAAAAGGAGAGATTCCCTAGATGAAAAAGCTAATTAGTGTTGCACTTTCCCTTTGCATGACCGCAGTGCTCGCAGCCTGCGGCGGCGCCTCTTCCAGCACCCCCGCCCCGGCCGCTTCGAGTGGGTCACAGGCCCCTGAGAGCAGCGCCGCGGCATCCGCTGCCCCCTCGATGACCCTGCGTTTCGCCACCGACTCGTCGGAGGATTATGTCTCGACCGTTCAGATTTATAAGTTTGCCGACGAGGTCGCAGAAAAGACCGATGGACGGATCAAGATCGAGGTTTATGCCGGCGGCCAGCTCGGCGAGGAGAAGGCCTGCGTTGAGCAGGTGCAGATGGGCAGCCTTGACTTCACCAAGTCGAGCATGGGCGCCCTCACCAGCTTCAATGAGCAGCTCAACCTGATGAGCCTGCCCTACCTCTTCAAGAGCGAAGATCACCTCTGGGCAGTGATGGATACCGACATCGGCAAGAACCTGCTCGCCAGCATGGAAAGCACCGGACTCAAGGGCCTCTGCTGGCTCGACGCGGGCAGCCGCTGCTTCTACGCCACCAAGCCGCTGAACAGCGTCGAGGACTTCAAGGGCGTTAAGTTCCGCGTCATGCAGAGCTCGATCTATTCGGATACCGTCAGCTGCCTCGGGGCGGTGCCGATTTCGATGTCGGGCAATGAGGTTTACAGCGCCCTGCAGACCGGCGTTGTGGACGGCGCTGAGAACAACATCCCCCGCATCATCGATATGAGCCACAACGAGCTCTGCGACTATCTGATTGTCGACCGTCACAACATCATGCCTGAGATGGTGCTCGTCAGCGCGAATGTCTGGAACAGGCTGAGCGCTGAGGATCAGGCGGTGATTCAGGAGTGCGCCGACCATCTGCAGGAGAACATGATTGCCGCGTGGCTTGACACCGAGAATGCCGCACTGGAAACCCTTGCGCAGGGCGGCATGAACATCGTCACCCCCGATGAGGCAACCATTGCTTCCTTCCGCGAGGCGATGCAGCCGGTCTATGACAAGTACGGCGCCGAGTATGCCGACCTTGTCACCCAGATTGAGAATA
>ERZ857882.5103-NODE-5103-length-10643-cov-2.910087_pt1 | contig 10643 bp, 3 predicted proteins | sample MGYA00519697_ERZ857882 | MGnify/ENA primary metagenome ERZ857882 (study PRJEB31778, sample SAMEA3449373) | human gut metagenome | biome: human gut; feature: human-associated habitat; material: faeces | place: United Kingdom | collected 2010/2012 ... | reverse complement strand
CAATATCGTTTGTGTTCAGCATCAGCTTCGACAGCCCGATAATCGTCCCGCCACCGATTCCGATTCCGCCCAAGTGCGTTGGAATTCCGTCTTTTACGCCTACAAAGGAAGTACCGGTTCCCATGCTTACAACCATGAATTCCTTCTTCCCCTGCGCGAAGTATCCACCGCCGACGCCGTTTGCGGTAAACTCATCCACTTTATAGGTCGGCAGCCCATAGATTGGCTGATCCACAACACTGCATCCCACTCCGGTTAAATTAACCTGTTCAATATCTTCAAGCGACAATTTATTATCGTACAAAAACTTTCCAAACGCACCAAACAGCGATGCAATGGCGTTGCTCGCTGAAATTTGAACCGACTTCAGCATTGCTTCCTTATCAAATCCTGCAATCTTCGTGGTACTTCCGCCGATGTCGATTCCAACTACAATTCCCATTTTTTTAATGTCCTTTTGCCTTTCAAGTAATAAAAACATTGTTAATTATATCACAGTGTCTATCACTTGTCTACTTAATTTTGAAAGAAACAGTTGTTTTTAACCCATTTACATCCGTTACCACAAGCTTATAGGAGCCTTTCCTGGAAACTTTTTTACCGCTTGTAATCTTCTTTCCGTTCAGAGTTGCCTTGGAAATTCCGCAGTTATCCTTGAACTTAATCGTCTTGGCTCCGATATAAGTCTTTTTGTTCTTAACACCTGTAACAACCGGCTTTTTCGTATCTTTAATTGTGAATGTCACGCTCTTTTCATTGTCGTAATAATCGGATACTGTAACCGTGTATTTTCCGTTCTTCGTGAGCTTCTTCGTGATATCAAAGGAAGTTTCCTTTCCGTTGTTTTCTTGGTAAACACCGGTCTTGATTCCGCTTAAATCGTTTGCAGTGAATGTCACAGCCTTATTATATGTGCTTCCGTTTTTCACTCCGCTTATCGTCGGAGCGTTCTCTTCTTTTGCTGTCGATACCATCATTTCCTGATTCTTGACAAAGTCCTTAAGCTCAAGTTCAAAAGTCGCGGTATATCCGTCTTCAGAAATCGTGCCGATGCTGCTTACTGCTGTAATTTTTTCCGGCATTTTCACAGTCATTACATATTTCATCAATTGACTCATATCTGCCCCGAGCGCTTTGTAGTAGGCTTCCGCTTCATCGTAGTCGGCTTGTGTCATTGATGCAGGCATGCAAATGCGGATTCCGTTTTCAGACACCATAACATTCTCATATCCCTCCGCTAAAGCCTCTTTCAAGTCTTTCAGTGACGCAAAATCAACACTTTGATGGAACTGATAGTATTCCTTTCCATCCTTTGTGATAACTTCTGGTTTATCCTCTCCAAAAATATCACTGTCAGCACCGAAGTTCTTCAGGAAAAGGTCATAAGGCTCTTTCTCCGCTTCAATCAATGCATCAATCGTTCCTGTTCCATCCGCATTCAGCACGACGGTGCTTCCCATATACATGCATCCGCTCAGTCCCAAAGCCAACGCAAGACTCAATATAACCGCAAGTATTTTCTTCATTTTCTCTTCCAATTTCCTTTCTGATTTTGTTTGTTGTTTCCGATTCCTTAAGTATATCACACTTTGCTTCTCTGTAAAGCCCTGTCCGTCATTTTGCTTAAAATTATTTCTGTGCAGATTTGCAAGATATCAGTCCGAAAAGCGACAAAATCAAAAAGAGCAACAAAGGATAAAGCGGCATATTGTCCCCGGTTCTCGGCACTTCAGTCGGCGTGTCAGGCTTGTCTGGTTCCTCAGGCTTGTCGGGCTTTTCCGGTTTCTCCGGCTTAATAGGTTTTTCCGGGTCTTCCGGGATGGTTGTCTTTTCATTTTCCACCTCTAACCGTGTAATCAGCTCAATGGAGGTTCCGGTATCAATCAGGTGGAACTCACTGTCAGCTTTATAGCCTGCAGGAGCCTTTACTTCCCGGTAGAAGAACTTGCCCTTGCCGGATACGGAAACGCTGACAAGACCGTACTTTCCGGTAACAAGATTCTTTTCCAAAAGCTTTCTATCCGGAACATAGGTTGCGCCGTCATCGGAAAGTTTTGCGCTCCAAAGCTCAAATTCCGCTCCGGAAAGAGACTCTCTTGTGTCCTTATCCACCTTCTTTATTTCAATCGTATAGGAGTGACCGCCACCGCCGCCATCCGGAGGACTTTGTACATTTGCAATCGTGAATTCATAAAGCGGCAAACCTTTGATAATGCGGAAGCTGTGATAATCGTTATCTTCCGCGGTGTAGCCCGCCGGAGCCTGCACTTCACGCCAAAAATAGATTCCGTAAGGAAGCTCCGCAATGAATTCACCTTTTGCATCGGTTGTGTAAGTACCGAGCTTTTCGTCCGGCTCTACCGTCCACTCGCCGGATGGTTTTGCAGACCAAATTTCAAATTTTGCACCGGAAAGTTTCTTGCTCGGCTCCTTCTTATCCACCTTGACAAATTTTACTTCCGGTACATGGTCGTTTTCCACCGCAAAGCTGTCGCGGTTATCGGAGTTGAGCTTAATCATAATCTTATCTGCGGAAGTGTCCTGTCTTCCGAGCGTAACATTCTTAGAAAACTCAAAGGTTTCCTTCGGATTGAAAGCGCCCGTGGAAGTTACCGCAGAGTGTGCATCCTCGTTAAAGAAAAGCGCAAGCACATTTTCAATCTTTGCCGAAACCACGCCGTATTTGTCAAGGTTCACGGTAACGACTGCGCCGGAGGCGGTGTTAAGCACAACCTTATCCTTGGCATTCAGAATGATTTCGCCCGACGGGTCAAGCGTTTCCGTAACCGTCTTATTTCCCGAAGTGCGCTTAAAAGTTTCCTTGATGGCATTGTTATTCCAATCATCCTTTACGGTAAGAACCGCACTATGCTTAAAGATCTGATTTCCCTTCGGCGTTAAGTTTCCGTAAGGCTCATGCGTAATCTTCGCATTCAAAATAACTGCCGCCTTATCCGTTCCGGCTCCGGTTAAAGTAAACTCCGGCGTATAAGTCGTAAGGTCTTCGCCTGCAATCGGCGTCCAAAGCTCTTCATAACCTGCATAGTAGCCCGTATAGGTTCCTCTTGGGGTAAAGGTCTTTGTCACGCCATCAACGGTATAGTCATAGGTATTTCCCGACTCTCCTAATTTTACCGAAAGCTCCCTGCCATTTGGCAGCGTAATCTTCGTGTTATCTTCTCTCAAAGTATCAACAAAAATTTCCGTATAGTCGGTATTTGCGGAGATTTTGATTTTGCCGTCTTCGCTTTCAAAATCGGTATCCAGCGGATAGACACTTCCGTCAATGGTGATTGACGGCATCGGAAGTCTTGCTTCTGCCATGATGATGGTTTTTACGCGGTTCTTTTCTTCCAGAACAAAGCGTCCGTAAATGCCGTCATGGTTGACATAGTTAAAGGTCGCATCATCCGAATAGTCCGCGCCGTCCGCTTCGACAACCGCAAAGTGATATTTGATGTCGCTCAGCAGATAGTCCTGCGGTGCTTCGATTTCCCGGAGATAATACTTTCCTGCCGGAAGCTTCGTATTCACAAGGATTTCTCCGCCGTCCTCATAGGTGATGGAAATGACATCCATGAGTGTTTCCTTCTTAATGGATTTTGAGAAGATTTTCAAAACGCCGGCATGCTTTGCGGTGATTTCTTCCGCCGCATAAAGCCCGAACTTCACGACTTGTCCTTCCTTTGGCTTTTGATAGTCGCCTGACTTAAATGCGGTTTCAAATACCTTGGATAAATCAAGTTGCGCTTCATAGTATTTATTCTCAAAGGTATTCTTTCCCCAAATCAGCGGTGTGAACTGGTCTTTATACTTCAGCTCCACAATCTGCTCTTTGCTGTCGTTTAAGTAGTTATCATCTGCCGCAAGTTCGCGGAGAATGTATTTTCCGAGCGGAAGAAGTCCGGAGACTGCCTTTCCGTTTTCATCAGTTGTCAGCGTCTGAATGAGCGTGGAGTTTGTATAGCGGTTTGTCTTATAGACATTATACAGGTCCAGTACGCCCACGCCGTTTCCGGAAGCGGTGTCCGCACAGTAGATATCCATCGTGTAACCGTCCGCAAAGACAAGGCGAAGTGCTTCATCTTCCTTCTGGTTTGTCGTAATTTCAATCGTATAATACGCTTCTTTTCCTGCTTCGGTTGTGTAATGTGCTTTTGCAATTACCAGCATACCGTTTGAAAGTCCGGTGTTCTGGTTAAACTCTACCTGCGGATTTTCCGGGGTCAGAAGGTCATACCAGTTCAGATTCGTGAGTGCTTTGTTTCCTTCTGCGTCTGTCTTGACATAGTTCAGGCTCGGAATGATTTCCTTGTAGCCGTGGTCTACCGCTGACTGCGGAAGCGTAATCGTTGTCTTGCACACGCCGCCGCGATAGAACATTTCTGCACGAATGCCATCCTCCCACTTGAAGTAAATCGGTGCACTGATTGGAATCGTGCGGAAAGTTGTCATATCACCGCTTGTTTCCTTTTCATAGCCGAGTCCGACTTCTGCCTGTTCGGAAATTCCGGTGTTTTGCTTTGTGATGTTCGTCGTCGCAACGCCTGTTTCTTTGTCCATGACGGAAGCAAGCGCGAAGCCGTCCCAGTTTAAGGTAAAGCCGTTTTCATCCTCCGGCTCCTGTGTGTACTCCACTTCGTAAACCTGCACAACTGCTTTTTTGAAGTTTCCTGCTGCATCGCATTCCTGCCATGCAGAAAGGTCAGAAAGAAGTACCCGTCTTACGGTTTCTCCTGTAGCATCATCCGTCTTTTCTATCATAATATAGTGCGGATCTTCTTTCGGATTTCCGGTAAACGCAATGAGATTCCAGCCTTCCGGAATCGTATAAGATACATTTTCCACTCCGTTTTCATCCGCATTGACAAGCTTATAAGCACTGTCAAACGGCTTAAAGTCACCACTTTCGTAGTAACCGATAGCTGCAGTTCTTACCTCGCCTGTGTCATTCATTTTAACAACGGCCGTGCCATTTAATACTCCCGGCTTCTCAAATACGCAGTTGTTATCCCACTCGAATATGGTTCTTGTCGCCTTATCTTCGACTGTCTTAAATACCGGAGGGGTGTCAGTCGGACCATCGAATTTTCCGTCACCGTCTGCATCCACGCCCGGCGTTACGACTTCCTGATGTGTGCCTGCGACCCTTTCCTCTTTTACAAGGTCTTTCTTTGTCAGCTTATACAGCGAATAGGTCTTGACTGCATAACGGTCAGGACAATACTTCGAGAAGTCCACCGCCTCATTGTTTCCAAAGAGGAAGTTATCGTCCTTGTATTCCGTTCCGTCCGAGTACACAAGTTCCTTGCCGTCTGCTTCAAACACATAGGTTCTGTCATCCACCGACAAAGAAGATTTTCTCGACCAGTCGAGTTCTCCTGCGTCAATGAAAGAAGTAATCGGCTCTAAGATAGTATCTCCGACGCTTCCTGTCATTTCTGTGGTTGGAATGTCTGCCGTAAAGCCGTTTTTCACGGAAGTGGTCTTTGTCACATTCACCTTCGTGACATTTCTGCCGCTTGCCTGATTCTGAAGCGTGACTTCCACATCCCAGCGATAGTTATAGGTGTTATCGCTCATTTCATAGGCATATTTATAGGTTGTATCTTTCTGCTCCGGGGAAAGGTAAAGCGTGCGCTTCACATTTCCTTCGCTTGCTGCCCTTTCGAGCATATACCAAAGCTGCGCGCCGCTGCTATGCTCATAGGAGCCTGTCTCGTAGTTTGCAGCGTTATAGGTTTTCGGACTGAGAAGCTTTCCAAAAAACGCTTTTACCGCCTCAACAATATTGGAAAGATGCGAAGATTTTTCCTTTGGAATGACGATTTCCGTATCTGTCTTGCTGTCGTAGGTCTTAGGACCCTCCGAGCCGTCGTTTAGGGTTTCATCTTTTGCCGCAAAGAGTCCAAAGACTGCGTCCTTAATATAGGAAACCATTTCAAAGACAGGCTCGAAAATGGTCTCTCCGTCTTTTTCAACCTTGTTAAAGCCGACAAGTGCTTCCCCCTTTTTCTCAATCTCAATCTTTGCTTTGACATTATTATTGATTACACCTGCGACTTTGTAATACCTGGTGTATGGAAACTGCGTTTTGTCATAGGACGGATCGTTTTCGCTTGTGGTTCCGTCATATTCTACTTTCTGGAAATAGTAGCCGTCTACATGGTCGTCCTGCTTTGTAACGGTGAAGGTATAACGGTTTGTTATCATTTCGGAAAGTTTCTCAAAAGAATACTTGTCCTTATTCTGATACTTCACCTTGTTTCCGTCCGCGTCGTAGATGCCAAACTCTTCAACGGTTGCACCATAGCCGTGCTTGTTATAGTCTACCGTAAGCTGTCCTTCCTGGATATAGCCGAAGTTATGATTTTTCGCCACGCCGTCTGCTCCATATTCGCCGACATAGCAGCCTTCCGGAAGCAGCCATTCGAGGACTTCGTATTTCCCATACGGAAGTTCATATGAGATAATGAATTCTCCGTTTTCATCAAGCTCAAAAGTATAGTTTTGGCTCTTAGAATCCATCTGCTCTGCGTTTGGCAGGAAGCGGTTATAGATGCCTCTGACTTCCGTGCCGCTGTCGCCGTAGCGCTTTCGGTTTTCTTCGTCCGTGTAATCCGGATTTCCTTTATAGCGGATAAAGATTTTCGTCCCTTTCATACGAACGGTCTTTCCGGTTTCGGAATCAACCTTTACCACCTTAATCTTGTTGGTCTTGATTTTGTCCCGGATATTTCCGTCATAGCGGTTGTTCCAGTAGTCGCCCGTTCCGTTTGAAACAGCTCCGATGTCGTTTGTGCCTTTCTTATCATAGCCGCCAAACAGCCCGGTGTCGTTTATCCTGCTGCCGTTATTTCCGTTATGCTCCTGCACATCAACAAAAGCGTGTTCGAGTACATACATCGGGTCGTCCGCCGCCGTTTCGGTTACTTCATAGCGTCCAAACGGTAAGTCTTTGATTATAAGAACGCCGTTTGTGCCAACTTTAATCGGATGGTCAGAACCCACCACATAGCCGCCCGAATCACGGGATACGGTATACTCGTAGGTTCCGCCCGGGAGTACTTTCGGCGTACCGCTCACAAGATGAATATATTCGCTTCCCTCAAGGCCGCCGCTAACCAGTTTTACCGTCCATATGGAGTTTTGCGAAATGTTTAAATCTGCGCCGCCAAGGTTGCTGTCCTTAAACGGATTTTCTTTTTCGTTTGATTTAATCAGCTGAAGCTCGCCGCGGAAGCAGTCGTTTACGAAAGTTTCTAAATCATACTCGAGACAGTCCCCTTCTTGATTTAACGGGTCATTTTTCGGGTCAGTCGTAACTCCAAGCTGATAGTTACTGCCATCGCCCTTCGTTACATCATAACCTACGGTGTACTCCACATCCGTCCATGGAAGCCAGTCACAGTCCAGACAGTACTGACAGGTATCGTGCGTTTCTGCGTAGTAATGAACCTGATAGGTTCTCTCTCCTGCGTACTTATCCGGGTCAATATATCTTCCTTCCGGTCGGTACTCGGTAATGCGGTAGTCTACCGTTACATCCCACACCCTCTTGGTCGGTGACTTCGGAGAGGTATGGCGGTAGCCGATGATTTTTCCTTTTGAGTTATAGATTGGATGTGAACATCCTGTTAAAGTCCCGGATTCAGTCAAAAACTCTTCCAAATCGTCTTTTGTGACAAACGGCTGGTCGAACAGATTCTGCTCGCTCCCGTATTCATCCAGCGTAATCGTGTCAACGATTTCCCATCCCTTTCCTGCGATGCTGCGTTCTAAGGTATAGGTTGCATTCAGATGTGCATCGCCCATCGGCGTATGCTGCTCATCATCCCAGCCGCCGTTCTTATCAATCTTTTCTACCGGGAAGCTAAAAGTCGGAAAATATTCCACATCCGGCGGTTCGCACCGTTCTCCGCTCGGCTCTTCCGGCGGAGGGCTGTTTGTCAGCTTTAAGTAGCCGGTTACCGGGTCTTCCAGTCCGGAAATCATGCCCTGTGTATGTGCCTGTGATGTCTTGTGTTCCCAGAAGTAAAGCTGATAGAGGTTCTTATCTTCCTTGAATTTTTCCTCTGCTCTCTTTGCCGCAGCGCCGTTATGCTTTACCATGATGGTCTTATTCAGCACTTCCGCGCTTTTTACTATGATGGAATACTTCTTATTTGCCTTATCATATTTCAGCTCTGCAAGGCTCTTTGCAATCTTCTTTTCGCCGCCGCTGCTTGTTTCTTCGGCAAGGTAAAGATCATCGCCGTAGCTTCCTGCCGCAACTTCGATGGTTACCGGATAGCTTTCGACTTCGCCGAGCGCAATTTCTTTCGGCTTTTTCTTGTCTATGCTTGCGATACTTGCATCAAAATGTTCATATTTCTTGATTTCCTTTACCATGAAGTTGTAAATATCTTGTGCATTGCTGTTTAAGCAGTTATAGAAGTGCGTCTTTGGAATCTTCTTGGTTCGCGGACCTTCAAAATAACTTTGGTAGTACAAGTTATTTGCTTTCAAAGTAAAGTTCTTATCGGTACGCATTAACTGTCCGCACTCCCAAATGAGTGCCTGCGACGCTGCAATCCAAGCATTCATGCTGCCGCTTCCTTTGTAGCCGAGGTCGCGAAGCTCCTTCATAGTAGAGCCTGTGGTCGGAGCAAACATCATAACTTTTTGCATATTCTTTATGGATTGCTCATAGCCTTCATTGATATATGCCTGTGCATAATATGAACTTTTTCTTTCATACGCTTTCAATTTGTCGGAGCGCTGCACCACGCCATGCTCCACGCAGTAAACGAGGATGTCTTTCTTTCCGGTGGCAATCTCAAACTTGTGGATTTTTCCGCCGTCTCCATCTTCCACGCAAGGGCCTATATCTAAATAGGCTTGTTTTGCATCCTTCATTTTCGAGTTGTATCTTACCACATGGATTTCAACTGTCTTTCCCGACAGCTTGTTTCCGGTATCGGACTGCTTGAGCGTACCGGAGTAGCTTGCCGCAAATGCCGTATTGTCATAGCCAAGTAAATTGGAAAACGGCATATAGGTGAAAATGACTGCGATGGCAAGTAAAAGTGTGAATATTCTATGTCCTGTCGTTCTACTCATTTCCTTTCCCCCTTTTTGGACATTCCTATGGCAGTTTTCTCTGCCCTCTTCATAGTGATAACTTTCTCTGTGCGTACCTTTTGGTGAGGCTCTTGCCTCTTCACGCCTTCTTTTTCTTTCGCATTTGTTGTAAATCATGCTTCCTCTCTTTCCACGAAAAAAAGACACTATGTCAGTCATAATGTCTTTTCGTTTTACTATTCTTGTGTAGTTATATTCTTAAAAGCATACCAGAATCCATGTCTCAAAGTAGCTATCTGTACCGTCATACGGAGAACCTAAGCCTCTTGGAGAACCGTTCCGCATTTTACGAATGAAAAGATACGCACTTTCGTTGCCACCGCCAGCGGTAACATCTTCGATGTAATCTTCATAGGACTTTGTTAAATAGTCGATAACCGCTTCCGGGCTTGCGTACCGAGAGAAAGCATTTCTTTGCGAGCCCACAATATAATATGTGCCGCCTTCTGGCTTGTAGCCCGGATATTCGCCTGCGGCTTCGTCCCATGCTCCCTCTCTCTTATCAGCTACAACGAAGTTTGGATAGTTCTCCTTCGCCCATGCCTTTACATTTTCCTGTACGGTTTCAAAGATGTAGTCGATGTTCTCTGCAGTGATTTTTTCCTTTGCAGTCTGTTCCTTAGACCATTTACCGTAGACCTTCTTGCCATTTACTGTCTTGTATGCTCTGACGCGGAACTTATATACTGTATCATCTTGCCAAGCACCAATGCTTGCACGAGTTTTTGAGTAGAACTTCTTCATAAACTGATTCAAGGTATACTTTTCAGGAAGAGGACTTTCATCTTTATCGCGACCTATTCTCCAAATGTATCCTTTTTTTGTATAGGACTTGGCATTTCTTTTCAGCTCTGCTTTCGCATCTTTCAAGCGAGTTTCGTAAGTTGTAAAATAGCAACGCTTACTTGTTCCCTCTTCAGTTAAATTACTGTCCTTATCATAGTAGTAGTTCTTCCAACCACTCCACTTTCCGTCACGCTTATAGTTAATCTGCTGTTCATAGCCGGTAGCCCCCTTTACCGCCGTCCAGTCAATCGTAAGCCCTGAAACTTGATTTGGTGCTTCGGTTGTAATATTCTTCTTATTGTTATATGGATAGAACCCTACTCCCACATAGGTAATCTTCGGTGTGCCGACGGTGGTTTTCGTTGCCGCCGAGGCGAAGCTGACCGAAGTCAGCGCAACGGCGAGTGCTAATATCGTAGAAATGAGTTTCTTTTTCATTTTCATCTCCTTTCTCCCTCGTCTCGAGGTCTACTAAAATGATACATGATTGAAGTTAATTGTGCAAGAAGTTAGTGTGCGACTAAGTTCACTTGCTTGAATCGATTCGGTGAATGAACTTTTTCATTTTACTACAGGGTATTTATCTGATTATTTTTTTGTTTTCATTGACATCTTCGGGTAAGTGGTGTAGTCTATAGAAAAAGGATTACCGCTTTTCGCACGGCGGTTCCGTCAAACGTATTTAACAGAAACCGTCAAACGCATTGTTTGGCGGTTTTTCCTTTCGGAAAGTG
>ERZ857882.5095-NODE-5095-length-10652-cov-2.597528_pt1 | contig 10652 bp, 14 predicted proteins | sample MGYA00519697_ERZ857882 | MGnify/ENA primary metagenome ERZ857882 (study PRJEB31778, sample SAMEA3449373) | human gut metagenome | biome: human gut; feature: human-associated habitat; material: faeces | place: United Kingdom | collected 2010/2012 ... | reverse complement strand
CCTACAATTATGACAAACAAACTAAAAAAGAGTCTTTAGTTGACTAGACTCTTTAACGATTTTAGTTGTTCAAATTCATTTTTTATTCCTCCTCATCCGCCTCGGGGATGCCTTTAATAATGCTGGTCAGCACGCTCAAAATGCCCGCTAGGGCGGTCGTGTTGAGTACCAGCAGCCAGTCTACGTCGGTCAGCACGTAGGTCGTGCCGATGGTCGCCAGGGCGGTCTGGGCTACCGTGCGCAGGGCACGCCAGCCTGCTGCTTTCCACCAATTCTTGTTTTTCATCTCGTTACTCCTCTCTTGTCGGGATTCTTTTCAGCTCGTCTACCATCTTCGTGATGGTTCCGTTGCCGCCTAACGCATGGTAGGCGGCATAGCTGTCCAATACGTTCTGCATGGCGTAGACAGGGATGTAGCCCTTGTCCATGTAGCGGGCGTGCTCGTGGATGAGTTCCAGCCGCAGCACGCAACGCATCCCGTCAGTCAGCGCCTGCTCCCGCTGTCGCAGCTCTCGCCGCAACTTCTGCTGACCACGCCATACGGCCAGCAGAGCAGCAGTCAGGAGCGAGGTGCAGACTCCGACGACAATCTGTGTGATGTACGTCATTTATCGTTGTCCTTTCCGTCAAGCGATGGGGTAGGCCAGATTGATCCAAAACGCATTGGCCGAGCCTCTGGTAATCTGCAACCCGCCGTCGGCAGGGATCCGCAGTCTGGCAGGATTGGTAGTGGGAGCCTTCCAGGATGGCAGGGTCATGATGATGGCTTCGCCATTTTGGGGCGCTGGTACGGCGTTGCTATCCAGCAGGGTCACCCAACCACTCTGTGCCCCGGTCAAGGTGATACTCCCATTGACAAAACACATTCCTGCCTTTTTCGTCACCGTGATACTGCCGGCAGATGCACTTGAGCTCGCAAAACTGCTGTAAGTGTTCACGGTATAAGCCAAGACACTAGCCGCCGCATCATTGGCAATCTCCTGCTTATCCGCAGACGTCAGCGTATAGCTGTCACCTTTTGGGCCTTGTGGACCCTGGGGACCGGTTGCCCCCTGCGGGATTTCAAATTCCAGCACGATTTTTTGTGTTGTTCCGGAGTTGTAGACATTTGCATCGCTCCCGGCTGGGAGTGTTTTTGTGCCACCTACGCTCACAGTTGTAGCGGCAGCTCCGCCAGCTTCGTTAACTTTTTTTGCAAGCGATGTAAATTTAGCCCGTGTCCGTTTGTCCATCACAGCACCGGATAGGCCAGATTGACCCAAAACGCATTCGCAGAGCCTGCAGTAATCTGCAAGCCGCCGCTGGCCGGGATACGCAGTCTGGCGGGGACGGTGGTAACCGCCTTCCAGGAGGGCAGCGTGTCAATCATCACTTCCCCCGTTTGCGGCGCCGGAACCTCGGTGCTGTCCAGCAGGGTCACCCAGCCGCTGACAGACCCGTTGAGCGTCACACTGCCGTTGATGCAGCAGATGCCACACTTTTTGGTGACAGTAATTTTCCCGGCGGTAGACACGCCGCCGCCAAAATCCTCATAGGACGCTGCGTCAATAGCGGTTAGTGCTGTGTAGATCCACCTGATTGCAGCACCCAGTGTTTCCGCGGTTTGGCCGTCAGGTCGCACACGGGCGTCAGCGATTTCAGCGGCGCTGACGGCGTCCGACGTGCCTTTGATGATGCTGTCGATGCGATTGGAGATCTGATTGATGAGAGCACCTGGGACAACACGAGTGTTTTCCCCCTGACTCACCAAAAACTTAGTGTCGTCGCCGATCTGACTCAGCGACTGGAATTCCCAAATCCGTTTTGCCATAACGATACCTCCTTATAATTCTTCCGCGGTTGCATAGTCGCCAGCCGCCCCACAGTCTGTGACATATGTACCGCCGCAAGTGGCTGTAATCTCTGATATGACGGTCTCCACGCCGTCCACGATCACGACGTCCCCAACCTGGACGCTGGGATCCAGCAGCACGCTGCGGGCGTCCCAGGGAGTATACGCAAAATACCCGATGGCGGCGATCATTTGGTTCGCCACCTGCTGGCTGCCGCAGGATAGCGGCCAGTCAATTGTGTATGTCGTGCCAGTCTTTGTCGTTCCCTCTGCCGTTGCCGTCCATGTTGCGTCATCGTCCGGCCCGCTGACCTCAACGGCGGTGACCTCCGGCAGTGTCTCGCCCAAATCCAGCCCCGCCATGTGGGAGGGCTCTAAAAACATCGCTGCAGAGTCCTCATCGTAGTACACGATGTATTCACCATTTTCGTCGATTAGCTCGTGGGTATCGTCCTGGGTTGTGTAGATGTATGGCGCGTCAACATTGTAAAATCCATAGGACAGTGCCACCATTGCTGTTCCGTTGGCGTTTGCCGCCAGATTTGCGCCGTTTGCGGCGGCCACATAGCCAAGCGCTTCCCGCATGGTCAACTCAGTAACGTCATCCTTGGTAAATTCCAGCCCGCACGCGTCCTCTAGGTACGGCTCGGACGGTTCCGCCAGCCCTGTGACCTTTTCGGCCAGGGCGATGACTTGGAACATATCCACCGGATATGTCAGCTTTACGCCGTATTTTTTTGCCGCTTTTTTGACCGTGTATTTGTTCAGCCGGAGCATCTTGTCATAGCAGGTCAGCGTCACCCAGCCTCTGGTGTCCGTTGCTCTGGTGTTGATGTACCAGGTGCCGATGGTGATGGTCTGGGTGTCCATCAGCCAAATCTCCTGCCCGGACTCCGTCACGATGGGTTGGCCAGACTCATCCGCCAGCACCCAGTCGCCGTCCCTCGGCCAGATGGTGCACCGCATTTGCACCTTCGCCGCCCTTTTGGGTCGAGCGATCTCTGGGTCGGGCAGGTAGGTGACTGTCAAACAGCTGGACGCCACGTTACCGACGCTCCACCGGTCGGTGTAGAGTGCTGATGTGATCTCCGGGGACAGCGCAATCCTGGTTGGAGGTATCATCTGCCCGTCCACGGTCAGCTCAAAGGTCGTGTGGTGGTACGGGTCGATTGCGATCCGCTTCCACGCTGCGTTGGTTTTAATCACACTCTCACCTCCTAGTCTACGGTAATGACGGTGGCTGACACCGTCCAGTATCCGCCGTCAGCCACGTTTTGCAGCGCTGTGGACACGTTAGACGCCCTACAGGTACGGTCAACAGTCTCCGCTCCGCCGCCCAAAAAAGACGCCGTGAACGTCGTCCCTGCGCCAGTGATCGCATGGGTCAGGCTGCGCACGATGTCCGTCGGAACGAGTGACAGTGTCATTGCTGCCTCGTACCCTTTGCCGGTGCCGTACGGATACTGCGTCCCGGCTAGGGTGTTGATGACAGTCTCGCTGCGTGTCACCTGGGACACCGTGCAGGCCGTCAGATATTTGTTGTAGCTCACGCCATTGATGGTCAGCACTTACATCCCTCCCGTGACATTAGACATGCGCCGTTCCCATTGTTGGACGGTGCGCCCCAGCTCCCGCTGGTTGACTCGGATGACCTTGCCTGCCTTGGTCTCGACCAGCAGCTGGTGGAGTAGCCCTACCACCTGACTGTCGTTGTATGTGGGCGCAGCCGCCGTCTGGGCTGCCACACTGGCCGCACGACGATCCATCTCGTACTGCACCGCCAGTTTGGCCTGGGCGCTCATGCTGTCGATGTTGGCCGCAATGGCGGCTTGGGCTTCTACCGGGGACAGGGTCAGCTTGCTTGTGTCGATTTTGGCTTTCGCAGCGGCGGCGTTTGCGGCGTCCACGGTGTCGCTTACCATGTCGGCGGCAGCGGAAGCAGCTTGTGGGATGCCCTCGCGGATACCGACGGCCATACCACTTGCCATGTGGATACCGACCTGGTCGCGCATGACCTTAGACGGGCTTGCAACGCCTGCTTCTTTTTTTGCAGCGGCGATGGCACCAGCCGCCATTTTTCGTCCAGCCGCTTCGCTTAAGTATGCTCCTCGGCCAATGCCGGCGGCAAAGCCTTCTGCGAGGTTGTATCCAACCCCGGACGCCCCGCTTGACCCGCTCTTAGCCCCCTCTACGCCCTTTTTCCCTACGCTCTGGCCAGCTGACCGGGCAACACCCGACTTCCGCTTTGCACCTTGCGCATATTCCTCCGCAGTCATTTCGCCAGGTTTTTGCGCTTGTCCGTTTGGATTCAGAGCTTTCGCACTTGCTTTTGTCAGTTGCCTACAAGCGGCCTCTGCACTAATCTTTCCGCTGATGATGCCACTGCGCAATTCTTTTGCGGTTTTTGTGCCGCTTGCGCCTGCATTCTTCGCAATCGCGTCAAATTTTGCAACGCCCGCCAACCGTTTCGCTGCTGTCTTCACGGAGATTGTCCCGTTAATAATCCCTTTTCGTAGCTCTTTCGGTACTTTCACCCCTGCCGATTTCGCTTTTTGGGCAATCCGGTCAAACTTTGCGACATTATTTAGTCGTTTTGTCGCCGTTTCCACAGATATTGTGCCGTTGGCAATCCCTTTTCGTAGCTCTTTCGGTACTTTCACCCCTGCCGATTTCGCTTTTTGAGCCATTTTATCAAACTTGGCAAGGCTGTTCATCCGGTTGATTGCCTCGGACACAGATATCTGACCGCTGTTGACGCTGGCGGACAGGCTTTGCGGGATTTCCACACCCTGCAATCCAGCCTTCTGGATAGCGGCGTCAAAGTCGATGAGGCGCTTTAGTGCATCAACACTCTCTCCGACCTGGTATTGTCCGGATTCCACGCCTTTTTTGACGGACTCCGGCACCTTGATACCAGCCTTTTCGGCAACTTCGGCCAGCCTCTCCAGGTTGGTTATTGCCGCAGACGCATCCGCAGATTCTTCGATTTTTTTGCCGTAGTATTCCGCTTCTTCTCCTGCGGCGTCATAGCTCTTCTGGATGTCATCCAAGGCTGCTTTGCTCTGGTTGGTTGCTTCTGTCGCTTCGGCAAGTTTGTCCTTTGCAGCGTTTAGACGAGTGTGATAGCTCATGATGCTCTCGCCACTCTTCTTAACGCACTCATCGACCTGCTTTTGGGCGTCATTCTGCAGTCCCAGATTTTTGTTGTATTCCGCCTGAGCTTCGCCGAGGGTTTTTTCCAGCTTTACCTGTTCTTCGACCGCGGCCGTGTAGTTGGCTTCATATGCTTTCGTCCTGGCGCGCTCTTTGAGGGCTTTGATATTGGCTTTGATAGCATCGGTGGATTTGCTGAGCTTGTCCTTCTCCTCGTCGTACTGGAGGTTCAGGTCGGGCAGCAGTTCGTTGAGCTTCTCCACGTAGTACGCCATCCGTTTTTTCTCTTCGGCGGTTTTCTTCTGCCGGGAGGACAGCGCTTCCAGTTTGTTCATGTAGAGCTCAGCGGTTGCGGTTTCGGTTTCAGCAGCTTCCGCCGTCTTCAGCCGAGCTTCCCGGTTTTTGTTGTACTCCTCTGTCAGCTTTTCGCTCTCTTCCCGCAGCGCCTTGGCTGCGGCGGTGCTATCATAGGTCGCCTGCTCTGCGTCATCCGACAGCGCAACGTACTGTGCAATAGCTGCCACCACGCCGCTGATGGCCAGCACAGCCAGGCCGATGGGGCCGGTCGAGAGCGTAAATGCTGCGCCCAGTGCCTGCACTGCCTTGATGACATCGCCAATAAATGTCAGGAGCTTCAGCGCCGCAATGGCGGCACTGACACCGGCGATCGCGGCAACAACCAGGTCGATATTTTCAACCGCCGCCGACAGGAATCCTGTGGTGATGCTTGCGATATTGGACACCACGGGTGCAATCTTCTGGATGCCATCTCGGACCTTCGGGAGGGCTTTGACGACGCCAGTGATGCCGTCCGCAATCCCCGCAAATACGCTGTCATACTCCCCAGCCTTGATGCTCTTAGCCAGGTCGTTGGCCATCCTCTGCAGCTCCTGCATGGCGGTCATCATGGGGCCACTAGCAATCTTGCTGGCCGACGGGATGAGCGCGCCCTCAATGGTGCGTTTCAGTCCCTGGAGGGCAGAGCCGAGGTCTTTGTACTTGATCTCACCAAGGGCGTCATAGGTGGTTTTGCTCGCGTCTTCCATGCTGGCCAGCACCGGCAGAACGGTCTTTTCCAAGTCTTCGTACTGGGTGCCAAACAGTGCCACGGCAGTCTGGTTTTTCTCTACTGGGTCTTTCATCGCTTCCAGCGCTTTGACGACCTCAAAAAACGCTTTTTGTGCCGTGTCACCACCCTTGGCAAACGCCTGCATGGTCGTGCTGGCTTTCAGCCCGAGGGTGGCAAATGCGCTGGTTGTGGATTTGGAGCCATCCTTTGCACGGATATTAAACTCCTTGACGGCGTCGCCTACTTTGTCGATGCTAAATACGCCGGCTTCTGCACCGGCAATCAAGCCGTTGACAAATTGGTCGGCGGACAGCCCCAGCGCCGCATACTGAGTCGAGTATTCATTTAGAGTGTCCAGCAGGTCGCCGTTCTGGTCTGCGCCCTTCTGCGCGCCGGTGGCGATGATGTTGTAAGCCTTGTTTGCGTCAATGCTAAAGTTTTTCATGAGCGCACTGGCCGTCCGTGCGCTCTCACTCAACTCGTACCCAAAAGTATCTCGCAGGGCAAACCCAGCCTCTGTAGCCGCTTGCAGCTCCTCGCCCATCAGCTGGGTGTTCTGCCGCACCACAGAGATGCCGTCCGCCACATCTTCCAGAGAGTCGCCAAAGTTGTGGCTGTACACGTTCTGGGCGATCTGCCCCAGCTGTTCCAGCTCTTTTCCGGTGGCTCCTGTCGCCGCGCTGATCTGATTGACGGCCTTGTTATAGCCGTTGCCCAGGTTGACCAGCACACCGGCGGTTGCTGCACCGACAGCAGTGACGCCAGCGCCGACCACCGCAAAGGTCTTGCCGATGGTGGCAGCGCTCTGCTTGACCGTGTTGGCCAGGGCGTCCTGGAGTTCGGTAGCGCTTTCGGACATCCCTTCGAGCTTTTTCCAGACGCTCTCCGCCTTTTTCCCTGTGTCTTCCACGCCCTTGCCAGCGTCCCCAGCGTTGTCGCCGACATCGGCCAGGGCGTCCGCCACGTCCTCCAAGCCGCCGGTCACTTTGCTATCACAGGCGTCTCTGGCAGCCTCCCCCATGTCATTCAGGGCGTCTTCTGCCTTTTGCGCGCCTTCTTTTACGGCGGACATGGAGTCATCAGCCTCTTTTTCGACCCGCTGTAGGTCTTTCTCCAACGGCGTACTATCGCCGGAGATCTCAATCCTTACGTGGCCATCTGCGCCCATATCACTCACCTCCGCTCAATCGTCGCATCTTGTCTGCTGCCCATGCATCCCAGTCGATCACGCCGCCAGCCGCGCAATCGCCGGGCTTGTGCAACTCGTATGCAGTTTGCAGTCGCCGATACTCTCGCTCCTGCGCTCCATCCATCCGGGATGTGTCCATCGCGCGATACCCTACGACCGTCTCAAAATCCGGCTCATACAGGCCGCCCAGGAGAGCGCGGAAGGTATACCAATGCAAGTCCACCGCCGCCAGATCGATGCCATAGCGACGGTGGAAGGCTGCATAGATGCGTCGGTCGTCTGTGTCAAACGCATATGGGATGCACTTGCGCCCGTTGGTAGGCCAGTTGGGGTTGCCTGCGGCGTCCACTGGGTCGAACAAACCGCCCCGGTAAAACGCAACAAATGCATCCAGCGCCGCTGGAACGTCCGCCGGGATACCGTCAGGGTAAAACCACTCCAAAGTTAAGTAGGCCGCAGCGGCGTCCCAGCGGTCGCAAAAGGCGTCCCGCTCAAAGGTCACGCACAGCCTAAAATCTGTCGTGACCTCGTACGAGACGCCCCCCACATCAACGGTATGCGGCAGCGCATCCGTCAGCAGATAGGTCATTCCAGGCGCACAGGCTGGCGGCCACTTGCCTTGCTGGCGGTGACGCAGGCGGTCGCACGATGTACCAGCTCGGTAGACGCGGCGCGGGTCTCTGCCGCACTGGCGGTGCTGGCCTCCACGATGGCCAACCAGCCGGTCAGGATGTCTCGCCAGTTGTAGGCAGCGCCGAAGCACTCGGCGGACACGCCGTCACCAACGACGCCGTCGATAGCTGCCTTGACGACGTCCAGAAAATCAATCAGACGCTTGCCGTAGCTTGCGTCTGTCACAGGCGGGAGGGAGGCGTGCGCCTCCACAATCGCCCTCTTGCCGTCATCTGCCGCCGCGATGACGCGGATGTCGTCAAAATCCACATCATAGCGGTGCTCTTTGATTGTTACCACCATGGTCAATCACCTCGCAATCAGCCGCCAGTGCCAGCGGAGTAGGTATATTCTTCCGGCACACCGATGACCTGCAGCTCTGCGTCGATATCGCCGATCGCGCCGGACTCGGCTGCACCATCGTTGTTGACCAAGATCAGCACCTTGCCCTTCTCGCCTTTGCCGGTCAGGACGCAGAAATACACATAGTCGCGCACCACAGCACTGCCCTTGCCATACTTAATCGCGTGAGAGCAGATAAAATCCTGGAACACATCACCCATGAGCCGCTTGCCGACAGGCTTGAATTTGCGGCTGGTGGACTTTTTCATGCTGGTGTAGCCCTCGTAGTAAAACTGGCTGGAATCGGTCTCGGGGGACAATTCCGCGCCGTAGTTGGAGACATGGACAGTAGCTACGTCATAGTCGGCCGGAGACGTTGCACTGCCATCGGTAGAGCAGTCCAGCGCCAGGATATAATCATCGCCGGACACTTCGCCAGCAAAACTGGTGCTGGGGGTAATGCCGGTCATTGCTGCAGACAGTTTCATAAGATCACTCCTCGTAGTAATTCATTTTGATTTGGATTTGATACCGTGCCTCGCCATTTGCTTCGACCGCAAAAGGGTACGGCGTAGACACGACAGAGATATTGGAGACGGTGCGCCCCTTGCCGATGTCCGGCCAGTTTCGGGCGCGCCGCTGCCGCCTGATCCAGGCGGCCAGGGCGTCGTACCACTCCAGGTTGGCGGCGTTCTGGGTAATGTCACTCCCAATCGCCTCGCGAGAGGCGATGACGTAGGTGCGTTCCACCGCCTGGGTGCCGTCCATGTAGGTGGCGACGGTATAGCTGGGGTCAGAGTCCAGGCTGTAGCTGGCTAACTCCGCCGGCAGGCAGTCCACATTGATGCGTCCGCCGGTCAGGCCCTGGTATCCGTCGAGCCAGGCACGCAGACCATCGACGATGCTCATACCGGTTCACCTCCCACAAACTTGGCGAAGTCGGCCACGATCCGCGTGCCGTCCGCCTGCATGGTGCGCACGTCCCACTTGCTCCCTCTGGTGGGGGCTTGGTTGTAGGTCAGTGCCTTGCCGGTGTAGTGCTTCGGCGCGCGACCGGCCATGACTTGGCCGTGGTACTGGTAGTGGGCGTAGGGCTGAGTGTATTCCAGGATGGCGGCACCATTTTGCACGGTGATTGTGTGCTGGTTTTTCAGGTGGCCAGCCTGGAACGGTACCCGTTTGTCGCTGTGCTTGGCAACCAGATTCGCCAGGTGCCGCGCCGCCGCGCCATTCTTGCCCAGCCCACGAGACTGTAAAATTTTCTTGCAGTCGATATTCACTTTGACATTCACTTTCATTTCCAGCTGCCCTCCAGGGTGTACGTTGCGTGCGCCAGCGCCGACCGGTACGGGTACATTTTGCGGCCAGAGACACGCATTGGGGCGTATCCTGCCAGCACTTTGACCGGGTTGCCCTCAAATGCCGCGACCGGGCACGAGCCGGAGACGATGTAATCACCGTTCCCGATTTGCTCCATGTCGGCCTGCTTGCGGACGACCATGGTTGACCCGCCCTGCACCAGCTCGCCGCTGGCGCTGATGGTCGTCCCGTCCGCAAGGCTCAGCTGCACGCCGGTCAGTTCGTGCCGCGCCCACTTGGTCTTGTCGCCGTCATAGCTCTTGTGATAGAGGGTGACCGTCTGGTTCCACATCAGTCACACCCCCGATAGAGCAAGCCGGTATCCACCAACCACGGGCGGGCAGCGTCATACACTGCCGCGCCTGTGCCGGTGGCGGGCTGGTTGTAACTGACCGACCAATCCGCCACGGTCTCGCTGGTCTTCCCGGCGCTCTGGTCGTCCAAATAGAGGGCGTCCATGACGGCGTAGATGGCGTTGTTGTACTCAAAGTCCAGGCCACGATTGAGCGCCTCCTCGGCGTCAATGCCGGTCAGCATCTGGAGGTACTGTTCCGCCCGGAGCTGGTACATCGTCCGCTCATCCGCCGGGACACGGTTGCGCCCGGACAGTTCATAAGTTGCCGGTGCAGCCATTGCTGTTCCCTCCTATCAGTCGCCAGAGACGGCAGTCTCCGTCCGCTTGATATACAAGGTCTTGCCCTTGGACACCTTGATGCCGTAGACCTTGCGCCCCTGGACCGCAGACGCACCGATGTACTTTCCGGAGCCGTTCAGATCCTGGAGGTGGACAGGTACCGCCCATTCTTCCACTCGGTGGCACCAGTTGGGATGACCGGCGATGAATTCAGTGGTGGTCTTCTTGCTGGCCACTCTGGTGGTGGAGTCATAGTCCATGTTGCAGCTCTCCACCACGTTGAAACCGGCCACCCGGCCGACCACGCCCTGCTGGATCAGTTCCTGGGACAGGTCGCCCTGGCGGATGAAATTGGAGTCCTGCATCAGCACTTCCAGGAATTCCGGTGCCGCGATGAGCCAGC
>ERZ857882.5093-NODE-5093-length-10655-cov-4.450283_pt1 | contig 10655 bp, 12 predicted proteins | sample MGYA00519697_ERZ857882 | MGnify/ENA primary metagenome ERZ857882 (study PRJEB31778, sample SAMEA3449373) | human gut metagenome | biome: human gut; feature: human-associated habitat; material: faeces | place: United Kingdom | collected 2010/2012 ... | reverse complement strand
TCAGCCGGATAGACACAGGCAAAACCGTGTGTTTTCTTGTGTCAGGCGGCCTTTCTGCCGGGCGCTTGTTTTGCGGCACGTGCCGCAGGGGGGAAGAAATTTGTGAGAGAGGGATGTGTCAGTTAGTTGTACTTCTCCAGGTACTTGCCGAACTCCTCCAGACCGGCCTTCAGCACCTGGGGATCGCGGAAGGCGCCGTAGCCCACGCGGATGGTCTTGGGCATATCGAAGTAGTCGCCGGGGACCACCAGGATCTGCTCGGTGGCCATGGCGTCCTTGGCCAGGGTCTCGGAGTCCACGTCGTAATCATAGTCGATCAGGCAGGTGGTGCCCATGGCCTTGGCGCGCAGGTGCAGATGGGGCTGGGAGGCCACCCAGTCCTCCACGATCTTGCGGTTGGGCTCCAGAATGGAACGGGCGCGGGCCCACAGGGCCTGGTAATGCTCCAGCGCGATGGAGGCGATGATCTCGTCCCAGATGCCGCAGCAGATGGTGTTGTAGGAACGGCGGGTCTTCATGACCTCGTACATCTCGTGGTCGCGGCAGACGATCCAGCCGATACGGGTGCCGGCCATGGAGTACATCTTGGACATACTGCTGATGGAGATGGCCTTGTGGTAGCCGTAGTCCAGAATGGAGGGCATATAGTTCTCGTCCAGCCCGCGATAGACCTCGTCGCAGAGGATCCAGGCGTCGTGCTTGGCGGCGATGTCCACGATCTTACGCAGACCCTCGTCGTACAGGGTCACGCCGATGGGGTTGTTGGGGTTGGTCAGGACGATCATCTTGGTGTTGGCGTCGCAGGCCTTGTCCAGGGCGTCGAAATCCAGCTGATAGTTATCCTCGGCCTTCAGCTGGACCACGCGGGTCTCGATGCCGCTGCCCTTGGGGATATCGTAGTGCTGCTGATAGGAGGGCTTGATCACCACGCAGTTGTCACCCGGCTCCAGCACGCTCATCAGCACCAGGTCATTGGCGCCGGTGCCGCCGTGGGTGATCATGACTTCCTCGGGCTTCACATTGCCCTTGGGGTAAATGCCGGCCACCGCCGCCTTGATCCGGGGGGAGCCGGTGGCGTCGCCGTGGTGATAATGCAGGCTCATGGTACGCATTTCGTTCAGGAAAGCGTCCAGATCCTCGCCGGTCAGGTCAAACAGCTCGTCCATACGAAGGGCGCTGACGCAGCTGCTGCCCAGATTGATACGGGCGAGAGAATCCATGGGATTCAGCCACTCTTCCACACCAAACCATGCCAGTTTCATTTTATTGTCCTCCTCATTTCGTCTGTTTTGTAGGGTAAGCGGATATATCCCGCGGGTTTACAGGTCGGCCTGCAGGCCCACGCCCTCGGCCAGTGCGCGGTCGATGGCTACCTTGGCGGCGGCCAGATCCAGAATGTACAGGCCGGTGGCGTCGAAGATGGTGGTCTGCGTGTCGCTGGTGCGGCCGGGGACCTTGCCGTCGATGAGGTCACCGATCTCGCCGGTGATGTCGTCGGCACTGATGACGCCCTGCTTGATGGGCAGCTCCATCTCGCCCACGCGGATGCACTGGGCGCGGTCATCGGCGTAGAAGGCGGCGCCCTGGAAGATGGTGCTCTCGATCTCCTGCTTGGACTCCATGTCGGAGCCCAGGCAGCTCAGATGGGTGCCGGGCTTCAGCCACGCCTTCTGGATGATGGGCTTGCGGGAGGGCGTGACGGTGATGATGGCGTCACTGTCGCCCACGGCGGCGGCCAGATCCAGCGCCGGCAGGAACTCCACGCCGGAGGCGTCGATGCCGAAGTCATCGGAGAGCTGCTGGGCAATGTGGGCGGCGAACTGCACCGCGTTGTCGGGGAACATGGGGTCGGCGATGTAAACCTTATCGATGGCCGGACGCAGCAGCAGCGTGGCGGCGATCTGGAAGGGGGCCTGCTTGCCGGCACCCAGGATGAACAGGTGCTTGGCGTCCTTGCGGGCCAGCAGGTCCACGCCCAGCGCGCCGGCGGCGCCGGTACGCATACAGGTGACGTAGGAGGCGTCCATGACGCTGACGGGAATGCCGGTGTTGGAGTCGTAGACCATCATGATGCCGTTGAAGGGCGGCAGGCCCTTTTCCCGGTTCTCGGGAAAGTTGTTCAGCATCTTCAGGCCGTGGAGCTGTACGCCCTTGATATAGCCGGAACGGATGTCCATGGCGGCGTGCTCGTCCACGAATTCATAGTTGACCAGCGGCCAGATCACGGACTTGCCCTGGGATTTCAGACGATAGACCTCGCGCACCTCCTGGATGACTTCCTTCATGGAGATGACCTGCTTGACCTGCTCGCGGTTCAAAATCAAAACGCTCATATACATCCCTGTCCTTTCGTTTTTTCGGGAGGGCGGAGAGGGGCCGCGCCGGCCGTGCTCCGCCTCAGTTTGATGTCATTGTAACCGGGAGATGTTGCGCCGCGCGTGGGAAAAGCGTTGAATTTCCGTTGTTACTAAACATTTTAGCAAATCATGCCGTGCTTTTCAACAAACGATTTGGTACATTTGCCGCCGGGGACACAGCGCCACTGGACAGACGGCCCGCCCTGGTGTACAATACGGCCATAACACAACACGGCTTTCAACAGGAGGACGGGACGCTATGTACGCGGATATCATCATTAAAAACGGGCGCTGCGTGACCATGTGCGGCGATGGCGGGGCCGACTGGGTGGCCGCGGCGGGGAAAATGATCTGCGCCGCAGGCCGCGGCGATGATTGGCAGAAGCTGGTGCGCCCCGGCACGCAGGTCATCGACGCCAGGGGCGGCACGGTGCTGCCGGGGTTTATCGACAACCACTTCCATGTGATGCAGACCGCTGTGAACATGATGAGCGTGGATCTGGGCGGTGCGCGGTCCCACCGGGAGCTGGGCGAGATGCTGGCCGCCGCCGAAAAGCGGGAGGGCGCGGTGCTGGGCTGCCAGGTGGAGGAGTCGCAGTTCGAGGAAAAGCGTTTTCCGGACCGGTATGTGCTGGACAGGTATTGCAGCGACAGTCCGGTGGTGCTGTTCTCCAAGGAGTACCACGTCAGTATGCTGAACACCCACGCCCTGCTGTATTACAAGGTTCCCTTCTCCCTGGAGGGCGTGGAGCTGGACAGCAGCGGCCTGCCCACGGGCATTTTCCGGCGGAACGCCAACTATGTGCTGCGCTCCAATGTGCTGCGGAGCCTGCCGGACGAGTTCCGCATGGAGGCCATCCATCTGGCCATGTCCCGACTGCTGGAAAACGGCATCACCACCGTGGCGGCCATTGAGGGCGGCTGGCTGTTCGACGACCGGGACGCGGAGTTCATCTACGCCCACAGCGGCGAGTTTCCGGTGGATATGCCGCTGTTCTATCAGACCATGGACCTGGCGAAGGTCTGGAAGCTGGGGCTGCGCCGGGTGGGCGGCAATATTATGGTGGACGGCACCCTGTCCAGCCACAGCGCTGCCCTGTCGGCACCCTACGCAGACCGGCCGGACTACCGGGGACAGATCTTCCTGCCCCAGGATGGACTGGACGAGTTCGTGCAGCAGTGCTACCGGCAGGATATGCAGCTGGCGCTGTACAGCATCGGCGACCGGGCCATCGAGTCCGTGCTGCTGGCCCACGAGAGGGCCATCCGTCAGGGCGGCAGCACCGCCCTGCGCCACCGCATCGAGCACGCCATCATGGCCACGCCGGAGCAGATCGCCCGGGCGGCGGACATGAAGCTGATCTTCTCGGTGCAGCCGGCCTACGCCTATCTGTGGGGCGGCAAGGGCGGTATGTACGAGCGCCGGGTGGGCGAGCGCTATCTGCGCTCCAACGACTTTGCCGCCATGTTCGCCGCCGGTGCGGTGGTGTGCGGCGGGTCGGACAGCGACGTGACGGAGCCGCGGCCCATGCTGGGCATCCACGCGGCGGTGAACCGCGCCGTGCCCCAGTGCGCCGTGTCCGTGGAGCAGGCCATCGAGATGTACACCGTCAACGGCGCTTACGCGCTGTTTGAGGACAAGCGCAAGGGAAAGCTGGCGCCGGGATACCTGGCGGATATCGTGGTGCTGGACCGCGACATCCGCGCCGTGCCCGCAGAGCAGCTGGAGCAGACCGACGTGACCGTGACCATCAAGTCCGGGTCGGTGCTGCACAGCCGGCAGTGAGGTGACGGCCATGCTTCAGATCAGACTGTTTGGCAAGCCGCAGGTCATCTGCGACGGCACGGACATCACCCCGGAGCTGGGCAACAAGGGGTGCGCCCTGCTGTGTATCCTGTTCCTGCGGGGCGGGGACTACTATGCGCGGGAGAAGCTGGCGGCCTACCTCTGGCCGGACAGCGCCGTCAGCGCTGCCAAGTATAATCTGCGCTATACCCTGTGGAAGATCAAAAAGAGCACCGATACCGGCGAGGGCGGGCGGTCGCTCATCAAGCTGGACCGGGAGTACTGCTGCATCGACCGGGCATACGACTATATCTGCGATCTGCAGACCATCGACGAGATCGACCCGGAGACCCGGTCGGCGGACGAGCTGAAGCGGGCGTGTGACGCCTTCGGCGGCGAGCTGCTGGAGGGGTACTATTTCAACCACTGCGAGGACCTGAATGAGCTGATCCTCAGCCAGCGCATCTATTATGAGAAGCGGAAGAACCGGCTGCTGATGAAGGCGGCGGAGCTGTATGAGCAGCGGGATATGCTGCCGGAGGCCGTGGGCATTCTGGAGCGGGTCATGGAATACGAGCCCTACAACGAGCAGCTGGCCCTGCGGCTGATGACGCTGTATGAGCGCGGCGGAGACCGCAGCCGTGCTATCCGGTTTTTCAACGAGTTCCGCAACCGGCTGGCCTCCAACCTGGAGATCTATCCCGGCAGCGCCATCACGCAGAAATACGCGGAGCTGAAGGCCGCGCCCGCCGCGCCGGAGGAGCCTGCGGCGGCGCAGACCGATGCGCCGGGCCTGCACGTGCGGACCTACTGCCTCCGGGCGGTGCCCTGCTTCTGGATGGCGGACACGGTGGGGAAACTGCTGGACGCCGTCGGGAACGACGTGCGGCCGGACGACCGGACGCTGCTGCGGGTGCTGGGGGCTATACAGCCCACTGCGGCGGCGTGTGCCGGTGTGGAGGGTGAGGTCACGGCCGCACCGGCGGCAGTGGCCCAGGCGTTTATCCGGTGGCTCACCGGTCTGGCGGCGCGGCAGCCGCTGGCGGTGCACATCCGCCGCGCCGGGGAGATGGATGACGTCAGCCGCGGTGTGCTGGAGTATCTGCTGGCGGAGCGCCCTGCCGGGTTGACGCTGCTGACAGAGGACGGCGGGGCCTTGGGCGATATGTCCAGCGGAAAATGACGGCGGAAAGTGCCGGATATTTGCCGGAACACCGGACGCATCCGAACTTTAAAGCGCGAAAGCGCGTGGCGGAGTGTTTATTCCTGGCAAATATTTTTGGTGGATATGACGGTTGACGGTGGCTCCCTGTTGTGATATCTTACAGAAAACTTCGGGAAAGGAGAACGCCACACATGATGAAGCAGCTGTACAAGGCATACGCATTTAGCTTTTACTTTACCTATGCGGATAAAGTAAGAGTGATTTGTGATGCCCGGAAATGCTGCTGATGAAATGAGGACGTTCTCCCACGGAGACGCACTGACATCAAAGCCGCCCTATGGATCACAGATCCACAGGGCGGCTTTTTTGCAGCCAAATTTTCAAAAACACCCATCAGGAGGAACCACACCATGAAAAAGAACATCACACGGCGGCTGATGACCGCCCTGCTGGCCGCCGCCGGGGCGGCCGCATGGCCGTGCAGCTGGGCGGTGTGATACTGGGTGCGGTGATCTACTACATCGTGTACCAGGTCATCATCTTCGCCGGCTTCGACACCGACCTTCTGAAAATGTTTTCCGCCGTGGTGGTGGCCGTGTTCCTGGGCGCGCCCCACGTCAAAGCACAACTGAAAGCCCATTCCCGCAGTAAGAAAGGAGACAGCGGCCATGCTGAAAATGAATAACATCACCAAGACCTTCAACAGCGGCACCGTGGACGAGTGCGTGGCGCTGGACCACCTGAGCCTGACGCTGCGGGACGGGGATTTCGTCACCGTCATCGGCGGCAACGGCGCCGGAAAGAGCACCATGCAGAACGCCATCTGCGGCACCTGGCAGCCCGACGAGGGCAGCATCGAGCTGGACGGCGTCAACGTTTCCTCTCTGCCGGAGTACAAGCGCGCCCGCTACCTGGGCCGCGTATACCAGGACCCCATGATGGGTACCTCCGCCGGCATGGAGATCGAGGAGAACCTGGCTCTGGCGGAGCGCCGCGGCCGGCATCACACCCTGCGTCCCGGCATCCGCCGCGGCGAGCGCGAGGACTATCGCCGCCGCCTGCGGGAGCTGGGTCTGGGTCTGGAGGATCGCCTGACCACCAAGGTGGGCACCCTCTCCGGCGGACAGCGTCAGGCGCTGACGCTGCTGATGGCCACCTTGCAGAAGCCCAAGCTGCTGCTGCTGGACGAGCATACCGCGGCGCTGGATCCCCAGACGGCCCAGCGGGTCATGGATATCACGGACCGTCTGGTCCGGGAGAACCACCTGACCACGCTGATGATCACCCACAATATGCGCGACGCCATCCACTACGGCAACCGCCTGCTGATGCTGCACAACGGGCGGATCGTGCTGGATATCTCCGGCGAGGAGAAGGCCCGGCTGACGGTGCCGGACCTGCTGGCACTGTTCAGCAAGGTCAGCGGCCAGGAATACGACAACGACCGCGCCCTGCTGGCGTAAACGCGAAGCCGGGGACTGCCCGTGAGGACAGTCCCCGGCTCTCTGCCCTTGACGGGCTGTGCGGCGGATGGTATGATGGTGGACGAAAGCGCCGGGGCCGTTCCGGCGCAGGGGAGGACGCCATGAAGAAGATAGACAACTGCGAGAATTCCACCGTGCTGGTGGCGCTGCTGCTGGCGGGCATACTGCTGGTCATGGGTGCCTACCGGCTGTTCTCCTGGCTGTGCAGCCGGGGGCTGACGGACACGCTGACCTGGGTGCTGGGCGCGGCGGCGCTGGTGCTGGCGGCACTGGGCCTGCTGCTGGCGAGCCGCAGCTTCCGGCGGCTGAAGGAGCTGCATCTGTAAGAGAACACCCCTGACCGGCAGGTCAGGGGTGTTCTTTCTTTACAGCTCGAGGGGCGCCGGCACGGCGTCCGCCGGGATGGGGCAGGTGTACCCGGCCGCCGTCCGCTGCCGGAACTCGGCCTTGGCGGCCTCCAGCAGCGCGGGCTGCTCCAGCAGATCGATGGCGGCGGCGCACAGCACCTTGCCAGCGTGCACGGTGGCCTTATGGGCCATGGGCGTCTTGTTGCAGGACACCACCTGCCAGCTGTGGCAGGGGACGTGATTGGGCCACACCGCCACATGGATCTGCGCCGTGGGGCACTGGTAGCTGACATCGCCCACGTCGGTGGAGCCGGCGTTGAAGGCGGGGCCCTGATACAGCGGCATCAGGAAGTCGTTGAAGTGGCCGGTCTGCATGGCCTTCACCTTTTCGGCAAAGGCGGGGTCGTTCTCCGCGCCTACGCCGCCGGGGACGTCCCGTCCCTCGTAGGTGCCGGACAGCGTCTCCATAAAGGCGTGCTCCTCCGCCGTGCAGGGCGGCACGCCCAGCTGGGCGAAGTTGTCGTACAGCACCTTCTCCAGCGCGTGGTTGCACACGGTGTCAGACAGGCCGTCCACGAAGCGGCGCTCGATGGTGGTGTCCGTCATCAGCGCCGCGCCCTGCGCGATCTTGTCCACCCGCTGGTGCAGGGCCATGCAGTCCTTGACGAAGTTGGAGCGGATCATGTACAGGACGCTGGCCTGATGCTGCACCACATTGGGACTGGCGCCGCCTGCGTCCAGAATGGAGTAGTGTACCCTTGCGTCGCGGGGCATGTGCTCCCGCAGGAACTGTACGCCCACGTTCATCAGCTCCACCGCGTCCAGCGCGCTGCGTCCCCGCTCCGGCGCGGTGGACGCCTGGGACGCCAGCCCGTGGAAGGTGTAGACCATCTGGATGCAGGAGTTGGTGGAGCCGGTGGCCACCTCGCTGCTGTCGCCGGGGTGCCACGTCAGCGCCGCGTCCAGCCCGTACCACAGTGTAGGCCTTGGACGCCACGCCCTCCTCACCGGGGCAGCCGTACAGGATGACGGTGCCGCTTTTTCCGGTCTGGGTCAGATAGTGCTTCAGGCCGATGGCGGCGGCCATGGCCCCCGCGCCCAGCAGATTGTGGCCGCAGCCGTGGCCGCTGCCGCCCTTCACCAGCTCGTGGTACGCGGTGTTGCCCGCCGCCTGCGAAAGGCCGGACAGCGCGTCGTACTCCGCCAGCAGGCCGATGATCGGCCTGCCGCTGCCGAAGGAGGCGGAGAAGGCGGTGGGGATGCCGCATATGCCTTCCTCCACCTGAAAGCCCTCAGCCTTCAGCACCTTGACGAACAGGGCGGCGGACTTTACCTCCTGCATGGACAGCTCGGCATAGTCCCAGATGGCGTCCGCCACCTCTGCCACCAGTTCCTTCTTCTCGTCAATGGCGGCCAGCGCCGCCTTTTTTGCATCGTTCATTGTCTGCTCCTTTTTCACAGTACCTTCTTCAGGAAATCCTGAAGGCGAGGGCTCTGGGGGTGATCGAAAACATCGGCGGGGGTGCCCTGCTCGGCGATCTTGCCGGCGTCCATGAACAGAACGCGGCTGCCCACCTCTTTGGCGAAGCCCATCTCGTGGGTGACCACCACCATGGTCATGCCGGACTGGGCCAGCTCCTGCATGACCTCCAGCACCTCGCCCACCATCTCCGGGTCCAGGGCGCTGGTGGGCTCGTCAAAGAGCATCACCTCCGGGTCCATAGCCAGGGCCCGCACAATGGCGATCCGCTGCTTTTGGCCGCCGGAGAGCATATTGGGATACTCGTTTGCCTTGTCCGCCAAGCCGATGCGCTCCAGCAGCTCCATAGCCTGCTTTTGCGCCTCCTCCGGGGACTTTTTCTTCAGCGCCAGGGGTGCCATGGTGATGTTCTGCAGCACGGTCTTGTGGGGAAAGAGGTTAAAATGCTGGAACACCATGCCCATCTTCTGTCGGTGCAGGTTGATGTCCACAGACTTATCCGCCAGGTTCACACCGTCAAAAATGATCTGCCCGCTGGTGGGCTCCTCCAGCAGATTCAGCGACCGCAGCAGGGTGGACTTGCCGGACCCCGAGGGGCCGATGATGGCCACCACCTCGCCCTGGGCCACAGTGAGGCTGATGTCCTTGAGAACATGGAGCTGGGAGTCGTTGAAGCTCTTTTTTACATTTTTGATTTCCAATACGTTCATTTCTCGCAGCCCCCTTATTGATAATAATCCATCCGCTTTTCGATGCGGCCCATGACCACATCCACGATGCCGTTGAATACGAAGTAGAAAATACCCGCAATGAGGAAGGGCATGAAGCTGGTCTGGGAATTGGCGATCTGTTTACCGATAGTGAACAACTCCTCGTAGGACACGCAGAAGGCGATGGAGGTGTCCTTCACCAGGGTGACCACCTCATTGGTGATGCTGGGCATAATGCGCTTGACCACCTGGGGCAGAATGATGCGAATAAAGGTCTGGATCTTGGTATAGCCCAGGACGCCGGCGGCCTCATATTGACCCACGGGCATGGAATCAATGCCGCCGCGGGAGATTTCCGCGAAGTAGGCGGCATAGTTGATGGCAAAGGCAATGACCACGGGAATGAGTTTATTCCGGGCTACGCCCAGGTCCGGAAACAGATAGTGCGGGCCATAGGTGACCGCCAGGAGCTGCAGCATCAGGGGAGTGCCGCGCAGAACGGAGATGATAAAGCGCATCACAGAGGACACGACCTTATTCTTGCTCATGCGCAGCAGGGCAAACAGCATGCCAAGGGGCAGGGAAAACAGCAGGGTCAGGAAGAAAATGGCGCAGGTATTGCCCAGGCCCTCGCTCATTTTCAGGATCATGGTGGGTAATGTCATAGTCTCTCCTCAACTCTATAGTAGGCACACGAGCCCGGAAGCCCCGCAGGGAGGGGCTTCCGGGAGGTGCGTTGGTTACATTTTATACTGCGAATGGCTTAGTTCAGGAACAGGAGGTTATTGACGATGTCAGGATACTTCTCAGCGATCTTGGCATAGGTGCCGTTATCCACCAGGGTCTTGACGGCGCCCTCGATGGAGGCGCACAGCTCCTTGTCATCGGCGCGGAAGGCGATGCCGTATTGCTCGGCGCCCAGTTCCTCGGAGAGGATGGTGAAGCCGGCGTTCTTATCGGCATAGGCGGTAGCAACAGGCTTATCTACGATGACGGCATCCACGGCGCCGCCGCTCAGCTCAGTGAAGCACTTGAGGAAGCTGTCGCTGCGGACCAGGGACTTGAAGGTGGCGGTCAGGGATTCCAGATCGCCATCCTCGCTGAGCAGGGTGTCACCGGAGGTGCCCAGCTGCACGGCTACGACCTTACCGGCCAGATCAGCAGAGGACTTGATGTCGCTGCCTTCCTTGACCATGATGACCTGGGTGTTATCATAGTAGGGGGCGGAGAGAGTGTAGCCGGCTTCCTTCATGCTGTCGAGGATGGTCATGCCGGACCAAATGCAATCGCACTCTTTAGCATCCAGCTGCGTCAGCTTCTGCTCCC
>ERZ857882.5088-NODE-5088-length-10662-cov-3.296125_pt1 | contig 10662 bp, 7 predicted proteins | sample MGYA00519697_ERZ857882 | MGnify/ENA primary metagenome ERZ857882 (study PRJEB31778, sample SAMEA3449373) | human gut metagenome | biome: human gut; feature: human-associated habitat; material: faeces | place: United Kingdom | collected 2010/2012 ... | reverse complement strand
GAACTGCTCTACACAAACATGGAACGGCATTCCTGGCTGTACGAAATGAAGTTCATCACCCTTGTTCGAGTTGGTGAAGAAACCCACCGGCTTCCCCAAATGTTGAAACGCCAGGGAGACGAATTGACCCAGGAACTCGAATACAGTCTCAAACAACTCGGAACAATGCTGGAACCTATCCTGATCCTATTTGTCGGGGTTCTTGTCGCAGTAATTATGGTCTCCATGTACCTGCCCATGTTCAAACTGGGAGGAGTGATCGGTTGACCTTCATCCGGTTTATAAACAATCCACTACATATTCACTATCCATATCCATACACCTCTTTGCCTATGAAACATAGATCCGACATCCCCTCGTAAAAGTTTTCTATTCATTTTCGTAAAACATCTAAAACAAAAGAAACTATGAAACAGTACTTATTTTCCATGCTCTGTTTCTTCTTTATCTCCGGGTCTCTCTTTGCCCAAAACACAGAAACGGAACCTCCTGCCCCGACGGAACAGGAAATGACCTCTGACCTTCCGACAAACACTCAATCCGCAAATGCGGCATCGTCCACCTCTCCGGGAGAAACCACCGGCACGGCATCGGACTATGCTACTTTGATGGCCCAAAGCCCGACCATGCCTCGAGACATCCAATCCTCGGTCGATTATTACACCGGCACGGCCAAAGTAAACGTGCCGCTGTATACCATTTCGGCATCCGGAGTACAAATTCCCATCGGAGTCGAATACACCGCATCGGGTATCAAAACAGACACCTATCCGTCCTGGGTGGGGCTCAACTGGAAACTGACGGGTATCGGCCGCATTTCGAGATTCATAAATGGACAGCCCGACGAAACCGGATTTCTGGATGGTCATGGAAAGAAAGCGGCCAACTCCGATGCCAATGAGTGGAAAAGTTCCGCCATTTCGGACAAAATAGACGATGGCTTCGACGGAGAGCCAGACCTTTATTTTTTCGAATTGCCCAACGGACAAAGCGGGCTTTTTGTGATCGACCATGACAGCACGATTGCCGTAATACCCTACCAAGACATCACCGTCGAATGGATGAACAACGAAGACTATGCCACCAGCTATTTCGTCATTACCGATGCACAGGGCTTGAAGTACCGCTTCGGCAGCAAAGAAGTTTCGCGCGAACATTCCAGCAATGAAAACTATGAAAGGACGGAAAGCTACGTTTCGGCCTGGATGCTCGACGACATCTCGTTTGGGGATGAAATAATCGTCGAATATGCCTACCGCAGCAGCCCCACCTACAGCAAGACCTCCAGGAATTATTTATACCGATTCGAATACAAGCCTGCCTCCCAGTCGCACCGAAGTCTGGAAACAGTCCCGTTACAAGTTATTACCTATGTGGCTCCAAGGGTACTTACCTCGATCACCTGGGATTTGGGAAAACTGGAATTCGACCTGGGGGATGCGGACAACTTCGTCAGAACAGGCCCTTACTTACGGAAAATAAATGTTTACGGTTACGGCAACGAATATCTGAAAACCATTCATTTCGATCTGACTCTTTCAGCACAAAATATCGCCCGTATTTATGAAGTATCGGGAGACCTGCAAAAAGATATCTGTTCATTCGAATACTATGCCTCTTCTAAAGATTTCCCCATTCCAACCAATAGATTCGATCATTGGGGATATTTCAACGGTGGGAACGAGACACCAGCCTATCCATCCCACATGATCATGGGCTACAATGTAATCGGTCATGACAAGACACCGAACCTGGAATGTACAAAAGGCGGAACACTCCAAAAAATATTGTATCCGAGCGGAGGGTGGACGGAACTCGAATACGAACTGCATCAAGGCCGGCTTCGGACCCCAAATACCACCGTCAATGAATGGAACGGTTCGTTGGAAACAGCGGGAGGTTTGAGAATAAAATCCATTTCTCATTATGAAAGCGAGAATACTCCCCCTTCCACCACTCAATACGTGTACCAAGATTCGACAGACACAAAAAAAGGAGGACAGATATTTACCGGATTTCAACCCTTCGTTCGCATCCGTCAAAATACCGGATCGGGATCAGACCAGGTAGTGATATACAGCGTGACCCAGCGCCCGGATTATACCATGACCGATTTTACAGGCTCATCGGTTATTTATAATTATGTCAAGGAAATACTGCCCAACGGATCCTACAACGAGTACGAGTTCAACGGGTTCGATGCCTGTATGGACATAAAAGGCCAAGCAGCCTTGAGCTCATCCGACGGAATAGACGTTTACCGCCAGGACTTCGAAAACAAGGTCCATTATTCAACCATGTTTTTCGGTCGAGGCAACTTGAAAAAAAAGACGCAGTACGACAGCAACGGACAGGTCGTCTACACGGAATCCTACACCTATGAGCTCCCTTCCGCTGCTGTAAAAGCGACGGTATACTCTTATCCCTTGTTTACTGCCAACGAGGAAAGTTCTTCCGTCAAATATTACAAAGGCCGGTATCAATGGATCTCCCAGCCTGCGCTTCTGGTGGAAAAAACCGTTTCCGCTCCAGAGCCCTATTCCAAAACGGTCCTTTCCTACCATCCCGACTATCTCGATGTATTGCCCAGAACGATCGAGGTTACCGACGCACAGGGGGACTGTGTGCGTTCCACGACTACGTATACACAAGACTATACTGTGGCTCCCATATACAACCGTTCATTGGAAACGTACGGTCTCTATTGGCTGCAGCAAAACGGTGTCAAGGCCGCTCCGATAGAAACGATAAATTATAAAAAGAAAGCGGGAGAAACGGCATTCAATGTCATAGGGGCGTCCCTGAATCTGTACTCCTGGAGTCCTGCCGCCGAACGGTGTTTCGTATCCCAAACAAAGTCCTTGCTTCTTGGCCTTCCATTGAGTACAACCATGACTCCTTTGTCGGTAAGCGGAACCAGTCTGATAAAAGACTCCCGATACGACACCGACAATCCACAGGTTACCGAGTTAAACCACAAGGGAAATCCGGTTTTCACTACCTATAGCGGAGCTAACGGACCAGGCACTCACATCCTTTACGGGTACGATGGAGCCGTTCCCATTGCCCAAGTAGAAGGTAGCGCCAGATCGACCCATGACTTTTACACGAGTTTCGAAGAAAACAATCCCCTTGTCGCCACAGTGTTCCTGGGAAGAGAAGCAAAGACCGGGAACTATGCCCTGAAAAAAAACACTTCGTATCGAGTAACTGCAAGTTCCATAGGAACACCGACCGTTCTTTCTTATTGGCGTTGGGATGGTAGCGAAAACACCACTTGGGAGCAGGTAACCAAACCGGCCAGCAACACTTCTTCCTACATGATCCTCGAACCGAACCACTATGTGGACGAAGTAAGACTGACAACAAAAGGTGCGACCATGACCACACAAGTCATCCAACCGGGAGTGGGGACCCTGTCTACTGCCGACGCAAGAGGCACAACCACCCGATACAATTACAACAGTTTGGGAATGTTGGAATCCATCGAGAAAAAAGGCCGGATCGTCGAGAGATATTCCTATCGCGAGGGGACTGTTTTTTACAACGCTTCCGCCCAGGTGGCCAACAATTCTTTAGGCCAGGGTCGAGCTTCCGTAAATCTTACGCAAGTAAGCCCCGGAGGTTCCGTAACGTTTACCGCAACCCCCGAAACGGGTTACCAATTCTCTCAATGGCAGTTCAGCGATGGGACAACTTCTTCACAAGCCGTAACAGTAAAGAATAATATTCAAGCCGATATAAGCGGTATCGCCTCTTTTACAGGGACACTATATAACCTGACAGCTTCTGTAGCTTCCCAATCGTCGTCCATGGGACAAGCTTCCGTAACACCGAACCAAGTAACCGTCGGCCAGTCGGCAACCTGGACAGCTACCGCTCATACAGGATACGAGTTTGACCACTGGGAATTTTCCGACGGCTCCACTGCCACCACCGCCTCGGTAACCAAAACGAATATCACCCAAAACCTTTCGGGAACGGCATTTTTCCGCGAAAAAGCGCCACAAAGTGTAAACTTCATCGGTTCGATCATGCCGAAAGAGGGTTACTGGGCGGTTCGCATCGTTTCCTCCCCGGATATCATTAGTGATGGATCCGAGAAAGTATTTGTTTCCGGGTATTTCTTTATCAATCCCAACGAACCCGACAGGATCGATGCCCAGTTCGAAGGTACGGTAAGAAGCGACGGCTACGTTCTGAGCAATGCCCTGTACCAAGATGGACAAACGACTGGAGAACTCAACGGACAAATATCCATCACCGATTCGAATTATACCGTAGGAACGGTACAATGGATCAACTGATCCTTTCTCTTAACATTATGTGGACATTTCAATAATGTAAAAGAAATTGAAACAACACAAAATCTGTAGAAAAATGAAAACGACAAAATACATCTTCATAGCCTGGCTATTGACCGGCCTATCCGGCATACCCGAGGCAAGGGCCCAGCAAGTGAGCATAACCCATTCTCAACCTGCACGGATTGAAACCTTCAACGGTACTTCCTACCACACAACCATAAATTACTACGACGGACTGGAAAGACAGATACAAAGCATTTCGGTCGGAGTTTCCGCACAAAACGGAAAAGACCTTGTCTCCTTCCAACAATACGACCGGATGGGCCGGGCTGATTCCATCGTTTATCTGCCTTTTGTTGCAGCATCCAGTACGAACAACGGAGCAAAAATCTCGGACCCGGTGTCAGCCCAACAATCTTTTTATCAAAATTATTTACCGGCTACGGATCCCGATCGGAATTATGCCTTCGCGGTAAAGCAATACGAAGAGTCTCCCCGCGGATTGATTGTCAAAGAAGGAGGCTTCGGACAGAGCAAAAATATCGATTCGGGAGACCCGACCCACTATCAATACATGCTCAATGATGCCTCCCAAATCAAAAAATTTTCAGTCAATGGCTATAACCATCTGATATATGAAGGTTTTTATCCTGCAAATGTTCTAAAAGTCCGTCGGATTTATACCGGAGAAAACGCAGAAAACAGCGACACTTATGAATACGTAGACCAAACCGGAAAACTTATCGCCACCGAGACTGTGGTCGATGAGAATGACCGGCGGATCACTTACTATGCCTATGACGATCTGGGAAGGAAAAGATTTATCATCCCGCCTATCCAAGAAGCATTGATAACTGTACCAGGGAGCGTATACAGCCATGTCGATCTGAGGAAATATTGCTTCTACACAGAATTCGACAACCGAGGAAACCCTATTCGGGAATGGTATCCTGGGGGTATTTGCACCTCCAATGTGTACGACACGTACGGTCGTTTGGTTCTATCCCAAGATCCGGTAATGGCTGCCGAAAACAAATGGTCGTTCGTAAAATACGATTCTCAAAACAGAGCAGTCATTAGCGGCATCACCACCATTGCCGGTACTGCGGAAACGGTGGCCGCTGCCCTGAAGGCGCACAATGCAACTTTGTCCTCCACGGAGCAGGTTTTCGAAGAACGAGGGAACGACCTGCATGGATACACCAATCGATGCTATCCGACCAATGTTACGTCTTCCCAAGTGATGAACGTAACTTACTATGACGATTATCAGTGGATCGCCGACACGACGACCTACGGATTCTCCTCGGCCGATGCATTGGAAGGAATGGTCAAAACCGAAAACAATGTTATCGGGCTGACCACCGGGACAAAAACGAAGATCATCGGTATAGAAACGGATCAATGGCTAACCTCCGTTACATACTACGACGACTATGGCAATGCTATTCAGACCATATCCGACCTGTATCCCGGAGGGACTGAAATCGTATCGAATGTCCTCGACTTCAACGACCAAGTCCTGCAGACAAAAGTCAAACAGACTGTAGACAACACCACCTACGAGTACAACAAATGGTTCGATTACGATTCCTACGGACGATTGTTGAAAATCCGGCAGAAAATAACCGGCGATCCGCAAAACGAAATCGTCCTATCCGAATTTGCCTATGACGATCTGGGACAACTCGTTTCCAAGAAAATACACGGCAATCTGGAAGAAACCACCTACCAGTACGACATAAACACCCGGGAAATAGCCGCCCTGTCTCCCTCTTTTTCGTACAGGATCGGCTACGATAAAAGTCTCCTGTCGGGAGTTGCAGGCCGAACGGATGGAATGATTTCCCAAATCACCTGGGGATACAATTCGACCGGCGACCAAAAGGCATACGCCTTCACGTATGACAAACTGCAACAATACCAGTCCGCATCCTTTTACGAAAAATCCGGGACCAGCTGGACCAGTGTTTCCAAATACCGGGAAACTATCGGCAGTTATGACAAGAACGGCAACATCCTGTCCTTGCAAAGAACCGATGCCAACGGAACACTATTGCACAACCTGACTTACACCTATGGCAGTTCCACCGACGGAAACATCCTCACCGGTGTAACGGGTTCTTCCGAATTTCTGTACGACGCCAACGGCAACATGACCAAAGACGGGCAGACTGGCGTACAAATAGAGTACAATATTCTAAATTTACCGCAAAGAATCTACAAAGGATCCGATCAAATTTCTTATATTTACTCCGCCGCGGGACAAAAACTCGCCACCCAAACAGGAAGCTCTTTGACATACTACCGCAGCGTGATGGTCTATTCCAAAAACGGGACCGACCCTCAACAGCTCCTGTACATGATCCATCCCGAAGGACTGGTAGCCAAAGAAGGTTCTTCCTGGGTGTATAAGTATTTCAAGACCGACTACTTAGGCAACACCCGGGCTTTGTTGGCCGTACGGAACGGGACATTGGTCAATGAAGGACAAAACACCGATTACTATCCATTGGGATATGCCCATGCCCTGTCAAACCTGCACAAATATCTCTTTGCAGGCAAGGAATATCAGGATGCCTCGATAGGAGGTTCGGTTTTGGGATTGTACGACTTCCACGCCAGGTATTACAACCCATTGTTGGGGCGCTGGTTCAATCCCGACCCGGCCAACCAATTGACCAATCCGTACATATTCTGTGGGAACAACCCCCTGATGTATGTCGATCCTGACGGGCAGTTCTTTTGGCTTGCGCCTCTTATTGGGGCCTTGATAGGGGCCGCCACCTACACTGCTTCCGTAGCCTTCAGCGAGGGAGGATTCAGCAACTGGAGCTGGGGAAGTTTTTTCCAGTCCATGGGTATAGGTGCTTTATCTGCCACTGCTACTTATGGTGTAGGTGCTGGATTTGATAAATTAGGATTAATGGCCGCAGGAGGTAAATTTTTTGTAGAATCAGGACGTGCTTTATCTCATGGATTAGTACAAGGAGGTATTTCACTTCTTAATGGTGACAATTTCTGGGATGGATTTTCTTCAGGAATATTATCTTCAGGTTTTGGATCCACAAAGATTGGGGGAACAGTTGCTGCTAAAATCGCCTATGGAGGCCTTTCAGGGGGTATTGGAGCTATTACAAGCGGCGGTAATTTTTGGAAAGGACTAGGATCTGGATTAATAGTATCAAGTTTTAATCACGTCATAGAAAGAGGAGCTGTTAAACTATATAAACCTGGAAAACGGATAGAAGCTTGGAGAGATGCTTGGGAAACTTCAGAAAAAAATTATGTGGAAACTAGTGTATATGGATTAGAGACCGAAGAATCTCTATTAAGTTGGGAAGCATCGAGCACACAAAAGAGGGCAGAACACATCCCTCATAGGATTGAAAACGGGAAAGTTAAAGTAAAAGTTCAAAGACTTTTTAAGACAGAATGGGTTCCTGTAGAAGATTACACTCATACTCATGTTATTGACGAGCCAAATATAGGGATTAGTTGTCGTGATGAAGATATTTTTAAAGTAGTTAAAAGTGCCCATATTATCAATCTTGGTATTGTTTATCGTATGTTAGGTAATTATCGATATGAACCTATAGGTTTATCATTCATAACTAAATAAAGGAGGTATCCCTATGAATCGCACCCTGTTTTTTTGGAGCATCGGCCTGTGCTTTTGCCTGGTCCTGGGCCTGGCACTGGGCACGGCGGCCAACGAAGTATCCGACCAGGAGCAAACCCAGGCTGCCCTCGCCGACACACTCCCCATGCCGGCAGTTCCCCACCGGATCAGAAACAAGGTCTTGCGCGAACACATCGAACAGTTCGAGCAGAGACACGGGCAAGATCCGGATCATGCCCAGAGAGGGATCTCGGTGTTCTGTCAGTCCTACCACTCGGGGCGGCAGTTGGATTCGTTGCGTTATGACATCACCTATACCGTCATCAACTTTCTGCCAACCTTCCCCTTTATCCTGTGCGACAGTATCCAGGGCAAACCGGTCGTCTTGTTTTTTCCCGACTTCTCCACCTCAGGTCCCGAATTTTACATCCCGGCCGAAGAAAACCTCGAACTGTTGAAAGGACACATCCCCAAGGAAGACTACCGCAGCATCCATAAACGCTTGCGTGTGCAGCGGGAACTGATCCGAAAGGACTATCAAAAGGCACTCCGAAAAGGCGGAAAAGACTCTCCCGCTCCGATGGACGAGGATGATTTCTTGCTCCTGGTCTGTGTTTCGGACTATCCCACCCTCACGCTGGTTTTCGACGGGGAGCAAAACCTGTTGCGCAGTTTCAAAAACTGGTACGATTGATCTTTGACATTCTCAGGCGGGCAAAAGCCCGCCTGACTTTTTCCATCCAAAAGCCGTCCGAGGGAAAACCGTATAGAAAAATCCGCCGCCGCGAAAAAAAAATCCCGCCGAACATTCGCTTCGGCGGGATTTTCGTGTTTTTTCATTCGTCCGTTGTTCTCTCTTCCTGCGGAGGTTCCTCTTGCCGGGGCGAGCGAAGACGTCCGATCCACTGGCTCACCATCCGGTAACCCGACACCGCCGCCTCGATCACTCCGCAAAACGAAGCCACCTTAGCCGAGGCCGCTTCGACCAGATAGTCGAAGTCGAACAACCGGGCCGCCTGGCGGTAATCCTCCTTCAAACGCCCCTCCACACGCTCCAACTGCGTATTCACACGGACCCGCGCCGCCTTCACGTCGGACAGGGTTTTCAACTGTCGGTAGTCAATCCTCTCCATCGCGCTTTCCCTCCGTCGAATATTTCACCTTCGTCGCGTCGTGTACCATCCGCCCCAGCATCCGTACCGCCCGGTCCACGATGAGCCGATCCCGGAGCAGATACACCGCCCAAGCTGCCAGCAGGAACACCCCGCCGATGATCAGCAGCGCATAGAGCAGCGAACCGATCCACAAAGCCAAAGCCCAGGTAAGGGCCATCGCCAAAAATACCGTAGCGATCCCCGCCAGGACGATGAGCACCGCAACGGCAAAAAGCGTGTTGAACAGCCGGGCCAAGTTGTCGATCAGCGCCAGACGCGCGCTGTCGGCACGGCACCAGGCGTAGTCTTTCAGGTCTGCCACCGTCCGTTCGCTCCACGTGGAGTCCGTGCGGGCGTCTTCGGAAGTTCTATACCCGTCCATCGGTTATTCCTTGGCGGATTTGGCGGCCTTCCGACTGACCTGATGCGCCGTTTCCTCCAGGCATTCCCCCACGCGTTCGAGGGCTTTTTCCTTTTCCTGACGGATCGTGCGGGCAATCTTCTTGCGCGTGTTTACCCCCGAATCGGGAGCGACCAGCAAGGCCACCGCTGCGCCTACTGCCGCGCCGGCCAAAAATGCGAACAAACTCTGTGCTTTCATCATCATTAGGTTTTAGGTGGGACATTTCCCGGACACACCCGGGGTTCTTTACAAATGTAGGAAATCCTTTTTTAGGATGGACCTCCCCGGAACAAAATATTTGCCCCCCCCTTTTTTCTCACTCCCTGCCTATCGTGCGCAAAAGATCGTGTACCGCCGCCTCGGGAGTCGGGTTTCGCTCCAGAGCCTGGATAAACAGGCTGCCGATGATCGCCCCGCTGCTGTAACGGCACGCCGCCCGGAAAGTCTGCGGGTTGGAAATCCCGAAACCGATCAAACGATGGTTGTCCAACCCCATCGCATCGATCCGGCGGAAATAGTCGAGCTGCTCCGGCGAGAAATCCTCGCGCGTACCCGTAGTGGCTGCCGCAGAGACCATGTAGATAAATCCTCCGCAGTGCTGGTCGATCTGCCGGATCCGCTCGGGAGAAGTCTCCGGGGTGATGAGCATGATCATGGGCAATCCGTACCGATCGCACAAAGGCTTGTAATGCTCCATGTACTCTCCGAAGGGAAGGTCGGGGACGATCAGCGCATCGATCCCCACCTGCTTGCAGCGTTGGAACAAGCGCTCGATCCCGTACTGCATCATCGGGTTCAGATAGCCCATCAGCACCAGCGGAATCTCGCACTGGCTGCGCGCCTGCTCCACCTGATCGAGCAACAAGCCGAGGGTCATCCCGTTGCGCAGAGCCACCGTGCTGCTGCCCTGGATCGTCTTTCCGTCGGCCATCGGATCGGAAAACGGTACGCCCACTTCGATCATGTCCACGCCGGAGTCGGCCAGCGCACGAATGATCTCCACCGTATCGTCCCGATGAGGGAAACCCGCGGTAAAATACACCGAAAGGATGTCCTTTCCCTTGTTTTCAAATAGTTTTTCCAGTCTGTTCATCGTCTTGGTATTTTTTATCGTTCTTTCTTGTTTTTCCTGTCCTGTCTATTCTGTCTTTCATTTCTTCCTCCCGGGAGGTCTGC
>ERZ857882.5083-NODE-5083-length-10668-cov-3.715066_pt1 | contig 10668 bp, 9 predicted proteins | sample MGYA00519697_ERZ857882 | MGnify/ENA primary metagenome ERZ857882 (study PRJEB31778, sample SAMEA3449373) | human gut metagenome | biome: human gut; feature: human-associated habitat; material: faeces | place: United Kingdom | collected 2010/2012 ... | reverse complement strand
CGGTGGCCTTCAACGGCTATAAGGTCTATGGCGCGGATGGCTGCCAGATTACGATTGAAGCCGCCGACCGCATCTATTCCTTCATCAGCGCCGAACAGACGCTCCAGCCCTCCCTGCCGAGCTTCCAGAAGTACCTCGATAACGGCATGATCAGCTACATCGACGACGAAACCATCGAGAGCTATTACCAGATGATTAACGGCCTGCGCATCGCCCCCACCGACGAGCGCCTGCACATCGTCTACAGCCCGCTCAACGGCACGGGCAATGTGCCGGTGCGCGAAATGCTGAAGCGTATGGGCAATATCGACGTGGATGTCGTCGCGGAGCAGGAGATGCCCGACGGCCATTTCCCGACCTGCCCGTACCCGAACCCCGAAATCCGCGAGGCGATGAAGCTGGCGATTGAAAAGACCATCGCCACCGGGGCGGATATGTGCGTCGCCACCGACCCCGACTGCGACCGCATCGGCGCGGGCGTGCGGCAGGGCGATACCGTCACGCTGATTTCCGGCAACGACATGGGCGTGCTGCTGCTGGACTATGTGTGCAGCCACCGCAAGGCGCAGAAGGGCGAACTGCCGCCCGTCGCCGTCAAGACCATCGTGACCACCGAGATGGCTGTGCCGATTTGCAAGAAGTACGGCGTGGAGCTGCGCAACGTGCTCACCGGCTTCAAGTTCATCGGCGAGCAGATTGGGCTGCTGGAAAAGGAAGGCCACACCGAGCGCTACATCTTCGGCTTCGAGGAAAGCTACGGCTACCTGTCCGGCACGTCCGTGCGCGATAAGGACGCCGTCAACGCGGCGGTGCTGGTTTGCGAAATGGCGGCGAATTACAAGGCGCAGGGGCTGACGCTGCTGGACAAGCTGGAGCAGCTGCGCGAGGAGTTCGGCTTCTATGCCCAGCGCCTGCTGACTTTCCAGTACGAGGGCGAATCCGGCGCGGCGAAGATGGCGGACATCATGCGCAAGCTCCGCGCCCCGCTGGATACCTTTCAGGATGCGCATTTCCCGACCGCGACCCGCATCGACTACCAGAACGATGAAACGGGTCTGCCCAAGAGCGACGTGCTGTCCTTCGCGCTGGCGGATGGCAGCAAGATTATCGTCCGCCCCTCCGGCACGGAGCCGAAGCTGAAAGCCTACCTCTTCGCGCGCGGCGAAAATCAGGCTGCCGCCGAAAAGGTGCTGGATGAACTCGAAACGCTGATGAACGGGTACTGCAAGGAGTAAACTTTCAACGGGCTGTCCCACACGGGCAGCCTGTTTTTTTGGTTCTTCACGGACTCTTGGGGGAAGAGCAGCTTGGGGGCGCGTCTGCGGACGCGCAAAGTTAGGGGCAGGGACGCTTCGCTGCCTGCACCTTTGTTGAGCGCGTTTGGCATACTGGTCGCCCGTGGAACTGTTGGGGCGTTGCCCCAAACCCCACAAGGGACGCTGTCCCTTGACCCTGCAAGGGGCAGACGAAAAGGGACGAAGTCCCCCCTTGACCCCTTTTCGCGATTGAGTTGGTCGCGCTTTCATGCTCCTTTCGCGTGCAGCTTTTGGTGCTTCGCCTAAGCCCTTGTTTGCTCCCCCCAAAAACTTTCCGTGAAGAGCCTGTTTTTTGTTTGTCCTGCTTTGCATTTCTGGTGTACTTTGTGCCCGTTTTCCTTCAAAATGTGCTATAATCGTCCCGAAAATCGTTTGAAGGAGCGGATGCCCTATGGACACGCGCGATTTCCTTGTGCCGGATAATTACGCCGATTTCCACTGCAAGTGCGGCAAGTGCCGCCATACCTGCTGCGACGGGTGGGCAGTCACCTTCCCGCGCGAGGATTATTTCCGCCTGCTGAGCGTGCCGTGTTCGCCGGAACTGCGCCGCAAGCTGGATACATCGCTGCATCTGGCGGATGACCCCACCCCGGAGCGCTACGCCGAACTTTTGCCAAACTGGGAAGGGCACTGCCCACTTCAGCGCGCGGATGGTCTCTGCGCCCTGCAAGCCGAGTGCGGCGAGGAAGCCATCTCTTCCACCTGCCGCTATTACCCCCGCGGCATCCGCACGATGGATGATGACGAGTGCGCGTGCAGTGTCTCCTGTGAGCGCGTGGTGGAAATGCTGCTGCACCGCCTGCCGCCGATGACCTTCCGGCGGATGCGCTTGTCCTTTGCCATGCCGCTGCCACCGCGCGAGACGGACGCGGCGCTGACGGCGGAAACGCGGCAATTGCGCCGGGATGTCGTCACCATGCTGCAAGCGCGGGAAGTTCCGCTTGCAAGCCGCATGATGGGGATTCGCGCGGCGCTTGTGCTGGAGGAATCCGGGCGTCAAACGAGTGAAAGCCGCTGGGCAGCGTTCCGCGCGGCGGCGAAAGTCGCGATTCCCCCGGCGGATTGGGCGCTTCGGGCGAATATCCTGCGGACGCTGATGGAAGAACTGCTGGCGGACACCATCAGCATGGGCGGAATCGCGGCGGAAATCCTGCCGCTCCTGCGCGGGGAACAGGCGGGCACAGTTTTGCAGCAGGCGGCGGGCACGTTTCAGGCGGATACGCCGGATTGGATGATTGGCACGGAGCAGCTGATGGTCAACCATGTGTTCTACGAGGGCTTCCCGTACGGCACGTATCAGGAGCGCCCGGCGACGGCGGCGGTTTCGCTGTGCGCGGAGTACGCGGTGCTGCGCGGTACGGCGGTGCTCTACCATCAGCTGCATCCGGATGAAACGGCGCTGGTGGATGCCATTGCCGCGCTCTTCCGCGTGTTGGAGCACAGCGCGTTCGGCTGGAACGCGGCGGTTGTGCTGGAGCGTGAAGGCAAGGCGGGGGAGGATGTTATCGGGCAAATCGTCGGAATATAAGAAAATGAGCAATAAAAATATCCGCGGGTGCATTTGACTGCATCCGCGGAATTTTGCAATTTGGGGGGTGGCACGTCACTCGTCCCGCACCATCAGCACATGCATTTGCCGCTCCAGTGCGGGAATCACGCACTCCGCCAAGCCGCCGTCCACCGCCACGTCGCGTATCACCAGCACATCAATGCCCAGCATGTCGAACACGGCGCTATTGAACGCGCGGGTGTAGGGGCCATGCGCCGCGACAATGTGTGTCTCCGGCACGCCGACTTTCTCTGCCAAATCCAGCGCTTCCACCGTCGGCACAATGCGGCAGAACAGGTGGTCTTTGCGCAGAAGGGACGCATAATGTGGCAGATTGCGGTAATCGCCCGCCAGCAGAATGTTCTCCTCCGAAAGCCGCAACAGCACCGCAGCCGCCTCCGCCGGATTCTCCACCCACTGCACCACGTCGCGCCACGCTTCCTGCTCGTTCTCGATTTTCATGCGCTGGCAGGGAATCCCCAGCTGCTCGGCGGAACGGCGGATGCGCGTCTGCGTCGCGGTGGCGTATGGGTGCGTCGCGTCGATGACCTTGCGGGGGTTCGTCTGGCGGATGTAGGAGAGCATCTGCCCGTCGTCAAACCGCCCGATGTGGCACATCGTTCCCGGCGGCAGCTGTGCGCGCGCGTATTCCGTCGTCACGCAGACGATAACCTGCTTGCCGCGCCGCCGCATCGTCTGTGCCGCCTCACGGCTCTCGTGGGTGTTGCCGAAAATCAGAATTCGCTCCATGGTCACTCACTCCTGCGGGTTATTATTTTTGCCCGTAGTAGGCGTTCGGGCCGTGTTTGCGTAGAAAATGCTTATCTTGAATGTTCTGCGGCGCGGGGGCGGCATCGGGCTTAATCTGCCGCGTGTACACCGCCATTTTCGCCACTTCCTCCAGCACAACGGCGTGGTAGACCGCCTGTGCCGCGTCCTTGCCCCATGTGAACGGCCCGTGCGACGCGCAGATAATCCCCGGCACATGCACCGGGTTGATATTCCGCTTCGTCAGCTCCTCGATGATGACTTTGCCCGTGTTCTTCTCGTAGTCCTCGTCGATTTCCTCGGTCGTCAGGTGGCGCGCGCAGGGAATTGCGCCGTAGAAGTAGTCCGCGTGGGTCGTGCCATAGCAGGGAATATCCTCGCACGCCTGCGCCCAGCCGACCGCGTAGGGGCTGTGCGTGTGCACGATGCCGCCGATGTCCGGGTACTGCTTGTACAGCTCCAAGTGCGTTTTCGTGTCGCTGGAGGGGTTCAATTTGCCCTCGACGATGTTGCCGTCCAGGTCAAGCACGACCAGCTTGTCGGGGGACAGCTCGTCGTACTCCACGCCCGACGGCTTGATGACGACCAGCCCCTTTTCGCGGCTGATGCCGGACACGTTGCCCCAAGTGTAGGTCACCAGATGACGCTTGGGCAGCTCCATGTTGGCTTCGTAAACGGCTTCTTTGAGCGATTTCAGCATCGGAATTCCCCTCCTCAATCCATATCCGCAATCGCGGCCTTTTCGGCGGAAAGCGCCTGATGGAAACGCGCGGTGTAAGCATCCAGCCCGGCTTCATCCGCCGCGTCCGCACGGATGGTAGAACCCTTCGCGCCCGCAAAAACACGCGCGTTCAGGTAGTCCTCCAGCGTTTCGTCTGCCTGTCGATTAACGCGATACGCCGCCAGCAGCGCCATGCCCCACGGGCCGCCTTCGCCCGCCGTTTCCATGACGGAGATGGGGGCTTTCAGCGCGGCGGAGAGAATCGTCTGCCCTGCGACGGGCGTCTTGAAGTAGCCGCCATGACCCAGCAGCTTGTCAATCTGCACATGCTCCTTGGCGAGGATGTCCATGCCGATTTTCAGGCTCGTCATTGCGCCCGCCACGAGCGAACGCGCGAAATTCGGGAATGTCAGCTTCGCATCCGGCGTGCGCACCAGCATCGGACGACCCGCGTCCAGCCCAACCACCGGTTCGCCGGAGAACAGCGGCAGATTCACCACGCCGCCGCAGTCCTTGTCGCCGGAAAGGGCGGATGTGAACAGCGCCGTGTAAATGTCGCCCATGCTGACAGGCACGCCCGCCGCGTCCGCAAAGCCCTTGAGCATCCCCGCCCATGCGTTGATGTCGGAGGTGCAGTTGTTGCAGTGCACCATGGCGGTCGGCTTGCCGGTGGGCGTCGTCACCATGTCGATTTCAGGGTACACGCGCGAAAGCGGCTTTTCCAGCACCACCATCGCGAACGTCGATGTGCCCGCGGACACATTGCCCGTGCGCACCGCGACGGAGTTCGTCGCCGCCATGCCCGTGCCCGCGTCGCCTTCCGGGGGCGCCATCAGCGCGCCGGGCTGGAGCGTGCCGGTCGGGTCAAGCAGCTTTGCGCCTTCCGCCGTCATCACGCCCGCGTCCTCGCCCGCGCATAGCACGCACGGCAGAATCTCGCGCAGCGTCCACGGCATGTGGTAGTTTTTCGCCAGCGCATCCACCTTGTCCAGCATGTACTGGTCGTAATCCAGCGCATCGCTGTCGATGGGGAACATGCCGCTCGCTTCGCCGATGCCAAGGCAGTTCTTGCCGCACAGCTTGTAGTGCACATAGCCCGCCAACGTCGTCAGGCGGTGAATCTGCGGCACGATTGCTTCGCCGTTCATCATCGCCTGCACGAGGTGCGCAATCGACCAGCGCTGCGGGATGTTGAAGCCAAGCAGGGCGGTCAGCTTTTCCGCCGCCTGTGCCGTCATGGTGTTACGCCAAGTGCGGAACTGCGCCAATTGCCGCCCGTTTTCATCAAAGGCGAGGAAGCCGTGCATCATGCCGGATACGCCGAACGCCGCCAGATTCGTCAGCGTCACGCCATAATTCGCCTGCACGTCCTTTTGCAGATGCGCGAACGCGTCCTGCACGCCCGCCCACACGTCATCCAGATGATACGTCCAAATGCCGTCCTCCAGCCGATTCTCCCATGTATGGTCGCCGGATGCAATCGGCGCGTGGTCGTTGCCAATCAGCACCGCCTTGATGCGCGTCGAGCCGAACTCAATGCCCAGCACCGCTTTTCCGTCCGCAATATACGCGGCAATTGTTTCGTGATTCATGATGTACCGTCCTCCTCTTTCTGAGTGATTCCGCAGCCTTTCTTACACACAGTATACCAGAAAACGCCGGGAATGTCCATCGTTTGTGGGGGTGAAAGTGGCGCAAGCAAAAAAAATCCCTGCCCCAGTGAATACCGGGACAGGGAAGAAAATCACTTCCGCTTCTTCGCCTTGCGGATGATGATGATGACAATCGCCATCACGGCGACAATCGCGATAAACGGCAGCGCCGCCGTCAGGAACACCACGCAGTCCTGCAGGAACGACACGAAGGCATTCCATCCGGTGGACAATGCGCCGCGGATGCGATCGCCCAGCGACACCGTTTCATCGCGCAGATCCGGCTGCGCTTCCTCGTTCAGCGTCACACGCACGGTTGCGTCATTTACCTGCTGATCGGTGTCCGCCAAGGCGCTTTCCAGCTGCTCGATGTTGTACTGTGTGTCCGCCAGCTGCGTTTCCAGCGCCAGCAAATCCGACAAATCGCCCGCCGTGTCGGTCAGGGCTTGCAGGCGCGCCAGCAGCAGCTTCTGATTTTCCAGCCGCGCGGCGGTATCCTGATAGCTGGCCGTCACGTCGGTGGACGACATGTTCCGGCTGGTGATGCGCCCCAGCTCACCCGTATTGCTCAGGAACGCATCGAGCGAATCCGCCGGAATCCGCAGCGTCAGCGACGCGGTGCGCAGATCACGGTTGTTCGTGTATTCGCTGGAGCTTTCCAGATATCCGCTGTACTGGCTGAGCAGTGCGGTCAAACTTGCCATGCTGTCGTCATAGGCGGATGTTTTGATGGTCAGCGACACGTTGCGGATGATTTTCTTGTCCTCCGCGACGGCGGATTTCGCGCTGGCGGCTTCCGGCATGGCGTCGTTCGCGGCGCCGACCATCATCGTGCGCACACCGCTGCCGGCTTCTTCCGAATAGCCGACGTCGCTGGTGTAGGTGTCGTAATCGTAGTCGTAGCTGTCCGCGAGGGACTGCGGCGCACTCGTCCGCGCGGGCGACAGGCTGTCTTTCGTTAGCAGCGTTCCGCCGACGACGAACACCAGCGCCGCGGCGACGGAGAGGATGCGCGTCCAGCGGCGCATCGGGGCGACTTTGCGGGTTTCTTCCTGCTTCATGGCGTCCTCCTTTACCAGCGCCGTCCACTGCGCGTGGAAATTTTCCGGCATATCCGGCACTTCCTCGTTCAGGGGCGACATGCATTGCCGGAGGACTTCGTTTTCATCAAAATGGGGTTCGCGGTTCATTTTCCTGTCCTCCTTTCACTCGGTAAGACGCTTGATTTTTCGTTTTGTTCCCGCTGATTGGCAAGAATGGCGGCAAGTTTCTGCCGCGCGCGGTTGAGTCGGCTCTTCACCGTGCCGACGGATACGCCCGTAATCTGCGCAATATCCTCGTAGCGCTGCTTTTCCAGCGCATAGAGGATGAGGACGGTGCGCATGTCGGCGGGAAGCTGATCAAGGGCGCGGGAAATATCGCCGGTGGATTCGCGGTCGAGCAGCGCGGCTTCGGGGGTCGGGGAATCATCCGCCGGTTCAAAGCCGTTTTCCGCCATCGCGTCCATCGAATCGCTGTCCACCATGCGCTTTTGCTTGCGCAGAAAGTCAATGCATACGCTGCCCGCAATGCGGTACAGCCAGCTGGAAAAGCCGCAGTCCTGCCGATACTGCCCAATGGAGCGCCACGCCTTCAGCATGACCTCCTGCGCGCAGTCCATCGCGTCCTCGCGGTGGTGCAGATAATGCCAGCAGACGCGCCAAATCATCTGCTCATAGGGTGTGACGAGCTGCTCAAAGGCGGATGCGTCGCCCTTTTGCGCGCGCCGGAGAATGAGTTCATCCATTGCAGAAGCCTCCTCGTTTTTCATGACGAGCGGTTGGGGGATTTTGTTCCGTGTTTCATGAAGATTTATACTATTTCCAAATTCACCTACGCCATCTGCTCGCGCCTTGGCGCATTCTCATTCGGAAATAGTATAAAGTTCCGACACGCCGCCGAATTGTGCGGTGTTGCCCCAATCCCAAAAACACACGCGGCGGCTGGCAGCAATGCCAGTCGCCGCGATTTGTATGCGGATTATTCGTCGTCATCTTCCGATTCTTCGTCCTCGTCCGCGAAGTCTGCATCCGCCGCGTGGTCGTCCGGCGCAAGCAGGGCTTCAAGCTGCTCCTGCGCGCGGGCGTAATCGCGGTACGCCACGAAGAACACGAATTTCTCCAGCGTTACGCTGAGCGCCGCGCTGATGCCCGCGCCCATCATCGGGCGGGCAATATACGGCACATTCGCCTCTTTGAGCAGACTTTCCATCACCGAGGCGTTCAGCGCATCCAGCTCCGTCAAGCGGCACTCGTCCGCTTCCTCTGCCGGACGCAGACGGTCGAATTTATCGCAGTACGGGCAGCTTTCCGTTCTTTCCGGCGTCACCCGATGGCAGTTCGTGCAGTAGTACATTTTCCCTCCGCTCCTTTCGCGCGTTCTTCTGCCTGTATGATAGCATAACGCACACTTTCCGTCAAGGTTTGCGGCAAAATCAGCGAATCGGCGAATTTCTTTGCAAAATGAATTGCATTTCTGCTGGAATGCGTTTATAATAAAGAACGCTATCACAGCATCACAGAAGGAGAATCCGGATTATGAAATTAGGCGTTGTCGGTTTGCCCAATGTCGGCAAAAGCACCCTGTTTAATGCCATCACCCAAGCTGGCGCACAGGCGGCCAACTATCCTTTCTGCACCATCGAGCCGAACACGGGCGTTGTCATGGTGCCTGACCACCGCTTGGACGTGCTGGGCGAAATGTATCACCCGAAGAAGATTACACCCACGACCATCGAGTTTGTGGACATTGCGGGGCTGGTAAAAGGCGCGAGCCACGGTGAAGGGCTGGGCAACAAGTTTTTGAGCCACATCCGCGAGGTGGACGCGATTGTCCACGTCGTGCGCTGCTTTGAAGACGAGAACATCATCCACGTTGATGGCTCGATCGACCCTGCCCGTGACATCGAGACGATCAACCTCGAGCTGATTTTCGCGGACATGGACACCGTGCAGCGCCGCAAGGACAAGGCGATGAAGAACTTCCGCGGCGGCGATAAGAAAGCGGGCATCGAGGTCGAGCTGGCGGACAAGATTTACGCCCATCTGGAAGCCGGCAAGCCCGCGCGCACCTGCCCCGTAACTGACGATGAGAAGGAAGTACTGGACAGCTGGTTCCTGCTGACGACCAAGCCGGTCATCTACGCGGCAAACATCGCCGAAGAAGACCTCGGCAAGCCGGAGAGCGAAATCAAGGGGCTTGACCGCGTGGAAGCCATCGCGAAGAGCGAGAATGCCGAAATCATCGTCATTTCCGCCGCGATTGAAGAGGAAATTGCGCAGATGAGTCCCGACGAAAAGGCGGAATTCATCGAAGGACTGGGCATCGGGCAGTCGGGTCTGGATCGGCTGATTACGGCGTGCTATCGGCTGCTGGGGCTGATTTCCTTCCTGACGGCGGGCGAAGACGAATGCCGCGCATGGACGATTGTCAACGGCACGAAAGCACCGCAAGCCGCGGGCAAGATTCACACTGACTTCGAGAAAGGCTTCATCCGCGCGGAAATCGTGCCCTTTGACACGCTGGTGGAACTCGGCTCGATGGCGGCGTGCAAGGAAAAGGGGCTGGTTCGCTCCGAAGGCAAGGACTATGTGATGAAGGACGGCGACATCGTGCTGTTCCGTTTCAACGTCTGATTGTGTCTGATTCTGCAAGCAAGAAAGGGGCATCAGCATGAGCCGTCTTTCGTATTTCTTCAAGCGTCTGTTCAAGATGGACTGGAAAGCCATGTGGAAAACCGCCGGGCTGCTGCATGAGCGCTCCGGCAAATCCCGCATTTGGCTGCTGTGCGACATGCTCCGCTGTGCTGTGAAGTACAACGCGGGCTATGTGGACTACAAAATCGCGCAGATGTACAAACTCAACGATGCGCAGCGCAAGACCGTCATCACGCGCGGTATTTCCAATGACATTGTCCGCCGGATGAACGACAAGGCATACTGGCATTTCTTCGATGACAAGACGCAGTTCAACGAGCTGTTCAAAGAATGGATTCCGCGCAAGTGGCTGCTGATTAACGCGGATACGCCGCTTGATAAGCTGGAGGACATGATGACGCTCCCCGCCCTCATCGGCAAGCCGCTGGAGGGGTCGAGCGGTCAGGGCATCCTGAAGTTCACGCCGGAGGACTGGAAGGGGGGCGCAAAGGCGTTCCACCAGCTGCTGATGGACAAGAACATCGGCATTCTGGAAGAAATCGTCATGCAGGGAAGGGAACTGTCCCAGTTTGTTTCGGATTTCACCTGGTATCTGCGCAACCTGCTCCTTGTAAAAAGTTCTGATAATATGGAAGATGTGCTGGATGTATCGACGGAGAATCTGGCGCAGCTGAAAGAGGAAGCACAGATGATCGAATCCGGGGTGCTGCTCCGGTATATCCGTATTTTTTCCGAGCTGACAAATCAGCTCAAATACGCAACACAGAAAAGAGTGCTTCTGGAAGTAACACTGATCAAGCTTTGCAAACCGCAGATGGAGAGTACGAAGGACAGTCTTCTGGACCGGATCCGTGCACTGGAAAAACAGGTAGAAGAAGGAAGTTTTGCAGTTGCGCAGCCGCAGGAGAGGGTTGTTTATGTAAATGGTGAAGCACCGAAGCCACAGCCAAAACCGCAGCTTCCGAAA
>ERZ857882.5075-NODE-5075-length-10676-cov-4.588928_pt1 | contig 10676 bp, 9 predicted proteins | sample MGYA00519697_ERZ857882 | MGnify/ENA primary metagenome ERZ857882 (study PRJEB31778, sample SAMEA3449373) | human gut metagenome | biome: human gut; feature: human-associated habitat; material: faeces | place: United Kingdom | collected 2010/2012 ... | reverse complement strand
TGCTTCCGTGAGCGGTGCCGCGGAGAGCCTTGGAGATGGTCTGGTTTTCGGAAGGTTCCGTGGAGTGGTCTGCAGATGTGTCCTTAGGCGGCAGATCTTACGGATGGTTCCGTATGCTGTGCCGTAAATCAGCGCTGCCGTGGCATGGTTTTCGGATGTTTCCGTGAACCATGCCGTAAATGGGTGCCGTTGTGGCCGAATCTGCGGATGTTTCCGCAAGCTGTGCCGTAAATCAGTGTCGCCGTGGTCAGTCTTTCGGATGTTTCCGTGCAATGTGCCGCGGGGAAGGTCATCTGTGGTCTGATTTTCGGATGGTTCCGGAAACTGTGCCGCCGATGGGGCTTCCAGTGGTCAGATTTACGGGAGCTTCCGTGAGCTGTGCCGCCGGGAGAGTCGCCAGTGGTCGGTATTGCGGAAGGTTCCGTGGGAGGTGCCGCGGGAAGGGGAGTCTGCGACCTGTTTTACGGAAGGTTCCGTGAAGCAGGATAGAGTGGGAACGAATAGATGATCCGATGAGACGAGAGGTGCGGGATGGAATCTGCAATCGAAGAATACCCAGTGCGCAAAGCGAAAACGGTGCGGTTCACATGCGGGGCGCCGCGCTCTCCCAAGCTCATCGGCGACGGATCGCGCATGCTGTTCCTACGGTCCGCGGGCGAGCAGGACACCGAGAATTCGCTGTGGCTGGCAATCTGCGGGGAAGACGCGTATGCCGAAGTGGAGCTCGTGAACGCGGGTGAGCTCGTGAACACACTGGGCAGCGACGACGTGCCTGCTGCCGAGCGTGCGCGTCGTGAACGTGCGAGGGAGAGCGCCACCGGGATCGTTGCGTACTCGGTGGACGGTCTGGGCAATCATGTCGCCTTCACCGTGAACGGCGAGCTGTTCGTGACGACAATCGATTGGGACGCGCTCGCGTACACGGTGGGAGATGACGGCGTGCGCGCACAGGTGGGCGCCGGCGTGCGTACCGAGCATCTCGTGCCGCAGTTCGCAGATTCCGCGCAGAACGAGTTCGCCGGCCCTGTGCTGAACCCGCGGATGAGCCCGGATGGCAAGCGCGTGGCATACGCGACGGGATCCGCGGTGGTCGTCGTGGATGTGCAGACCGCAGTGGCGAACGCGGTGTTCACGGTATCGCCACAGGATCGCGAGACGATGCGCGCGGGGCTCGCGGAATTCGCCGCGGGCGAGGAGATGGATCGCTACGACGGGTTCTGGTGGGGGCCGGATTCGCGCACACTGCTGGTGGAGTGCTTCGATTCGTCGCCCGAGCCGGTGTGGACGATCAGTGATCCGGCGGATCCGGCGGCGCGCGGCATCCAACACCGTTACCCGCGTGCGCTCACCGAGAACGCCGTGGTCGATCTGTTCGCCGTGCGGCTGGGCGACGACGGCACGTCGGTGCAGAAGACGGCGATGATCGACTGGGACAATGTGGCTTACGAATACCTGGCCGTGGTGGAGGGCGCGCCGCCCCGGGACGAGGGCGTGATCGACCTGCCCATCGCCAAGGAGGACGGGGCCACCGTGCGCCGCGTCGTTAGGCCGGATGGAAAGCCCGCGCGCACCCGTTACCGCGTGGAAGCGCGCGCAAACGGCCGCGCGCTGGTGCGCCTGCGCCTGGACACGGGGCGCACCCATCAGATACGCGTGCACATGGCCTATCTGGGCTGCCCCGTGGCGGGCGATTTCCTTTATGGCGGCGAGCTTGCCGCCCTGCCGGGCCGCTTTGCGCTGCACAGCGCGCGCCTGGGCGTGCGCCATCCCGTCACGGGGGAATGGGTGGAGCGCGAAAGCCCGCTGCCCCAGGCGCTTTGGGATCTTATGCGCTAGGCGGCGTATAGCCCTGGGCCAGCAGCCGCAGCGCCTCGCCGTGCAGCTTGTGCACCCAGCGCAGGCTAAAGTGCAGCCTATCGGCAATGTCCTGCCAGTCGTACCCGCACAGGTAGCGCAATTGCAGCACCGTGCGGTAGCGGTCGTCCTCCAGGGTTGCAATCAGCTTTTCCGCCCGGCTCGCCTTCGCGCGCAGCCGGGCGATTTCCTTTTGCAGCTCCTCATGCACCTCAATCAGCTCCAGCACGTAGGTTTCCACCTTGCTGTGCCGGCTGGTGCCGCTTATGCGCACGGCGTCCGCGCGGCCTGTGGCGCGCATAGCCATTTCCCGGTAGCGCTCCGCACGCGCGCACAGCGCCTCGGCCCGCAGGTGGGCGTGGCGCACCTCGCGCAGCTCGTCCTTCAGGGTCATGCCTTCCTGCGTCAAACGTTCCTGTGTCATGGGCTCCTCCTTTATCATTCGTTCCTGTAAAACGCGTCCGGCCGCACCCGCATGGCCCGGCACAGGCGTTCATAGTCCGCGGTGGTGATGCGCCGCTTGCCCTGCAGCATCAGCGCAAGCTCGGTTTCCGTTACGCCCGCGCCCGCCGCCACCTGCGTTCGCTCAAGGCCGCGCCCCTCGATATAGGCGCGGATCCGTTGATACATCGGTACAGCTTGCATCGCTTTGTTCCCCCTTTTTTAAAAGTTCTATATTTCAGAACAACCAGATTATAGTTCCGTTATCTTGGAATGTCAATCCCAATAATTCTGAAATTCAGAACTTTTTCTTGACAAAAGTGCCTAAACCCCTATAATAAGCCCTGAGGTGATTGGCATGCTGGGCGATAGAATTCGCAAACGCAGAACTTTTTTGCATATGACGCAGGAGGAGCTGGGGCGCAGGCTGGATATTGGCAAATCCTCCATTTCGGAGTGGGAGCACGGCAAGCGCAGCCCCTCCATTGACGACCTGGCCCAAATCGCGCGGGCGCTTTCCACCACGGAGGAATACCTGATGGGCTGGACGGAGGAGCCCGCGTCTGGAAGGGGCGTTTCCCTGCCGCATGCCGGGCTTATGCCCATTCAGGCGCGCCGCCGCGTGCCGGTGATTGGGGCCATCGCCTGCGGCGAGCCCATCTTCGCCCCCGGCGACGGCTGCGAGCAGGTGGAGGTGGAGGGCGACGTGGCGTGCGACTGCGCCATGTACTGCCGGGGCGATAGCATGACCGGCGCGCGCATCCACAATGGGGATATCGTGTTCATTCGCTTGCAGCCGGATGTGGAGGACGGGCAGATCGCCGCCGTGGCCCTGGACGATGAAATGACGCTTAAGCGCGTGTACAAGCTGCGCGACCTGGACGAGGAGGGCAACATCCGCTACCGCGTGGAGCTGCGCGCCGAAAACCCGCGCTATGCGCCCATCCGCATAGGCTTTGGCGGGGAAACGCGCAACGTTTCCATCATCGGCAGGGCGGTGGCGGTGCAGTTCCACGTATAAATTCCTTTTGCGCAGCCCTCGGGAATAAAGGGAAAGGAAATTTTGCCTTGGGCCAACCTTATTTGCGCTTTGCCCGTCATAATAGGCGGAACCCCCGTGGGGAACCGTTTTGCGCAAAACAACCGTGGAAGGGGCCGGCGGCCGCCGCCCTTCCCCGCGAAAGGAGAGATCGTGTGGATGCTGTAACATTCCAGCGCGAGGCCATGCGGCATGAGCGGCTTATGTACCATGTAAGCTATTCCATGCTGCAAAATAACGAGGACTGCGCCGACGCGGTGCAGGAGGCGTTGACCCGCGCCTGGCAAAAGAGGGGATCGCTGCGCAACGAGGACAGGTTCAGGCAATGGCTGATGAAAATTTTGGTCAATACCTGCAAGGACCTGCTTCGCAGGAGGCAGAAAGTGCGCTTCGTGCCCCTGGAGGACGAAGCAGCGGCCGTAGAGCCCCCATCTTCCCCCTTGCCGCTTAGGGAGGCCATCGACATGCTCAAGCCCGAGCTGCGGGTGGTTCTGGTTCTTCATTATATGGAGGGCTATTCCGTGGCCGATATGGCGGACGTGCTAAACCTGCCAACGGGCACGGTGAAATCGCGCATGAAAACCGCGCGCGAAAAACTGAGCATTCTACTCCAGGAGGAATGGGAGGGACAGGAATGAACGAGCAGAAATTGCAAGCGCTTTTCGCCGCGCATACCCAGGAGTTGCCCGAGGCGTTTCACCGCGCCATGACCCAAACCCTGGACGGCATTGTGGCCCAGGAGCGCATGGAACAGGCCCGTGGCGAGCGGCCCGCGCGCGCCCTGCGCCTGACCCGCCGCACGCTTGTGCTGGCGGCCCTGATCGCGCTGCTTGTGGCAACGGCGGCCGTGGCCGCGTACCACTGGCAGGTCTTTGACCTGATATGGCCCTTCTTCAGCTCCGGCGCGCCCAAGAACGCCGGCCAGGTGATGAAGTCCAACCTGCATCAGGAAACCGTGAACAATGTGGAAATTACCGTGAAGGAGGGCGGCTACGACGGCCGCACCCTCTACCTGCTGTATTCCTACCGCATGCTGGATGTGGACGTGCCGCTGGGCGAGCTTGGCGGGGAGGGAGGCATAGACAACGTGCCCGAGGAAGCCTTTGAAAGGCTGGACGCGCACGGCGTGGGCTGGTGGATTGACCATTTGTGGTTTAACGGCAGCGCCATTGATATGCCAAACAACTCCACCACGTCGTACAACGCCACGTCCGCCCCGGGCGAGATGGAGGTTTACGAATCCTGGCGGCTGGACAACGTAGGGCTGTTCCTGAACGGCGAGGTGGAGATATCCCTGCCCATTGGCAGAAAGCAGGCTTTGCAGGACTTCTCCTTCCAGAACCATCCTGAAAAGTACGATGAGAACGGCGCACTCAAGCTGCCCGAGGATGGCGTGGTCACCTTCACAATGAATGTGGACGCCATTCAGGGCCAGGTTATCACGGAACACCCCAATGTGGAAACCGTCACCCCAGAGGTAACCGCCAAGGTGACGGAGGTTGCCTTCTCCCCGCTGCTTACCTACATTACGCTGGGGCTTGAGGTAAACCCGGACGCGATGGCGGCCTTCATCGCCGAAAACGGCGAGGGCTACTGCGACGAGGAGGGAAGGCTCCTCTTCCCCTACGACGGCGGGCACGTGTTTGGCGACTACCTGCTTAGCTTGAGCCTGGTGGACGGCCAGGGCCGCGAGCTGTTCCCCGGCGTATATGGCGACAACGGATATGGAAACAAATGGGCCGAGTTCATCTACCCCTACATAGAGGACATGCCCGCTGAATTGTGGCTGGCCCCCGTGACGGATGGCCAGGCGGATATGACCTATGCCATCCGGGTAAGGTAAGGAAAAACGCATATGCCCCGCGCCCCGCAACGGAAGCACGCTTCCGGCTGCGGGGCGCTTTGCTTTTGCATACCTTGTTAAAACGGTTCCGGCCTGGGACGGAATGTACAATTCGAACAAATTTGGAAGAAAAAATACATCATTTTGCTTGACAGGAATGTAAAATCGATGTAAAGTGAATATAGTGCATGTGGAACGTTCCACAACCGATCAATTCAATTACAGGAGGTATCTCAATGAAGAAACTGGTCTGTATCCTTCTCACCCTCGCGCTAACCCTGGGCTGCGCCAGCGCCATGGCGGCCGATCTGGTTATCTATTCCGCGCGCAACGAACGCCTCAACAACATCGTTATCCCTGGCTTTGAAAAGGCCACGGGCCTCACCGTGGAAATGATTACCGGCTCCACCGGCGAGGTGAACCAGCGCATCAAGGCTGAGGTGGAAAGCGGCAACGTGACCGTGGATATCCACTGGGCCGCGGACGAAACCATGCTCTCCGCCAACCGCGACCTGTTCCAGCCCTACGTTTCCAGCGAGAACGACGCGATGATGCCCCTGTTTAAGAACGACGGCTCCAACGTGTTTAACCCCGCCTTCGCCGAGCCCAACGTGATGATCGTAAACACCCAGAAGCTTGACGAGCTGGGCATCAAGGTGGAAGGCTATGCCGACCTGCTCCAGCCCGAGCTCAAGGGCAAGATTATCTCCGCCGATCCGGCCAACTCCTCCTCCGCCTTCCAGTGCCTCATCGGCATGCTCTACGGCATGGGCAACGGCGATCCCATGTCCCAGGAGGCGTGGGACTTTATCGACCAGTTCCTGGTAAACCTTGACGGCAAGGTAGCCTCCTCCTCCTCCCAGGTGTACAACGGCGTGGCCAACGGCGAATATTACGTGGGCCTGAGCTACGAGGATCCCTGCGTTGAGCTGGAAGCCGCCGGCGAGCAGCCCGTAAAGGTTGTGTACGCCAAGGAAGGCACCATCTTCCCGGGCCAGAGCGTGCAGATTGTAAAGAACGCCCCGCACCTGGAGGCCGCCCAGAAGTTTGTGGACTATGTGCTCAGCGAGGAAGTGCAGACCGCCGTTGCCGCGGAACTGAACCTGCGCCCCCTGCGCGCCGGCATCCCCACCAACGCAAAGATGGTTCCCAACGAGGAAATCAAGCTGTTTGACACGTACAGCGCCGCCTATATTGCCGAGCATAAGGCCGAAATCGTAAACACCTATGTGGAGCACGTGGAAATGATGATGGAGTAACGTTGTGCCAGGCGGCATAACCCATCCGTCCTGTTGGAGGGGGCTCCCGCGCGGGGCCCCCTCTCTGGCCGTCAAAAAAGGGCGGGCTTCAGGCCCCTTCCGGGGTTTGGGGCGGAGCCCCAAAGCCTTAGCCGCAGCGCTTTTTTGGAGCGCTGCGAGCGTTCGCAGGACGCAAAAAACGCGGTTTTTTCCCACTGGCAGGGGGTGCGGCAAGCTGAAAGCCCGCCTGCGGCTCGCCGGGCGGCAAAAGGCGTAAGGAAGCCTTGCTTTGCAGGGCTTCCGAGGCTGGCGCACATGCCGCCAGGCTCGGGTTTCCCTGGGAGGGCGCAGGCCCTCCAAACCTCCCGTTAGGGGTATCAACAGCCTGGGAGGGGGGCGCCCCGCGCAGCCCCCTCTGTACTTCATTATCAAAGAGGTGACAACCCATGAGTGTAGCCATTGAAGTGGATAACGTCGTTAAACGCTATGGTAATCACACGGTTATCAACGGCCTGTCGCTGAATATTCAGCCGGGCGAGTTCTTTACCCTGCTGGGCCCCTCCGGCTGCGGCAAAACCACGCTGCTGCGCATGATCATTGGCTTTAACACCATCGAGGGCGGCCAGATACGCGTGGATGGGCAGGTTGTGAACAACATTCCCACCAACCGCCGCAATATGGGCATGGTGTTCCAAAACTACGCCGTGTTCCCGCATATGAACGTGCGCGATAACGTGGCCTACGGCCTGCGCACCCGCAAGGTATCCAAGGCCCAGCGCCGCGCGCAGGCGGATGAAATGCTGCGCCTGGTAAAGATAGACCAGTATGCCGACCGTATGCCCGCCCAGCTTTCCGGCGGCCAGCAGCAGCGCGTGGCCCTGGCCCGCGCCATTGTGATTCACCCGGACGTGCTGCTGATGGATGAGCCGCTTTCCAACCTGGACGCGAAGCTGCGCGTGGAAATGCGAAACGTGATCAAGCGCATCCAGCGGCAAATCGGCATTACCACCGTGTACGTAACGCACGACCAGGAGGAGGCCCTTGCCATCTCCGACCGCATCGCCGTGATGCACGACGGCGTAATCCAGCAGATTGATACGCCCAAGCGTATTTATCAGCGCCCGGCCAATATCTTCGTAAGCACCTTCATTGGGCTTAGCAACGTGCTGAAGGCCCGCGTGCGCGGCGGCCAGGTGGACTTTGGCGACGGCTATCAGGTGGAGGGCGTATACCTTGCGCCTGAAAGCCGCGACGCCGGCGACGTGCTGGTGGCCGTGCGCCCCGAGGAGTTCCAGATTGCAGGCGCCTCGGCCCCGGGCATTCCCGCTACGGTTAAATCCAGCGTGTTCCTGGGCGTGAACCTGCACTATTTCCTGGAGGACCGCCAGGGCAACGAGCTGGAGGTTATCGCCCCGTCCGACCTGAGCGAGATCATCCCGGACGAAACGCCGGTGCGCCTACAGGTAGTCAAGGAAAAAATCAATATCTTTGACGCCTCCAGCCAGGCCACCCTCATCCGCGAGGGGGTATGAGCATGCGCCGCAAACACGCGCCCATCTGGACGTTCTTCACGCTGCTCATTTTGGCGATCTTCCTGATTTTTGTGGTATATCCCCTGATTTTGATCCTGTATAAATCAGTTATCAACCCGGCGGACAACAGCTTCACCCTTGAAAACTTTACCCGTTTTTTCACCCGCAAATACTATGTAAACACGCTTACCAACTCCTTTAAGGTCACGGTGGTGGCAACCCTTATCTCCGCCACGCTGGGGCTGCTGATGGCCTATGTGACCCGCCAGGTAAAAATTGCGGGCAGCAAGTGGCTCAACATCCTGATTGTGGTAAGCTACCTCTCGCCCCCGTTCATCGGCGCGTATGCGTGGATTCAGCTCCTGGGCCGCAACGGTGTGATCACGCAGGTGATCAACGCGCTGTTCCACATTGAATTTCCGGGCATTTACGGCTTTGCGGGCATTGTGCTGGTATTCTCGCTGCAATCCTTCCCGCTGGTGTATATGTACGTGTGCGGCGCGCTGGAAAACCTGGATAACTCCCTCAACGAGGCTGCCGAAAGCCTGGGCGCAAGCAACGTGCAGCGCGTAACCCACATCATCCTGCCGCTGGTGATGCCCACGGTGCTGGCCTCCGGCCTACTGGTGTTCATGCGCGTGTTCTCGGACTTTGGCACGCCCATGCTCATTGGCGAGGGCTACCGCACCTTCCCCGTGGTATTGTATAACCAGTTCATGGGCGAGGTAACCAACGACAGCTACTTTGCCGCCGCCCTGTGCGTGATTATTATGGCGATCACGCTGGTGTTCTTCTTCCTGCAAAGGTGGATTGCCAGGCGGCACAGCTATTCCATGAGCGCGCTCAAGCCTATGCAGCCGCGCAGGCCCAAGCTGGTTCCGCGCATCCTGTGCCATGCGTTTGTGTACCTTGTGGTGCTTTTGGCCATGCTGCCGCAAATCACGGTGATTGTAACCTCCTTCCTGAAGGAGTCCACCCCGGGCATCTTCACCAACGAGTTTTCGCTCGTCAATTACCAGACCATCTTCTCCAAAAACCCGCTGGTGATTTCCAACACCTATCTGTACGGCCTGGCGGCGATCGCCCTGGTGGTGGCGCTGGGCATTATGATATCCTACCTGGCGGTGCGCAAGCGCTCGGCGCTTACCTCCACGGTGGATACGCTTACCATGCTTCCCTATATCATCCCCGGCTCGGTTTTGGGCATCGCGTTCCTGTACGCGTTCGCCAAGCCGCCGCTGGCGCTTACGGGCACGGCGATGATCATTATCATTGCCCTTACGGTGCGCCGCATGCCCTATACCATCCGCTCCACCACGGCGATCATCGGGCAGATCAGCCCCAGCATTGAGGAAGCGTCCATCTCCCTTGGCGCATCCGAGCTGCGCTCCTTTGGGGAGATTATGGTGCCCATGATGCTGCCCGGCGTGCTTTCCGGCGCGATCATGAGCTGGGTCACGGTGATCAGCGAGCTGTCCTCCTCCATTATGCTGTACCGCGCCAGCACCCAAACGCTGACGGTTTCCATCTACACCGAGGTTATCCGCGACTGCTTTGGCAACGCGGCGGCCTATTCCACAGTGCTAACGGTCACATCGGTCATTTCGCTGCTGCTGTTCTTTAAGCTCACGGGCCGCAAGGATATTTCCGTATAAGCAAAACGGGCGGTGAAAAACACCCCAACCCCATGGCCCAATCCGCCTAACGCGATGGCAGGCGGATTGGGCCTTTGCCATGCTTTGCGATGCGCCTATGGGGCGAAGGGAAGCGGCTAAAGGGCGGATGGAGGCATTCCCGCGCCCAAGGGGGCATATCCTTTCCCGCAAGGGAGGTTATGCCCCATGGAACGCATCAGCCACCGCCTGATCATGCTCAAACCCATGCGCGCGGGCGCGGACGGCTATGCCCGGCTGCAAAGCGAGGGCGGCCGCACGCTTTTGCAGATTCACGCGCGCGGCCTTTCTGCCGGCAGCCTGCACGCCTATTGGTACGCGGGCGGGGGAGAGGCGCGCGACCTGGGCTCCGCCCGCGTGAACGCGCGCGGCGAGGCGGCCCTTACCGCCGAAGCGCCCGAGGACGGCCTGGCCCCCGAGCGCCTGAAGGCGTTGATTTTGGTAAGCGGCGGGGAGGAACCCGCGCCGCTGCTCATAGGCCTGTGCGTGCAGCAAAGCGCAGGCAGCCTGCTGGACGCGAAGAACGCCGCGCTGGCGCTGTGCGAGCGCTTATCCCGCAGCAGGCGCAGCCGCAGGCAGCAGGAAACGGCGTTCCCCACGCCGCAGGTGACGGCCCGGGCGGCGCGCACGTATGCGCAGGCGCTGCCGGAAAAGCCCGCCGGAAAGTCCAAGACGGCGGAAGCCGCGCCCATGGAGGCTGCGCACCCAAAGCCTGAAGGCCCGCCGCTGCCGAGGGAAATTTTTCTGCCTGCGATTGACCCGCTGCCCTACGTCACGGCGCAAAGCAGGCCCATGGCAGAGGCCCCGGAAACGGGCGATGAAGGGGAGGCGGCGGCCCCTACGGATGGCCAAGACGGCGCGGAGCCCGGCATGGAAGCGTTTTTGCATTCCACGGCGCTTAGGCGCGGCGCGCCCGCCGTGAACCGCCTGCGTCCGCTTGAGTGGCCGCGCGGCTTTGACCGCCTGGCCGGGTATTTTGCCAAGGGAATGCCGTGCAGGCTGTTTGACCTGCCCGGCTGGCGCTTTGTAAACGCTGCCCAGGCGGGCGGGCCGCAG
>ERZ857882.5069-NODE-5069-length-10686-cov-5.052582_pt1 | contig 10686 bp, 11 predicted proteins | sample MGYA00519697_ERZ857882 | MGnify/ENA primary metagenome ERZ857882 (study PRJEB31778, sample SAMEA3449373) | human gut metagenome | biome: human gut; feature: human-associated habitat; material: faeces | place: United Kingdom | collected 2010/2012 ... | reverse complement strand
TCCCTTGTACTTTAAGGAAATTACTTTTTTTAATAATTTGGAGGAAAAAGTTTAAGCAGATACTCAATCGAACAAGTATCTTACTTGTACATTAATTATATCATAAAGAAAATAAGGGTTTGATTTTGGCGTAAAATGTTAGAATTGTTAGATAACATTCGACAAATATGTTGAACTATATTGGTGCTACCTCAGTACGGTAGGACGGTTACGCTCCAATCTGAGAGTACAAGCTCAGTTTATCGGATAAATGGTAAATTGTGCCGTAGTTAAAGAAAGGAGATTTTTGCAAATGATAACTTTATCATATGAAACGTTATTCGCTGCCATGGCATTGTGCTGGTGCCGGATATCCGCTAGGTAGAGATATACACAATAAAAAGAAAAAGTAATCGTCCGATTTGCTGAGTGACGATTACTTTTTGTGATATGTAGAGACTCATTTTACTAATTGTACATACCAATCTTGTGGAAAACCTATATGCTTTAACGATATATCATGCTCATATTCTTCCACAATTGAGTTTAATTCTACCAAAAATGAATTATTCCACTCATCTTTGTCTGGATACAACAACTTTAAAACCAGTATTTGTGAAAATAATTTTCTATTTCCAGATACTTCCATTTCCTTTGGCATTTTAGGCAATGCTGGAAAAGACCAATAATATAATCTTGAATAATGAGCACATCTGTTTCTTAACTCCGTAATACATCTTAACCAACTTTTTAAACATGACACAGAGGTTTCATATAACGCTTTTGCTATATGCTTCTGATCTACTGATAGCATATCAGCATAAAAGTACGATAACATTCCCATTGAAAAGAACTCAACTATAACCCATATAGGAAACTTTCCGTTATATTTTTCATTATGATGTTTAACAACCAATGTTCTCTTATTTTCTTCAATACATACCTGAATCAAATTCTTAAATTTTTCATCGTTATGCTTTTCATTATATATGTCTGCATTCATATAGCCTAAAGCACCATGGTTATGTCCACTGTAATAAGCTAACTGCGTTCTCAAATATAATTCAATTTTTTCTATACAATTAAATAATACGCCTCTTAATCTGCCATCAAATTCGTAAATTCTTTTAATTCTCTGAAAATTTATATCCGAAAAGTATTTTCCATCTCTTTTTCTAAATGGAAGAAAATAAGCCGATACACGATAATAATTTGCCTGTTTTAGAAATTCAATACATGACTCTTCATCGTCTATTATAAAACCTTTTTCTTTAATAATTTTCATCTGTTCATCAAATGTTTTCGGTGACTTAATCAACTGATTGTCATTTCCCACATCCTCTAATTTTTCTTCAATTGTATCCACAATTATTTCTCCCTAAAATAAAATGTCTCCCCATGGGACACATCACTTACGTGAGAGGTGCGGGGAGTCCTGTTGATATTATAATATGCTATTTAAAAGAAAAAATCAACCATTTTTTCAATTCTTTTACTAATACTTCAGCAATACTTTACAATAAATAATACTAATTATAATAAATAGTACTTGGTCAAAACCAGCATACCACTATAGCAGAATACATCTCTAATAACTTTACTGATAATTTGTTCTGCTACTTTTCTTCATCAAACGTGAAAATAAATATATATCCACATCAAACTTGATATTGATTTGAGAACTTACATCATTTTGCTCTTCAACTTTAAATTATAAAAATATTTTTGTTATATTATCCAATATATTTTAATACTTTTTTACAAAATATCTATTTTTACAAACTTTTTCTATTGATTTGGAATACACAAATTTTTCAAATTCTCTATGAAACACGAATCCCACTATATCTCTTTGTCTTAATTTTATATTTAACAAATTATAAATTTCTTCTTCTGTCATAGCTTCTATATGGCTTAATGCCGAACCGATAATTCCATTAATTCTACAGCTGGCTTTCTTTATATTCTTGTCAAGAGTCCTCTCTGAAAAAAGTTCATACCATCCTGTTAACCACTTATACCCATTACCTATGTCATGTAAATTAATAATATCATCTTTCTTAAATAACAGCTATATTTCTTCATATGACATATCAAATGCTATAGAGCCAACATATTTGTTTTTCATAATCCATTTTTCTTCATTAATTAATTTGCGTTTTTCTTTTTTATAATTTTCAATTAAACAAGCTGTTTTAAGTCAAAATTTTCCGTCTACTCTACCTGATGTCATTCTACCATGTGCCAACTGTTCAACATAACACTCCTCATCTTTTGTTAATTCTTCACCTATTATCTCTTTAAACTGTTTTCTTACAATTTCTTTTATTTTATCAACAAATGAAAAGGTATTCTATCTTTATCTTCTATATTGGCTCATACTTAGAGGTGCCATACTTCCATGTTTTCCTAGCAGTGCTGGCAAATATTCTTTATCAAATATAACGTCATTTGCTACTAAATATTCTAGAAATGCATCTACATCAGCCCCTTTTATTGTTGCATAAAAAGTTGACTTATACGGTTCTTTATGATTATCCATATTATGGACATATATTCTTTTTTCTTTGCTTCTTTTATTATAATTAACAAACATTTTTTCATTGTTGTAATATATATGACCGTCTACAACTTCAAAATAAAATTCTTTTGTAATCCATGTTCTTTTATATTCGTTATTAGCTTTAATGGTCATTATAATAGCCATAGGTATCAAAGTAATTATACATACTATCATTATCAAAGTAACCATTATCATAATACACATAAATGGATTAATATGATAATAATCAATCTCTTCCACATTATGTATCTTATTCAAGATTACCATTACCGCAGAACTTCCAAAAAAGAATAATGACCATATTCCTAATGGAATTAGCAATCTTATTCGTTCTTTTGACAGTTTTTCAAAGTCTCTTATCTCAGCTTTTACATTCATTTTATCATCACCTTTAATTAATCAACTAATATAAATGTTTTCTTTATGTTTCACCTGAATTTTTAGGTCAAAATTTTTGATAATATTTGGATATTATAAACATTCAGATTATCCCTACAAACTAAATTTGCAGCTTATATTCTATCACAATTTCAATTTTCTCACCACAAACGAATTACCAATGAAAAGCAAAAAGATTTTTAAAATTTTGACAAAATCTTAGGGAACTCTATATATGGTTCCTTAAAGCACAAATGGGAAATGATTTTTTTTTACGAATCATTTCCCCATAAAACAATTTATTAAATTTAAAATAGTCAACACTATAGTTTTTATCAATAACATTACTACTTATTTTTGTAATTTATATACTGCAATTATAACATCACCATCTTTTTCTTTTGGTATGTCTTTTATTACTTCTGATACCTTACATATTTTTGCTGAAACTCCTATTTTCTTTGATTCTGTAGTTCCATCATTATATGTTACAGTGCATGTAATAGATATATTCTTGTAAAATTCATCATATATTTCTTTTATCTTTGCTTCTGTTCTTTCACCTATATAACGTGACAATTTTTTTATTTTTTCAAACTGCTCTTTAGAAAGATTATCAGATGAGTTAGCAATTGCAATATAAGTTTTTTTCGCTGTTTGCTTGTTATAGTCTAATGTAAATGATTTATACTGTGCACTTTCATTTGCACCTTTCCACTCTGTCCATGTTGTATTTAAAGGATGGTCTGCTTTTTCCCCGTCAATAATAATATTGTCGGATTTATCATAGCTTATATTGAATACTCCACCTTCAATACTGTAAGTTATTTCCTTAATATTATCTCCATAACATGTTACTTGAAATTCCTCGTCGAATCCTACTGCACCTTTATCACCTTCACTCATTCCACCACCAATTCCACGTGAGTCGAAAGTGCCAACTCCATTTTTATAATCTAAAGTTTGAGCATTAACTTCAATAGAAAAACTATTCATAGGCGACATTCCTTGATTGCCCTTATTCCAAGCATTTCCTAAATTTCCAACACCAATTGCCAATGCCATGCATGCAGCTACTGCTACTGCTGGCTTTAAAAAGATTCTTTTCTTCATATTTCTGCTTTTGAACAACTCTTTTATTTCAGCAGTTTTCTCTTCTGCCGGATTAATCTTATCCAGTGCACTTTTATAATCGTTATTCATTATTAACCTCCATTATCTCTTTTAATTTCTTTCGAGCTCGAGTTAGTTTTGAATTAACTGTATTCTGTTTCTGTTGCAAAATTTTTGCAATTTCCTTTATCTTGTATCCTTCATAATAATAAAGATAAAGAATGGTTCGGTCTTCTTGCTCTAACAGAAATAATTCCTCTAGAATACCTCTTTCATTGTCCGTAAATTCTATTTCCAAATCATCTATTGGAACTACATTCTGTTTTGCAAGGGACTTTTTGTGATTTATGCATAAATTAATTGTTACTCTGATCAGCCAGGCTTTAATATGCTCTTCATCAATGAATATACTTTTTTTGCTTATGAACTGCACAAATACATCTTGCATGATATCTTCTGCATCATGAATGTTATATACATTTTGATATGCGATTCGATATATCATAGAAGAGTATTTATCAACTATTTCATTAAACGTTTCTTCTCTTTGAATGTTCAGCATCTTAACTCCTTTCATTAAATAACACAATTTATTATACAGTTTTAGTGCATGTTAAGAAAAAATTTTTTATTTATTTTTTAATTATTTAATTTTTATTTTTTCATAATCAACTTCTTCCTCATTTACAACATCCCTTAACACATTTGCTAATGAATACTCAATCTTGTCTGGTTCATAAATTCCAAGACTTACTGTCATACTTCCCTGTGGGTCTGCATCTATTAACAGAACTCTCTTCCCCTTTCTTGCTAATCCAATACCTAAATTAACTGTTGTTGTAGTTTTTTCTACTCCACCCTTCTGGTTTGCTATTGCAATTACCTTACACATTTCTTTCTTCCTCCTTATACATTTTTTAGAATGAAAACTCATATCGGCTCTGATTATTGTGTTACATTTTCGTCTTACTAAAGAAACAGGAAGACTCCGCATCTAATTTGGTTGAACCAAAATTTTCCCAAATCAAACCAAAATAAACCAAAATTCTACGATAAGACGTGATAATTTATGATATTTTATGAATTTAAGATATTTTGCATTTTCAGGATTCAGAAAGCAAAAAAATCCCTCAAACATACTAAAAATAGTACATTTAAGGGATTTTCTCCTCTATAATGTGGGTTTTCACCCGTTATAAAATAGAATTCTTTTTTATAAAATCAAGTTATGATAACTTATGATTTATTTCATCTGTTTTGCAACCTTAGTTGTAGGTTGCTTTTATAATCTGATAAGTTATGATAACTTTTAATAAATAATCTTATTAAACAATCTATATTAACACACTGTATTTTGTAATATAGAACATATCAATTTTTTCATAAACCAAAATTAATATTATTTTCTCAAATCAGCTTTTTTCTTGTACTTTTCAATTATAACATATTATTAATGTTTTTGGTTTGTTTTTTTAGTTTTGGTTTATTAATTCTTTCGTATTTACATCTAATGTAAACTTTGCCAACTCTGCCTCCTTCATTTCACCCATAACTTCTGTATATATGTCAATGGTTGTTGAATACGTTGCATGCCCCATTACAGACTGTACAACTTTTGGATTAATTCCAGCTTCAAAGCATCTGGTGCAAAATGTTCGTCTCAATGCATGTGGACTTACCGGTTCCATATATTCCGGAGATCTGTTTTCCTTCACTGCCCTTGAACCTTCTTCAAGGTTATACGCCTTAACAGACTTATTGATAACCTTTTGAGCATTATGCCTTATCATTGGACTTCCCATTGAAGTGGTAAATACTAAATCTGTAAATTCTCCTTCACCGCTTCGATATCTGTCTCCCAAATTTTCCTTTGTCTGGTCCTGCTGTTTTTTCTGAACAAGCAACTGCTCCTCCACATCACCCATAAAAGGAATATCCCTTACTGAATTCTGTGTCTTTGTTGGTGACATTCTCATTACTTTCTCTCCATATTCATAATTGCAAGTCAATGCTCTTTGAACATGAATTACTTTATTTTTGAAATCAATGTCACCCCATCTTAATCCTCCTACCTCCGAAACTCGAAGTCCCGTCTGAAGCATAATTTTTATCATCGGATAAAAATAAGATTGATTTGTTCTTACTGACTCTAAGAAATCGTTCTGCTCCTTAACAGTTAAAAATCTTCTTTTACTTGTAGTTCGTTTCCATGGTACTATAATGTCAAAACAAGGATTTTCCTGTATGTATCTATTATTCTTGGCCGATTCCAAACACTCCCTGACACGTCCAAGAGCTTCCCTAAGTGTAGATGGTGCTTTTCCTTCATCACTTAACTCTTTTAATGTTTTCTGTATGTGAATGTTTCTAATATCCGCCAAATACATGTCACCAATCTTTTTCCCAAATGTGGACTTGTATTTGTTCCTCATTGGATAAATCGAATTCCTACATATGCATGGTTCCTTATAAGTGGTAAACCACTTGTCAAACCATTCATCCAGTGTAATCCTTGCACCTTCGAGATATGGATTATCCATACACTTTATCTTAAATTCAAACTCCAGCATTACTTCCGTCAGATTTTTTCCTGACACTCTTATTGTTCTTCCATGAATCATCTTTCTGGCTTCATATGTGCCACCAGCTAGTCTTCTAACATACTTTGGAAGTTCTTCTGTAGTTTTCTTTACTGTCCTACTCATATCTTTTAATCCTCCTAAAAAGATGAGTCGATATTTGTAAAACATTTTCACAAGAAAATTATAGCAAACTTCGCATATCGACTCAATCAAAATATTATTTACTTTTTACCTTTTTGCCTCTTTAATAAGCCACTCATCCAAAAGCTTTTTCACAACATAACTTCGATTTCCAATATGTATTACAAAATCGTGTTCATGCTTCTTTAAAAAAGCTCTTGCATTTGTTTTTCCAATACGCAAATATGAGCAAACCTCATCAAGATTCATTACTGCAGACTGCTCTCCGTTTCGCATATCTGTCATTGTTTCCACCTCCTGCAAATACATCTAAACTGTCTATTACAGAAATAAATGTTCTTATTAACTGTTCACTCGTTTCCACCGGCAATGATTTTAACTTGTCAATCATTACCACCATTCTCTGTGAGCTAATTCCAAGAATTGTATTTGGATCGGTATTATATAAATCTGCGAATTTACAAAGCATTTCCACTGTAAGGTTTCTGCTACCTCTTTCCAGCTGCATTATGTGTGATTCACTTTTATCAACAATGTCACTGACCTCTCCTGCTGATAATTTATTTTCTATTCTTAGCTGTCTTAAATTAACTCCTGTTCCAATTTTGTCATATTTCATCTTGCTACCTTCTTTTAAATATTTGTAACCAATTCTCGAAGAGAATTGATTACCTGCTTGTGCACCTGCACGAAGTGCTTTTAAATGGTGTGCAATTCCAATTTTGTGAATTTTCATACTAACCATTACACTACCATTAATATTTGTTATAAATGGTAACTTACATCTACATAGTCATCACGTCTGAATGTCTACGGGCTTTGTGATTATCACAACCGAGAAACGCCTTATCAAAACTCTTACCCAATAGTTGTTTCTTTTTATCTGACCGTCGCCAGTATAAACCTGCCTCGCTATAATGCTGCTCTAACCACAAAGCCTGCATTAATCACGGCACAGTGCAGATTAAAAACCATATATATGGTAGAAACCTGTTCTATGTATTTGTAAGTTAAGCCTTGGGTTGGTACCTCAATGACTATGAAATTATTTTAAGATTTTTGTTGTTGTAATTAAATCGAGAATAATACGAAAAGGGGTATGAAAATAATACGAGATTTAAGACAGAAAAAAGACCAGATTTTGAAAACCTGGTCTAACAAGTTGCTCAGCAATTTTTTTGTTTGAAATCATTATATATCATTGTTTGTAAGTATTATCTACCTGATATTTTATTTAAAGTCAATAAGCTTGTTCTTCTACTGCATCATAGATTTTTATAAAGTTACTTGGAATTATTGTTTTCTCGAACAATTCGTATTCATCAATAATTTTAGAAATAATCTCATCACTCATTTTTTGGGTATCCATATATGGTCTATATGCTATTTTCACTTCTTCTATTTCTAACATTCTAAGTCCTGGAAGAAATTTAACAAATCTTTTTATTTTACGAGCAACCACCTTCATTTTTTCTTCTATTTTATTTAGGCTTTGATTCAATTCCTGTAAATCCATTTCAATATAAGGTGCTATCTCATTATCTAATTCTGCATCGATATCATACTTCATTAATTGTAATGCTACTTCTTCATCATCGCATTTTTCATCGGAAAGGCCTTGAACCAAATTAGCAATCTCAATTTTTTTATTTATTATTTCGATTTCTTCTTCATATTTGTTTTTTACAATCTTCAGTTCATTCAGAACCACATTTGCTTTAGTAAAAGCTATATGTGAATCGTTTATCCACTTTTTCAACTGCACCTGAGATTTATATAATTCGTTATCAGCAAACTCTTTTCTGATATTTTCCCATTTAATTACAAACTCTTCCAACTCATTTGTTTCTGTATTATGTATTGTTCTTGATAGTATGTATAAAAGTTCCTGTGGGTGACCACCTTTTTTATTTAAAAATGTATTCGGTTTCATTTCTAAAAAAAATGTTGAAGTATAATGTTGCTTTTTCTTTTCATCATATCCAATAAATAAATTTAGATTTCTCTTTTTTATAGAATTCATCTTAAAAAAGATCTTGTCCGCTTCAATTAAAGAATCATTTTGATTGTCATCATAATCTATCACAGGATCATTTAGCAATAATTCTAAAATATTGCTTTCTGAAAATAATTCAAAACGATGCGCTTTCACCTCTCCAAATGCTGATTTCTTTTTTGTATCACAAATATTTACAATTTCTTTATCATCCACGATATCACTGTCTGTATTAGAAAAAGTTATTTTTCCTTCCAATATATATTTGAAAAATTTTTCCTTACTCATCTTATTATGATTAACCATTTTGACTGCAGACACATCTGATAATTTATGAAATCCTAATAAATGGAAAAAATTTTCCATTTTAAATTGAAATTCTATTGTCACATTTCCTTGAAATACATACTTAAATCTTTTAGACAATAACTTCTTATATTCCACTGCTAAATTATAAATATCTACATCATTATTTAATTTTCTTCTAGCTTTAGCATACTGCTTGTATTTATTCTCTTTCGCCATAATTCCTTATACAACAAAAGGCTCAAGGTAAACCTCAAGCCTTCTTGAATTTCATTTTCTTTTGACTACGTTTTTTTCGTTTAAAACTCTCAGGTACAGGTGCAGACTTCCTGAATCACTCCCCGCATCAGCCTCTTCTTGCCTACCTGATATTGCAAGCGTCCTGGGAAAAATACTCCACCATAAAGTATTTTACAAGTTAGGATTACTCCTCTTGGTACTTTTATTATAACCTATTTTAGAAATTTAACAACACCTTTTTTGATATTGTTTTGATTGCTTTATATATGTTATGCCAAAATCTAAAATAATGCCATAAATTTTTTAACTTGATTATTATTCTTATTTCTTATTAAATTTTTAATTTCTTCCTACGCAAACACTTTCATCATATGACTAAGTGCTGCATACATGTGTTTCTGCTGTTCTGTATTATATTTCCCAAGTGATATCATTATCTCAGGAATTATAACATTGTCCTCAGGCTCACAACCAGTAAGTAAGTATTCCATTGAAGTATTATATAGAATGCAAACCTTTGCCAATACTTCTGCACTCATGATACTCTTTCCTTTTTCGTAGGCATATAAGGAATCCTTTGATATGTCAAGGTCCTCTGACACCTTTTCTCTGGTACTTTTAGCCTTGCTTCTCAACAATTCCATTCGCTTGCCAACCCCGGTTTTGTCATATTCAAATTCTATCATCAACTCACCTCCACTACATCCATACATTATGTGGAGGACGAGGTCCTTCCTGTCTGTTTGAGACTGTTAGTTTATTGGGCAGTGATTGTTCTGCCTGTTTGCGGGTGCCGTACAGTCTGCTGACTCTTACTGTTATTGCTCCGGCTGTATCATTAAATCTTACTGTGCAGAAATCTCTGCTTGTCTTTATAATTGTAACCTTTCTAACGTTGCGATTACTTTCTATAATGTAGACTTCATCACCAACATTAAATCCATTCTTTTTTCTATCTATTCTATTCAATTGTGTTTCTCCTTGTTATACAAATATTTAATTAATAAATTTTGTACTCACAAAGGATGGGAAACTATTCCTTGTAAGCCTTATGTAACTGTCAACTGCGCCTGTTTAGCTTCACGCACCTGACGGGTTATTCAGCTGATCTTATACTTCGGTAATTTCCATCACACACATCTACTGTAATATTGTGATTGCTCTAGGCTGTGTGGGATATCTCTTTATGTATCCTTTTGTCTCTAAAGCCTTTAAATGCATAACTATAGATGATGTGGAAGCTAAACCTGTTAATTTGCACAACTCTCTGACGGTGGGTGCAAAACCGTATTCATTAACATGAGCTACAATGCTGTCATATATCTGTGACTGTCGAGTCTGTGAAATAAAGTCTGTAAATAGACATTCTATGATAAGTGATGGAGCTG
>ERZ857882.5068-NODE-5068-length-10687-cov-2.490312_pt1 | contig 10687 bp, 9 predicted proteins | sample MGYA00519697_ERZ857882 | MGnify/ENA primary metagenome ERZ857882 (study PRJEB31778, sample SAMEA3449373) | human gut metagenome | biome: human gut; feature: human-associated habitat; material: faeces | place: United Kingdom | collected 2010/2012 ... | reverse complement strand
TATATACGAGACAGTGATTCCGCCAGACTGTTCGCATGAAGCTCCATACGAACTCTTCCAACTCCACCGACTAACGGAACAAATGTAACTTTCTGTGCGGCAGGATGTACAACGTGGGACACGACTTCAAATAAAGTGGAACCCATAGAAACACCTACTATATTCCCATCTTTAATCGTATATTCCAAATATCTGGCGGCCGCTTCTCCAAGCGACTCCTTCATCCCATCCTCTGAGGAATTCTCTCCTACAATGATTACTTCCCGAAGACCAAATTCTTTCTCAAGTCTTCTCTCAAGCTCCCAATGCTCTACTGCATTCACATTGGAAATACTAATCTTTACAATTCCCTGCTCCTTAGCAAGCGCCAACACTCTAGATACCGTAGGTCTGGATAAATTCAGGTCCTTGGCAATCTGCTGCTGGCTGATACCCTGATTATAATACAAATCGCATACCCGAACCATCAGGCGTGGATCATCAATTACCTTCCTCATATTTCCCCCTCCCGTAACTACCTATATTATAAAATTTTCCCTCTATATTGTCAACAAAAACATGACGCATATTTTTACATTCTTTCAATATAACCAAATATTTCACTCTATTTTTGGGCACTTTTTTATTATTATTTTTACTTTTGTAAATATAATGACGGTAGGCACATAAATACATTCAAACGGACCCCGGCATTTTCGCAGCATTTTTTCCTGTAAATTCAAGTTGAGCTATCACTCACCACCTGAAAGAGGTAGGAGTCTTCTCGACTGAGATAAAAAAAGCTATCCACAGTTACAGTTGTAACACTGTTACTGCGATAGCTTCTTGCTTACTTTATTTCTCATCTCTTCTATATAAATAATAACTTCCACCAAAAAATCCTATGATCATTCCAGTATATCCTACAATACAAAATAATGTAATTCCATGTCCAATCACACTTCCCGTTGCCAGGGAAAATCCTGCCGCGCCAACAATAAGCGCAAGCAATGCCCAGAACACCGTATTTAAAAACAGGAAAATATTTTCTATTTTTCCCCCTGCTGCTCTATGAACAACCTCTGATATTTTATATATTTCTTTCACTTTCATCACCCATCTGTCCTTTCCTTTATGTGCATAACTCTAACACAAAGATGTAAAATCAAAAGAGATTGTCTTGTAAAATATATGTAAGTTTTCATTGATCAAGCAAAAGAAACAAACAGCGCAAGGAAATAAATCCAGAATTATTTCTTAAGAATGTTTTAGATTCTCTTTGGTTATTACTTAAGATTTCTTTGTTATGTTGTATGTATAACTATGAATCAATAGTCGCTAACAGCACTAAGGAGATACTACATATGAAAAATATATTACAATATTTCGAGAAAACCTGTGAGCGTTTTCCTGATCATATAGCCGTTGCAGACGACCTTGCTTCGGTTACTTTCCATGATCTGAAAAGAAAGAGCCAGCAGACAGGTACCATGCTTGCTTCTGCTTTGAAGAAACACCGCATTCCTGTTGCTATTTATATGGATAAGAGCCCTGCTCTGGCAGAAGCAATGCTCGGTGTTCTTTACAGTGGTAATTTTTATGTCGTACTTGACACACAGATGCCTGTAGAACGTGTACACCGTATTTTTGAAACATTACAGCCGGCTGGGATTCTTACAGACAGCTCATACATTGATAAAGTGAATGCATTTCACACTAGCCGTTCTGATATGCCTTCTTCTTTTGAAGAGGACCAGAGTGAACCGTTCTCAAAGACAATTAAGACATTTTTAATAGAAGATAGTGCTTTGGCAGGAATAGATAACAAGCTTCTTGACAGAGTACGTGACCAGATGACGGAACGTGATCCGGCATATATTCTCTATACTTCCGGTTCTACCGGTCAGCCAAAGGGTACTGTGATCAGCCATCGTGCATTGATTTCTTATGGAAGCTGGTTTATCCATGCATTTGATATTGATCAAGCAACTATTTTTGGAAGCCAGACCCCATTGTACTTTAGTATGTCTGTCTCTGACTTTTATGCAGCACTTCGTACCGGGGCAACTTATCAGATTATTCCAAAGAAGTATTTTTCATTCCCGATGCAGCTTATGGAATATCTGAATACTTATAAAGTAAATACCATCTACTGGGTTCCTTCTGCGCTTAATATTGTAGCGAACTGGGATACATTTTCTTATATCAAACCGGAATATCTTAAGAAAGTATTGTTTGCCGGAGAAGTTATGCCTGTAAAGCAGTTGAACTACTGGCGGCAGGCACTTCCTGATATTTTTTACGCAAATCTTTTCGGTCCGACAGAGACAACCGATATTTGCAGTTACTATGTTGTTAATCACACTTTTTCCGATGAGGAAACACTTCCTATCGGCGTTGCCTGTGACAATTGTGACCTGATCATCGTAGATGAGAACGGGAAAGAAGCTGCAAGCGGGGAACTTCTTGTCAGCGGTCCGTTTCTTGCAGATGGTTATTACCATAATCCATCAAAAACTTCCGAAGCTTTCGTACAAAATCCGTTGAATGATGCTTATCCGGAAGTTGTATATCGCACAGGAGATCTTGTATATCGAGGGGAAGATGGACTTTTAAGATATCAGGGACGAAAAGATTTCCAGATCAAACATATGGGATACCGCATTGAACCCGGTGAAATCGAAGCTTCTATTGGGGCTTTACCGGAAATTCATGCCTGCGTATGTATTTACTTAGAAACAACTGATCAAATCCTTGTTTTTTATCAGGGAAAGACAAAACCAGATGCTCTTTCCGTTACAGCAGCCTCCAAACTGCCTGCGTATATGCGGCCGAATAAGTTCATCCGAATCAAACAGATGCCTTACAATGCAAACGGAAAGATTGACAGAAAACTATTAAAAGAAAGCTATCAAGAATGTTAATTCATTCTTGAATAATACACAAAGGAGATTAATTATGGACACTATTCTTGAAATTTTAGAAACTATTAAACCTGGCGCTAATTTTGTGGCATCAACAGATTTTATTGAAGAACACCTTTTAGAATCTATGGAAATTCTTCAGCTTGTCTCTGAGCTTAATGATGAATTTGATATCAACATTACACTCCCTTATATTAAGCCGGAGAACTTTAAGTCTGTAGAAAGTATTTACCATATGGTTCAGGAAATTTTAGAAGATGAGTAGGTGAGAATATGCAGTATAATTCATGGCTCTATCTTTTTCCGTTTCTTGGCGGCAGTCTAATTCTATATTATTTAATTTCTGTAAAACGCCGCTGGATTGGTCTTCTTTTTTCGAGCCTGCTGTTCTATATTCTTACAATGAAAAGTCTGGTTGTCGTTGTCCTGTTTACAACGGCAGCCATTTATCTTGGTGCAAGAGTTATCGAGCAGTTCAACAAAACATTTAAATTAAAAAAGAAAGAATTAGACCGCGCCGCAAGAAAAGAACTAAAGAATAAGACCACGACAAAAATCCGCTATGTTATCGCATTCTTATGCTTTATAAACTTCGGTATTTTATTTGTTACAAAGTATTTTAACTTTTTTGGTGAAAATATCAATGCACTTTTTAATGCTTTACATATCCCCGCCCAGATTCCGTTTTTAAATATCTTTCTTCCTCTCGGAATCTCTTTTTACACACTGTCTGCCATCAGCTACGTGACAGATGTTGCCCGCGGCGTATGTAAGGTCGAAAGAAACTACCTGCGCCTGCTTCTGTTTTTAATCTTTTTCCCCGTCATCACCGAGGGACCAATCTCCCGCTATGGACAGCTTGGTGAAGAATTAAAAGCAGAGCACCGCTTTGATTATAAACAGTTTTGTTTTGGTGCCCAGCTTATTACATGGGGACTTTTTCAAAAAGTACTTCTTTCTGACCGCGTAAATATGTATGTTCGTGCTATTTTTGCAAATCACGAACGATACTCCGGTTTTCCTGTTATCATGGCAATTCTTTTATATACTTTCCAGCTTTACATGGACTTTGCCGGATGTATTAACATTGCAAGAGGAAGCGCCCAGCTTTTCGGCATCACTTTAGAAGAGAACTTCAAACGTCCATTTTTCGCCACTTCCGTTAATGATTTCTGGCGCAGATGGCATATTACTCTGGGAGCCTGGTTTAAAGATTACATTTTTTACCCGATTTCTCTTGGAACACATTTTCAGAAGTTCAGCCAAAAGTGCCGAGCCCACATGAATCGTTATTATGCTGCCACGATTCCCGGTATTTTTGCTCTGTTCGCCGTTTGGTTCGGTAATGGAATCTGGCATGGAGCAGAATGGAAATACATTATTTACGGTCTTTATTACTATGTCATCATGGTCCTTGGTATGCTTCTCGAACCTGTTTTTGCTGCTTTTTGCAGGAAATGTAACATTGATCGAAATGCATCCTGGTATCACAAAATGCAGACAGCCCGTACATTTATTCTTGTAAATATTGGTATGCTCATTTTCCGGGCACGAAACTTAAACGTTGCTATCGCTATGCTCTGTTCTGTATTTCGTCCATGGAACAGCAAAGTCTCTTTCTGGCAGATGGCTTTTGATCAAGGAGGATTATTTAAACTGGATTTCCTGTTAATCGTCTTTAGTATTATTCTTCTCTATCTCATCGGAAAGAGCCAGGAAGAGGGACATTCTATCCGCGAACTCATATCAAAACAGGCATTACCAATTCGCTGGGGACTATATATGATTCCTATTATACTGATCATCATTGCCGGTGCCTATGGACCTGGATGGGGCGTTGCCGACTTTATTTATGCGAAGTTTTAAGAAGTTTTAATATGATTTACTATCGAACACTTTCATATGTACTCACAAAATCAAGCACAAGAAAGACTCCGATAGTACATTCACTTTACAGGAGGAACTAAAATGTCAAAAAAATCAATAGCAGCACGAAGCATTATTTTCCTGCTGATTTTAACATTTGCACTGAAAATCTTTTCTTCCTTATCCATTGCCATGGGGTACAATGCCAATCCGCTATTTAATTACTCCGGCTATAGCATTTTTCAGGAACCGGATAACAGTATTGATGTATTAGCAATAGGAGACAGTAATGTATACAGCGGAATTTTTCCTCTCATATGGTGGGAACAGGACGGATTCACCGGATATACCTGGGGACAGGCAAGCCAGCGTATTCCTGAGACTTATGAATATTTAAAGCAGATTTATAAACACCAAAAGCCTTCTATCGTACTGATTGACGGCAATAATCTTTTTCGTGATAAAACCGATATCGCTAATCTCGACTCTATCACAAAAGCAAAACTCGCAACCTTTTTTCCGGTTATCAGCTTCCACAAAAACTTAAACCCACATAAAATTAAGAACATTTGGGGAAACCGATATTCCGTTATGAAAGGTTACTATTACCGTAAATCAACGCACAAAGTCCATAAAAAAAAGCACCGAATGAAGTTCACCAGAAAAACCTGGAAAATCAACGATATCAGTGCATCTACCTTTGAAAAATGTATTCACTATTGCAAACGTCAGGGTTCTATTCCTGTACTGATCTCCGTTCCGAATTACAATGGATGGAACTACAGAAAGCATAATGCATTGCAGCAGATTGCTGACAAGAACAAAATCAACTTTATCGATTTGAACCTTGAATTAAAAAAGAATATCAACTGGAAAAAAGATACTGTAGACGGCGGCGATCATCTCAATATCAAAGGAGCCCAAAAAACTACCGCCTATCTCGGTGAATACCTCAAAAACGAATATGGTCTTCCTGACCGCCGCGGAGATCAAAAATATAAACAGTGGGATAATGATGTTCTTGAATACCACAAATTGTTAAAATTAAACACGAAGTAATCAATATCATTCTCTAATAAAATCAGTAATATCATTCAAGTCGAGCCGCCTGAAAGAGGTGGAAGTCTTCTCGACTGAGATAAAAAATTTCACTTAGAAACCCTTACTCTTTCTACTAGATTTAAAGTCCTGGTTTCCATATAGATATTACTGATTTCATACTTTTAACTTCTTTCTTTTATGAATCTACTTAATTCCTCTATACTTGTTACTGTCACATCAGCACTGTTTTCCAGACGTTCTCGGTTGCGGTGATTAAACCAGACTGTATGCCAGCCTGCACCGTCTGCCCCAACAACATCTGCCTCATAAGTATCTCCAATATACCATGTTTCTTCCGGATTAAGTGAAAACATCTTTTCGATATATTGAAATGCCATCGGATCTGGCTTCTGATAGCCGATCCCACCGGAAATAAAGATATGGTCATCGTCAAACCATCTATGTAAATCTAAAGCAATTACCTTCGCATACTGAGATTTCGTTCTCCCGTTCGTAAGAATGGCAATGAAAATATTATGAGCTTTACAATAATCAAGGAACTCTTCCACTCCCTCGCTAAGAGATATTTCTTTCTGATAAGCTCTGTATAATCGTTCAAACTCTTCTGTATCTTTTCTGCTCATCTCAATTCCCACATCATGATACGTTCTTTTAATTCTCTCATAAAAACAATCCTCATGTGGAATGTCTCCTTTTATCTCTGCTTCCATAATCTCATCCGAATAATCTCGTGATTTTATAAACAGTTCCGTACAATCCGCATCGGTTTTATCTGCATATAACTTTTTATGAACCAGTTCAAAAGGTCCCATGAGGTCATAAAGGGTATCATCTAAGTCAAAAATCAGGTTCATTGTTGTTCCTCCTTTTATTGGCAACAAAAAAAGCACCATCCCCAGGCCTAAATCCTAAAAACGATGCTTTGTAATGCGCCTTCAGGGGCTCGAACCCTGGACACGCGGATTAAGAGTCCGCTGCTCTACCAACTGAGCTAAAAGCGCATATCCTTGTGTTTTGTTTTCGTTTCTCTCAACGACAAGGACTATTATATAACAACCTTTCATAGATTGCAAGCATTATTTTTTATTTTTTAAGTATTTTTTTCAGTACAATCGCCGGACCATCTTCATCATTTGATTTCGTAATATAATCCGCCTTCTCTTTTAATACTTCCATCGCATTTGCTACCGCAATTCCAATATGTGCATATTCGATCATCGCCACGTCATTATCACTATCTCCAATCGCTACGGTATCTTCATGTGCAATATTATATTTTTCAGCAAGAATACGAATCCCTACATCTTTATTACATCCCTTTGGGAAAATCTCCATATTATATTCACTTGGAAATGTCACAACAAGATTCTCATTTTTCGCGGTTTTAGCCGCAAATTCTCTCAATTCCTGCGGATCTGGAAATGCAACATGGATTTTATTAATCCTCATTGTTCCCCGACGTAACAGCAGATCATAAGACAGCGCTTTTACATCGGTAGAAAGTAAACTGTCACAAAAATCCTTTCCCATTTTTGTATTGTAAAAGACAGGAATATCCTCTTTTTCTACATATGCATCATTGTCACAATATAACTCTATAAATCCATGCCTTTCCTTCACTTCTTTATAAATGTCATAAACAAAATGCTGCGGTATCTTATAATTATGAATCAGTTCTTCTGTCTGAATATTTCCAACCAAAGTTCCGTTAGCACAGATACAGTACTTCACACCTTCAATATCCTTTACCTGATTCTTAATGCTTCGAAAGCTTCTTCCTGAAGTCGGTACTACCATAATCCCATTTTTTCCTGCCTCAGCAATCACTTCTTTTGAATAAGAAGAAATCGTACAGTCAGAATGTAATAATGTTCCGTCTAAATCTATTGCTACGATTTTCATTTGTAAATCCTTTCATCTATTATAAATATGTTTTATTATCTGTAATCCCTCAGAAATATACTGATTTCTTCAAGCAAAATACACATAAGACCTGATCTCTGTTATTTTCCATTCAGAATATTGCACACTTCTGAAATATTCCGGCAAAAGTTAAATAAACATCGCCAGATTCCCCTGTCACAAAAACTTTTTCTTTGAATATTCCAGCACATCTTTTCTTTAAAATTCATAAAATATCACCCCTGATTTATTCTATGAACATTACTAAAGATGTGCGCCTGATTTATCAAATTCCAACCTTCTCTTATCACCCAGTCAATTACTACATATGCCCGTACAGATTACTTATTTTCTTTATAAAAAACCTGAAGCATACAGATTGGATTACCTTTTGCTACAAACTTCTCTTCATATTCTGTCATAACATTTCCCTGTACCATCTCTTCATTATGATGCAGATCAAAGGTAGAAGCTTCCAGATTCCATCCGGCTTCCTCCACTTCTTCCAGAGAAAATTCAAATAATGGTCTGTTATCTGTCTTAAAAATAACTCTTCCTTCTTCTTTTAAAATATTATGATAACGCTCTAAAAACTGTCTGGAAGTAAGTCTTCTCTTTGCATGGCGGTCCTTTGGCCATGGATCTGAGAAATTCAGATAAATCTGATCTACCTCTCCTTTTTCAAATACATTCACAATATTTTCTGCATCCATTCGAATAAAATGAATATTATCTAAAGGAGTTTCTTCCATCTTTTCTAATGCTCTGACTAAAACACTGGAATACTTTTCAATTCCAATATAATGAATATGAGGATTTTTCTCTGCTAACCGCATAAGAAACTTTCCCTTTCCCATCCCGATCTCTAACTGAATCGGCTTACCGTCCTGAAAATAATCTTTCCACTGACCCTTGATCTGCTCTGCATCTTTAATTGTATATTCATTCGCTGCAATCTGTTCTCTTGAACCTTTTACATTTCTTAATCTCATCAAACTCTCCTATCTACTTTTCTACTTTAATACGCACTTTGCTTTCCACTGCATTTAATGTACTCTCGGAGTCTTTCTTGCACTTGCTTTTGTGGCTGATTTTCCGCCTGAAACTTTTCGCGTACATTTTTCCTATCTGATATTTTTAGACATACAGTATTATTCTAATCGCTGCACATTATTTTTGCAATTAATTTTTGCTTTTTCTATAGAAGTAGGATACAATGAAAAGCAAGGTCTAAAAATGACCTGGCAAAACTCTAAAACATGGCCCAACTGGGCAGAATCAAAAGGAGAATCCCAATGAAACGATTATTTACGTTTATATTGACACTGACAATGGCCTTCAGCTTTTGTGTAAATTCCCTTGCGGCAGCTGCGACCACTACTACAGCTACGGAAACTACTGCGACTACTGCTGCAACAACAGAAACATCGGCTGACACATCTAACACCCAGGCAACAGGCGCTTCCTATGGAACCTCAAAGCTAAGCGGAGCACCTGACATTGTAGCAGAATCCGCTGTTGTAATGGATGCTGGTACTGGAACAGTTCTTTATGGAAAAGAAGCCAGCACAAAAAGATACCCGGCCAGCATCACGAAAGTCATGACTGCTTTACTCGCCGTTGAAAACTGTAACATGAGCGATATCATCACATACTCCAACGCCGCTGTTAATGGAATCGAAGCCGGAAGCAGTACCGCCGGAATCAATGTCGGCGCAAAACTTACTGTCGAAGACAGCTTATATGCATTAATGCTGGTGTCCGCTAATGAAGCCGCTGCTGCTATCGCTGAACACATTTCCGGTTCTACCACAGAATTTGCAAAGCTTATGACAAAACGCGCAAAAGAATTAGGCTGTAAAAATACACAGTTTAAAAATCCTCATGGACTTCCCGATGAAGAACATTACACAACTGCCTACGATATGGGACTCATTCTCAAAGAGGCAATGAAGCATCCGGAATTCCGCAAAATTGCCGGAACCATTTCCTATACCTTAAAAAAGAGCGATTCTTTAACCGATACACTCGAACTCTGGAATCACGCTAAAATTTTAAGACAAAACAGTGACTACTATTATGAATATGCAAAAGGAGCTAAAACCGGCTTTACTCAAGTAGCCCTCAATACATTAGTAACCTATGCTAAAAAAGATAATGTTGAATTAATCTGTGTTATCTTAAAAGATCATGGAGCAGACAAAAGCTACACCGACACCGCAAACTTATTCAAATGGGCATTTAATCAGGTAAAAGCAGTCACACCACTAACCAACTTCAGTTTAAAAACTGCCATGACAGAAAACTCTTCAATCAACTCAGCAAAGCTTGACCAGATTCAGTTATTAAACAGCTCTTATGATACTAATTTTTCTGTCCTTGTAAAAAAAGACTTCGATGAATCTACATTGAAAACCGCTTTTAAACTAGATGAAGATAAAAAAACAGGCCGTCTTGGATATATCATTATCTCCTGCGATGATAAAGAACTCGGCCGTACAGAAGTAACCTATGACATAACTTCTAAGCAGGGCAAAGCTTACCTTGAAGGAAAAACCCTGGATGATAACCTGAAAACTGCTCCTGTAGCATCCAAAAGAAAAGAGGCAATACATAAAGGAATCTCTTTCTCTTTAAGAATCCTCATTGCTGTCATTCTTATTATTTTAATCATGCACATGATTCATAGACATGAATTAGAAAAACGCCGAAAAGAACGCATATCACATAGAAAAAAATCCTGATTTGTAGATTTAATGTAGACGAAAAAAGAAAGAATACCATATCCCATCTGCTCTGTAGTCGCTGTGTTTAAAATGCTCATCCGCATCTTAAACACGCTCCCAAGCCGCATCTGGGATGTATTATTTTTTTCTTTTTTCTGGCTATTCTAAATCTACAGTTGGTGAGAATGGGGATTTTCCAGAAGGTTATGGATTCTCGGGAAATTAAAG
>ERZ857882.5067-NODE-5067-length-10691-cov-6.175442_pt1 | contig 10691 bp, 11 predicted proteins | sample MGYA00519697_ERZ857882 | MGnify/ENA primary metagenome ERZ857882 (study PRJEB31778, sample SAMEA3449373) | human gut metagenome | biome: human gut; feature: human-associated habitat; material: faeces | place: United Kingdom | collected 2010/2012 ... | reverse complement strand
AGAGAAACTCATGCTGTTTTGTCAAATAAATCTCAATAAATCCACCGCGTTTTCGAGCCTGTTTGGGTCAAATCTGGGTCAGGTCGCATGACTGCAAAAATGCGGCTGATTATTTGCGGAAGAAAGTAAAGAAAAAGTCCTGAAATCGTGAGATTTCAGGACTTTTCTGGTGGAGATAAGCGGGATCGAACCGCTGACCTCATGACTGCCAGTCATGCGCTCTCCCAGCTGAGCTATACCCCCATCGGCGGAGTTATTCTATCAGATCTTTTCGGAAATTGCAAGTCTTTTTTTCGGATTTTTGAAAAAAATCTGCGTGGGCGGGCGGAGGCTATGTACGGTCGGCGTTTTCGAGCAGCTGGAGGACGCGGGCCTCGGCGGAAAACAGGGTGTAGAGATCAGCTTCTGTGTTCTCGGAGCAGACGAGCAGGTGCGCTGTTTCGGACGCGGCGGCGTCCGCCGCAGAGACGGGGGAGGACGGCGCGTGGAAGACGCAGTAGCTGTCTGGAGCCTCTGCCTCGGCGGGCAGGAGCGCGAGAAGCGTTTTCTGGCAGGTGAGGGCGCAGAGCGCGTCGTTTGCGCGCGTGAGCGCGTCGGAGAGATCCTCATCGTCTTCTCCTGCTGTGATGCCAATGGAGTGGCCTGCGGCGAGCAGCTCAAAGACCAGCGACGGGTCGGCGAGAATTTCCGCCTCCGTCAGGAAGAACGTTCCGTGCAGCTTGTAGGTTTCCAGTGCAGCCATACTGGCGCGCATGGTCTCGCTGCCGGTGAAGGCGAGGTAGACGGTTGCCGGCTTTTTTTCTGCGGCGGGCGGCTCCTGCGTGCCCTGTGAGCCGCTGTTGGGGCGGTCGGTGGGCCTTTCCGGGGACTGCGAGCCGCTCTGGTTCTGCCGGACGCGGTAGGCGATCAGATTTTCGGCCTTTTCTACAAACAGCGAATCGTCATAGACCTCGCTGCCGTCGGTGAAGCGCAGGATCTGATAGCCGCCTGCGGATTCGAGCATTGTGGTCTTGAGGCCGAAATGCGAGGCGCAGAACGTGAGCGGCAGATAGAGAATGCCGCCGCGGTACAGCACGTTCGCGGTCGAGACGCTGCCGCTTTCGTCGCTGACGGTCCCGGCGGCCAGATCGAAGATCATCTGCCGGGTGCGGCTGAGCAGAACATAGGTCTGCTTGGCCTGATTGTACGACGGCGTAACGCCGCACGGCTGGCTGTCGAAGACCTGATAGGGCACGTAGAGCGTGCCGCCGGAGTAGGTCGGGAAGACGCTCAGCGTCAGAGGAATGGTGTCGTTGACGGCGACGAAGAACAGCTCGCCGTCGGCCAGCGCAGGCGCGCACAGGCACACGGTCAGCACAAGACACAACAGAAAACAGATCCATCTGCGCAGCTTCATTCCCTCGCCGCCTTTCCTCCTGAGATTCCTACACAGTATACCATAAATCGCGGATAAGAGCAAGGATTTCAGTTGCTCCGGAAAAAAGAGTATGATATACTAATCAGAAACCAGAACATTCGGGAGGGACGCGCCATGGAACGGATCGTAAAGGAGAACTATTATCTGGACATTGCCGAGACGGTGCTCGAACGCTCGACGTGCCTGCGCCGGCAATACGGCGCGATCATCGTACGCAACGACGAGATCGTCGCGACCGGATATAACGGCGCGCCGCGCGGACGAAAAAACTGCTCCGATCTCGGCTATTGCGTGCGCGAACAGATGCGCGTGCCGCGCGGAGAGCGCTATGAGCTGTGCCGCAGCGTCCATGCCGAGGCGAACGCGATCATCTCCGCCTCCCGCAACGAGTGCATCGGGGGCGACATTTATCTCGTCGGCCACGATGCGAAGACAGGCGCGATCTTGTCCGACGCGACCTCCTGCTCGATGTGCAGGCGCATGATCATCAACGCGGGACTGCGGCGTGTGGTCATCCGCAACACAGAGACAGAATTTACGGTCGTTCCGGTGCAGGACTGGATCGATCAGGACGATACCTTGGAACTGTAAGCATGAAACTGGGAAATTTGGAAATCACGGGCGATCTGGTGCTTGCACCGATGGCGGGGGTAACGGATCTGGCGTTCCGCACGATCTGCGCGGAATTGGGCGCGGCGGTGACGGTGACGGAAATGGTCTCGTCCCGTGCGCTGATCTATCAGGATAAAAAGAGCAGAAGTCTGCTGCACAAAACGCCGCTCGGTGTCTGCGGCGCGCAGATCTTCGGCAATGACCCGTCCGTCATGGCGGACGGCGCGGCGCTGGCGCTGGAGGCGTCGGGCGCGGATTTTATCGATATCAACATGGGCTGCCCCATGCCGAAGATCGCGAACAACGGCGACGGGAGCGCGCTGATGAAGGATCCGGAAAAGGCGGCGCGGATTGTCGAGGCGGTTGTGCGGGCCGTGCCGGTGCCGGTCACGGTCAAGATGCGCAAGGGCTGGGACAAGGGCTCCTGCAACGCGCCGGAGCTGGCCGCAATGCTCGAGCAGGCGGGCGCGTCGGCGATCGCCGTCCACGGCAGGACGAAGACCATGCTCTATTCCGGCGTTGCCGACTGGGACTGCATCCGCGCGGTCAAGGAGGCCGTGAAGATCCCCGTGATCGCCAACGGCGATATTTTTACGGCGGAGGACGCGGTGAAGTGCAAGGCGCGCACGGGAGCGGATCTGCTCATGCTGGGCCGGACGACGTTCGGCGACCCTTGGGTGTTCGAACAGGCGCAGGCCGCGCTGCGCGGCGAGGCCGTGCCGGAAACGCCGCCTCTATGCGACCGCGTCGATACGGCTCTGCGGCAGTTCCGCCTTGCGGCGCAGGATAAGGGCGAACACATCGCCTGTCTGGAGGCGCGGAAGCATTTCGCATGGTACCTGCGCGGCGTTGCGCACAGCGGCTATTATAAGGAAAAAATTTCGGCGATCTCGACGATGGACGAGATCGAACGGATCGCAGACGGGATCAAGAGAGATTTGGGGTGAAGCTCTTGCAGGATGACAGCCTGATCCGCAGAGCGGCCGCGCAGGACGCGGCTGCGTTTGAGCAGCTGATGCTGCTGCATCAGAAACCGGTCTATAATATTTGCTGGCGCATGGCGGGAAACGCCGAGGACGCGCTCGACCTGTCGCAGGAGGTGTTTCTGAAGCTGTGGCGGACGCTGGCGCAGTATCAGTTTGACGCGGCGTTCTCCACCTGGCTCTACCGGATGACGCAGAACGTCTGCATCGACTTTCTGCGCAAGCAGAAGCGGCAGCAGCACGTTTCGCTCACGTTTTCCGAGGATGAGGACGAGGGGAAGGAGCTGTCCGTTCCAGACCCTGAACCGCTGCCGGAGGAACGCGTGATCTTCAACGAACAGCAGGAGGCCATCCGGAATGCCATGAACGCGCTCCCGGTCGATTTCCGCGAAATTCTGGAGCTTCGCGTGGTGCGGCAGCTGCCGTATGAGCAGATCGCGCAGATCATGGATCTTCCGGTCGGAACGGTCAAGTCGCGTCTGGCGCGTGCGCGGCTCCAATTGAAAAAAAGATTGGACGCCGGGAACTTTTTTGAAACCGGCGCGTCTAAACGTTCGGAATAAACAGGAGGTGGGCGAGCCATGAACTGTGAAAACGCGCTGGAGCTTATGAACCGGGAGCTGGACGAGGCGCTGACAGCGGAGGAATCGGCGGCGCTGCAGGCCCATCTGGACGCCTGTCCGGACTGCCGGGAAACATGGCGGCAGCTGCACGAGCTGGACGCGCTGCTGCAGGAAAGCGAGCTGGAGCCGCCTGCGGCGCTGCACGACGGCGTGATGCGGGCGATCCGGCAGGAGCAGAGGAAGCCGCGCCGCGCCTGGCTTCCCGCTGCGGCCATTGCGGCGGCCGCAGCGCTCGTGCTGCTGGCGGGCAAGGCGGGGCTGATTGCGCTGCCGGGCTTTGAGCAGACCGACGTGATCTCGGTCAATATCGGCTCGGCGGTCGAGCAGATCTTTGCGCAGACCGGTGCGGAAGCACCGGACGAAGCCGCCGCGCAGCAGGCGGCGGAGCTTTCCGCCGAGACAGGGCTGGACGTGCTGCTGGTGTGGAACAGCGGCGTTCCGGCTGAATTGGAAACAACGCCGTATGAAACGGCGCAGAGCGGCGCCCGGCTGTATTGCGTGACGGGCCAGCTGGCGCAGACGATTCTGGACGAATACGGTGCGGCGGCCTATTCGCCCGACGACGTATTCTCCGATCTGCCGGAAAAGGAAGCGGCATACGTGCTGGTGCTGCCGTGACCGGGCTTGACAGAAGCCCGAAAATATGAAAGAATAAACGCAACACAACGAAAGCAGGTGCCTTTGATGGAAGAAATGACGACCGGTCTGTGCCCGAAATGCGGGCATACGCTGCAAATTCCGGCGGAGCTGGAGCGCTTTTCGTGTATGTACTGCGGCGAACGGCTGACGAAGCGGCAGCTCCTTACGCAGCCGGAGGAAGCGTCTTGTTCGGAGGAGGACTGCGCGGTGAGCTTTGACCATGCCGTGTCGAGGCTGGGCTGGTGCGTGCAAAACTTCCGCGGCTACCAGAAAAAGATCCTGCGCGACGCGTTTTTTGAGGCGTTTGAGACATATGAGACTGGCTGTGCCCCGGTCATTCAGGAGCTGAACAGCGGCGTGCGCCCCGAGCGGCAGACAGAGCTGCTTGACCGGGCCGCCGAGGCCATGCTGGACGAGTTGGCGGCAGGCTGGACGGGGAAAAACGATATGGAGGACGAAAAGGTCATTCTGGCGATCTTCTTTGTGCCGATGGTGCGCAAGCTGCAGCTGCCGGTCAGCGAGGAATTTGTGTCGCTGCTACAGAAAAAATGGGTCGAACGGTATCCCAAATCCCCGTTTTATCTGGGCGACTACGAGTCCATTTCCGGCGGCTTCCGCAAGAAGTTCCTTGGACTGTGCTTCATCACGACCGCCGTTTGTCAGGAGCTCGGCAAGCCGGATGACTGCGCGGAGCTTACCGCATTCCGCGCCTTCCGCGACGGCTATCTTGCCGCGCAGCCGGACGGCGAAGCGCTTATCCGCGAGTATTATAACATTGCCCCCGGCATCGTGACCTGCATCAACACCTGCTCTGACCGTCACGCGTCCTATGAGCGCATCCGTGAGCAGTATCTGACTCCATGCTACGAAGACCTGCTGGCCGGACGCAATGCAGACTGCAAGACCCGCTACGTGCAGATGGTGCGCGATCTGGAGCGGGAGTATCTGAACTGAAGCAAATACTGCCGCAGCCAAGCCTCCCCTGAAAGGGGAGGTGGCTCGGCGAAGCCGAGTCGGAGAGGTCATGCAGCAACGCGCTGCAGATCTTATATTGATTTTCGGCGAATTCGTATGCATTTGTGTATGCAGCTGTAGGGGCCGATGCCCACATCGGCCCATCGGGGAGTTTCGAATTCGCCGAAGATTTCCGTAAAATCGGTGCAGTCTGCGTGGGCCGATGTGGGCATCGGCCCCTACAACGCCTTTAAGAACAGGGTCGGAATTTTTGAGCTGTTCTTAGTTTCGCGGGAAAGATCCAAGAAAACCGAAGCGGTTTTCCTGGTCGGTTCAAGGAGGTCCGGGGGGAAATCCTCTGAAAAAATAAGCAGGGCCCGCTGCATTTTGCGGCGGGCCCTGCATGGTATGGAGCGTTACAGGCAGGTCTGCAGGATGCACAGGATCATCTGCGCGTGGCCGCATTCCTCCTCGGCGATCTTCAGCAGCATACAGCGGTGCGTTCCGGCGTTTTCGGCGAGCGCTTCATACGCCTCGTGCGCGGCGTGCTCCTCGGAATAGCGCTGGCGGAGCGTTTCGTTGATGCAGGTGACGCACGGCGCATCCGGCCTGCCGGGACAGGCCTTTTTGCCGGTCTTGAGGAAATAGACCGCGCCGAACTGCTTCGCGTGGCAGGCCTCCTGCCGGGCCATCTCGCGCAGCATGGCCTGCGCCCGGCCCTTCATGCGGCAGGCGAGGTGCGCATAGAGCGCGCTGTCATTGCGTTCGTCCGCAATCAATTCAAGCAGCTTTTCGGGCGTCAGAGAATCGGCTGCGGCGCTGCCGGAGCCGGTTTGCTCGTTCATCTGGGCAGCGGGGACGGCCTGCGCATTCATCACGCGGCTCCAGACCCGCTGCGTCTGTTGTTCTGTGAGTGGTTGCATGGGATCTCCCTCCTTCGCCCCATCGTATGCGCTGCGGGGCCGGATTGTGCGGTTTCACAAAAAATCCCACACGGAAACGGCAAATTTGCACGATTTTCTCACAGAAAAATCTTGTATTTCCAGTATGTCTGTGTTAAAATTCTTTTTTGTGAGATTTTTATGTACGAAACTTTCAGGCAAAGAAGGAAGGGGCGCCAAGTATGACGCAGGATAAAATTCGGAATATTGCAATCATCGCGCACGTTGACCACGGCAAGACCACGCTGGTCGATCAGATGCTCAAGCAGGGCGGCGTGTACCGCGAAAATCAGGCGGTCGTCGACCGCGTGATGGACTCCGGCGATCTCGAACGCGAGCGCGGCATCACCATTCTCGCCAAGAATACCGCTGTCCACTATAAGGATTATAAGATCAACATCGTCGATACCCCGGGCCATGCCGATTTCTCCGGCGAGGTCGAGCGCATTCTGAAGATGGTCGACGGCGTCCTGCTGCTTGTCGACGCAGCGGAGGGACCCATGCCGCAGACGCGCTTCGTGCTGCAGAAGGCGCTGGAGCTTGGCCACAAGGTCATCGTTGTCGTCAACAAGATCGACCGGCCTGACGCCCGCGTGCATGAGGTCATGGACGAGGTTCTCGAGCTGCTGCTCGATCTGAATGCGACCGAGGAACAGTTCGATTCCCCGACGATCTTCTGCTCGGCCCGTGAGGGCACGTCGTCTTACGGCCCCGACGACAAGGGCACGGATCTTGTCCCGCTGTTCGAGACGATCGTCAACTATATCGATCCCCCGAAGGGCGATGAAAACGGGCCTCTGCAGGTGCTCGTCTCGTCCATCGACTATAACGAATTCGTTGGCCGTATGGGCATCGGCCGCATCGAACGCGGCACGATCCACCAGAACGAGGAGGTCATCGTCTGCGATTACCACGACCCGTCCGTCAAGAAGAAGGAAAAGGTCGTCGCCCTGTACGAGTTTACCGGCCTTGGCCGCAGCCCTATCCAGCAGGCGTCCGCCGGTGAGATCGTCGCCTTCTCCGGCATTTCCGATATCACCATCGGCCGCACGCTCTGCGATCTGGAAACCATCGAGCCGCTGCCGTTCGTCAAGATCTCTGACCCGACCATCGAAATGACCTTCTCCGTCAACGATTCTCCGTTCGCGGGCCGCGAGGGCAAATACGTCACGTCCCGCAACCTGCGCGACCGTCTGCAAAGAGAGCTTCTGAAGGACGTCTCCCTGCACGTGACCGAGATGGGCACCGACGCCTTTAACGTCGCGGGCCGTGGCGAGATGCATCTGTCCATTCTGATCGAGACGATGCGCCGCGAGGGCTATGAGTTCCAGGTGTCCACACCGCACGTGCTGAACAAGACCATCGACGGCAAGCTCTGTGAGCCGATTGAGCGCATGATCGCGGACGTGCCGGAAAATTCCGTCGGCTCCGTGATCGATAAAATCTCCCAGCGCAAGGGCGATCTCGTCTCCATGACCCCAATCGGCAGCCGTATGCGGTTGGAGTTCCTTGTCCCGACGCGCGGCCTGTTCGGCTACCGCAACGAATTTTTGACCGACACGCGAGGCGAGGGCATCATGGCCTCGACGCTCGACAGTTACGCGCCCGTCAAGGGCGAGATCTCCCGCCGTCTGACCGGTTCGCTCGTCGCGTTTGAGACGGGCGAGACGACCGCCTACGGCATCGGCGGCGTGCAGGATCGCGGCTCGATGTTCATCGGGCCGGGCGTGGAGGTCTATGCCGGTATGATCGTCGGCCAGTGCAACCGCAACGAGGACATGGCCGTCAATGTCTGCAAGAAAAAGCAGCTGACTAATATGCGCGCTGCAGGCTCCGACGCCGCCATCCGCCTCGTACCGCCGACGGTTCTGTCGCTCGAGCAGTGCATGGAATACCTTGCCGACGACGAGCTGCTGGAGGTTACGCCGAAAAGCCTCCGTATGCGCAAGCGCCAGCTCGACCATTCGGCCAGAATGCGCGCTCTGATGAAATCCAGACAGTAAAAAATGCTCCTCCGTATGCCGCGGCATACGGAGGAGTTTTTCTAAAGTCAAAAATTGAAATACGGCAGGCCGCGGTATTTCTCCGGCAGTTCCTCTTTGCAATATACATTGTGAAGTGTTGTGACGAGCGAAGACGGCTCTGCACAGATATAGCGGTTCAGATACTCGATAAAGTCCTTTTCGGTATAGCATACCACGACCGCAGAACCCCTTTTCACCCGATATCTTGCAGCATCGGGGCTTTCGTGCAGCCAATGACAGCTGAACTCCAGACAGTATGTTTCGAGATCATCCGCCACTGCACCCGGAACACAGTACACGCTGATCTCGCCGTCTGCGCTTAAAAGAACCTGTTTCATAAGTCCTCCAAATATTGTTCCTCCATTCGCCGTAGGGGCCGATGCCCACATCGGCCCGGCAGAATGCACTGTTTCTACGGAAATCTGCGGCGAATTCGTAATTTCCCAATGGGCCGATGTGGGCATCGGCTCCTACATTGCAATATGTCAGTGCATACGGGGCACTGGGGGATTTCTGTAGAACAGGTGCTCTCTGCGCGCGGTGGACAGAGTCGTCGGCCCCTACAAATCACCTGCTGATCGTCAGAACACCGGCGCAGGGGGATAGCTGCGTAAATAAAAGGTCTGGAAAATCCTTTTTTATTTCTTCCGCGACGAAATAGATTTCATCGACATCCCAATCCGCTCCCGCTTTCTGCCTGCACCGGTTCAGCGCGCCGCGGGTTTCAAACGCAACGTCGCCGATCAGAATTTTTCCGTTTTCATTCAGACAGCCGCGCAGTGCGGACAGAAATACGACTTTCTGCGCGTCTGTCAGATGGTGCAGCGAATAGGTCGCGACGATATAATCATAGCGGCGATCTCGCAGCGGCTCCACCAGACCCGTTGTAAAGTCGCCCTGATATAGCTGTGCGTCCGGCATTTTTTCGGACGCCAGTTCGAGCATTCTGGACGAGAAATCCTGCCCGTAGATGGTGCAGCCCTGTTCATACAGCCTTGCCGTCAGCACGGCGGTTCCAAACCCGATGTCCAGCACAGACGCGTTTGGGGTCTGCATGACAGTCTGAAAAATTGCAGCGAGTACCTTTTTGTATCCGGCAAACGGGTAGGTATTCGCTTCGTCGGAAAGACCGACGCTTTTGTCATATCCGTCCGCCCACAGGTCGAATCCTTTGTGGTTCAGCATAGATGCCTCCTGAAATTTTGAATTGTCATTTCTTCCAGATCTTCGGCTGGTACTGCATATTGGAGACGTTGTAAACCGTAATAAACGCCTTCGGGTCCTCGCGGTTGATGAAGGTCATCAGCCGCTGGTACTCGCTTTTATCGACGATGGTGATGATCTCGTTATGTTTCTGCAAATTGTATGCGCCGATGGCTTCGTAGATCGTGGCGCCGCTGTGCAGCTCGTTGATGATGAACTGCCGCAGCACTTCCTCTTTTTCGGTGATGATGCAGACGCGGCGTTTCTTGTTGTGGTCGAAAATGAAATGATCCAGAATAATGCCGTTGAAATACGTGCCCAGAATGCTTAAGACTACCGTCTTTTTGTCGTAGACAAGCGCTGCGGACAGTGCCACGCACATACCGGACAGAGACATGGCTCTTCCTAGATCCATGCGCAGGTATTTGTTCAGAATTTTTGCCACGATATCCAGTCCGCCGGACGATGCGTTCCGGTTGAACAGAATGCTCAGGCCGATGCTGACCACCAGAATGTAGCAGAGCACGTCCAGCTCCTGACTGCCGGTCATGGACGTGTAATCCGGGAAAACAAGCTCAAAAAGTCCTAAAAATACGGGCAGCATCACACTCGTATAGACGGTTTTCGCCCCGAATTCCTTTCCGCAGGTGAGAAAGCCGATGATCAGAAGGACGATGTTCAGGATCATCGTGATGGCCGACAGGGGAAGGGGGATGAAGTTGGACAGTACGATGCCGAGGCCGGAAATGCTGCTGACGGAGGTGTGGCTCGGGGACAGGAAAAAGAAGACCGCCGCCGCGATGATCGCCACCGCTGCGGTCAGAACGGCCGTTTCTCTGATGATCGCTGTGGAATTCAATTTCTTCTGGTTCATTGTGGTATCTCCGAATCTTGATTTGTCTGCGCTGCGGTAGTTGTCTGCGGCTCGTCGTGATAGTCGGATTTCGGCAGACTCCAGTGGTAATATGCCGCCAGCAGGCGCAGCACAACGATGGCTGCCGCGCCGAAGAGCATGGCCGCGTTCGCACCCAGCCGGTCCCAGCACAGCGCGCAGATCAGCGCGCCGATAATTGACGCGCAGGCGTAGAAGTGCCGCACGAAGATATAGGGCCGCTCGCCGGAGAACACGTCGCGCAGCACGCCGCCGCCCACGCCGGTGATGAGGCCGACGAAAACGGTCAGGAACAGCGTATCATGCTCTGCCTGCCGGTACGCGCACTGGACGCCGACGACCGTGAACACGCCCAGGCCGACCGCGTCCATCACCAGCAGCAGCCGGTCGAAGACCGGCTCCC
>ERZ857882.5065-NODE-5065-length-10695-cov-5.677068_pt1 | contig 10695 bp, 7 predicted proteins | sample MGYA00519697_ERZ857882 | MGnify/ENA primary metagenome ERZ857882 (study PRJEB31778, sample SAMEA3449373) | human gut metagenome | biome: human gut; feature: human-associated habitat; material: faeces | place: United Kingdom | collected 2010/2012 ... | reverse complement strand
AATGGGCCGCCGGGCCGATTCCGAGATATTCCCCGCAGCGCCAGTAGCGCAGGTTGTGCAGGCTCTGTGCGGCGGAATTCCGCGCAAAATTGGAGATTTCGTACTGGGAAAAGCCGTGCGACTCGCTTCGCCGTGCCATCGCAAGATAGCACGCGGCGGCAAAATCCTCGTCCGGCTCATCGAAGCGTCCGGCAAAGGCGGTTCCCGGCTCGAGCTTGAGCAGATAGGCCGAGAGATGGTCGATCGGCTCCGCGGCCAGCAGATCGACCGAGCGCTCGATCTCCTCCGCCGTCTGTCCCGGAACCGCCAGCATCAGATCGGCCGAAATGTGGGCAAAGCCCGCCCGCGCCGCCTCGCGGAGCGCCTCGATCGCCCGGGCGGCGTCGTGCTTTCTGCCCAGCGTCCGCAGGGTGGGGTCAAAAAGCGACTGCACCCCGAAGGAGATCCGGGTAAACCCGCCCGCGCGCAGCTCTTCCAGCATCTCCGGCCCGACCGCGCAGGGATTGGCCTCGACGGTAATTTCCCGCTGTGCCGCGCCGAACCGCTTTTGCACCGCCGAGAGCAGGCGGTTCAGGCGCCGCGCGCCGAGCAGGACCGGCGTTCCGCCGCCGAAGTAAACGGTGTCCGCCGAAACCTCCCCCGAAACCGGAGCCGCCTCAATGGCGCGGACGGCGGCGGCGAGGAAGCGGGCATAATCCTCGCCGCTCCCCCGCCGGGAATAGAAATCGCAGTAGGGGCACTTCCCGCCGCAGAACGGAACGTGCAGATAAATCCCGACCGCCTTACTCATCGAGCTTGAGCACCGACATGAACGCCTCCTGCGGAACCTCGACGGTACCCACCTGACGCATCCGCTTCTTACCTTCCTTCTGCTTTTCAAGCAGCTTTTTCTTGCGGGTGATGTCGCCTCCGTAGCACTTGGCAAGCACGTCCTTGCGCAGGGCCTTGATCGTCTCGCGGGCGATGATTTTGCCGCCGACGGCAGCCTGCACGGGGATCTCAAACATCTGGCGCGGGATATTGTCCTTGAGCTTTTCGCAGATCTTTCTGGCTCTTGCGTAGGCGTTGTCGGCAAAGAGGATGAAGCTCAGCGCGTCGACGATCTCGCCGTTCAGGAGAATGTCGAGCTTGACGAGCTTCGACGGGCGGTAGCCCTCCAACTCGTAGTCCAGCGAGCCGTAGCCGCGCGTGCGGCTCTTGAGCGCGTCGAAGAAGTCATAGATAATTTCGTTCAGCGGCATGGAATAGTGCAGCTCAACGCGCGTGGGGTCGAGGTACTGCATATCCTTGAATTCGCCGCGCCGGTTCTGGCACAGATCCATGATCGCGCCGACGTATTCGGGCGGGGCGATGAGGTTCGCCTTCGCATACGGCTCCTGCGCCTCGGCGATCTCGGCGGGGTCGGGGTAGTTGAGCGGGGTATAGACGTCGAGCTGCGTGCCGTCAGTCTTGGTGATCTTATAGACGACGTTCGGGGCCGTCGTGATGAGGTCGAGGTTATATTCGCGCTCGAGGCGCTCGAGAATGATCTCCATGTGCAGAAGGCCCAAAAAGCCGCAGCGGAAGCCGAAGCCCAGCGCGATGGAGTTTTCCTGCGTGAAGCTCATGGACGCGTCGTTCAGCTTCAGCTTTTCCAGCGCGTCGCGCAGATCGCCGTATTTCGAGCCGTCCGCCGGGTACACGCCTGAGAAGACCATCGGCTGCGCCTGATGGTAGCCCGGAAGCGCCTCGGCTGCCGGATTTTCCACGCCCGTGATGGTGTCGCCCACGCGGGTGTCGGAGACAGTCTTGATGGAGGCTGTGAGATATCCGACCTCGCCCGCGCCGAGGCTTTCAGCTGGGATCATGCCCTTCGGGTGCAGATATCCGACCTCCACGACCTTGTAGACTGCGCCGGAGGCCATCATGCGGATATCCATGCCGGGATACGCCGTGCCGTTCACGACGCGCAGATAGACGATCGCGCCGCGGTAGGAATCATACTGGCTGTCGAAAATCAGGCACTGTAAAGGCGCTTCGCGGTCGCCCGTGGGCGCGGGGACATTCTTCACGATCATTTCCAGCACGGAATGAATGTTGATGCCGTTCTTGGCGGAAATTTCAGGCGCGTCCATGGCGGGGATGCCGATGACGTCCTCAATTTCCTTCTTGACCTCGGCGGGCCGCGCCGCCGGCAGGTCGATCTTGTTGACGACGGGCAGGACCTCCAAGCCGTTGTCAACGGCCAGATAGGTGTTCGCCAGCGTCTGGGCCTCGATGCCCTGCGACGCGTCGACGACCAGCACCGCGCCCTCGCAGGCGGACAGGCTGCGGGAGACTTCATAGTTGAAGTCGACGTGACCCGGCGTGTCGATGAGGTTCAATACATAGGTTTCGCCGTCGTCGGCGCGGTAGTCCAGACGCACGGCGCGGGCCTTGATGGTGATGCCGCGTTCGCGTTCGAGCTCCATGGAGTCGAGAATCTGGTCCTCCATCTCGCGCTTTTCAACGGAATGGCACTCCTCCAGCAGACGGTCGGCCAGCGTGGATTTGCCGTGGTCAATGTGGGCGATGATCGAAAAATTGCGGATATGCGAAAGGTCGGTCATGTGCGGTTCCTCTCTTAGTAAGCGATATTTTCAGTCGCGACAGTCTCATATTTGGCGGAGCTGGAGAAATAGGCGTCGAGAATGGGGATACAGACGTTTGCCAGATTGCCGCCCTGTGAGCCGCGCTCGACATAGACGGAGATGGCGATCTCCGGATTGTCCGCCGGGGCGTAGAGCACGAACGAAGCGTGGTCAGAGCCGGAGAACGAGCCGGTGGAGGTCGTGCCCTGCCACTGCGCCGTGCCGGTCTTGCAGGCGATGGGGATGGGATAATCCTTGAGATACTGCTCCGCCGTGCCGATGCTTGCGGTCATGCGCATGCCCTGATCGAGTGCGTTCAGCGCCTTTTCCGAGATCTCCAGCGTGCTTGCCACGACGGGCTTGGACTCCTCGATCAGATCCTGATAGTCCCACGAGACGACGCGGGACAGGAGCGTCGCTTCATAGCGCGTGCCCTTGTTTGCCAGCGCCGAGGCGTAGCAGGCCAGCTGCAGGGGTGTAAATTTGTTCAGGCTCTGGCCGATGACGGCCTGCAGAACGTCCGCGCCGAACCAGCCTGCGTCCTCGCCTGCGTACTGCTTGTTCTTTTCCTCTGCGTTCGCGCGTGCGCCGGTGTCCTCCGGCAGCTCGATGCCCGTCGGCTCGCCGAGGCCAAGGGCCTTGGCAACGATATCAAACGGGTTGTTTCCCGTTTCCTTTTTATAGCTGTCGTAGGTCAGACGGCCGACCTCGTAGAAATAATAGTTGCAGGAATAGGCGATGGCCTCCATCAGATCGATCTTGCCGTGCGTGCGCGGGTTGGCAAGCGACCAGATGTGGCACTTGGGCTGGAAGGATTCATAGAAGGTGTAAAGACCCTTGTCCTCGATGATATAGCCGGGGTCGAAGCCGCCCATATCGACGGCGGCGATGGCCGTGACCATCTTATAGACCGAGCCGGGCGGGTAGGCTGCGAGCGCGCGGTTGAACATCGGCGCAGTCTCGTCTTCGTTCAGCGCGACGGCGTTTTCCGCGCGTGTGGCAAGATCATAGGTCGGGTAGCTTGCCATGGCGAGAATTTCACCGGTCTTGCACATCTGCACGACGACCGCGCCGCCTCTGGCGTCCTTGCCCTCCTTGTTCCGGCCGACGCCGTTTTCGCGCAGGTCGAGAATGACCTTTTCCAGCGCCTGTTCGGCCACGGACTGCAGCGAAATGTCGATGGTCAGCTCGACGTTGTTGCCCGGCACAGGCTCCGTCACATAGTATCGGTTCAGAATTTCGCCGGTCGAGGAGACGGTCGTCCGCTTGATGCCGCTTGAACCGTGCAGATATTCCTCAAACGCCTGCTCCACGCCGGATTTTCCGACAAGCGCGTTCATGGAGTAGCCCTTTTCGCGGTATTCGGCGGCCTCCTCGCTCCAGATCGGGCCGATGTAGCCGAGAATGTGCGCGGCATAGGTGGTGTTGTACTCGCGCACCGTGCCGTTTTCGACCACAACGCCCGGCACGGCCAGCTCCATCACGGCAGCCAGCGATTCCGCGTCGACGTCCTCTGCCAGCATATAGTTTTCCATGCCGATCTCGTCTACCGAGCGCAGCTCCAGCTCATAGCGGACAGAAATGACGCGGTACACGTCCTGCTGGGTCCAGTCGTCGGGGATCTTATATTCGTCGCGCAGGCGCTTCATGAGCGTGGGCGCGGAGATATCGAGGTCATAGCTCCGGCTGGCAAGGAAGCTGCGGAAATAGCCCTGCCAGGCGGTGTCGTCGGTATCGGTATAGGTATAGGGACGCTCGGCGGAGACGGGGAAATGCGATTCATACGCGATCCCAAGCTCGTCGCAGAGGTTCAGGACCTTCAGCAGGTTCCCGTTCGGGTCGGGCGCGTTGAAAAAGACGAAGTTGATGATGACGAGGTTATAGCTTGCGCGGTTCGACACCAGCACGTTGCCGTTGCGGTCGAGAATATTGCCGCGCGCAGCCTCGACCGTCGACTGGTACTCCATGGAGTCGGCGTCCGCCGCGACGAGGGAGTCCTCCGTGACGGCGGCCTGCGTCTTGTAAAGCCGCAGGGAGAACACGCCGATCATGGCCAGAATGACGACGATGAATACGATCATGCGGAAGCGGGAAATTCGCTGCATTTATTTGGCACCAACCTTTCGGATCGCCCAGGCTCCGAGATACAGGAGCGGGCACGCGAGCAGGCTCAGGCCGATCTGGACCGGCAGAGCAGTGATCATGCCGATGTGGATCGTGCCGAGATAGCATTGAAACAGAAACAGGAGCGTCTGGCAGAATACGAGCGCCAACAGGCTCATCAGAATGGCGGACAGCAGCTGCCGCACGAGATACCGGTCGCAGATATAGCCGATCACCGCGCCGCAGACGGTCAGCAGGACGATGTGCATCGCGCCGCCGGCCGCGCCCGTGAAGCACCAGACCGTGCCGCAGCAAAGTCCGTAGAGCGCCCCGGCCTCCGCGCCTGCCAGCATGGAAACACAGGCGATGCAGACGGGGATCAGCGTCAGTTTGACGCCGAAGAATCGCGCCCGGCCAAACACGACCGTCTGCAAAACGGCGATCAAAAGAAACAGCACGCCGTAAAGCGTCCACATCAGCGCATTTTTATAGGTCGCGTGCATCGCGCGGGCCTCCTTTCGGGGAGAGAAGTCAAAACATCAAACCGGAAACTCCATGGTTTGACTGTAGGGGCCGATGCCTACATCGGCCCGCTTGGAGGTTGCGAATTTGCCGAAGAATACCGTAAAAACGGTGCATTCTGCCGGGCCGATGCGATGCCCGCAGGCTAGTTTCGAGGCGCAACCGCGCTTTGCGCGGCTCTTAGCGCCGAAGATGGGCATCGGCCCCTACATAGCTGGCGCGGGAGCGCCTTTGGGTGCGTTACTGCTTCTCCGCCTCCAGCTTCTTGACGATCTTGACCACGCGGCTGGTGCCGAGGCGGGACGCGCCGAGCTCGATGAACTTTTCCGCGTCCTCCAGCGACGAAATGCCGCCGGCGGCCTTGATCTTCACGCCGGGCTTTACGTGCTTCGCGAACAGCTCCACGTCATGGAACGTCGCGCCGCCGGTGGAGAAGCCGGTGGAGGTCTTGATGTAGTCCGCGCCGGAATCGGAGACGATTTCGCACATCTTGATCTTCTCGTCGTCCGTCAGCAGGCACGTCTCGATGATGACCTTCAGGAGCTTGCCCTCGCAGTGCTGCTTGACGGCCTTGATCTCTTCGAGCAGATCGTCCCAGCGCTGATCCTTGACCCAGCCGATGTTGATGACCATGTCGACCTCGTCCGCGCCGTTCTGGACCGCGTCGAGCGCTTCGAGGCACTTGGCCTTCGTCGTGTCGTAGCCGTTCGGGAAGCCGATGACGGTGCAGATGGGCAGCTTGTCCCCGACGTAGTCCTTCGCCTGCTTCACATAGGAAGCGGGGATGCAGACGGACGCGGTATGATACTTCATGCCGTCGTCGCAGATGGCCTTGATCTCGGCCCAGGTCGCCGTCTGGGCGAGGAGGGTGTGATCGACTTTACTGAGGATCTCGTTCAGTTCCATGGAGAAGTTCCACCTTTCTGTGTTCGTTGATATAGTCCTGATAGCATTTATGGCACATGGCGATATAACTGTCGTTGCCGCCCAGGAAGACCTGATCGCCCTCGGTGACGACATAGCCGTCGGGGCTGATGCGGGCGTTCGTGGTCGCCTTGCGGCCGCAGTCGCAGATGGTTTTGATCTCGGTAATGGAGTCGGCCAGCTCAAACAGCCTCCGGCTGCCGGGGAAGAGCTTCGTCTGGAAATCCGTCCGCAGGCCGAAGCACAGAACGGGCAGGTTCTCGCGGTCGACAAGCTCCCGCAGCTGATCGATCTGCTGCCCGGTCAGGAACTGACATTCATCGACAATGATCACGTCCGCCCTGCCGTGCGCGGCGTATTGTTCGCGCAGGTCGCACTCCGGGCCGATCGCCTCGCACTGCGCCGTCAGGCCGATGCGCGAACGCAGCGTGAATTCTCCGTCGCGCCGGTCGGCGGCAGGCTTGATGAGCCAGACGCGCATCCCGCGCTCTTCGTAATTATATTTGGTAATGAGCGCCGTCGCCGTTTTGCTCGAGCCCATTGCGCCGTATTTAAAGTACAGCTTCGCCATATCCTCATCCCTTCTTTTATGGGGTATTAGTTATTATACCAAAACTTTTCCCCATTTGGAAGGGGCATTTTGCGTTTTTCGCCGGAATCGCTGCGGACGGCCTCCGCGCGCATTTATCATATTTTGCTTACAATTTATCATATTGTCTGTTTCTGCACGGAATCTGCGCTTTTGCCTTGCACTTTTTTCCGCCGCGTGCTATACTGCCACTGAAATTTCGGATACAGGAGGGCTTCATATGTCCATTCTTTTGACTGGCGGCGCCGGGTTCATCGGCAGCCACACCGCCGTTTCCCTGCTGAACGCGGGACAGGATATCGTCATTGTTGATAATCTGTACAACAGTTCTCCGAAGGTCATTGACCGCATCGAGCTCATCACCGGCAAGCGCCCGGTCTTCGTCGAGGCAGACTGCTGCGACAGGGCCGCGATGGACAGGCTTTTTTCCGACTACGACATCACCGGCGTCATCCACTTTGCCGGACTCAAGGCCGTCGGCGAATCCGTCGAAAAGCCGCTGCTCTATTACCGCAACAATCTGGACTCCACGCTGACCGTTCTGGAGGTCATGCGCGAGCATAACTGCCATCAGTTCGTCTTCTCGTCCTCGGCCACGGTCTACGGCGACCAGCCTGCGCCACTGTATGAGACGGCGCAGACCGGCGGCTGCTCCAATCCCTACGGCTGGACGAAGTTCATGATCGAGGAGATCCTGAAGGGTGCCTGCAGGGCCGATCCGGCGCTTTCCGTCGTGCTGCTCCGCTACTTTAACCCCATCGGCGCGCACGAATCCGGCCTGATCGGAGAAAACCCGAACGGCATTCCCAACAATCTGATGCCCTACATCACGCAGGTCGCCATCGGCCGCCGCGAAAGGCTGACCGTCTTCGGCGACGACTACGACACCCCGGACGGCACCGGCGTGCGCGATTATATCCACGTCGTCGATCTGGCCGAGGGCCATCTGTGTGCGATCCGCTATGCGCAGGCGCACACCGGCTGCGAGGTCTTCAACCTCGGCACCGGCCGCGGCGTCAGCGTGCTGGAAATGGTGCACACCTTCTCCGAGGTCAACAATGTTCCCGTCCCCTACGTCATCGGCCCGCGCCGCGCAGGCGATCTGGCCACGGTCTACGCAGACCCCGCCAAGGCAAAGCAGATCCTTGGCTGGGAGGCAAAGAAAACGCTTGCCGATATGTGCCGCGACAGCTGGCGCTGGCAGACCCGGAACCCGTCCGGATATTAAGCCCGGAGCTTTCGAAAAACACATAGAACCCTGCACCGGAACACCGGTTTTCAGATTTCGCCAGAAAACGGTTGCATTTTTGAAGAAAAGATGCTATGATATCAGCGCATCAAACAGGCAGGGTTCGTACATCGGTAGTACAGCGGCTTCCCAAGCCGCGGAGGCGGGTTCGACTCCCGTACCCTGCTCCATCTAGTAGAACCAAAAAAGATATCTACGCGAAAAACCCAGAAGTTTCAACGACTTCCGGGTTTTTTGCGCCCAATTTTTGAAGTCGGAAAAAAAGATATCAAAAAGGGTTTTGGCAAAATCAGTGGACTTGTACCTTTACCCAAGGCATTTTGAGCCGCTTTTCCGGAGTTTTTTCGGGAAAGCGGCTCGTTTTTGCTCTCGGCAAAATGTAGAATTTCGACCGGCGTTTTTGTTGGTCTTGCCGAACACCCACTCCAAGCACAGATACCAGCGCGTTAGCCAGCTGTGCGACGTTTCAGACGTTAAGACCGCAGGCAAGCCTCCACCCGCTCCAGGACGAAATCACAGCGTATTGGCGATGCTGGGACGCGAGAAAGCAAAGCACCCGCTGCCAGCGCAGCGGGTGGTCGTTTATCTGCTGGCTCTCAGCAGAGCATCGGTTTTTAATGTCACACCCATCATGTCCTTGTGGGCTTCGCGGGTATCGCGGCAGAGCGGTGACAAGAAGGTCAGCGCGTTCTGAATGCGGCTCAGATCAGACGCAGAGAGCGTATTCTCGTGCAGATGGCGCAGCACCCGGCGATAGTGCTCATGTGTGATAAGGAAGCACAATCTGTGTAAAATTTTTTCTCGTTCCAGTCAGGGCGTATTTTGCTCTGGCTGGAACATTTTCTTTTGTGCCCCTATGCTGGCAAATCGAGCTTGCCGACGAAAGAGTAGTAGTATATTCAAAAAAAGTGCGGCCTTATACATTAGAACGATTTGCATTTTACAAAAATGCGGATATAATTATTATGAATTAGTATGAAGCGAAAAACTTATGATGAGGGGCGCGCCCCTCATCCCGTGGGTACCCACGGGATGATACCGTTCTGTAACCTGTGGACTTTGCCCGCCGCGGTCAGGCGGGCATGAAGAAAATTTTGACCATCATACAAAGGAGGATACACCATGAAAAAACGCATCGGAAGTCTGCTGCTTATTCTGGCATTGTGTTTTACGCTGCTGCCAACGGCAGTGTTAGCAGCGGACAGCAACAAAATCTCAATTACAACAGCAGATGAGCTTTTGGAATTTGCAAAAGCTGTGGACAAGGGCGAATATAAAGATAAAACAGATGCTGTTGTATCGCTTGATGCAGATTTGGATTTAACAGGTGTTGCGTGGACACCAATTGGCAGCGTATTTGCTGCTGATGGAACTCTGCTGCATTACTTCAGCGGCAAATTTTACGGAAACGGGCATACGATTTCTAATTTGGACTTTTCCGATGCCTATGGCATGATTGAATATGAATCATATGGCTTTTTCGGATATATTGAGAACGCCGAGATTTCCGGTCTTACTGTACAGGGCTCTGTAAATGCTACTGGTTCAAGGAAATACTCTGATTTTGGCTCCATTGTCGGTGCATCTAACAAGAGTACGATTCGTGATTGTGTATCTGATATATCATTCACTAACAGTGACAATTATCTCGACGGTTCTATTGGCCTATGTGGGTTTGCTATGGACTCCACCTTTGAGCACTGCCAAAGCAAAGGCAGCATTAGTGTCACTCGAACTGATAATGGCGTTGCCAGTCTAAACGTTGGTGGTATTGTTGGTTATGCTGGTGGCACTTCTGAAATCCGCTACTGTGTCAACACAGCTGACATAGAGGTTTGCGCCAACAGCATCGGCGGTATTGCCGGCTCTCTGGGCAGTGGTAATCCGTCCATAACAAATTGCTATTCCATCGGCAAATTGACGGTTCTCGGCAAACCTTCTGGCGGTAATACGGGCGGCATTGTGGGCTACATCTACGGTGACCCCCCTATCAAGAGCTGTTATTTCGCTGGTGAAATTGATTTGACCAAATATGGTGTCACCACACCACCATATAAGCGTCTCGGCGGACTTGTTGGTAAGGTTGAATCCGGCACCCCTGTTTTTAAGAACAACTACTATACCGAAACTGCAAACGTTGATTCCTGCGCCACCAATGGTACTATCGCTGGCACCGCAGAATCCATTGATTCCATGAAAGCCCAGGAATTTTACGACAAGCTCATCCAGAACGGCGGCGACTACCGCTTCAACCCGAATGGCACACCGCTTCTGCCGGAGCACAAGTATCCGACAGTAGAGGAAACGCCGCGTTACTACTACAACTCTACGACTACCGTGAAGGACGAGGGCAAGACCGGCTCCCCCAAGACCATAGATGCGGGCGTGGGAATGTACGCCGTGAGTGCGGCGCTGTCTCTGACCGGGATGGTATATGTGAGTAAGAAGAAATCTTGAGAACGCAAAAAAGAAATCCCGAAAGGGATTTCTTTTTTGTCGGGGGACGAAGCCCCACGCCAGCGTGAGCGCTGGCTCGCAATGACAGGGGAGGGACGTCGTACCCAAGGGCATTTGTTCCGCTGCGCTCCACTGCGGGACGCCGTCCCCTACGGACGTTTATCGGCGGCGTACCGGGTCTGACGATGGCAGGGCGGAAATGTATCCCGCCACGGCGGCGAGATTTTTCGTCCTGCCGATGG
>ERZ857882.5058-NODE-5058-length-10704-cov-3.796788_pt1 | contig 10704 bp, 9 predicted proteins | sample MGYA00519697_ERZ857882 | MGnify/ENA primary metagenome ERZ857882 (study PRJEB31778, sample SAMEA3449373) | human gut metagenome | biome: human gut; feature: human-associated habitat; material: faeces | place: United Kingdom | collected 2010/2012 ... | reverse complement strand
TCTTTGATGGATTTGATGGACTACCGCTTTGCCGCCGCGCCAAAAATCAGTCCCGACGGCCGGGCCTGCGCCCTGCTGTGCTACCAGGCAAAGGCGGATCGCAGCGGTTACGACTCCTTCGTGCGCGTAATCGACCCCGTTTCCGGCGCCGCGCTCCCCTATTGCGCGCCAATGGGCTGCCGCTCCCTGACTTGGCTGGCGGACGGCGCTTTGGCCGTGGCCCTGCCTCGTGAGGATGGCACGGCCATATATGCGCTTTCATCCGGGGGCGGCTGCGCCGAATGGGGCGCTCTGCCCTTTTCCGCCACGCTTGAGGACTGCCTTAGCGACGGCAGGCTGCTTTTGAGCGCCGCTCGCCCCATCACCGCGGAAAAGGCCGCCGAGGATGGGCATTACACGGTTCTTGACGAGTTCCCCTTCTGGTATGACGGTCGCGGCTACATTTCAAAGGTTCGCAAGCAGCTTTTCCTGATGACCAGGGGCGGCCAGCCCGCGCGCATATCGCCGGAGGAAATGGATGTGGCGCACGTAGCCTACGACGCGCCCAGCAACCGGATTGTGTATTCCGGCCAGATGGTGGAAACCATCCGCCCGGACTGGGACGCCGTTGGCTGCTATGACGCCGCTTCCAACCGCAATGCGCTGCCTGTGGACAGCCGTCGGTGGAGGGTGCGGCAGGTAGCCCTGCTGGAGGGGCTGCCCGTGCTGGTGGCCTCCGCCGCCGATGAAAGCTATTACGCCGCCCCCAAGGTGATTCGCATCCGCGAGGACGGCGCCTCCGAGGTGCTCGCCGCGCCCGGAATGCACATTTCCAACTCCGTGGTCACCGATGTGCGCTATGGCGCGGGCTGCACGCTGCTCAGCCGCGAAGGCGCGCTGTATTTCGTCGTTACGGAGGGTTACGGCTCCCAGCTATACCGCATGGACGCATGCGGCACGCTTGAGCGCCTCACGCACGGCGAGGGCATGGTGGACGGCTTTGACGTGAAAAACGGCCAGGTGCTCTTTACGGGCCTGCGGGATATGCGCTTAACGGAGCTCTACCGTTTGGAAAACGGCGTTGAGCAGGCGTTGACCTGCTTAAACGGCGGCGTTCAGGCCCCCATGCCGGAGGACGTATCGGTGGTTAATTCCGAAGGCGTTACGGTATACGGCCTTGTGCGCAAGCCCGATGTGCCCCTGGAGCAAAAGTGCCCCGGCGTGCTGGTGATTCACGGCGGCCCGAACGGGGCCTTTGGCCACGTATTTCACCATGAAATGCAAATGCTGTGCGATTTGGGCTATTATGTGTTCTGCTGCAATCCCACCGGCTCCGACGGACGCGGAGCGGTCTTCGGCGATGTGAGCGGCCGTTGGGGAACCATCGATTACGATGACCTCATGCGCTTTACCGATAAGGTGCTGGAGGAATATCCCCAGATCGATCCCAACCGCCTATGCGTGTTTGGCGGCTCCTACGGCGGCTATATGACCAACTGGATCATCGGCCACACGGACAGGTTCCGCTGCGCCATTTCCGACCGTTCCATCTCCAACTGTCCCTCCAAGGACGTTACGGGCGATAACGGCATCCGCTTTGGCGAAATGCATATGAAATCCAACGTGTACGTCGATCCCGCGTACATGTGGGATCGTTCGCCGCTCAAATATGCCTATCAGGTGAAAACACCCACGCTTTTCATCCATGGCGAGGCGGATACCCGCTGCCATCTCAGCCAGGCAATGATGATGTTCACGGCGATCCGCGAAAACGGAGTACCCGCCCGCATGGCCATTTTCAAGGGCGAAACGCATGAGCTGTGCCGTTCCGGCAAGCCGCGCAACCGCCTGCGCAGGCTCATAGAGGTTCAAAAGTGGCTGGCCTTGTACCTTTCGGAGAAAATTTGACTTTTGGGAGCGGAAAGGCTATACTGATTCCAGCAAAAATCTTATATAGACAGGATGGGCTGCCATGGCGCGCATTTGCAAGTACTCCGAGGGCGAACTGGTAGATTATATCCGTAGGGAAATTTTAGCCGGCAAGTACAAACCGAGGGAGCATCTGGTTGAAAAGGAACTATCGGATCGCTATCAAGTGAGCCGCACGCCTATTCGAGAAGCGCTGACGCAGCTTGAGGCCATGGGGCTGGTGGTGCGCGAAAAGCATAAGGGCGCGATGGTAGCCGATATCGACCTCAAAACCATACACGAAATGCAGCAGGTTCGCGCCTGCCTGGAGGGAATGATCGCCCGCCTGGCCGCCGCCAGGCTTGTGGATGAGGATCTCGCCATTCTGGAGCGTTATGTGGCCAAAATGGAGCAGTCCACCGCGGACCTGGATATCGACGAGTATACGCGCAACAACAACGCGTTCCACAATTACATTTCCAACTGCTGCGGAAACGCTTATCTGGTGGCCTCCCACGAGAGCATTATGCAAAAAACCATCCACCGCCCCTGCCGCACCTGGGAAGGGCTTGGTAACGTGCAGCGCACCAACGAAAGCCATCGCAGCATTCTTACCGCCCTGCAAATGCACGATCCCATCGAGGCCCAGGAGGCCGCAACCCAGCATGTGCTGGACGCGCTGGACGCGCAGAAAAAGTTTCAATCCATGTTCAGCTTTCTGTAGCGCATCAGAGGCGCTGAAAAGGCGCAAGCGCAAAGGACCAAGGCCCCAAAAGCCTTGCGCCGCAGCGTTTTCAGGCGAGCAACGCGCCAGCCCAAACGGGCTGGCGCTGTTTTGCTTTCAAGGCGCCGCGGAAAGGCCTCTGGCGGCGGTACCCCAACCTTTCCGGCTCGCTCCCCTGCTCACTGCTCGCTCGCCTTGCGCTTACAGCTTTTCAATTAGCTCCCGCAAAAGCTCTATGGCGTGTTTTTCCACACGAGATACATAGGAGCGCGATATCCCCAGCAAAGCCGCAATCTCGTGCTGAGGATGCATTACGCCGTCCTTCAGACCGTAGCGCAGGGTAATCACCGTTCGTTCCCGCTCCGGCAAAAGAGGAAGCGCTCTGCGAACCTTATCCAGCGTTACGCGGCGGCGCACCTCGTCCTCCACCATATCCGGCGGAGTGCCCAGCAAATCGGAAAAGCTGATGGCGTTCCCGTCCTTATCCGTGCCCAGGGGTTCATCCAGGCTCACATCCCCCTGGCGTTTGCGGCTTTGGCGCAGGCTCATAAGGATTTCATTCTCAATGCACCGCGCCGCATAAGTGGATAGCGAGGTGCCCGTATCCATATCGTAGCTGCGCACGGCCTTGATCAGCCCCACGGAACCTATGGAGATCAGATCGTCAAACGTGCAGCCGGGCACCTTGTACTTGCGCGCAATGTGCACAATCAGGCGCATGTTGCGCTCCACCAGCATCTGCCGGGCGTTTTCATCGCCCTCGCGCATACGCAAAAGCGCGTCGCGCTCCTCCTCCGGGCTTAACGGCTTTTGGAAGCTCTGCCGCCCGGAAATATAGCCCAGCAGGAACAGGCAATCCTTGATAATCCAAAATAAAAGGGTCGGTATCACTAGGCATCCCTCCTGCGCAAGCGTATGCGGCGGGACAAACCCCGCATGCGCCTTGCGCGGAAGCCTAAAACAGGCTATACTGACCCTATCCGCCCCCGGAAAGGAGCCTTTGCCATGCCCACGCCGTTTCCCGCCGCGCTAATCCGCTATGCCAGGCTGCAAAAAAACTGGAGCCAGGAGGGGCTGTGCGCGGGGATATGCGCGGTTTCCTACCTATCCAAAATGGAGCAGGGCAAGGCCGCGCCAAGCGCGGAGATATTGCGCGCGCTTTTTGGCAGGTTGGGCGTGGACTGGCACGACGGCGCCGAGGCGGAGCAGGCGGCCCTTTTGGCCAACGAACTCTACGAGGCGCTGCTCTCCCTGGACGGCGACAGGTTAGCGCGCCTTTCCGCCAGGCTGAACGAAAACCGCGCCGTCTTTCTAAGCGGCCCCGCTATGCTGGATTTGCTCCTGCTGGAACGGCTGGCCGCCGAAGCGCCGCCCGCGCCCGTGCCTTTGAGCGCTTTTGAAAACTGCTTTAGCGCGCGCCAGCGGGCGCTTTGGCTCCTGGGCGAAAAGCGCGCGCAGGAGGCCGTCGGCTTGCTTCCTGTGGCCTTTACCTATTTATCGGCGGGTTCGCACGCATATGCCCACGGCCAATATACGCAGGCAACAGAGCTTCTGCTGCATGCCTGCGCCCTAGCCGCCGAGGAAGGCCGCTCCCGCGTGATGATGCAGGCCCGCCTGCTGCTGGGCAACTGTTACAGCGATCTAGGGGATTTTGCGGAAATGACGCGCCATTACCGCATTGCCGGCCGCCTTGCGCATGATCTAGGCGACATCGACGCGCAGGAAAGCATCGCCTATAATCAAGCTTCCACCAGCATGGAGCTGGGCGATTATGCCGCTGCCTACGCCTATTTTCAGTCGCTGACGGCTCCAAGCGCGCTATGCCTGCATAAGCTGGCCATCTGCCTGGAAAAGCTGGGCCGCCCGCAGGAAGCCCTCGCCGCGCTTGACCGCGCGCTCACGGCGCAGGTAAGCTATCCCGACCGGGAATGGATTGACCGGATGTGCGATCTTGTGCGCTACCGGCTTACGCATCCCGGCTACCTGCATAACGCGGCCTATGGCAAGCTGCTTACCGATTGCTTTGCGCGCATGCGGCGCGAGCTGCCCAAGGGCTACGCGGGCTTTCACCTGCCGTGGGTTGAGGAATGGTACATAGCCAACCGCCAGTACAAGCAGGCCTATGAGCTTTGCAAGGAGTTTTCCTCGCAAAGCCGTACCTTGCCGCTTTAACGCCTGTTTTTCCTGCTGGTTTTCTCAAAACAACCGTCTTTTTTGGGCCTCGCTTTTCTGCTATGCTCATGGGGAAGGAGGGTTCCCCATGAAGGCAAAGCTTTGGACCAAGAATTTTACCCTGCTCACCGCCGCCACGGTGATGGGCGCGGCAGGCGGCGTGGCCTCGTCATTCGCGCTGTCCTTTTTGGTTTTTGACGAAACGGGCAGCACGCTTGCCTCCGCGCTGCTCATCGCCATGCGGCTCATTCCATCGTTCCTGATTCCCCTGCTGGCCGCGCCGTGGATGGACCGCCTGCCGCGCAAGCCGTTCCTGGTGGCGGGCGATGCTGTTAACGGCGTGCTGTATGCATTGGCGGGCCTCTACCTGCTTTCGCACGCCTTCAGCTATACGGCCTATCTGGGCTTTTCGCTGCTGCTTAGCTTGCTTGGCGCGTTTGACAGCCTGGCATACAACAGCCTGTACCCCAACCTCATTCCCGAGGGCTGCGAGCAAAAGGGCTTCTCCGTGGGTGCGATGCTCTACCCCATCGTAACGGTGGTTGTAACGCCGCTGGCGGCCGTTTTGTATGAGCGCTTGGGCGTTGCGCTGCTGCTGGTCGGCCAGGGCGCGCTGTCGCTGCTGGCCGCGCTGGTAGAAAGCCGCATTCGCGTTGTGGAAGCGGATCGCCGAGGTGGCGAGAGGTTTTCCCTGCGCCTGTGGAGGCAGGATCTGCGCGCCGCGCTCAACTACCTACGCGGCGAACGGGGCCTTCGCGCCATTTATGGCTATATGGCCGTCACAAACGGCATAGGCAACGGCTATGCGCCCATCCTGGTGGCGTTCTTCCGCACCGCCCCGGGCTTTACGCTGGCCATGTACTCCGGCTTTTCGGTGGCGGAGTTCGCGGGCCGCACCTTGGGCGGGCTGCTTCACTACCATGTACAAATCCCGCCTAAAAAGCGCTTCTCCTTCGCCTTTCTGGTTTACCAGTTTTATGAGCTTATGGACATGCTGCTTTTGTGGCTGCCGTATCCCTTGATGCTATGCAGCCGGGCGGCGAGCGGCTTTTTGGGCGTGAATAGCGCCGCGCTACGCGAAGCCGCCGTGCAGCGCGTCATTCCGGACGAGCTGCGCGCAAAGCTGAACGCCTTTTTTGAAATGCTCATTTCCCTGGCGATGAGCGTTTTCAGCCTGCTCATCGGCGCGCTGGGCGAGGTGATGGACTATCGCCTGTGCCTTACCCTGTGCGGCGCCGTATGCAGCCTTACATGCTGGGCCACCATCTGGGCCCGGCGCGCGCAGGTGCGCAAGATTTATGAACGCAGCGACGTATAAGCGCCCTATCCCTTGCGTAGGGGAAGCCGCCGTTTCTAAAGCCGTTTCCTGCCGCAGAAGCGCCTTGCGCGAAACGGTATGGTATAACGGACGCAAAAACCGGCCCCATTGTTCGGGGCCGGTTTTCGTTCAAAGGGGCTTTTAGCCTTCCCTGCGCCGTTTGAAACGCCGAAAGCTGGCTGCCATACCCACAGCGGCCAGCAGCGCCAGGGCAAGCCATATGGGCTCATTGCTGCTATCGCCGGTTTTGGGCACGTTAGGCGCGCTAGCCGCGATGGAAGGAGTCTCTACACCCTTCCATACTATGCCGCACAAAAACACAGGCTCATTTTTCCCAAGAGCCATTTTGCAGCACAAATCGTCCTTTTTCTTGTATAAAGCCTTGCGGCAGAAACACAATATATGGTATAATGAGAAATCAAGTATGATTGGAGTGGAAACGCATGCAGAATCTTCTGCCGGTACTGCTGGCTTTTCTCCTGCTTTGTTTTGGGCTTGCAACGCTTCTGAAGGAGTACCGGCAGCAAAAAATGCTGCGGCTGCGGGTCAAAAAGCTTTATGCCTCCCAGCTTTTTGAGGATATGACGCCACTGATCCGCAACGCGAAAAGGCGGCAAATCGAACAGCTTAGCGTGGATAAAACCGGCGTTGTGCTGCGCTATCTGCACTGTGCGGATGGAGAGTCCGCCTTTCTCATGCGCCCCAACGGCTATCAATACCTTACCATGGAGCAGCAGGAGGCCCTGCGCGTTGTGCTGGAGGAATGCCTGCCCGCCCTCAAGGATGCGAATCGCTATCATGTAAGCCAAAAGCGGGTGCGCCTGCTCAATGGCAACGTCGAATATGTATATCGCTACACCATGTCCAACGCCTACAAGGCCCGTTTAATGCGCGCGCAATATTATGACGGCACGCTGCAAACGCGGTCATGGTAGCAGCCTGCTCACTTTAATGGGGATTTCCAACCGGCTTTCCACATACCGGCGCAGCGCGTCAAACAGCGTGCCCGCGCCGGTATTTTTTTGCGGCTTCAAGCCGCTGCGGATGGTTTCGCTCATCCATACAATTTGCTCATGCGTTACGGGAAACGTGGCCCGCGAGGCGCAGCTTGGGCAGCACAGGCCGCCCGCGGCAATATCCAGCCGCCCCCCTGCGCTCAAATCCAGCGGCGTGCGGCAATGCGCGCAGCGGCTAAGCCGCGGGCGGTAGCCCGTCGCATCGGCAAACAGCAGCAAAAAGGCTGTGGTTGTTTCCAGGGCGTCCATGTCCCGGTCATAGGCCAAATAGTATAGCCCTTTAAGCAGCAGGGCATATAGCTCTTTGGCGCTCTGCCCCGGCTGGGCGGCCGCCGCGCACAGCGCCGCCATATAGCTGGCGCAGGTCAGGCGGTAGGGCTCCAGGCGAAGCGGATAAAACGAATCCTCCAAGCAGCAGGAGGTAAGCGTGCAACGCTCGTTGTGCTGATAGAGCACAAACTCTCCATGCACAAAAAGCTCGCTCGCGGGCAAAAGCGGGCTCTTGGGCCTGCGGCAGCCGCGGGAGAGCGCGTCCACGCGCCCAAGCTCCGGGGTAAGTATGGTAAGCATGCGGTCGTGGTCGCGGTAATTGGCAAAGCGCAGCACAATGCCGTGCGTGGTAATGGCCGGCATGGTTCCCCTCCTTCCCTGCGTATGCAAAAGCCCCCTCGCGCCAAACGGCGAAGCGAGGGGGCGCTATGATCCCTAACAGAATCAGCCCTTAACGGTTTCCACCAGCTTGGTGAAAGCGGCAGGATCGTTTACGGCGATATCAGCCAGCATTTTGCGGTTGATGGTGATGTTATGCTTCTTCAAACCGTTCATCAGCACCGAGTAGCTCATGCCATTGAGGCGGGCGGCGGCGTTGATACGGGTAATCCACAGGCGGCGGAAATCGCGCTTGCGCATCTTGCGGCCTTCATAGGCATAGCGAAGGCTACGGCGAACCTGCTCGCTGGCAGCGCGGTACTGCTTGGATTTTGCGCCATAGTAGCCCTTGGCCAGCTTGAGCATTTTGCGGCGCTTTTTGTGGGCGTTCACAGCTCCCTTAATACGTGCCATGTTTTTATCCTCCTTGAATCGTTAGCAAAGCTTATTTGTAGGGCAGCAGCTTGCGGATGGTGCGGGCCTCGGCCGCGTTATCCACAATGCCATCCGCACGCAGGTGACGGGTACGCTTGGTGGTTTTCAAATGTACCTGATGGTTGGCGTTCATCTGCTTATGCGTTACTTTGCCGTTCTTGGTGAAGGAAAAACGCTTGGCTGCGCCACGATGGGATTTTTGCTTAGGCATAAGGGTTGTCCTCCTTCCGTGTGCTATCCGCTCCCGCGTACAGAAGCTGCCTGCGGGCACGGGATGGCCGAATACAGGTCAGATCATGTTCTCGCTTTCGCGCTTGACCTTTTTCTTGGGCTGCGGCTTGGGCTCGCGCTTTGCGGCCTCGTCCGCCTGTTCCGCCTGCTTGGCGGCGTGTTTCTCCTTGCGCTGCTGGCTCTTTTCGGCAAAGCTCTTTTTTTCAGCCTTTGGCGCCAGGATCATGATCATGTGACGGCCTTCCAGCATGGGACGCTTTTCAACGGTGCCATACTCCTCAATGCGGGCGGCGAAGTCCTGCATGATCTTCATGCCGATGTCCGCGTGGGCGATCTGGCGGCCCCTAAAGCGGATGCTCACCTTCACCTTGTCGCCATCCTCAAGGAATTTCACGGCGTTTTTGAACTTGGTCTGCACGTCGTTTTCCTCGATGGTAGCGGAGAGCTGCACTTCCTTAAGCGTAACGATGCGCTGGTTCTTGCGCAGCTCACGCTCGCGCTTGGACTGCTCGTAGCGGTGCTTATCATAATCGATCAGCTTGCATACGGGCGGCTGCGCGGTAGGCACGATCTTGACCAGGTCAAGGCCGCTTTGCTCGGCAAGCTCCAGGGCGGCGCGGGTAGCCATCACGCCAAGCTGCGTGCCATCGGCGCCAATTACGCGCACCTCTCTGTCGCGGATTTCCTCGTTGATCATCGGCTCGTTGATATCCATACACCTCCAAATGGTTCAGACGCCTGTGCGCATTTTCGCACAAAAAAACGCCGGGCACGCCTGCCCGCCGCAACACGACACCCCATGGACTTACGTGCCATGACCTGCGCAAGACGTTCGCGCGGTGAGAAGCGGGCGGCTTCTGCTTACGCAGGTCATTATAGCACAGCCCCAAGCGCCTGTCAACGGCCGCGCGCAAAGTTTTTGCCTCTTTGCAAAAGGCGGCGGCCCGGGAAGCGCGCAGGCCGCGCCCCGGGCCAGGCGGGCCCATACGCAACATTTGCCGCGCCATCCCTTGACAAATAAGGCTATCCCGGGTACAATACTTGCTGTTGAGTGCCCGTAGCTCAGCTGGATAGAGCGTCAGACTCCGACTCTGAAGGCCACAGGTTCGAACCCTGCCGGGCATACCAAGGGAAAAGCCCAGAAACAGATGTTTTTAGGGCTTTTCTCTTTTTTGCTGTAAAGCTTACAGGATGGGTCAGCGAACCAGTTTTTTTCTATAGGCGGTGGGGCTCATATTGGTGTGTTTCTTAAAAAGCTTATAGAAATGATTGATGTCGTTATAGCCTACCATTTGGGCGATCTCATATATCAGCAGGGAATCATCCTTGAGCAGCTCGCGTGCACGGGCGATACGATAGGAAGCCAGATACTCGCTGAAGGTTTGGTTGACACGGCTGGAGAAGATTCTTCCCAAGTATGCCGCGTTTATATTTAGGCTTTTGGCAATTTCCAGAAGCGTAAGTGGCAAGGCATAATTTAGGTGAACGTATTGAAGAATGTTTTGCACCATCTGCTCGCTATTGCAGCGTGTGCCCGAGGATACTGCCGCTTCCTCCCTGTTTTCAGGAACCCGATTCGCCGAGTACCAGTTGTCGCTATGCGATACGATGCGTTTGCCGTCGTCAAAGGTATCGATATGGGAAGAAAACAGCGAGAAGAATACGGATTGTTCGTCGCTGGCATACTGCCAAACGAAGCGCTTCTCGCGCGTAATATACTGATAGCACATACCGTTTACTGAGAATAGCTTCATTCCGGAGACGCAGGAGAAGCCTGTTACCGCATCCGGGACAACATTCGAAGCAATAAAATAAAAGGACTTGCAATCCTTAGACCGCGAGTGATAGCAGGCCAGAGCCACACGCCGGGAAAGGCGCAGCTTCAGCCGCCTATCGCCGCAAAGCATCACAGGCTGATTAAAGCATAAGGTGCACATTGTCCCCTTTTCCGTGGCTTTGCAATGAAACGCTGTTAGCTCAACGGGATGAAGCGGACTGTCATCCGCTTTTAGAAAGGGAATGTCCATACGCAGAAATGACATATCTAAGCCGCCGCTGCTCTCATAAAACAGACCGACCGTCGAGCAGGAAATCATTGACAGGCTGCAATGCCCGAAGGTTCCCGGCTTAACCAGGCGTGAATAGCGCCATTCGATAGTATTCTTCTCATCTTCCAGGAGCAAGCCCAGTTTAACCGCGCCATTGCAGCTCCCGCTTACGGAATCTCCTCCCGCATAAAGCAAGGCGTGATACCCATCTATACGTTGCCCGCA
>ERZ857882.5036-NODE-5036-length-10738-cov-16.705045_pt1 | contig 10738 bp, 7 predicted proteins | sample MGYA00519697_ERZ857882 | MGnify/ENA primary metagenome ERZ857882 (study PRJEB31778, sample SAMEA3449373) | human gut metagenome | biome: human gut; feature: human-associated habitat; material: faeces | place: United Kingdom | collected 2010/2012 ... | reverse complement strand
GTTTCAATCCGTATTGTACGGTTCTTCTTAATGTAATTTCCGGATCTATAATTCTATCTGCTTCTGCTACAATTTTTCCGTAAATACTGCGTGGCTCATGGTCAGAAGAGGCTCTGTGGTCTTCTACGGCTTCTTTCATTACTCTTATTTCTTCCTCTGTAAACCATCTGTACAGCATTTTATCATTCTCAAGAATTTCACCGGAGACAAGATGGTGTGTGGCTCTGTCTTTACATAATCCGAGATCATGGTAAGCTGCTATGGTATAAACCATGTTCGTATTTAGGGGGTAATCTTTTGCCAGTATCAGGCTTTCGGCAATGACAGTGCATACATGTGTCCGGTTATGGGCCTTATCAAACATTTCATATTTTGGAATAATGGTGGTTTCTACGTACTGTTTTAATTCTTGATTCATGAGGAGTTGTTTTGGTGTTTATAAGTAGACAAAAGTAGACAAAGGTAATAAATATCTTCTAATGTATTCATCTTTATGCATTTGTTCCACGTGGCACACAGGAAGTGGGAAGCCGTTTTTGAAGAGAACCCTGAAAGTCTGATAAAAACTTTCAGGGTTCTCTGGCATGTGGCGATTGGCTTTTTTAATGTGCTTCCAGCCAGTTTTTTCCCCAACCACAATCTGCTTTTAAGGGGACATGCATCTTATAGGCTTTTTCCATTTCTTCAATGACTGCTTGTTCTACCCGTTCCCGTTCTTCTATCGGAACACTGAAGTTTAATTCGTCATGTACTTGCAGTATCATTTTAGCTTTCAGCCCTTCGCGTTTGAAACGTTCGTAGATACGTGCCATAGCGACCTTTATTATATCGGCTGCACTTCCCTGGATAGGAGCATTGATGGCATTACGTTCGGCATATCCGCGTACTACTGCATTTCTCGAGTTGATATCCGGTAGGAAACGTTTACGGTGGAATATGGTTTCGACGTAGCCTTTTTCACGTGCTACCTCGATGCTTTTGTCCATATAGGCTTTTACTTGTGGATAAGTCTCAAAATAACCTTCTATGAGCTCTTTAGCCTCTTTCCGGTCCACATTCATTCTTTCTGCCAGGCCAAAGACGGAAATGCCGTATATGATCCCGAAATTAGCTGTTTTGGCTTTACGACGCATATCGGAGTTTACATCTTCAATATTGGTTTTATACACTTTGGCTGCCGTGGCAGCGTGAATGTCATAACCGCTTAGAAAAGCATCTATCATATTCTTATCTTCGCTCAGATGTGCCATGATACGTAATTCTATTTGCGAATAGTCGGCAGAGAAGAACAGACATCCTTCATCGGGAATAAATGCTTTGCGGATCTCTTTCCCGTTTTCATCACGAATAGGGATATTTTGAAGGTTGGGATTACTGGAACTGAGACGTCCGGTAGCCGTAACCGTTTGATTGAAAGAAGTATGTACACGTCCTGTACGTGGGTTTATAAGTAACGGTAAGGCGTCTATATAGGTACCCAGTAATTTTTTCAGCCCACGGTGTTCCAATATCTTTTCTACTACGGGATGCTTATGCCGCAAGCTTTCGAGTACCTCTTCCGATGTGACATACTGGCCGGTTTTGGTCTTCCGGGCTTTGTCTACAATTTTTAGTTTGTCGAATAGTATCTCGCCTACCTGTTTGGGAGAAGCGATATTGAATTCTTCACCGGCCAATTCGTAAATTTCTTTTTCGATGGCTGCCATTTGTGCTGTAAAGTGTTCTGACGATTGCTTGAGCGCCTCTGTGTCCAAAAGTACACCATTGCTTTCAATGTTTACAAGTACAGGGACGAGTGGCATTTCTATTTCATAGAAAAGCTTTTCAGCATCATTCTCTTTCAGTTCTTTTTCGAGTACATTTTTTAATTTTAGTGTGACATCTGCATCCTCGCAAGCATATCGGTAGATGTCTTTGGGATCGAGGTCGCGCATGTTTTTTGGGTTCTTTCCTTTAGGGCCGATAAGCTCTTCGATATGAATGGTCTGGTAGTGGAGATAAATTTCGGCCAGATAGTCCATTCCGTGACGAAGTTCCGGTTGAAGAACATAGTGGGCGATCATCGTATCGAAGAGTGCACCTTTCACCTGCACTCCGTAATTTTCAAGAACGATCATGTCGTACTTGATATTTTGTCCGACTTTCAATGAGTTCTCATTTTCGAAGACCGGACGGAATTCGTTGACGATTTTTAATGCTTCCTCACGATTGTCGGGGACCGGCACATAAAAAGCCTGATTTTCGGTGATAGAGAAACTCATTCCGACTAGTTCGGCGTCCATTGGTTCCGTTCCTGTAGTCTCCGTATCTAACGAGAGAATTTTCGATGTAAGTAACTTTTGAATGATTTCAGCTCTTTTCTTCTCTGTATCAATGAGTTGGTAGTCGCAATTAAGCGTTTCTAACGTCTCTAGATTCGATTTTTTGGCTTCGCCTGCCTCATTGCCCGTAAAATTCGCAAATAAATCGCCTTGTATGGCTCCTCCTTCTTCGGGAAAAAGTGGAAGAGGAGAGGGAGCACTTTTGGCCGTTGCCGTTTTGCTTCCGGTTGCCATTGTTACTCCGCCGGCAGAATTTTCTTTTTTCAGTACCCGGTCGATCAGTGTCCGGAATTCCAGTTCTTCAAAAATTTGTCGGAGTGAATCTTCGTCTGCCTGTTCGCGGACGAGCTTGTCCATTTCGAGTTGGATAGGAACATCGATTTTGATAGTGGCAAGGAATTTGGAGAAAGTAATCAATTCCTTATTGGTTTCCACTTTCGTTTTCAAGGCTCCTTTCAGTTGGTCGGTATGTTCCAGCAGATTTTCGATACTTCCGAATTCGGCGATTAGTTTCTGGGCAGTCTTTTCACCGACACCGGGACAACCAGGGATATTGTCGGAGGCATCGCCCATCAGTCCGAGCATATCGATTACTTGTGCGGGCGACTGGATATCGAACTTTGCTTTCACTTCTTCGATGCCCATCACTTCAAAACCTCCCGTATGTTTGGGGCGATACATGAATACGTTGTCTGTCACCAGCTGGCCGTAGTCTTTGTCGGGAGTCATCATATAGGTGGTGATGCCCTGACGTCCGGCTTCAGTGGCGAGAGTTCCGATCACGTCGTCGGCTTCGTATCCTGCCACTTCCAGAATCGGGATGCGGTAGGCGTGGATGATATCCTTTATAATAGGTACGGAGAGGCGGATAGCTTCCGGAGTTTCTTCACGCTGGGCTTTGTATTGCTCGAAAGCTTCGTGGCGGAAGGTAGGGCCGGAGGGGTCGAAGGCTACTCCTATATGTGACGGATTCTCCTTTTTCAGCACCTCTTCGAGGGTATTGACAAATCCGAGGATAGCTGAAGTATTGAACCCTTTGGAGTTGATTCTGGGATTCTTGATAAAGGCGTAATAAGCCCGATATATCAGTGCATAAGCGTCTAAAAGAAATAATTTATTGTCTGACTCCATAGATTTTATTAATTTTTCATGGTAAAAGTACAAAAAAATACCGTATTAAGCGTTTTATTATTACTTTTGTGCTCAAATAGTGTTGTGAATGGATAGTATCTCTCTTATCAAAACCCCGATAGAAGCGGAACTGGAGGATTTTAAGGCTCTTTTTGACACCCCTCTTTCCGATTCGAATGCATTGCTCGACAGCGTAATAACTCATATACGCAAGAGGAATGGCAAGATGATGCGTCCTATTCTTGTCTTATTGGTAGCACGCCTTTATGGGGCTGTGACTCCTGCCACCCTTCATGCGGCAGTTTCTTTGGAATTGCTTCATACAGCCAGTTTGGTGCACGACGATGTAGTCGATGAAAGTACCGAGCGTCGCGGTCAGCTTTCGGTAAATGCTATATTTAATAATAAGGTATCTGTACTGGCGGGTGATTATCTGCTGGCTACAAGCCTTGTGCACGCGGAGCAGACTAATAATTATGAGATTATCCGTCTGGTATCTTCGCTGGGGCAGAAACTAGCTGAAGGAGAGTTGCTTCAACTTTCGAATGTAAGTAATCATAGCTTTTCGGAGGAAGTTTATTTTGACGTAATACGTAAGAAAACAGCGGCTCTTTTTGCCGCTTGTGCCGAGGCGGCTGCCTTGTCAGTGCAGGTGGGTGAGGAGGAAGTCGCTTTTGCCCGTCTGTTGGGCGAATATATTGGTATCTGTTTTCAGATTAAGGATGATATTTTCGATTACTTTGATAGCAAGAAGATCGGCAAACCGACTGGTAATGATATGCTGGAAGGTAAGCTGACGCTGCCTGCCCTGTATGCATTGAATACAACGAAAGATGCGTGGGCGGAACAGATAGCGTTCAAGGTGAAGGAAGGTACGGCAACTCCTGATGAAATCGTACGTCTGATTGAGTTTACCAAAGATAATGGAGGTATTGAATATGCCTGTCATACAATAGAACAATATAAAAAGAAGGCCTTTGATTTGCTGGCTGCCTTGCCGGATTCAAATATTTGCCTTGCCCTGCGGACTTATCTGGATTACGTGGTCGCTCGTGAGAAATAACTACTCCCCACTGTTCCTGAGCAGAGAGTAACACAGGATTAATTCCTCCCAATCTTCAATTTTATTCGATTTCATCGCTCCTCCGATGAGGAAACTTTTGTCTATTTCTTCCGGTGTGCGGAGGATTTCGGAGCATAACGTGCTCGCCTGTTCGATGTATTCCCATGCTTGTTCTTTGGTGATGTAGCCGCAGTCTTTGGCAGCCCGGGCCAGCCCGACAACTTGTGCCATATCCCATCCGATCACTCCTCTCTCTAAGTCATTAATCCATACAATCGGCTCTCCTCTTTCTTCTATATACTCTTTGAATTTGTATAGATTTCTGCCCTGTTGAATGAATCGGTCTACTCCGTAGAAGCGTTCGCGGATGGTGTTTTCAAACTGGTTTAGGTTTTCGGTAGAGAGTAAATAGGGGACCATAATAGAATAGGAGGCTCTGTCGCCTTCGTTGATGAGGAATAGGAATAGCTGGCAGGAAGAAATTGCATCTGTGCAATGGAACTTATCTGATAATAGTTTACTTAGTTTTTCCGGGTGTACTCCGGTTTCCATACAGTTAAGATAGAAGCCATCCAGTGCAGCCTCCATATAACCGATGCGCAGACCTTGTTTCTTTCTGGTGCCGAGTATCAGATTTAAGGGGTTATGGTTAAAACGTAAGTTCTTTGTGTGTGACTTCATTTTATACTTTTTCGCTTATGGTTAACTAAAAAAAGCGTGAGAACTGCTGCTATATGTCTTTTCCTGGGGCTTCGGCAAGCCGTTATGATGACATAAAAGCAACAGTCTCACGCTCCGTTCGATATATAACAAAAGTATATACATGAAGGTGCGTGAGACCCGTTTGCTTATTACCACTCATAACTTTGAATTTTGCCGAATTCCAGGAATCAGGTAATAAAAGAAACGTTCTCTAATACAGATGATTAACTATGTTAGCATAGCTACATCTATGACAAAGATAATGAAAATAATGGTTTTGTCCATAAGTATCTTTAGTTTTTATTATATAAAAAATACCGCGCTTCCTTCCATAGGAACGGAAGGTGAAGCGCGGTACGGCATACTTGATTGCTAATGTAATTCCTTAGAAGAATTTGATCTCTTCGCCCTTGATATCGGAGAGAAGCAAATTGGCCAAACGACTGGTACCCAGACGGAACAATCGGTTGTTCAGCCATTCTTCGCCTAATATTTCTTTCACAATAGTGTAATAAATGATTGCATCATGGACGGTGTTGATGCCTCCTGCCGGTTTGAAGCCGATCTTGTTGTTTGTTTTTTGATAGTACTCCTTGATAGCTTCGCACATCACATAAGCGGCTTCCGGGGTAGCGGCAGGCTGTTGCTTTCCGGTCGATGTCTTGATGAAATCTGCACCCGAATACATGGATAGGATAGAGGCTTTCTTGATGTTGGAGGCGGTTTTCAAAGCACCTGTCTCGAGGATTACCTTGAGGTGGCGTTCCTTGCAGACTTCTTTTAATTCCTGAATTTCTTCGCACATTGTTTCGTAGTCACCGCTCAGGAATTTACCGATAGAGATAACAATATCTATTTCGTCCGCACCGTCAGCGATAGCCAGTGCCGTTTCCGCTACTTTCACTTCGATGAAAGTCTGAGAAGAAGGGAACCCGCCCGAAACACAAGCGATATTGATGCCATCTACTTGCAGTGTATTCTTTACAATATCCGCGAAATTGGGGTATACGCAGATGGCAGCGACGTTCTTCATATCGGGGAATTCATTGTCGAACTCATTCACTTTTTCGGTGAAATGCATCACGCTTTCATCGCTGTCCGTGCTGTTCAGCGTGGTCAGGTCGATGCAGTTGAACAGGAGTTTCTTGACTTCTTCCGTATTGTTTTCCGGCACTTTCTTTTCAATCAGGTCAGCCACCCGAGCCTGTATGTCTGCATCGCTCAGATTGGTGTTATACTTTGCCAATGCGGCATCATACTTGTTGGATTGTGAGCTATTCTCTTCCATGATCGTTCAGTTTTGGGTTATTGATATGTCTTTTATTATCTCGTTTCGTTTTCTTTTCCAGGCTTTCCCTGAAGGCTTTGGTGATGTCTACGCCTGTCTGGTTGGCGATACACAGGAGCACCCATAAGATGTCTGCTATTTCTTCGTCAAGGTTGTCTTTCTCGCCTTCTTTGAAAGACTGGTCGCCGTATTTGCGGGCCATGACACGGGCTAATTCTCCGACTTCTTCAGTCAGTACGGCCATATTTGTCAATTCGCTGAAGTAGCGGACACCGTATGTCTTTATCCATTTGTCTACTTCTTTTTGAGCTTCTTCCAGGGTCATAATTGCTGTTGGTTTATGATGATTAGTTTGATGTTTAGAGCCTGTTTATCACTCTTCGAAGAGCTTTACCGGCTTTTTCATCAAGGTTTTACTCTTTATTTTTGGTGTCCATACATATAGTAACAGGACCGTCATTTAAAAGTTCAACTTTCATGTCCGCTCCGAAAGTTCCTGTGCCGATTTCTTTTCCCAGCGCCCTGCTCAGGTCTTTGCAGAACCGTTCGTAGAGTGGGACAGATATCTCCGGCTTGGCGGCTTTGATGTATGACGGACGGTTGCCCTTCTTGGTAGAAGCGTGCAACGTGAACTGACTGATGACCAGAATTTCACCTCCATCTTCCAGGATCGACTTGTTCATTACTCCGCTTTCATCGTCAAAAATACGCAGATTTACTATCTTTTTGCAGAGCCAGTCTATATCTTCCTGTCCGTCGGATTCTTCAATGCCGACTAATATCAGCATCCCTTTTCCAATGGAAGACTTGCACTGTCCTTCGATGGTTACTGATGCGTGGCTTACTCGTTGTACAACTATTCTCATTGATATTTTCTCTATTCTATTGAATGTTACGAAAGGCAAATTTACGAAATTAAGAAGAGAAAACGATGGATTGAAGGGAAATATTATAGGATAAGTATTAGGTATTAACCGTAGTTGTCATTCAGCGTGTCTATTTGTTGTGCAGAAGCATGTCTATCTGTCATTCAGACGATCTGTGGGAGGAAGAATCTCCTCTTTGTGCGCACAGGAGAAGAAGTATAACATCCAATGCACACACTATATATGCCCTGTACATTGGATCTATATACGCTGTACATTGGATCTATATGTCCTGCACGTTGGAACTATATCCCCAACAACCAGTCATTCCTGATGCTTGTCACGGTGACTTATTGTGCATTCATTCTTGTACAGTGATGAGGACTCAGAATGACAGCTACGGTTAATACCTAATACTTATTACAGCCCTTCTTTTACGGTCTGAGCCTTCGCCTCTCCTATGACCTTTGCGATCTCCTCAAGGGATGCCTCTTTGATTCGTTTTACGCTCTTAAACTCCTTTAATAGGGCTGTTTTGGTCTTTTCTCCAATGCCTTTTATCGTGTCCAGAGCCGATGCAACCTGCCGTTTACTGCGCTTATCACGGTGGAAAGTAATCGCAAAGCGGTGTACTTCATCTTGAATCTGCGTCAGCAGACGGAATAAAGAACTTTGTTGTTTGATCCCAATCGTCTGTGCGGGAAACCCGAAAAGTAGCTCTGACGTGCGATGCTTATTATCCTTAGCCAAACCGGCAATCGGAATATTCAGATGCAGTTCATCCTCGATTACTTCTCTGACGACTTCCATTTGTCCTTTACCACCATCGGTAATAATCAGGTCGGGAAGGGGAGAATTTTCTTCAATGGCGCGCTGATAACGTCGTCTGACCACCTCTTTCATGGAAGCGTAATCATCCGGTCCCACGACCGTCTTAATATTGTATTTACGGTAATCTTTCTTCGATGGTTTCGCCTTTTTGAATACTACGCAGGCAGCTACGGCATCCGATCCTTGTATATTCGAGTTATCGAAACATTCAATCTGCAAAGGTGGCTTGTCTAAATGCAGTTCGTTTTGTATTTCTTTCAGCAGACGCATACTGCGCTGCTCCGGGTTCAGTTTCTCGGCTTGTTTCAATCGGTCGGCCTTATATTGCTTCACATTTAGGATAGAAAGATCGAGCAGTTTTTTCTTATCTCCCCTTTGAGGAACGGTGAAAACGACATTATTCAACTCCAGATCAAGTTCGAAAGGAACAATAATCTCCCGTGAATGGCTCTTGTAGCGCTCCCGCATTTCAATAATGCCTAGCGTCAGTAACTCTTCTTTCGATTCATTTAGCTTCTTCTTGTACTCAAAGGTGAATGCCTGATTGATGGCGCCATTGGTGATGTGCAGATAGTTGACGAAAGCCGAATTTGAATCGTCTTCTTCGATGGAAAAGACGTCGATATTGTGCAGGACAGAACTTACTACCTCCGATTTAGACCGGTAATTCTCTATCAGCAGATACTTCTCCTTAATCTTCTGAGCCTCTTCAAACTTCATTTCATTGGCCAGTTCCTGCATCTTTTCTACCAGCATACGGCTAATATCCTGCGTATTTCCTTTCAAAATCTCTTTGATTTCATCGATGTTCTTCAGATAATCCTCGTGCGATTGCAGTCCAACGCATGGTCCGGCGCACTTCTTGATGTGATACTCCAGACAAACCTTGAACTTTCCCGCCCGTATGTTCTCCGGAGAAAGGTTCAGATTGCAGGTACGCAACGGGTATAGATGCTTGATCAGGTCGAGCACCGCATACATCGAAGGAAGGTGGCTGTAGGGACCATAATAAGAAGAACCGTTTTTGATAATCTTTCGAGTCCTGAAAATGCGTGGAAAGTATTCATTCTGCACGCAGATGGAAGGGTAGGTCTTGTCGTCCTTCAGCAATACATTGTAGCGGGGCTTATATTTCTTGATCAGATTGTTTTCCAGCAATAATGCATCTTCTTCGGTGTTAACAACGATGTAACGGATATCGGCAATCTTGCTGACCAATACTCGTGTCTTGCCGGGTTCATGCTCTTTGCTGAAGTAAGAATATACCCTTTTTTTTAGGTTTTTAGCCTTTCCAACGTATATAATAGTCCCTTCTGTGTTCAGATACTGATAGACTCCCGGCTTTTCGGGCAGGTTGGCTACAATACCTCTCAGATATTCATTCGTTTTGGCTTCCGGTTCTGTATTCATAATCGTTATAGATGAAATAGCGGGAAATAAAAAAGGGCGTAGATTCTCTACGCCCTGCAAATATAAGCAATTTGTTTATAAAGTCAATACGGATTCTACTTCTACGTCATCTCCGAATACGGATTTGCCATTCAGGTCTTTCAATTCGATAATGAAGTTTACATATACCTTTTTAGGCTTCAGTTTCTTCACCAGTTCGCAGGCTGCTTTCATAGTTCCTCCCGTTGCCAGCAGGTCGTCGTGTAGTAAAACTACGTCGTTTTCATCGAGTGCGTCCTTATGAATCTGCACAGTGTCCGTGCCATATTCTTTGTCGTAGCTTTCTTCGATCACCTCTGCGGGAAGTTTGCCCGGCTTGCGGATAGGAATAAAACCTGCGTTCAGTCGGGTAGCTAGGATAGGCCCCATGATGAATCCTCTGGATTCTATACCTACTACTTTGGTGATACCTTTATCCTTGTACATTTCGAACATGATGTTCGATAATTCTTGCAAGCACCAAGGGTCTTTAAACAGGGTGGTGACATCGTAGAAAAGGATTCCGGGGATCGGAAAATCGGGAATTTCCCGGATGCTTTTAATTAGCGTTTCTTTGCTCATAATCATTGGTTTATCTCGTTTCTTTAAATGATTTGTTTCACGTGAAACGTTGCCGCTTATCGGCCGGAAAGTACCAGCAATACGTTGATGTCGCTTGGTGATACTCCCGGGATCCGGCTCGCTTGAGCAATCGTTTCCGGATCAATCTTCACTAGCTTCTGACGAGCTTCCGTAGATAGCGACTGGATGGAAGCATAATCAAATTTGCCTTTGATCTTGATGCTTTCCAGGCGTGCCAGCTTTTCTGCTATCATTCGCTCTCTGTCAATATAGCCTTGATACTTGATCAGTATTTCTGCCGCTTCCAGAATCTCTTCTTTACGGTCGGAGTCTGCAGCGGTTGCTTTTTCTAATTCTCTTTGGAAGGCGGGGACATGTTCCGCGATATTCTCAATCGTGATTTGCGGACGATTGAGAATTTCGATCAGCTTACAGCCTTGACGAAGGGGAGTTGTTCCCAACTTTTCGAGGGCATCATTAATTAATGCCGGTTTCATCGAATAGTTCTTTGCGAAATTTACTATCT
>ERZ857882.5029-NODE-5029-length-10751-cov-6.869016_pt1 | contig 10751 bp, 8 predicted proteins | sample MGYA00519697_ERZ857882 | MGnify/ENA primary metagenome ERZ857882 (study PRJEB31778, sample SAMEA3449373) | human gut metagenome | biome: human gut; feature: human-associated habitat; material: faeces | place: United Kingdom | collected 2010/2012 ... | reverse complement strand
AGATGTGAACGTTATTTTTGTGTCTTTCGTCGTAATAATACTTTTTCATTGTCCTGCACAAAAATTCTCAAATTGGCTGCTTACTTTTTTTATAATTTTGTTTCATGCGGCGTGATTTTGTGGTAAAATAAGGATAATTTGGCAAGCAGGCTTAAAAGGGTCTCATGGAATTCCCATCGCCAGGCGAAAAAACAGACCCGTTTTCTTTTGCGATATGCGGGTGAGAGAAAAACATCACAGCCTGCAAGTGTGGGATTCTGGCGTTATATATCAAAGCTGCATACACAGCAGATTACAGTCTTTTTGCCGGGGTATTCTACGGGATTTTACGGCAAGCTTAAAGAAGGAGTGGGCTATATGGTTGTGACGGTGCGCTCTTTGGGCTTGGGTGGCATCAATGGTTACGAGGTCAGTGTGGAGTGCTTTCTCTCCGGCGGCCTGCCTGCCTTCGATATCGTAGGCCTGCCGGATGCGGCAGTGAAGGAGGCCCGGGAACGGGTCCGTGCGGCGGTAAAAAACTGCGGGTCCAAGTATCCTGTCAGCCGCATCACCGTGAACCTGGCCCCAGCGGGCCGGCGCAAGGAGGGCACCGTATATGACCTGCCTATCCTGCTGGGCATCCTGGCGGCGTCAGAGGAGATCCCGCCGCTGCCGGCAGATGCAGCCTTTGTGGGAGAGCTGAGCCTTACCGGGCGGCTGCGCCCCATAAGCGGTGTGCTGCCCATGGCCATGGCGGCGGCCCGAGCCGGAATCAGACAGCTCTATGTGCCGGCGGAAAACGCAGCGGAGGCTACCTTGGCCGAGGGCATGACGGTATACGGCGTGGAAAATGTGGAGCAGCTGGTGGCCCATCTGCGGGGACAATCATCCCTCGCCCCTGCTCCTATCTGGAAGCCGGAGAGTGCCGGGCAGGTGGGCGGACCGGACTTTGCCGACGTCATGGGCCAGGAAAACGTAAAGCGGGCCCTGGAAATTGCCGCCGCAGGCGGCCACAACGTCCTACTCATTGGGTCTCCGGGGTCGGGCAAGTCTATGCTGGCCAGACGTCTGCCCTCTATCCTGCCGGATATGACCCGGACGGAGAGCCTGCAGACCACGGAAATTTACTCCGTGGCGGGCCTTACGGAGGCCCGGCATCCGCTCATCACCCGCAGGCCATTCCGCAGCCCTCACCACACGGCCTCAGCGGTGTCCCTCACCGGCGGCGGCGCAGTGCCCAGACCCGGGGAAATCTCCCTGGCCCACAACGGCGTACTGTTTTTGGATGAGCTGCCGGAGTTTGACAAGGCCGCCATGGAGACCCTTCGCCAGCCTTTGGAGGATGGTGTGGTGACCATCACCCGGGCCTCAGGCTCCCTGACCCTACCCAGCCGTTTTATGCTGGTGTGCGCCATGAATCCCTGCAAATGCGGCTGGTACGGCCATCCCTCCGGCCGCTGCACCTGCTCGGAAAATCAGGTGGAGCAGTATATGCGCCGCATCTCCGGCCCCCTGCTGGACCGCATCGATATGTACATTGAGGTACCCTCCGTGGAGTACGAGGCCATGCGCCGCAAGGATACGCCGGAGTCCTCCGCCGTTATCCGGCAGCGGGTCAACGCCGCCCGGGAGGTGCAGAAGCAGCGTTTCGCCGGCACGGAGGTGTCCTGCAACGCCTACATGACCCCCGCCATGATCGGGCGGTACTGCCAGCTGGACGACGCCGGTGAACGGCTGATGCAGGGCGCCTTTGACCGGCTGGGTCTTACCGGCCGCAGCCATGACCGGATCCTGCGTATGGCCCGTACCATCGCCGATCTGGAGGGCAGCGAGCGCATCGAGGCGTCCCATCTGGCGGAGGCCATCCAGTTCCGCAGCAGTGGTATCCTGAAATGAGGAGCAGTCTATGAACATCCCCGCCTTTCTGGTCTATTGCGCCATTATGGCCGTGACACCCGGCCCCAACAACCTGATGAGCCTGTATCTGGGCGCCTCGGGCGGCTCCCGCTTCTGGCGGTTCTTCGCCGGGAGTATAGCCGGGCTTTTCGTCAAGTGCGCCCTGTGCGGCCTTCTGAATGTGCTGCTGGCGGAAAAGATCCCGGCGCTGGTGCCCTATCTCAAGTGGCTGGGCGCCCTGTATATGCTCTATCTGGCCTTCGGCATGGTGCGCAGCGGACTGAAGCCCGCCGGGGACGACCAGCGCTCCGGCGAGGGCAGCTTCCAGAGCGGCATCCTGCTGCAGGTCCTGAACGTGAAAAGCTGGGTGGCGGCGCTGAGCATTTTTTCCGTGTACATCATCCCCTTTACCACCGCCGTCGGCGCCATGCTGCTGGCGGCACTGGCCTTCACCCTTTTCTGCGCGCTGGCGAGCCTGCTGTGGTTCGGCTGCGGCGCGGCTATACAGCGCCTCTACCGCCGCTTCCGCCTGCCGGTGAGCATCGTGCTGGCGGCCATGCTGGCGCTGTGCGCCTGGAGCGCGGTAAAATAAACGACAAGTAAAACGACAAGGAGAAACCAAACCATGCACGAGATCATCCTGTGCAAGCTGGGCGAGGTAGTCCTGAAGGGACTGAACCGCCGCAGCTTTGAGATGAAGCTGATGAGCAACATCCGCCGCCGCACCCAGCCGTTCGGCAAATTCAAGATCTACTCCCGCCAGTCCACCATCTATGTGGAGCCGGTGGAGGACGCCTGTGACATCGCCGGGGCCTACGCCGCCTGCAAGCAGGTGTTCGGCATCATCGCCATCACCCGCGCCCTGCCCTGCGAGAAGTCCAAGGAGGCCATCTTCGACACCGCCAAGACCTATCTGGCCGATGCTCTCACCGCCGCCAAGAGCTTCAAGGTGGAGAGCAAGCGCGCCGACAAGACCTTCCCCATGGGCAGCATCCAGCTGAGCCAATGGGTGGGCGGCGCGCTGCACGACGCCTTCCCCCACCTGACGGTGGACGTCCACCACCCGGAGCTGACGGTGTATGTGGAGGTGCGGGAGGACGCCGCCTACGTCCACGGCCCGGCGGAGGCCGCTGCCGGCGGACTGCCGCTGGGGATGGGCGGCCACGCGGTAAGCCTGCTGTCCGGCGGCATCGACAGCCCCGTGTCCAGCTACATGGTCGCCAAGCGCGGCGTCCAGCTGGAGATGATCCACTTCGCCTCCCCTCCCTACACCAGTGAGCTGGCCCGGGAGAAGGTGCTGAAGCTGGCGCAGGAGCTGACGCCGTGGTGCGGTCGTCTGGCGGTGTTCATCATCCCCTTTACCGAAATTCAGGAGGAGATCCGCCGCAAATGCCCGGAGGATCACTTCACCCTGATCATGCGCCGCTTCATGATGCGCCTTGCCGATATGCTGGCGCAGGAGCTGCGCTGCCGCGCCCTCGTCACCGGCGAGAATCTGGGACAGGTGGCCAGCCAGACCATGCAGGCGCTGGCCGTCAGCGAGGACGTCACCACCATGCCGGTGCTGCGCCCCCTCATCGGCCTTGACAAGGAGGAGATCGTGAAGATCGCCCGGAAGATCGGCACCTTCGACACCTCCATCCTGCCCTATGAGGACTGCTGCACCGTGTTCACCCCCCGCCACCCCAAGACCAAGCCCAGCGTGGAGGAGACCCGGGAGTATGAGAGCGCGCTGGACGTGGAGGGCCTGTGCCAGCGGGCCATGGCCAACCGGGAGATGATCCGCGTCAAGCCCACATTCTAAGGAGGCGTTTTCCATGCCCCGTACTGCGGAGATCATCGCTGTCGGCAGCGAGCTGCTGACCGGCGGCGTCACCAATACCAACGCCCGGTTCCTGTCGGAGCTGCTGACCGCCGCCGGTGTGGACGTGTTGTATCACACCGCCGTGGGCGACGATGAGCGCCGTCTGGAGGCCGTCGTCACCGCCGCCGCGCGGCGGGCGGAGCTGCTGGTGTTCACCGGCGGCCTCGGCCCCACCTACGACGATATGACGAAAACGGCGGTGTGCGCCGCGCTGGACACGCCGCTGGTCTACCACCCGGAGGCGGAGGCGGACATCCGCCGCTACTTCGATACCGTGTTCCACCGGGAGATGCCCGCCTGCAATTTGCAGCAGGCCTATCTGCCAGCGGGCTGCACCGTGTTTCGCAACCCGGTGGGTACCGCCCCCGGCTGCGCCTTTACCGCCGGCGGCATCACCGCCGTGCTGCTGCCCGGCGTCCCCTCGGAGTGCCGGTATCTGGCGGAGCACTGTCTGCTGCCCTATCTGGAGCAGCGCCACGGGCAGGTGATCCGCTCCCACGACCTGCGGATCTTCGGCCTGACGGAGCCGCAGGTGCAGGAGCTTTTAAGCGACCTTCTCCGGCAGGAGGCGGATCTGACCCTGTCGCCCTTCGCCCTGCCCGGCGAGGTGTCGCTGCACCTGTCGGCCCGCGCCGATGATGAAGCGGCCTGCGAAGCCCGGATGGCGCCGGTGCTGGCGGAGGTACGGCGGCGGCTGGGCGGCTATCTCTACGGCGAAGACGTTTCCGGGCTGGAGGAGGCGGTGTTCCGCCTCTGCCGGGACAGGCATCTGACCCTCTCCGCCGCCGAGAGCTGTACCGGCGGCCTCATCGCCAAGCGCCTGACGGATGTCCCCGGCGCGTCGCAGGTGTTTCTGGGCGGCGTGGTCAGCTACACCAACGGAGTAAAGAACCATGTGCTGGGGGTACCAGCCTCCCTGCTGGAGTCCTACGGCGCTGTGTCCGCCCCCGTGGCCCGCGCCATGGCCATGGGTGTCCGCGTCCTCACCGGCTCGGATCTGGCCCTGTCCGTCACCGGGCTGGCCGGGCCGGACGGCGACGACCGGGGCAACCCGGTTGGCACCGTGTTTGTCGCCCTGTCCGCACCGGAGGGCGTCTTTGTCCGGCAGCTGGCGCTGGGCGGCGACCGGGAGCGTATCCGCACCCTGTCCGCCCACCACGCCCTCGACCTGCTGCGCCGCTATCTCACCGATCAAATGACAGAAGGAGAATGACCCATGGCTAAGAACAAAGCCCAAGTAAACGTGAACCACTATGCCAATCAGGAGGAGGCCATCCGCAAGGCGAAGGGCAACCCCAACAAAAACGTGCATCACAAGAAGAAAAACAGCAACTACGGCGGCTATACCGCCGGCAACTACATGGCACAGAAGATCATGGACAAGGCCGCCCAGCAGGAGCGGGTACAGCTCCCCACATGGCTGAAGGTCTGGCTGGGCGTGGTGTTCGGCGCTCTGCTGGTGGTGCTGGTGCTGCGTCTGGCGGTGTACAAGGACAGCGTCCTGCTCAACAGCCTGTCCTCTCTGCTGCTGGGTCTGGCGTGCCTGTCCCTGTTCTACATCCGCCGCTTCAAGCACACCAAAAAGGACAGCACCCTCTACAAGGCCATTACCGTACTGCTGACCGTCTGCGGCGTGCTCTACACGGTCATGGGCGCGGTGGGACTGCTGATACTGGCCGGTATCCTGTAAAAAAGCGGGTTTTTCAGCAAAATTGCCATTGACAAGGGCAGTTTTTGTGAGTATAGTAGCGTTATCTCAAGGATACACCGTATAACTGCGATGATGGAGACGCGCCCCGCCTCCCTGCCGCGCAAAGAGAGCCGCCATTTGGTGAAAGGCGGACGGGCAGCCGGTCTGGGGTATCACTCCTGAGCATCCGCCTGATGGCTTTTCAGCCGGTAAGCGCGGACGGCGGCGGGCCGTTATCTTCCCGTACCCACGGTTGGTGGGGGTGAGTGGTCACAGCTGTGACAACGAGAGTGGTACCGCAGAGGATGCTTTTACGCGCCTTTGTCTCTTAGGAGGCAAAGGCGCTTTTTATTTTGTCATTCAAAAAATCAGATAAAAGGAGACGCAACATGGAGTACAAAAAGACACTGAATATGCCCAAGAGCGGTTTTCCCATGCGGGCGGGTCTGCCCAAGCGCGAGCCGGATATGCTCAAGCACTGGGAGGAGATCGGCCTCTACAACGAGCTGCTGAAGAAGAACGAGGGCAAGCCCCTGTTCTCTCTGCACGACGGCCCTCCGTTCTCCAACGGCGCGCTGCACATGGGTCACGCCCTGAACAAGTCCCTGAAGGACTTTATCACCCGTATGTACGCCATGCGGGGCTACTATACCCCCTATATCCCCGGCTGGGACAACCACGGTATGCCCATCGAGTCCGCCATCATCAAGCAGAACAAGCTGAACCACAAGGCCATGAGCGTGGCGGACTTCCGCACCGCCTGCCACGAGTTTGCCGACCACTATATCGACGTGCAGCGCGAGGGCTTCAAGCGCATGGGCGTCGTGGGCGACTGGGAGCATCCCTACAAGACCATGGACCCCGGCTTTGAGGCACAGGAGGTCCGCGTCTTCGGCAAGATGTATCAGAACGGCCATATCTACAAGGGCCTGAAGCCCGTGTACTGGTGCCCCCACGACGAGACGGCCCTGGCCGAGGCGGAGATCGAGTATAAGGACGATCCCTGCACCACCGTCTATGTCAAGTTCCCCATGAACGACGATCTGGGCAAGATGGGCAATCTGGATCACAGCAAGCTGTTCTTCGTGATCTGGACCACCACGATCTGGACGCTGCCCGGCAACCTGGCCATCGCCCTCCATCCCGACGAGAGCTATGTGGTGGTCAAGGCGCCCAACGGCGAGATGTATATCATGGCCGAGGCCCTGACCGATAAGGTCATGAAGATCGGCGGCTTCGACAGCTATGAGATCCTGGAGAGCCACCCCGGCTCCTTCTTCGAGAATATGCTGGCCCAGCATCCCTTCCTGCCCAAGACCTCCCGCCTGGTGCTGGCCGATTACGTCACCATGGATTCCGGTACCGGCTGCGTCCATACCGCGCCCGGCTTCGGCGCCGACGACTATCTGACCTGCAAGCGCTACGGCATGGACATGGTGGTGCCCGTGGACGATCAGGGCAAGCACACCGCCTACGCCGGCAAGTACGAGGGCATGACCACCGATGAATCCAACCCCGTCATCCTTCAGGACATGAAGGACAACGGCTCCCTGTTCGCCAGCGAGGACATCGTCCACAGCTATCCCCACTGCTGGCGCTGCAAGCAGCCCATCATCTTCCGCGCCACGCCTCAGTGGTTCTGCTCCGTGGATTCCTTCAAGGATGACGCCATCGCCGCCTGCGAGGATGTCCGCTGGGTGCCCGGCTGGGGCAAGGACCGCATGCGCTCCATGATCCTGGAGCGTACCGACTGGTGCATCAGCCGCCAGCGCCGTTGGGGCCTGCCCATCCCCGTGTTCTACTGCAAGGACTGCGGCAAGCCCGTCTGCACCGAGGAGAGCATCGAGGCCGTGGCCGGCCTGTTTGAGGAGAAGGGCTCCAACGCATGGTTCGATATGGACGCCGCCGATATCCTGCCCAAGGGCTTCACCTGCCCCCACTGCGGCAAGGCCGCCGGCTTTGAGAAGGAGACGGACACGCTGGACGGCTGGTTCGACTCCGGCTCCACCCACTTCGCCGCCATGGAGCGCGACCAGCACTTCTGGCCCGCCACCATGTATATCGAGGGTCTTGACCAGTACCGCGGCTGGTTCCAGTCCTCCCTGCTGGTGTCCGTGGGCGCGCTGGGCCGCGGCGCCCCGTTCAGAGAGTGCGTCACCCACGGCTGGACGGTGGACGGCGAGGGCAAGGCCATGCACAAGTCTCTGGGCAACGGCATGGACCCCGCCGAGATCTTCGACAAGTACGGCGCCGACCTGCTGCGCCTGTGGGCAGGCTCTGCCGACTACCACGTGGACGTGCGCTGCTCCGACGAGATCTTCAAGCAGCTGAGCCAGAACTATCTGAAGTTCCGCAACACCTGCAAGTTCTGTCTGGACAATCTGGTGGGCTTCGACGCCGACCGGCTGGTGCAGCCCGACGAGCTGCTGCCGCTGGACAAGTGGGCCGTCACCCGCCTGAACAGTCTCATCGAGAAGGTGTTCGCCGCCTACGACAACTACGAGTTCCATGTGGTGTCCCACATGATCAACGACTTCTGCGTGGTGGATCTCAGCTCCTTCTACTTCGATATCATCAAGGATCGCCTGTACTGCGGCGAGGAGAACGGTCTGGAGCGCCGCAGCGCCCAGACGGCCGTGTGGATGATCCTGGACGCCATGACCCGCATGTTCGCTCCCATTCTGGCCTTCACCTGCGACGAGGTCTGGCTGGCCATGCCGCACCGCGCCGCCGACGACGCACGCAACGTCCTGTTCAACGAGATGGTGCAGCCCTATGCCGCCTACGCCCTCAGCCAGGAGGAGATGGGCAGATGGGCCCGCATCGCCGCCCTGCGTACCGCCGTCAACGGCGCGCTGGAGCAGGCCCGCGCCGACAAGACCATCGGCAAGAGTCTGGAGGCCGAGGTGGATCTGACTGTCACCGCCGAGGACGCCTTCCTGACCGATATGGACGCCGCCGATCTGGCAGACCTGCTCATCGTCTCGCAGGTTCGCGTGGAGGTGGGCGCGGAGCAGGCCGTGGCCGTCCGTCCCGCCAACGGCGCCAAGTGCCTGCGCTGCTGGAAGGTGCTGCCCACCGTGGGCAGCGACGCCGGTCACCCCGACCTGTGTCCCCGCTGCGCCGCCGTGGTCAAGAATCTCCCCGTCATCGAATAAGCGTATTAGAAAAGAGAGGACACGCGATGCGTGTCCTCTCTTTTTACGCCTTATGCCTTATTTTCCAGCTTCCGAAGCTGCGCCAGAAACTCCTCCGGCAGCGGACAGTGCAGCTCCACCATCTCGCCGGTGCGGGGGTGGATGAACCGCAGCCCTACCGCGTGGAGGCACTGTCCCGTCAGACCCGGTACCGGCTTCTTCGCGCCGTACACCGTGTCCCCCAGAATGGGGTGGCCGATATAGGCCATGTGTACCCGGATCTGATGGGTGCGTCCCGTCTCCAGACGGCACCGCACATGGGTCACCCCCGGATACCGGGCGATGACCTCCCAGTGAGTCACGGCGGGCCGTCCCCCGGCGACCACCGCCATTTTCTTCCGATCCGACGGGTGCCGTCCGATGGGCGCGTCCACCGTGCCGCTGTCCTCCTTCAGGTTGCCCACCACCAGACACTCATACGTCCGCGCCAGCGTGTGGTCGCTGAGCTGGGCGCTGAGCCCCAGATGGGCGGCGTCGTTCTTGGCGGCGATGATGAGGCCGCTGGTGTCCCGGTCAATGCGGTGAACGATGCCGGGGCGGACGACCCCGTTTATTGTGGAAAGCCTTCCGGCGCAATGAAAAAGCAATGCGTTGACAAGCGTTCCGTCGGGATTGCCGTTTGCGGGGTGGACAACCATCCCCTGCGGCTTGTTGACGACGAGCAGACTGTCGTCTTCATATACAATATCAAGCGGGATGTCCTGTGGCTTCGCGTCGTCCGGCTCGGGCTCCGGGAGCTCAAAACAGACGGTTTCACCGCATGACAACCTGTAATTCTTTTTTACGTTCCTGCCGTCAACGGTGATTTTACCGTCATCGGCAAGAGATTGGGCAAACGAACGGCTGAGCTCCGTTGCCGACGCGACAAAGCTGTCAATCCGCGCACCGTCATGCTCCTGAGTCACATTAAGCGAAACGAGCTCATCCATGGGCGTTTTCCGCCTTGTCCTTACGGTGTGCCTTTTCGTATTTTGTCTCAAAGAACGCAACATATATGCAAAGCAGAACCGCACCGACCGAGATAAAACTGTCCGCAACATTGAAGATGGCAAAATCCACGAACAGAAGCTCGATCATGTCGGTAACGACCTTTTCTCCGGTCGAGCCGGTCACAAACAGACGGTCGATCATGTTGCCGATACCCCCGCCGAGTATAAATGCGACAGACACGACAAAAAGCGTGTTGCGTCGCTCGGACACCGGCTGACGGTAATGATATATAAGAAGACCGACAAGGGCGACTATCGCGACAACGGAGGTCACCATGAAGACCCATCGCGCGTCCTTGAGAATGCCGAAGGACGCACCGGTGTTTTCCGAACGGGTAAGTCCCACAACGTTCGGTATAAGCGGAACTCTTTCTCCGATATCGAGATTCAGACGTGTGAAGAATTTCGAGACCTGGTCAAGAACGACAACGCCCAGAACGATCAGAAAAGCTAACATGACAGCGCTTTCTTGCATCTCGCACAGAGAACCTGACCGTCCTCATCGTGTTCGGGATGCTCGGTGCTTATCCAGCAGCGGACACACTTTTCTCCCTTTGCGGGAAGAACGTCAACGGCAATGCCGTGTTCGGTCTCCGCAAAAGCGGTCGCAGGCGCCGCGTCGTTGCTGAGGGTCGCGCCGCTTGTCATGAATATTTCGGGAAGCTCAGAGGCAAACTCCGCAAAGTGCTTCATTGCGTCGTTGTCGGCAGCACCGTAAATGACAACGTGTGCGTCGAGCGATTTGCCGATCTTCTTGTCGGCACGTGCAAGCTCCAGGGCTTTCATGACGTCATCGCGGTATGCGAACATCGCTTCATATTTATCTTCGATTGCCTTGAATGAATACTCATCGCGGAATGAGGGCAGGTCGTTCAGGAACACGCTTTCGGCATTGTCGGTGTCCCTATGTGGCAGATAGCCCCATGCCTCCTCGGAGGTGAACGCAAGAATAGGCGCGATCAGCCTGATGAGATCATCGGCTACAAGGTACATAACCGTCTGCGCCGCACGGCGGGATACCGAGTCCTTTGCCTCGCAATAAAGTCTGTCCTTCGTGATATCGATATAGAGCTTAGACAGGTCGATGGAGCAGAAATTGTGAATATCGTGATAAACGATATGGAACTGATATCTGT
>ERZ857882.5028-NODE-5028-length-10755-cov-4.168411_pt1 | contig 10755 bp, 6 predicted proteins | sample MGYA00519697_ERZ857882 | MGnify/ENA primary metagenome ERZ857882 (study PRJEB31778, sample SAMEA3449373) | human gut metagenome | biome: human gut; feature: human-associated habitat; material: faeces | place: United Kingdom | collected 2010/2012 ... | reverse complement strand
CGCGCAGACCAAACCGGACGTGGTGCTGCTGGACGTGCATGTGCCGGGCGGCGAGAACGGCGGTGGCGCCGAAATCCTCACGAAATCGCGCACATACTCCCCCGATACCGTCTTCCTCGCGCTGTCCGTGTCGGATTCTCCGCAGGATGTCGGTTCCGTGATCCGCGCCGGTGCGCAGGGATATGTGACGAAGACTATTTCCGGCGACGACCTGGTGTCCTCCATCAAGCAGGTGCATGAGGGCTATGCCGTGTTCTCGCCAAAACTGGCCGGTTTTGTACTTTCGACCTTCCAGGGTGTGCCGGCGGCGGGGTCTGATGGCGGCGCTGATGGTGCGGCACGGGCTCATGATGAGGAGCTGGACCGGCTGTCCGCCCGCGAGCAGGAGGTCATGCGGCTGATCGCGCGTGGTTACACATATAAAGAGGTGGCGGCCGAACTGTTCATTTCGATCAAGATGGTCGAAACGCACGTGAGCTCGGTGCTGCGAAAGCTTCAGCTTTCGAATCGCACCGAGCTCACCCGCTGGGCCGCCGATAGGCGCATCGTGTGATGAAACGACAATGAGCTCCCTCATCAGAGGGAGCTCATCTGCTCATATCACTCCGCGTCGCGGAAACCGTTGGGGTTCTTGGTCTGCCAGTTGAGGGAGGAGGCGGCCATGTCGTCGATGGTCAGCTCGGCCTTCCAGCCAAGCTCCTTCTCCGCCTTGGAAGCGTCGGCGTAGCAGGCGGCGATGTCACCGGGGCGACGCGGCTTGATCGCGTACGGAATCGGATGACCGGCGGCCTTCTCGTAAGCCTTGATAACCTCAAGCACGGAGTAGCCGTGGCCAGTACCCAGGTTGTAGACGAACACGCCTTCCTTGTCGATGTGGTCAATAACGGCCACGTGACCCTTGGCCAGGTCGACCACGTGGATGTAGTCACGCACACCAGTGCCGTCGGGCGTGTCGTAGTCGTCGCCGTAGACCTGGACTTCCTTGAGCTCGCCGACCGCGACCTTGGCCACGTACGGGGTGAGGTTCGCCGGAATACCCTTCGGGTCTTCGCCCAGCAGGCCGGACTCGTGCGCGCCGACCGGGTTGAAGTAGCGCAGCAGCACGATGGTCCAGGACGGATCGGCCACATGCACGTCGCGCAGAATCTGCTCCTGGAACAGCTTGGAGGTGCCGTACGGGTTGGTGGTGCCGCCGGTCGGCGTCTCCTCGGTGATCGGCAGTTCCTTCGGCGTGCCGTACACGGTGGCGGAGGATGAGAAGATGATCTTCTTGACGTTGTGCTTCTTCATCACCTTGAGCAGCACAAGCGTGGAGTACAGGTTGTTGTCGTAGTATTCGATCGGCTTGGCCACGGACTCGCCCACGGCCTTGAGACCGGCGAAGTGGATGACCCAGTCGATGTTGTTTTCAGCGAAGACGCGTTCCATGAGCGCCTCATCGCGCACGTCGCCGTCATAACGCTTGACCGGCTTGCCGGTGATTTGCTCGACGCGCTCAAGCGCCACGGGCGACGAGTTGCCGTAGTTATCTACGGAAATAACGTCGTAGCCCTCGTTGAGCAGTTCGATGTCGGTGTGAGTGGCGATGAATCCAGCACCGCCCGTAACCAGAACAGTAGTCATATTCCCTCCTTTGGAAGGACTTGCCTTCGGTTTTTCCTTCAGTATTGAGCTTACTTCACTTGACCTGTTTCACCTAGCGGCAAAACCAAGGCTTTCGAGGAATGTTTGCGTGGTGGCTTTCTGCTTGAAGACGGCCGTGTTGCCGAGGATGCGGTAGCAGACGCTGCCGAGCTCGTCGTGTACGGCTTGGCGGATGGCCTCGCGGTCGTGGTTTCCGGCCAACGTTTCAGCGAGTTCGCCCCATTCGAGACTGAATTCGCTGACTTCATCGGGCAAATCGCGGCCTTCGGCGAGCGCCTCTTCGACAATGCCGAGCTGGTCGACGAGCCGTCCGGGCAGAATGAACAAGCCTTGGGCCTCGATCAGTCCGATCGGCTCCTGCTTGACCGGCCAGTATTCGGGGTGTGCATGGAAAATACCTTCCGGGTGCTCGTCGCTGATCGCATTGTTGCGGAAGATGAGACTCATCTCATAGCCGCGTTCGGTGATGATCGCGCTGGGCGAGAGGGCGGATTGGCGGTTGCCAGCCGCGTCATGGCTGGCGATGCCGTTCGCCGCGTCGTCATAACCGACCCATGCCTCGCGGATGATGTCGGATACGTCGATGATGCTCTGGCGACTCTTCGACACCACGCGCACGGCGGTGCCGGGCCAGTCAAGGATTTCAACCACGGCGTCCGGATAGTCGGCAAGTGTGAAGGCGGCCCAAGTGGCGGCCTTGTGCATCGGCAGCAGTTCGCCGCCGCCCTGGTAATGGTCATGGGCGAGCACCGAGCCGCCGATGCGAGGCAGCGCGGCGTTGCATCCGAGGAAGTATCCGGGGAAACGGTCCACGAAGTCGAGCAGATGGCCGAAGGTGTCGCGGTCCACATGCATCGGCGTGTGGTCGGTGTTCACGCAGATGCCGTGCTGGTCGAAGTAGCCGTAGGGCGAGAACTGCCAGAACCATGACTCGCCGCCGAGCGTGACCGGCAAGGTGCGCAGCGTGCGCTTGTCACGTCCGGCGAAGCCCTCGTTCTCATGGCAGATCGTGCACTTCGGGTAGCCGCCGGCCACGGCGTTGCCGGCCGCCGCCTTCTTCATGTTCTTGAATTCGGGTTTGGCGAGGTTGATGGTCACCGTCAGCCCGTGCGAGTCGAAGCGCGGGTTCCGGTCGAGCTGGGCACGCTTGACATAATTGTTGGCCACACAGTAGTCGTAGAACCATTGCATGGCGGCCATGCCGCCATCCCGGTGCTCGACGAGCAGGAATCGGTCGTCGAGATCAGCGGGGTTGGCGGAGAGGATGCCCATGATGGTGTCGGCGTAGGCCGGGCCTTCCTCCGGCTTGAAAAGGCCGGCGGTTGTGGCGGCGGCGCGGAAGGCGGCGAGCAGGGGGTCGGGGGTCTTTTCGCCATAGGGGGCCTGGCTTCGGCTGCCAACAATGTCTTGGACTACGTCTGACACTGACGCCGCCGACGTTGTGGTTTTGGGTCCGGGGTAGGAATCTAGGCGGAAGAGGGCGAAGATTTGGTTGCGGGTCCAGTCTGCGTTGCGTGGGTCAAGGTCAAGATGGGCCAAGGCATAATCGATCAGGGCGTCGATGCTGGCGTATACCTCGGTCAGCTGATCGTTCATTGCTCTGCCTCCATCATGCTGGTTCGGGTATGGTTCGGCTGACGGCTCACCTGGCAGCCTCCATGATGTCGGCTACGATGGCGCGGGTTTCGCTGGCCTTCTGCTCCATCTCCTGCACGAGTTTGATCTGGGTGCGGGTGCGCACCAGATTATGCTCGGGGTACTTGGTGGCAAAGTAGATATCGCCTTCCAAGTAGTCGGCGAGAAAGCGCATGCCGCATTCCATGGTGAGCAGGTTGCCGCTGAACGGCAGCAGTTCGGCCTCGCGCGCGGTGATGCTGCCGCGTAGTTCGCCCACGAAGCCTTCCGTGTAGGCGCGGAACAGCTCGGTGCTGAAATGCACCTTGCTGAGGTCCTTTTCGTCTTCCAGAGCAGTGGACGCACCAAAGCGTATGGAATCGCCGAAGTCGAACAGCATGGAGCCGGGCATGATGGTGTCGAGATCGATGATCGCACGCGCCTTGCCGGTGGTGGCGTCCATGAGGATGTTGTTGAGCTTGGTGTCATTGTGGGTCACGCGCAGCGGAATCGAACCGTCCCTGAGCCCATCCATCACGACGGCATACTGGTCGGCGTGACTCAGATAGAAGTCGATTTCCGGCTGGCATGCGGCGGCGCGGCCGAGCTTGTCCGCGGCGAGGGCGGCCTTGAAGTCCTCGAAACGATGCGGGGTGTCGTGGAAGTGGGCGATGGTTTCGGTCAGCTGGCTGGCGTCGAATTCGGACAGGAAGTTCTGGAAGTCGCCGAATGCGCTGCCGGCTTCGCGGAACACGTCCGGGTTCGGCACGAGGTTGTAGGACACGGTGTGTTCGATGAACTTGTAGACGCGCCATGCGCCGCCATCGATCTCGGCCCAGGTGGCGCCTGAGGTGGTGGGCACAATGTCCAGCGTCTCTTTGCCCTGAGCCTTGAGAGTGGAGGTGACCAGTTCGACATTGCGCATCAGATTCACCGTATCGGGGAAGATGCTGGTGTTCATCTGCTGGAGGATGTAGCGGGGGCCGTCCGTGGTCACCAGATAGGTGGTGTTGATGTGGCCGTCTCCGTAAGGTTCGATACCGGTCACGGCACCTTCCAGCGCAAAATGAGAGGCGATGCCGAATAAAACTTCATTGCTTTCAGTCATGATGGGTCCGTTCTCCAAAACGTGGGATCAGGCTTCACGCCAGGCGATACCGCTGTCAGGCAGGTCGAAGTCCTCGGTGGTGCCGTCGGCCAAAGTCACCGTGGTCTTCTGCGGCTGATCGGTGTTGTTGATTACGCAATACAGCCCTTGCTCGGGGAAGTGTGCCACTTCGCATTCCGGATTGGACGAGCTCCAGGCCGCATACTTGTCTTCGTTGTGGGAAGCGTAGAACAGCACGCGTTCCAGCAGTCGGGCGTTGGCCGCCGAATAGGGCAGGCCGGAGATGTACACGCCGCGGCCCTTGCCATAATCGTTGGTCGCGAGCTGTACCTGGCCGCCGTCCGCGCGCAGCAGGGTCACGTTTTCATTGACCGGATACGTGTTGAGCACGGGTTCGCCGAAATCGATGCCGCCCAACGGCTTGATGGACTGGCCGCCGCCGCAGCCGCTCAGCGGGATGCGGTAGCCGGCCTGCTCCCAAGCCTCGCGGGCCGCCGGGTCGACCGGCACATCGGCGGTGATGAAGTGGTCCGGCACCACCGGCGGGAAATACTTGTCCACCGAAAGGGTCTGATAGCGCTCCTCGTCCACGCCAATCACGTCGGCCAGCTGGAAGAACCGGCCCGTTTGGAAGCGCGGTGCCGAGCTCGGCTCGCCCACGCCCACGAACGCGCCGCCGCCACGCACCCAGGCGCGCACGGTTTCCACGAGCTTCGGGTTGGTCCACACATCGCCGCCGGTGAATGCGGTGTCGACCGGGCCGCCGTTGATGATTACGTCGATATCGCTATCGATGCCATGCGCGAGTACGTCGTCGAAGCTGATGAACCGCACGTTCACGCGCATGCCGGACAGGGATTCCAGAATGCCGTAGTAGGAGTAGGTCTGCTTGTTGGGCAGGGCGTGTGCCACGGTGAACGCCATCCAGGAGCGCATCTTGCCCCAGGAATTCAGAATCGCCACGTTGAGCTCACCTTCGGCGGCCACCCCACCGGTGCGGTCGTGGATGTCGCGGAATTCGTTGGCGATATGGGTCACCGTGTCCACGAACTTCGGGAACTTGGCGGCCAGGGAGAGGTAGCCGCCGTAGCCCATGCGGCTGATCGGCGAGCGCAGGATCGCGCGGCGGGCCTTGCGCCAGTTGTCGAGGCCTTCGATGCTCGGATCGTTGCCCTCGTAGAACGTGTCGGGGAAGAAGTACGGCAGGAAGCGGCCTTCGGTGTACTTGACGCCCGGAATATCGGCGATCATGCGGGTGGTGGTGCCGTCGCCGATGGAACCGACCACGGCGTCCAGGCCGAGTTCGTCGAATCCGTCCTTGTACGGTTCGGTGCCGATCCACTGGTCGCCGAGGAACATCATCGCCTCTTTGCCGGCGGCGTGGGACATGTCGGCGAGCTGCTTGACGTTTTCGCGCACGAAGCCGGAGAGGAAGTCGATCCAGTCGCGCTGGGCTTTTCTGGGCACGCGCCATGCGGAGTTGTAGGCACCGCCGTCCACGAAGTCCTCCGGGCGCAGGCGGTAGCCATACTTGGCTTCGAAATCATCCAGCGCACGCGGGCTTACGGTGCAGGCGCAACCAAACCAGTCGACGACCTTTTCGCGGCGCTTTTCATCGAACAGGAGCGTGAACTGGTAGAAGAACGTGGTGAATCGCACCACATCGGTCTGCGGGCTGTCCTTAAGCCACTGCTCGAACGTGTCGAACACGAACTTGCGGGTGGCCGGATGGTAGATGTCGAACGGGATCTCGTGTTCCTTGTCGCCCCAGTCGTTGGTCAGATGGTTGTACATCTCGACCGGGTCCCAGATGATGTAGGCCAGGAAACTCACCGTGTACTCATGCCATGCGGCAACGCCGCTCACATGCACGGTGTCCTCGTCCGCGTCAAGCGTCCAGTTCGCCGAATCAACGACCTCGCCGGTGGTGCGGTCTACAACCTCCCAATACTTGTGAGGGTCGGCATCACGATTCGGCTTCAGCTGCTCAGCGAAGAAGCTTTCCATCAGCGGAATATCAACCGTATCCGATTCGGCGAGAATGCGATCGGTCAGCAGATACACCTGTGGCGTCTCATCCATATGCAGCGTAATCCACTCGTTATGCGCGCGAGTCGGGAAATACGCATTGTAAATCTTCTTGCCCAAGGCAAGCACAGCCTCATCCAGATGCGTGCCATCGGAGTTACGAATGGCGTCTGCTCCCCACAGTTCGGCAAGCTCCTTGGTCTTCTCCGCAAAATTCTCCTCGCTAGGCAAGGTGAAGCGGCCGGTGCTAGTCATAGTCTCTCCTTTGAGGACATTGATTATTTTTTTGGATAATTAAATTGTAAACAATATATGCATATAAAACAAGAATCCGACACAACCGTCGGGCGTCCAGGATCCTGACTGTATAAATCCTTGAGAGTAGCCCCACGGCAACGCCGGAAGAGCGAATTGAACATCACCGGAGCTTCCCGGTCAGTTTCACCGACAATCTCATGACAAGAATCAGGAAGGCTCTGGATCGGTATGGTTGCGTGCTACTTATTGTTGAGAAGCCGTCCGGCGCCGGAAGGAGTAGCACGAGGCACCGGACGGCGGGAATTATTGGTCTTAGGCTGTCCGCTTAACGCGTCGCCTTCGGCCCCTGCAATTAAGGACTCGCCTACGGCGAGACTCAATGCTGCCTTCGCTCGGCTACCGCCTCGCTCGGGCCGACGCTACAGACAGCCCACCGGGCTGTCCGCTTAACGCGTCAGCCCTTGACCGCACCAGCGGCGAGGCCGGCCTGCCAGTAGCGCTGGAGACCGAGGAAGAGCACGATCACAGGCAGCACACCGAGCAGAGCACCCATCATCAGAGCGCCACGATCAGTGAAGGTAGCCAGAGAGACCATGCCGTACAGACCCAAGGTCACCGGCTTCAAGGTGTCGGAAGAGACCATCATCAACGGCAGCAGGAAGTTGTTCCAAGTGGCCACGAACAGGAACAGGAAGATCGTGACCATTGCCGGAGCCAGAATCCTCAACACAATGGTGAAGAAGATGCGAGCTTCGCTTGCACCATCGATACGCGCCGCCTCAAGCAGCTCGTTCGGCACTGAGGTCTGCGCGTATACGCGGCCCAGGAAGAAGCCGAACGGAGAGACGCAGCACGGGATGATGATGGAGAGCATCGTGTTGGTCAGGTGCATGGCATGGAAGATGGAGTACTGCGGAATGGTCAGCAGAGCGGCCGGCATCAGCATGCAGCCCATAATCACGCCAATGGCAAGGTTCTTACCCTTGAAGTTGAACTTTGCGGTAGCGTATCCCGCCATCACAGCCACGAGCGTACCCACCAGAGCGGAAACACCCGAGTAGATCAGGGAGTTCAGCACCCAGCGCCAGAACTGGCCACGGGTCCAACCAATCAGCGTGCCATAGTTCTTGGCGATGGCGGCAGGCAAATCGCTCAGACCCACGGCGAACCACAGACCGTTGCTGCCGGTCATCTGGCTCGGCGTCTTGGTCGAGGCGATGATGGCCCAGTAAATCGGGAACAGAAAGTAGATCAGCGCGAAGACCAGAACAACGATGGTGATGGTCTTGACCAGCGCGGAAGGCTGCATGGAACGAGGCAGGTCGTTGGCATGCTTGTCGCGAATCCTGTCAGCCTTCTTACGAGCGCGTGCGACCGCGCGGGATTCCTTATCAGTAGCTTCTACGGTGCTCATTCTGCGTTCACCTTCCTTTCAACGAGCGTGTAGACCACGGCGAGTACGCCAGCGATCAGTGCCATAACGATGGCCACAGCGGATGCAGGTCCGTCACCACCCGGGGTCAGCGTGCCCTGCGAGGTATTGAGGGCCATCATCATTGGCGTGTACGACTTGGAAATGCTCGGATCGGAAATCGACATCACCTGCGGCTCGTTGAACAGCTGGATGGTGCCGACGATGGAGAGCAGCATGGCAAGCAGGGCGGCTGCACGCACGTTCGGCAGCTTGATCTTCATGGCGATCTGGAAGCCACTGGCGCCATCGATGCGTGCGGCCTCGTACAGATCGTGCGGAATGGCCTGCAGTGCGGCGAGGAAGATCAGCATGTTGTAGCCGGTGAAGGTCCAGGTCGTGATGTTGGCCATAGAGCCGAGGACCACATTGTCGCCGAAGAAGTTCACCTTGATGCCGATGGCGGCAAGTCCCTTAACGATAGGGGAAATCTGGCCGTTGTAGAGGTACACCCAGATGATGGATGCGACCACGCCCGGAATGGCGTACGGCAGGAAGTAGCTCAGACGGAATGCGGTGATGTGCTTGACGATATAGGAATCGATGAGCATTGCCAGAGCAAGTGCCGCGATGATCATGACCGGCACCTGAATCACGGTGTAGAGCACTACCCTGCCCACGCCAGCCCAGAAGTTGCCGGAAGTAATAACGTATTGGAAGTTCTGAAGTCCGACGAACTTATCGACCAGTTCCCCGCCGCCGTATGCGCCACCGCCCGTGGTGACCTGGCGGAAGAAGCTGGAATAAATAGCCCAAATGATGGGAAGAATAAATACCAGAGCGAACAGGATGCCAAACGGTGCCATGAAGGCCCAGCCGGTACGATTCTCACGCTTCACAGCATCAGAAGCCTTTGGCTTATCGGCACGCCTGGCGACCCCCGTCTTCGCCGTTTTTGTTGTTGCAGTCATAGGGAAACCTGTCTTTCAAAAGAACAGTGAGAAATAGAAAGTACGTAATGCAGTTCGAATCGATGCAGTCAGATCAAACACAATTAATGACGAACCGAACTCGAGTAAAAGGAAAGGCCGGAGTGTTGAGCTCCGGCCTTTCGATGTGTGGTTGAGGATATCAGCGGCTGGAAGGAACCCTAACCGTTAATGTCACTCGGAAACAGACAGGCCGAAGTTCTTCAGCGTATCTACAGAGGTGGTCTGTGCGTCGGAGAAGATGTCTGCAACCTTGCCGGAGCCATCGGTGGCCTTGGCGGCGGTTTCGTTCATCTTGGCGGCGACTGCGGAGAAGCCAGGCATGTAGGTGAAGTCACCCATGTTGTTGTTAGCGGTCTTGAATTCCTTCATGATGTCCTGACCACCGAAGAAGGTGGACCACTCGGAAGGAGTCTCAGCGTCTTCAGTGGTAGCAGCCGGCACGAGGCCCTGGGAAACCAGATCAGGAACCTGGGTGTTGAACCAATCCAGGAACTCCATTGCTTCCTTCGGGTGCTTGGAGTTCTTCAGCACGGCCACGGCGGAACCACCGTCAGGGCCGGTCTTGCCAGCGTTGCCGAACCAGTCACCGAGCTGAGCGACCTGCCATTCGCCGGAGCCGGTGCCACCGGAGGAGGTCATGAACAGCGGGGCTTCCCAAGCGGCGGCCACAGTACCGATCAACGAGCCATCCTTGATGGATGCATCGAAGGACGGATCCCAACGCGGGTTGGTGGTGGCTGCCTTGGCGTCGAGCAGCTGCTGGTAGAAGTCAGCGGTTGCCTTGGAGCCATCGGTCTCGGTGTTGACGACCCAGGAGTCGCCCTTCACCTTGTACCAACCACCGGAGGCGCCAGCCAGACCGGAGATCATGTTGCCGGCCTCATCAGGCTGGTAGGACATGATGTACTTGCCAGCGGCGGCAGCGGTCTTGGCAGCGGCGATAAACTCATCGGCGGTCTGCGGAATCTCGGTGATGCCGAGCTTCTCGAACTCAGCCTTGTTGTAGAAGTAAACCAGCGGGCCGGTGTCCTGCGGCAGGCCGTAAGCCTTGCCGCCAACCTGAACCAGGCTGTACGGGCCGGATGCGAAGTCGTTCTTGTACTGCTCGGCATACTGGGTCACATCCTGCAGCAGACCCTTGGTGAAGACCTCAGGCAGCTCGGCGTAACCGACCTGAGCCAGATCCGGAGCCTCGCCGGACTTGACGTCGGTCTCAAGCTTCTTGATCATGTCAGAGGCCTTACCATCGAACTTGGTGGCCTTGACCTGAATATCCGGATGCTGCTTATTCCACTTGGCAACGATGTCGTTGACCAGAGTCATGCCCTCGGAATCCGGCAGACGGTGCATGTAGGTGATGTTGACCACGCCACCATCATCGGTGGTCTTCGTGTCGCCGGCAGTGTCGCTGCCGCAACCGGCCAAGCCCATTCCCATTGCTGCTACCGCGGCAAAAGCAGCCACGATGCGCTTATTGCGAGATACCATATCTCTACTCCTTCGTAGTGAAATCATCATCTCAGTGTGATGACTGATTACTAATGTATGCCCTCATTCTTTTATTGTCAACTTAGCTAACAATTACCGCGCGTCCCGTTGAGGCGAGTAGCATTGAACCGGTTCGATGCTCGATTGCGCGGATTTGGATAACGCCCGAGATTTTGCGCAAATTGGTTGAGGGCCTGAGATAGAGACATGGC
>ERZ857882.5027-NODE-5027-length-10761-cov-5.578647_pt1 | contig 10761 bp, 12 predicted proteins | sample MGYA00519697_ERZ857882 | MGnify/ENA primary metagenome ERZ857882 (study PRJEB31778, sample SAMEA3449373) | human gut metagenome | biome: human gut; feature: human-associated habitat; material: faeces | place: United Kingdom | collected 2010/2012 ... | reverse complement strand
GTGCGGCGGACATTTTCAGCGGACGAAACGGCCGGAGCTTCCAAAAATTTCGAGTCAGCCCCGTTATGACCACTTCGATACCTCTGCACGGATGCCGCCGCAGCGCCGGGGCGCGCTTCAGCATCAAACAGTATACAGGAAACGGCTATAAATTGCAACGCTTTGCCTGAAAGAAATCCGAAAGAAGTTTTGCCGCCTCGTGCTCCAGAACGCCGCCCCACGTTTTTACCGAATGCAGAAAGCAGTGATCCGTGAGGTCGAATACCGAGCCGCAGCAGCCCGCGCGCGCGTCGAACGCGCCGAAAACCAGCTCGCCGAGCCTGAGATTGACCGCCGCACCCGCGCACATGGCGCACGGTTCGAGCGTCACATAGAGCGTGCAGTCCGAAAGCCTGCCGCCGAGCCGCCTTGCCGCCGCCTGCATGGCGATGAGCTCCGCGTGCGCCGTGCCGTCGGACGACGCAATCGACCGGTTGTGCGCGCCCGCGATCACCGCTTCGCCCTGCACCACGACGGCGCCCACCGGCACCTCGTCCTCTTCCAGCGCCCGGCGCGCCTCCAAGAGCGCGAGCCGCATGCCCTCCTCGTGCGTCATGGCAAAGCCTCCGTTTCTTCGATCATAGCCAGCGGCGGTGGAACGGACGGCCAGCAGCGGTCTGCAACCGCATCAAATGGCAGCCGTTCATGCGCTCCCGTTCAAAAGCCGTTGCAGCCGCCGCCAAAGCCGCTGTGCGTGTCTGCGCCGCCCAGCCTCAGCGGTCTGCAACCGCAGCAAACGGCAGCCGTCCATGCGTCCCGTTCAAAAGTCCGCACCGCTGCCGCCATCCCCCCTTGCGGAGGTCAAATCCGGCCGCGGCATGCAGGAAGCCCCGTCAAGCACGCCGTTGACCGCCGCATGCGGGAAGCCCCGTCAAAGCACGCCGTTGACCGGCGGCAGGAGCGCGCCCCCATAGAGTTCCCGAAGCCGCTCCTCCGTGTCAAACCCCGCATAGCGCACGCGGTAGAGCGTCAGCCCGTGCGCAGGCGCGGTCGCCCCCGCGTCGCTGCGCCGCAGGGAGGAGAGCGCGCTCAAAACCGCGTCCGGCGGCAGCGCATGCTTGCCGATCTCGATCATGGTGCCGACGAGAATGCGCACCATATTATAGAGAAAGCCGCTGCCGGTCACATCATAGATCAGGTACGGCCCCGTCTGCGTCCACGCGGAGGCATAGAGCGTGCGGACGGTGTTTTCCATCGTCACGCCGGCGGACATGAACGCGCGAAAGTCGTGCGCGCCGACGCAGTCGGCCGCCGCCTGCCGCATGAGCGGCACGTCGAGCGCCGTATGGATGTGCAGCGCGCTGCCGCGGCTTGCCACCAGCGCGTGCGGGCCGAGCTGGATCACATACCGGTACTGCTTCTCCTTGGCGTTGAAGCGGGCATGGAAATCCGCGTCCGTCTCCTCGCTGTAAAGCACGCGGATATCGCGCGGCAGATGTGTGTTGAGCGCAACGGCGAACTTGTCGGCCGCCATGCGCACGCCGGTATCGAAGTGCGCAACCTGCGCGCGCGCGTGTACGCCGCTGTCCGTGCGGCCGGAGCCATGCAGGGCGATCCGCTCGCCCGTGACCGCCAAAAGGGCGCGCTCGAGCTCCGCCTGCACGGCGACGCCGTTGGGCTGCGTCTGCCAGCCGACATAGGCCGTTCCGTCGTATTGAATGATGAGGCGAACGCGTCTCAGAGCCATATCTGTATCACCGGCACCGCCGCCACAAATGCGAAAAGCACCAGACCGGCATAGACGTCAAGGCGGGAAAACCGCAGCTCGCGCATGCGGGTTCTGCCCTCGCCGCCGTGGTAGCAGCGCGATTCCATGGCCATGGCCAGCTCGTCCGCGCGGCGAAACGCCGAAATGAACAGCGGCACGAACACCGGCAGCATCGCCTTGGCGCGCTTGATGAGGTTGCCGGATTCAAAATCCGCGCCGCGCGCAAGCTGCGCCTTGCGGATGCGGTCGGTCTCCTCGAGCAGCAGCGGGATAAACCGGAGCGCGATGGTCATCATCATCGCCATCTCGTGCGCGGGGAACCGAATGGCGGCGAGCGGCTTCATGAGCCGTTCCAGACCGTCCGTGAGCGCGATGGGCGAGGTGGTGAGCGTGAGCATGGACGTGCCGGCCACGAGCAGGATCAGGCGCATGGAGATGAACACCGCCTGCCGCACGCCCTCGACCGTGAGCCGCACAATCCACCACTCGAAGATCACGCGCTGCCCCTGCGTGAAGAATAGGTTGATCACAAACATGAACACGAGCAGCCACTTCATCGGCTTCAGGCTCGACCCAACATAGGAGAGCGGCACGCCGGAGAGCAGCAGCGCGAGCACCACAAACAGGCACGGCACCAGAAACACCGGAATGGACTGCACAAGGAACACCAGCACGATATACGCGATCATACCGATGAGCTTCGTGCGCGGATCGAGCCGGTGTACGGCGCTGTTGCCGGGAATGAACTGACCGAGCGTCATGCTCATGTGCGCCACCCCCCGTACGTCAGAATCCAGTCCGTCACCTGCTCCGGGTGCACCGCTTCGAGCGGCACGTCCAGCCCGCGCGCGCGCAGCAGGCATGCGAGCTTTGCCGCCTGCGGCACGTTCAGCCCGAGGGCGGTGAGCTCGTCCGCGCGGGAAAAGACCTCCTGCGCGGCGCCGAGCAGCACAAGGCGGCCGTGCGCCATGACCGCAACGCGGTCGGCGTGGCGCGCGACGTCGTCCATCGAGTGAGAAATCATGATGACCGTGCAGCCGGTGTCCGTGCGCAGCCGCTCCAGCATATCGAGAATGGAGCGCCGGCCGTGCGGGTCGAGGCCCGCCATCGGCTCGTCCAGCACCAGATACTTCGGGCGCATGGCCAGAATGCCGGCGAGCGCCGCGCGGCGCTTTTCCCCGCCGGACAGATCGAACGGCGATTTTTGAGCAAACCGTTCGGGATCGAGCCCGACCAGGCGCAGCGCCTCGTGCGCCCGCTCGATGCACGCCTGTTCGTCAAGGCCGAGGTTCTTCGGGCCGAACGCCACGTCCTTCTCGACCGATTCCTCAAAGAGCTGGTACTCCGGGTACTGGAACACAAGCCCGACGCGCGCGCGCGCCTCCCGGCGCTGCTGCTTGTCCCGCGTGTCAAGCCCATCGACCGTCACGCTGCCCTCGTTCGGCAGCAGCAGCCCGTTCATGAGCTGCACAAGCGTGCTCTTGCCCGAACCGGTGTGCCCGATGACGCCGAGAAATTCGCCCTCGTTGATGGTCAGGCTCACGCCCGAAAGGGCCGTTTCGCGCACGGCGATCTCCTGCGCTTCGGCCATCCTGTTCCTTCGCTTTCCATCCGGCGCAGCGCCGGACGCCATTTGATAATCGTATGTTACCTGTTCGATAACGATTGCCATATCGAATCCGCAAGCTCCTCTATCGAAATCGGATCGCCCGAGAGCGGTACGCCGCTTTTCAGCAGCTTGTCGCGCATCTGCACGGCGTCCGGCGTGTCGAGCCCGCAGGCGCGCAGCTCGTCCGGCCGGGAAAACAGCTCCCGGGGCGTGCCGGTCAGGGCGATCCTGCCGCCGTCCATCACGACGACGCGGTCGCAGCCGACGACCTCCTCCATGTACTGCGTGATCGTGACGACCGTGATGCCGCGCTCCCGGTGCAGCCGGTCAACGATCGAAAGCACCTCCTGCCGTCCCTGCGGGTCGAGCATGGCGGTCGCCTCATCCAGCACGAGCACCTCCGGCTGCATGGCCAGCATGCCCGCGATGGCGATGCGCTGCTTCTGCCCGCCGGAGAGCGCATGGCTCGCGCCGGCGGCATAGGCCGTCATGCCCACTTCGGCGAGCGCCGCGTCAACGCGCGTGCGGATTTCCTTCGGCGGTATGCCGAGATTCTCCGGCCCGAACCCGACGTCCTCCTCCACGATGGTCGTCACAAGCTGGTTGTCCGGGTTCTGGAACACCAGCCCCACGCGGCGGCGGATCTCCAGCGTGTTCCTGTCGTCGCGCGTGTCCATGCCGTCCACGAGCACCTTTCCGGCGGTCGGCGTGAGCAGTGCGTTCAGGTGCTTGGCAAGCGTGCTCTTGCCGGAGCCGTTGTGCCCGACGATGGCGAGCATCTCGCCGGTATGGATCGTGAGCGAAATATCGGTCAGGATCGGCGTGTCCGCGCCCGGCTGCCGCGATTCGGCCTGCTTGGCGTCCGCTTCCTCCGGCGCAGTCTGATAGCGGAACGATACGTTCTGAACCTCGATCAAGCCGCGCACCCCCTTTTCTCTCAAAAAAATCAGTCCGTAACAGTATATCACATGCTGTACATTTGGAAAAGCATCCGATATAATAAATTCCATGAAAACACTGCTCAAACAGGTGCATACGCTCGTAACGTGCGACGATTCCGACCGCATTCTGACCGGTGCGGACGTGCTGCTCGACGGTCCGGCCATCGCGGCCATCGGCTATGATCTGCCGTCGGACGCGGACACGGTCATCGATGCCGGGAATCTGTTCGTCTATCCGGGCCTTGTGAACACGCACCACCATCTATACCAGTATTTCACGCGCAGCCTGCCCAGCGTGCAGGGCTTCGAGCTGTTCGACTGGCTGACCGCGCTCTATGACATCTGGAAGGGGCTGAACGCGGACACCGTGTACTACAGCTCCCTGGCCGGCATGGGCGAGCTGATGCGCTATGGCTGTACGACGTGCTTTGACCACCACTATGTGTTCCCCGCCGGCGCAGACGGGCTGATCGACGCGCAGTTTGCTGCGGCGGAGCGGCTCGGCATGCGCATGCACGCCTCGCGCGGCAGCATGAGCCTGTCGAAAAAGGACGGCGGCCTGCCGCCGGATACGGTCGTGCAGGCGGTGGACCCGATCCTGCGCGACAGCGCCCGCCTCATCGAAGCGTATCACGATCCGTCCCGCTATTCCATGCGGCAGATGGTGCTCGCGCCCTGCTCGCCGTTCTCGGTGACGGCCGAGCTGCTCAAGGAGAGCGCCGTCCTCGCGCGGCAGTACGGCGTGCGGCTGCACACGCACCTGTGCGAAACGAAGGATGAGGAGCGCTTTACGCTCGAAAAGACCGGCATGCGGCCGTACGCGTATATGGAATCGCTCGGCTGGGCCGGGCCGGATGTGTTCTACGCGCACGGCATTCACTTCAACGACGAGGAGCTGCGCGCCCTCGCCGCCACGGGGACGGGCGTGGCGCACTGCCCCTGCTCGAACATGAAGCTCTCCAGCGGCGTGATGCGCCTGCCGGACATGCTCGAATTGGGCGTGCCGGTCGGCCTCGCGGTGGACGGCAGCGCGTCGAACGACGCGTCCAACCTGCTCGAGGAGATCCGAACGGCCTACCTGCTGCACCGGCTGACCGCCGGCAACCGCGCGCCCACCGGCTATGATCTGCTCCGGCTCGCCACGCGCGGCAGCGCCCGACTGCTCGGCCGCAGCGATATCGGCCAAATCGCCGTGGGCTGCGCCGCCGACCTGTTCGCCATCCGCTTTGACCGCATGGAGCTGCTCTGTGCCGACCGCGACGCGGCGAACCTGTTCGGCACGGTCGGCTACCACCGTCCGGTGGATTATGTGTTTGTCAACGGCAGCATGACCGTCAGGGACGGCGAGCTGCTGACCATCGATTCCGAACGCACGCACGCGGCCGGCGCGGCCGAGGTGCGGCGGCTGCTGGAGGCCCTATGAATACCCGTTCCATCACCCGCGCGGCGATCATTGTCGCGCTGTACATTCTCCTGTCATTTGCGGTGCAGCCCATCGCCTCCGGTCTGGTGCAGTGCCGCATCAGCGAGGCGCTGACGGTTCTGCCGGCGTTCACCGGCGCGGCCGTTCCGGGGCTGTTCCTCGGCTGCCTGCTGTTCAACCTGCTCAGCGGCGCCGTGGCGTACGATGTCGTGTTCGGCTCGCTCGCGACGCTGCTGGCCGCGCTGCTCACCTGGCGCATGGCCCGGCGCGGCAGCCCCCGTTGGCTGCTGCCGCTCCCGTCGGTCGTGTTCAACGGGCTGATCATCGGCGCGCTCCTCGTGTACGCATACGGCGTTCCGGTGTCCTATCCGCTCGCCGCACTGTATGTCGCGGCCGGTCAGGCCGTGGCCTGCTATGTGCTCGGCATGCCGCTGATGCTGCTGCTCGGGCGCTACGGGAAATGCCTGTTTCAATAAAAAACGGCGCTTGCCGTACAGCAGAACGGCCGCATATGCATCAAAACCGGCTTCATTACTGCCGGTTTTTCTGCGTTTTGGGGTTGTTTCGCGGCCGTTTCGCCCGTTGTTTTACAAAAATTCGGGTATAAAGCGGCGACGGCCGGCGCAGAATACACTTGTCGCCCCGAGGGCGGCAAGACGCCGGAAGGAGGAACAAAACATGGACAGCAAATGTGGACATCAGACCATTGGCTGCGAAGTGACGAGTTGTCGCTTCAACAAGCAGGGCAGCGAGTGCAATCTCGACCGGATCGAAGTCAAGCCCTGCTGTGATTGCCACAGCGGCGATAAGCGGGAAAGTCTGTGCGGCTCCTACGCCGCAAAGTAACCCGGCCGGGTGGCAACACCCCTTCCGAAAGGAGAGACGATGCGTCTCTCCTTTTTGGCCGTCAAAAAACTGTGTTTTTTGACGGAATATCTGCTGTGGCAGGGATACCCGGGTAGGTTTGACGCCGCAAACCTACCCGCGAGGTGTCAAAACCGGCGTGCATGCCGCCGGTTTTGACAGATCCTATGGTTCTTCCTATATAAAATGCGTGCGCGAACCGACGGAGCGGTTCGCATCGTTACTTTTTTTGACAAGCTGAAGAAAAGACGATGCGTCTCTCCTTTTTGGTCTTTCAAAGAATCCCGGGTCAAACCGCGCCGCGATTTGCGCCGAAGCGCGCCGCGCTTCCCCGCCTCTGCACAATTTTCCCGCGTTCTTCCTTGAAAAAATCTCGCCGGTCCGATACAATGATATTGTCCCGATGTCGGGAACGTCATTGGATGTCGGGGCGATGTAAAGGAGCCTATGAAAGAACTCGGATTGTTTGAAAAATCGTTTTGGCGCGTGCTGCTGCCGCTGGCGCTGCCCATTGCGCTGCAAAATCTGCTCATGACCTCGTTCCGCCTCGTGGACACGCTGATGATCGGCCGCCTCGGCGACCTGTCGATCGCGGCGGTCGGCCTGGCGGGGCAGGTCTCGTTTCTCGTGGAGCTGATCGGCTTCGGCCTCTCCTCCGGCAGCGCGGTATTCATCGCGCAGTATCATGGCGCGGGAAATCTCGACGGCATCCGGCGCACCTACGGCGCAACCCTTCTGTTCGGCCTGCCCGTTGGTCTGCTGGCCACCTGCGCGGCGTTCGTGTTTCCGGAGGAAATCATGGGCCTGCTCACGAACGAACAGCCGCTCATCGAGGAGGGCGCGCGGTATCTCCGGTACGCCTGCTTCTCCTATGCGGCGCTCACGGTCTATCAGTCGCTGTGCACCACGCTGCGCAGCACCGAGCAGGTGCGCCTGCCGCTGATCTCCAGCGGCATATGCGCTGCGGCGAACGCCTTGCTCAACTACCTGTTCATCTTCGGCGGCCTCGGCATCGCGCCCATGGGCGTCGCCGGCGCGGGCCTTGCCACGGCCATTACCTCGGTCATGAACCCGGCGATCATCCTCGTCGTATCGTTGATCCAGCGGAACATCCTGATCGCGCCGCTCAAAAAGCTGCTCGCGCTTCGCGGCTTTTTCCTGACCTACTGGAAGCGCGTGCTGCCCGTGCTGTTCAACGAGCTGCTCTGGTCGCTGTCGATCGTGGGGCTGAACATGGTGTTCGGCCGCATGGGAACGGAGAACTATGCCGCGCTGACGGTCATGCGCACGATCGAGAACATCGTGTTCGTGTTCTTCGTCGGCATCTGCAACGCGTGCAACATCCTCGTCGGCAAGCACATCGGCGCGGGCGATGTGGAGCTGGGCAAGCGGTATGCAAAGCGGTTTTTGTGCCTCGTGCCGGTGTTCGGGCTGGTGCTCGGCACGCTGGTGGTGCTGCTGCGCACGCCGGTGCTCAGCCTGTTCGACATCTCCGACGCCGCGCGCAGTATGGCGAGCGCCATGCTGCTCGTGTATGCCGTGGACGTGTCCATCCGCAACATCCCGTACCTGTGCGTGGTGGGCATCTTCCGCGCCGGCGGCGATACGCGCACCGGCCTGATCGGCGACGCCTCGGTGCAGTATTTCCTCGTTCTGCCGGCGGTCATTCTCTGCGGACTGGTGCTGAAGGTGCCGTTTCTCTGGACGTTCGTCATCTCGCTCGCCGTGGACGACGTTGGCAAGCTCGCCATCTTTTTGCCGCGCTTCCTCTCGATGAAGTGGATTCAGCCGGTGAATACAAAGCAGTAGCCCCGCCCCGCGCCGGAGACGCCAGCGCCAATCCAGCCGCTTTTTTGCCGCCTGCGGCGCGTTCGTCATTCTGTCGTCCGCGTCGGGTTCGATTCTTTCCACCGCACCGCTTTCCAACAGCGGTGCGATTTTTATGTCGGCAGGAGAATCCGCTTTCCCCTTCTTCTGCCGGCATGCTTTTTGCGGCCACAGCGCTTGGAGCAATCGGTTCCCGATGTTCGCCCGATGACGGCGGCCGGAACGGCGCAGACCGCATCCGGCGCGGCATTGCTCGCGTCCTCGTTTCCCCAGAGCCATCCGCCCTATCGCCGCCCAAGCATCGGTTTTCACTACCCCAACCCCAGCCCGGCGCCAGACTGCCATCCTGCGCGCCCCCGCCTCCCACCAAACCATCCGCGCTCAAGCGCATGCATTGGATGACGCTGCCCAACTCTGCCCAAGCGCAAACCGGCAGACCGCGAATCCCTCGCCCCCCGCCAAACCATCCGCGCATAAGCGCATGCATTGAATGGCGCTGCCCAACTCTGCCCAACCGCAAACCGGCAGACCGCGAATCCCCCGCCCCCCGCCAAACCATCCGCGCATAAACGTCCGGTCGATAGACTGGTCGGGCTAAGGGTTTGCCGCCGTCGATATCGCCGCCGTCCTTTGGCAGATGTGCCAAAGGAGCGCGCAGCCATCCAGCTGCCGGAGACGAAGCGACCTTTTCCGGAGCGCCGTGCAGCATGGGGATGGCTGCCGGCGGCGGCTTTCCATCCGGCAAACCCGCAGCCCGAAGCAAGCGCGGGGTTTTTGGTGCCTTTTTCTAAAAAAGGCACGTCCTTTATGCGACGGCACTCCTCGCCCACGCAACCCGCGACCCTTTTCCCCATCCTTCGTCCCCACGCCGCCCGCCTGATGTGCCGCGCACCTCACTCCCAACCCGAGATTCCTTTTCCCCGCCCTTCGTCCCCACGCCGCCCGCCTGACGCGCCGCACACCTCGCCCCCTCAACCCGCGATTCTTTCCCCCGTCCTTCGTCCCCGCAACACACCCTCTCCGCACCATACCGTGCCCTCCTGTCCAACGTCAAGCCGCTGCTTGTGCGCGGAAACGTCCTTGCCGCTCTCTGTCGCCCCGTTTGTTCAACATTTTGAACTACCATCGAAAGTATGTTGAACTTATTTTGAACTTCTGCTATGATAGTGGAAAATGCGGCGAAGGAGCGGATGGATATGGCAGCGATTGCGGAACGGCTCAAACAGATCATGGCCGAAAGGGGACTCAAGCAGGTCGATATCATCCGGCTGGCCGAGCCCATCGGCGCGTTGCACGGCATCCGGCTCGGCAAGAGCCACATCAGCCAGTACGTGAGCGGCAAGAGCGAACCGCGGTGGGACATTCTCAAGGTGCTCGCCGAGGCGCTGGAGGTCGACCCGCTGTGGCTGCAGGGCGAGGAGCCCCCCGCGCGGCCGGCGGAGCCGTCCCCGGGCGCGGCGTCCGAGAGCGACAGAAAGGATTCAAAAATCACCATGGAAAACGGCATCAGAACATTTTCAAAATCATCCAAGCTGGACAACGTGCTGTACGATGTGCGCGGCCCGGTCGTTGAGGAAGCGCGCCGCATGGAAGAGGACGGCATGAGCATTCTCAAGCTCAACATCGGCAATCCGGCGCCGTTCGGCTTCCGCACGCCCGACGAGGTCATCTACGACATGCGCCAGCAGCTCCCCGAGTGCGAGGGCTATTCGGATTCCCGCGGCCTGTTCTCCGCGAGAAAGGCCATCATGCAGTATGCGCAGCTCAAGGGTCTGCCGAACGTCACCGTGAACGACATCTATACCGGCAACGGCGTGAGCGAGCTGATCAGCCTCTGCATGCAGGCGCTGCTGGACGAGGGCGACGAGATCCTGTCCATCAGCCTGGACAACGACGAAGACAGCGAGGACTAATCTCCCTGTTTGCACAGCACAAAACGGCTGCGGGCAACCGCAGCCGTTTTTCTACCGGGGCGTGCTCAGCGCGTTCGATCCACTTGGAGAGGGGGGGATTGCAATACTTCCCCCGGATATGCTATACTATATCGAATGGAAACACCGTCCCACCGAGGACGGGAGAGGAGGGTTCCATGGAGGCATTTCAGGCGCTCAGCGCCAAACTCAGCCAGATCCCCGGCTTAGAGGTCCGGGCACACGAGCCGATGGCCCACCACACCACGTTTCGGGTGGGCGGCCCGGCGGCGCTCATGGCCCTGCCCAAGAGCCTGGAAGAACTGTCCGCCGTCCTGCGGGCGGCGGCAGAGGCAGGCATCGTGCCCTTTTTTCTGGGCAAGGGGTCCAATCTGCTGGTGGCCGACGAGGGCGTGGACCGCTTTCTCATCAAGCTGGCC
>ERZ857882.5021-NODE-5021-length-10770-cov-5.246290_pt1 | contig 10770 bp, 9 predicted proteins | sample MGYA00519697_ERZ857882 | MGnify/ENA primary metagenome ERZ857882 (study PRJEB31778, sample SAMEA3449373) | human gut metagenome | biome: human gut; feature: human-associated habitat; material: faeces | place: United Kingdom | collected 2010/2012 ... | reverse complement strand
TCCTCCTCGTCCGCGGCGCGGACGCTGTTGTGCGCATGAAAACCGAAGCGCAGGGCGCCCGGCAGACGGATGAGCATATCGTCGTCGCCGTTGACGACGGCCGTCCCGCCCGGACGCATGTAATCGAGCATCTCCGCCTTGCCCCGGAAGATATTCTCCCGCGTGCCGAAAAACTCGATGTGCGCTACGCCCACGTTCGTGAGCACGCAGATCGTCGGCTGCACCATGGCGGAAAGGCGGCGGATCTCGCCGGGATGATTCGTCCCCATCTCGATGATGGCGAGCGTGTGCTCCGGCCCGAGCTGAAACAGCGTGAGCGGAACGCCCGTTTGGTTGTTGAGGTTGCCGGGCGTTTTGAACGTGCGGTAGCGCCCGGACAGCACGGTGTCGAGCATTTCCTTGGTCGAGGTCTTGCCGACGCTTCCGGTGACGCCGATGATCGGAATGGAAAACTTCTCCCGATAGTGCTTTGCAAGCAGCTGCAGCGCCTCGAGCGTATCCGGCACGAGGATATACGGCTCCGCTTCGAGCGGGCGGTCGGTCAGCACGCACAGTGCGCCGTTTCTGCGAGCACCGTCGATGAAGGCGTGCCCGTCGTGTACAGCGCCGATGATCGGGACATACAGCGCGCCTGGAGCGGCCTTGCGGCTGTCGATGCATACGTCGGTCACAGGCTGGTCGAGCAGCGCCGCGTCGCCCGCATACCGGCCCTGACAGGCGGAGACGGCTTCGGAGAGCGGAAAGGCGATCATGCGTCCGCCTTCCTTTCGGACAGGGCGACGATGCGGTCGCACAGCGCGGGGTAGTCGATGCCGGCGGCGGCAGCTTCCTGCGGCAGCAGGCTCGTCGGCGTCATGCCCGGCAGGGTGTTCGCTTCCAGACAATAGGCCTCGCCGTCCGGTGCGAGCAGAAAATCGATGCGCGCGTAGACCGACAGATGGAGCACGCGGCTGGCCTGCAGCGCAAGCGCCTGAATGCGCGCGGTCGTTGCCGCATCCAGCCTTGCGGGCGTGATTTCCTCCGTCCAGCCGGCCTGATATTTGTGCGCGTAATCGTAAAACCCGTGCCGCGGAATGATCTCGATGAGCGGCAACGCTTCATTGCCGAGCACGCCGGCCGAGAGCTCGCGACCTGCGATATACGCTTCCACGAGCACCTCATCCTCATAGCGGAAGGCGTCCTGAAGCGCCGCGTCAAACTCCGCCTGCGTATGCGCAATGGCGATGCCGATGGAGGAGCCGCCGCAGCACGGCTTCACCACGCACGGCAGCGCAATCTTCGGCACCGCTTCGCCCCGGCGCAGCAGCACGCCGTCCGGCACCGGTATGCCCGCGCCGCGAAGGAGCTGCTTTGATATCCACTTATGCATGGACACCGCGCAGCCGAGCGAAGGGCTGCCGGTATAGCGGATGCCGAGCAGGTCGAACAGCGCCTGCAACCGGCCGTTTTCCCCGTCGCCGCCGTGCAGCGCGAGGAACGTGATATCCGCGGCGCGGCAAAGCTCAATCACACCGTCTCCAATAAAATCCGACGCCCCGTGCGCGCGGCTCCGTTTCACCGCATCGAGATCCGGCGCGGTCTGTTCAATCGCGTGGTAAGCGGCGCTGGGCACGCTCGAAAACGCGTCGAGCAGGTTGTCGGGCAGCTCGGCCAGGCCGAGAAACAGATCGACCAGACAGACCCGGTGGCCGCGGCTTTGCAGCGCGGCGGCGATCTTTGCGCCGGAGGAGAGGGAGACGTCGCGTTCGGGGGAAAGCCCGCCCGCCAGAATGACGATATTCATAGAGAACTCCAATCCAACAGTTATCGGGTGACCGCCGGTGACAGCACCATACGGTTATCATATACCATTCCTATTTTATATCACGTTTGCCGCCGGAGGACAAGGAGTTTTCCGCCCGGAAAAAAAGTTCTGCCCGAATGGGGTTCCATGGTGTAAAACCGACCTGCACTATAGTATACTGTTACCATGAGAAAAATGTGGAAAAAAGTCACTGCGCATTGCGCCCCTCAACCGCACGACAGGACAGAGCGCCATCGCCCGCCGGGTATTTTCAGGGCGGCCGCGCTGTTGATCGCGCTGCTGCTCCTGCTCGGCTTTACCGGCTGCAAGAGCACCACCGACCTGTTCAACGAGTCGTGGGAGAAGTTTTTTGCGCTGTTCTCTCCCCCGACGCCAACGGAGCAGCCGGCAGCGCCCGCACGGGCCACGCCCGCTCCGGCGCAGTCGGGCGCGCACCCGGGCATCCCATTTTCCGATATGGTTTACGAGCGGCCGGATACGGAGGCGCTTTCCGATCTGCTCAACGATCTGCTGTTTGACATCGGGCGCGGGGAGAAAACGGATGCGCTGCTGGCTCGCTACGACGAGGCGCTCAAGCTGTACAACGCGGCGGACTCGCAGCTTTCGCTCTGTTATGTGCTCTACGCAAAGGACGTCACCAACACCCGCTACCGGGACGAATATACCAGCCTGTATACGGCTCTGACGGAGCTGGATCTTGCCATGACGGAGGTTTCCCTCGCGCTGCTCGAAAGCGCGGACGGCGCGCGCGAGCACTGGGGCGAATCCTATGCGGAGGCCGTGGTGGCCGGCGCGGATCTCAACAGTCCGGAGATCCAGCCGCTGCTGGAGCGGGAGCGGGCGCTCACCATGGCGTACGACGAGCTGCTCTCCTCATTTCGCCTGCAGGACGGCACAAGAACATACACTCTTGATGAAATCGGGGCGCTCTCATCGGGCGATTACGAGGAATATGCGCGCCTGTATGACGCCTATACCGCTGCGCTCAACCGCGATGCGGGCGCCATCTTTCTCGAACTGCTCACCGTCCGCCATGACATCGCCGCGAAGCTCGGCTACGGCAGCTATGCGGCCTACATGTACGACTGCTATGGCCGCGACTATTCCGTAACCGAGGCAAAGGCGCTGCAAGAGACGGTCAAGCGCTGTCTCGTGCCGGTGTATGCGGACACGGTCATGCGGCAGTACATGAGCAGCGGCGAGCTTCTCGCTGAGACATATGCACAGGCCGCGTTTCTCGAAACGCTGCGCACGGCGGCGGCCGATTTTTCGCCGCTGCTGCTCGAGGCGCTCGACTATATGCTCGAATACGGGCTCTACGATTTTTCGCCGGACCCCAATAAGATGGAAACGAGCTTTACCACCTATTTCTCGAGCTATGACGCGCCGTTCATGTTTACCTCGTGGACGGACTCGTTTTCCGATACCGGCACCGTGATCCATGAGCTCGGGCACTATGCCAACTATTATCACAACGCCGCCGTCGGCTGGAGCGTGGCCGATTCGCTCGATCTGGCCGAGGTGGATTCGCAGGGGCTTGAATTGCTCATGCTCCCGTATTATCCGTCCTTCTATGACAAAAACGCCGATACGGCGGCGCTGTACCGGCTGTCGGACGCAATGTATGCGGTTTTGACCGGCTGCATGGAGGATGAGTTTCAGCAGCGCATCTATGCCGACCCGGGCATGACGCTCGAGGAGATGAACGCGCTGTACCTGCGCCTTGCCGGGGAATACGGCTTTCGGGAGCTGTACGGCTATACCGGCACGGAGTGGACGATGATTCCGCACACCTTCCAGTCGCCGATGTACTACATCAGCTATGCCGTGAGCATGATTCCGGCGCTGGAACTGTGGGAGCGCTCGGAAACCGATGCGGCGGCGGCCCGCGAGGCCTATTTTGCGATTTTGAACCGCGCGCCCTACGCGCAGTTCCGGCATACGGTGCAGCAGGCCGGCCTTTCCGACCCGCTGCGCCCGGAAACGATCGAACGCATTGCGGAGGTGCTGCATCGTGCATACGGCTTTTGATCCGCCTGCGTGCCGGCGCGCCCGTCTTCCGGTGCGCCGCTGCCCCGCCTGCTTTGCGCCGGTGGGGCTTCTGGCCGTCCGGTGCGGTGCGTGCGCCTATCCGCTCAACGGACGGTATGGCGGCGGGGAAACCAGCGGTCTGGCGATGGGAACGGTGCTTGCCGGCCGGTATGTCGTGGGCCGCTGCCTGCACAGCATGGATGGGGAGCGCGTCTATGCCGGCTTTGACAGGCGGACGGCGCGTATCGTGCGCCTGACGGCGGCAGCGGCGGAGGAACGGGAGCGGACGGATTTGCTTTGCCGCGCGCGGGCGCTGCTGGGCCTTGCCGGCTGCCAGGCCATCGCCGCGCCGGACGAGGTGTGGCTGGAGCGGGACTGGCTGTTTGCCGTTTCATCGGCGCCGGGCAAGCCGTTTTGTGACGGCGGCCGCAGCATCGGCGACGCAGAGATGCGCCGGTGCCTTGCGCGGCTTACGGATGCGCTGCTGGTGATCCACAGCCTTGGCGCGAAGCCGGATGGCGACGCCGTACACGGCGCGCCGTGCTTAGAGAGTCTGCTGCTTGCGGAGGACGGCGCGCTGCGCCTCGCGCTGCCGCTGCTGCCGCGCACCGGCGAACCGGCCGATGATATCCGCGGCTTCGGCGGCGTGCTGCTGCCGCTCGGAACGTCGCTGTCTCCGGCCGTCGAGGCGATTCTGCGGCGCATGTGCGCGGGCGGCTACGCCTCGGTGCTCGAGATCAAGCACGAGCTGAACTGCCTGTAAACAAAACCTGCACAAAAATAAAGATCCGCCGGCCAAGTTTTAGATGCGGGCAAAGCGCTCTGATCCTCGCGAACACGTCGAACGCGTAAGTGCAGCCTGCGGGCCGCGTAAGGATTGTTACTTGCCGCCCGTAAAGGGCCGCCTAAAGGGACTGTGGTTTTGTTATACTATTTTTGAACGGGACATTGGAGCGCATTGCGCTCCAATGTCCCGTATATGTGTCCGTGTTTTCTATGCAGGGAATGCGGTTGTTATTTCAGGTTCTCGGGGTTCAGACACTCGAGCTCGGGCAGAACGAAGCGGCCGTCCTTGCGGATGAGCACGTCGTCAAAGTACATCTCGCCGCCGCCGTATTCGGGCGTCTGGATCAGAACGAGATCCCAGTGCTGAGAGGACTTGTTGCCGTTATCGCACTCGTCGTAGCAGGAGCCGGGCGTGAAGTGGAACGAACCGGCGATCTTCTCATCGAACAGCGTGTCCTTCATCGGGAACGTGATAAACGGGTTTACGCCGATGGCGAATTCGCCAACGTAGCGCGCGCCCTCGTCAATATCGAGCTGCTGGTTGATACGCGCGGTGTCGTTGGCGGTCGCCTTGACGATTTTCCCATCCTGAAACTCAAAGCAGATATCGGTATAGGTAAAGCCGTTCTCCAGCGAGGGCGTGTTGTAGCGGATGACGCCGTTGACGCTCTCGCGCACGGGCGCGGTGAACACCTCGCCGTCCGGAATGTTCAGCTTGCCGGCGCACTTGATCGCGGGCAGCCCCTTGATGGAGAAACGAAGGTCGGTGCCCGGCGCCACGAGACGCACGCGGTCGGTGCGCTCCATGAGCGAAACGAGCGCGTCCATCGCCCGATCCATCTTGGAATAGTCGAGACAGCACACGTTGAAAAAGAAATCCTCAAACGCTTCGGTGCTCATATCCGCCATCTGCGCCATGGAGGGGGACGGGTAGCGGAGGATGACCCACTTCGTCTTCGGGACGCGAATCTGGCCGTGCACCGGCGTCCAGTAATAGGTCATATAATCGTTCATCTTTTCGGACGGCACGTCGGCCATCTCGCTGCTGTTGCTGCCGCCGCGCACGCCGATATAGGCGTCCATGGAAGCCATGACCGCGCCGTCCCACTCCGCGCGCTTTTTGAGCTGCTCGACGTTGCAGCCGAGCAGGAGCTCGCGGTCGAACGCCTTATCGGAGAGCCACAGGAACGGATTGCCGCCCGCGGCGTAGACCTCCTTGATGAGCGCGCGCGTGAGATCCTCGTTGCCGCCGATCGACTCGATGAGGATGTTTTCGCCGGGCTTGAGGTCGCAGGAAAACGTGACCAGCCCATGCGCCAGTTGCTTGATTCTCGGATCGAACATTTTTCAAATACCTCCGTATGTCAATTTCTTGCGTTCCAATTTCATTATCCCACCATTTGGCGGGAAAATCCAGCCCGTTCAAACCTCGACGTTATAGATTTTTTTGACGTGCGCGCCGCCCGGCAGCATGACGAGAAACACACACACGATGTTCAGCGCCATCGCCGCGAGGATGACCGGCCTTGCGGGCAGCAGCTCGCCGACCGCCCCGGCCGCCAGCTGGCCGATGATACCGCCGAGAATATTGAGCATCTGAAAAATGCCGTTGAACCGGCCGCGCATCTCATCGGCGACGTAGCTCTGCGTACCGGAGATGCGGATGTTGAAGCTCGTCACGCCGAGCATGCCGATGATCAGGTTGCACGCAAGCATCGCCGGGAACGGCATGTAGAGATAGGTTCCGTCGAGCACGCTGATGGCCAGATAGACAAACACGGCGATCTGGAACTTGCGATGCACCGGATATCGGAACCGATAGTGGATCATACCGCCGATGAGCCGCCCGGCGGTGGCGATGGACATGAGCACGGTATACTGGTCGATGCCCGCGGTTCCGAGCGAACGGAAATAGGGCAGCACCAGCGTGGCAACGGCGCTCGAGCACAGCGTGGTGCAGAAGAAGTACGCCGTGATCGTGGCCAGCCCGCGCTCTCTGCCCAGATACTCCATGCCGTCCTTCAAATCGCTGCAAAAACGCCGGAACCGGAACGGCTCGGCCGTGCGCCGGGCGGCGTGTGTTTCCACGGCGCGGATGCGCGTTTCAAACAGGGCGGCGATGAAAAAGCTCGCCGCGTTGAACAGAAACAGCGGCTCAATGCCGATGGTGCGATAGCAAATGCCCGCGATCGGCACCATGATCGTTGTCGCAAGCGGCTGGATGAGACTGGAGATCGAGTAGGCCCGGGAGAAATTTCCCTTGCTGATCAGCGTCGGGTACAGGCTCTCGTAGGCAACGGCATACACGCTGTCGATTGCGCCGACCAGCATGGCCAGCAGCAAAAACAGGCCGTACCGGAACAGGTCGAGCTGAATGAGCCCATAGATCACGAGAAACAGACCGGCCGAAACAAAGTCGAGCGTGTAGATGACCCGCTTGCGCTCGAACCGATCCAGATATGGGCCGGCCAGCAGCGGCAGGATGATGCGCGGCAGGCTGTAGCAAATCATGTACACGGCGTACAGCAGCACGGATTCCGTATAATCGAGCACCAACAGGCCGATGGCAAAGCCGGACACGGCGTTCCCGAACGTCGAGACGACCGTGCCGAGCGTGATGATGGTGAAGTCGCGCGTCCAGAGCGGGCGCTGCGCAGACGGTTGCGTATCCATACCGCCCATTTTATCATAGCGGCAGGGGAGAAGCAACGACGCTTTGCCGACCGGCAGCCGAGAATCCGCTTGCAAGGCCATAGCGGATGCGGTATGATAGATTCAGTATTAAATTACCTATTTCTATAGATGAAGGAGGACGAACGCTTGATCGATCAAAGGCTTGCAGAACGCGTATTGCAGGCGGCCCTGACCTCCGGCGCGGATTTTTCCGAGCTGTTCCTGGAGGATACCGTCAGCAATGCGATCGAAATGACGGACGGCAAGGTGGAGAACGCGGCCTACATGCGTCGGCACGGCGCCGGGGTGCGCGTGCTGCTCGGCGCACGCAGCGCCTATGCGTATACCGCCGATACCTCGGAGGATGCGCTCATCGCCACGGCAAAGGCGGCTGCTGCTGCGCTGAAGGACGCGCCGAAGGAAAGGCAGATCGCATTTGCGGCAAAGGGCTACGCCGCGCCGATGGCGGTTCCGTTCGCATCCGTCGGCAACGACCGGCGCGTGAAACTGCTCACAGAGGCGACCCGCGCGGCGCGCGCCGTATCGCCGGAGATTACGCAGGTGCAGACGCGCTACATGGACAAGGTGCGCCGCACGCTGGTGTGCAACTCGGAGGGCGTGTTCGCCTCGGCCGAGCGCCCGTATACGCGCGCCTATCTCTCCGCGATCGCCATGCACGGCACGGAGGCGCAGACCGGCTTTGAAGGCCCCGGTTGCTGCCGCGGCTTTGAGGCGTATGCCGGCTCGATCGACGTATGCGCCCGCGCGGCGGAGGCCGCGCATACTGCCGTGACCATGCTGCACGCGCCGGATTGTCCGGCGGGCAGGCTGCCGGTCGTGATCGACGGCGGCTTTGGCGGTGTGATCTTCCACGAGGCGTGCGGCCACAGTCTGGAGGCGACGAGCGTCGGGCTGGGGAACAGCGAGTTTTGCGGCAAGCTCGGCCGGAAGATCGCGGCGGACTGCGTATCCGCCATGGACAACGGCACGATGGCGGGCGAATGGGGCAGCATCGATATTGACGACGAGGGGACGCCGGGACAAAGCAATCTGCTCATTGAAAACGGCGTGCTGCGCGGCTATCTCATCGACCGTGTCGGCTCGATCCGCATGAATATGGCGCCGACCGGCTCGAGCCGCCGGCAGGACTACACGTTCGCTCCCACCTCGCGCATGACGAATACCTTTATCTGCGCGGGCAAGGACGACGAGGCGGAGATGATCGCCACGATGGGCGAAGGACTGTACGCCAAAAAGATGGGCGGCGGCTCGGTGAACCCAATGACCGGCGAGTTCAACTTTGCCGTGCTTGAGGGCTACTGGGTGCGTGACGGCCGCATTCTCTCGCCCGTGCGCGGCGCGACGCTCATCGGCAAGGGCACGGAGATCCTGCCGAGGATCGACCGCGTCGGCCCGAACATGTGGATGGGACAGGGCATGTGCGGTTCGCTGTCCGGATCGGTGCCGACCAATGTCGGCCAGCCGCGCATCCGCGTGACAGAGCTTACCATCGGCGGCAAGGGAGGTGCGCTGTGATGACGATCAATGAGTTTCGGGAGCGTGCGTTTTGCTATGCGCTGGAACAGGGCTGCGAAGCGGCGGAGCTGCGCCGCAGGGAGGACAAGAACTTCGAGGTCAATGCGCAGGGCGGGGAGATCGACCGCTATGCCGTGTCGCGTACCGCGTCCATCAGCCTGCGCGTCAAGCTGAACGGCAAGGACGGCTTTGCGATGACGGAGTGCATCGACGATCCGGAGGAACTGGTGCGCCGCGCGATGGACAATGCGCGCGTCATCGAGTGCGGCGATGAGCACCCGATGCAGGGCAGGTGCGAGTACCGCACGCTCGAGAGAAAGGCGACCGCGCTTGACGGCATGGACGAGTCCGAAAAGATCCGGCTCGCGCTGCAGCTCGAACGGGATACGCTTGCCGCGGACGCTTGCGTACAGCGGGTGATGTACTGCGAGGTGGGCAGCGAAGCGTCGCGCATCGGCATTTATAATACGCTCGGGCTGTGCGCGGAGCGGGAGGGGAGCCTCGGCTACTGCTACACCATGCCCGTGGTACAAAAGGGCGAACAGGTGCAAAACGCAATGGCCTTCCGCGTCGGCGACGAGGCGGCCGATACCGCGGACTGCGCCAAAGAGGCGGTTTCTGAATCCATCGCCCTGTTCGACGGCGAGCCCGTGACGTCCGGCAGCTACGCGGTCATCCTGCGGCACGATGCGATGGCCGATCTGCTTCGCGCTTTTTCGCCCGTGTTCTCCGCCGATGAGGCGCAGAAGGGGCGCTCGCTCCTTGCCGGCAAGGAGGGAGAGGCGATTGCCGCGCCGTGCGTGACCATCGTTGACGACCCGTTCCATGCGTACGCGCCGCGTGCGTTTGACGGCGAGGGCACGCCGTCCGTTACGAAGAACGTGGTGGAGGACGGTACGCTCAAGACGCTGCTGCACAACCTCAAGACCGCGAAGAAGGCGGGCTGCGAGAGCACCGGCAACGGGCTTCCCGCACCCGGCGGCGTAGCGCCGACGGTGCTGTACATCCGGCCCGGCGGACAGACGCTCGAAGCGCTGCTTGCCGATATGGACGACGGCCTGCTGATCACACAGCTCGAGGGACTCCACGCCGGATTGGATCCGGTTTCGGGCGATTTTTCGCTCAAGGCCGCAGGCCGCCGGATCGTCGCCGGCCGCGACGCCGGCGCCGTTTCGCAGATCACCGTGGCGGGCAACTTTTTTGCCCTGCTCAACGCGGTGGAGCGGGTGGGCGCCGACCTGAAATTCGCTCTCCCCGGCAGCGTTTGCGTCGGCTCGCCGAGCATCCGCGTCCGCTCGCTGATGGTGGCGGGAAAGTGACCTCCAAAATAAGAACAAATGCCCCCCGTTTTCGGAAAAAAACATTGACACGGCCACCCGCTTGTGGTATCGTATCAAAGGTGCCCCGAAAACGGGGCTCGTTTTTGATGCTTTTGACCTAAACAGGGAGGGTTTAACAAATGCGCGTAAAAATCACATTGGCCTGCACAGAGTGCAAACAGCGGAACTACAACACGTTCAAGAACAAGAAGAACGACCCCGATCGGCTGGAGTTCTCCAAGTACTGCCGCTTCTGCCGCAAGCACACGATTCATCGGGAATCCAAGTAAATTCCAGACAGAAAAGAGGACGCAATGGCAACAACAACCAAAGCCAACGAAAAGAAGAAGCCCAAGAAGGAAAGGCGCTTTCATCCTATCCGTTACTTCCGCGAGATGTTCGGCGAGATCAAGAAGCTCACTTGGCTGACGGGGAAAGAGTTGGTTTCGCACACGGTTGCGGTGTTCGCATTCGTGCTCGCGATGGCGCTCATCATCTATGTTTTGGATCTCGGCTTCTCGTCCGGTATGGGTGCGCTTGAAAGCATCAACATCGGGTAAGAGACATGAGTCAGGAAGCGAAATGGTACGTCGTTCATACCTATTCCGGGTATGAAAACAA
>ERZ857882.5018-NODE-5018-length-10779-cov-2.399758_pt1 | contig 10779 bp, 10 predicted proteins | sample MGYA00519697_ERZ857882 | MGnify/ENA primary metagenome ERZ857882 (study PRJEB31778, sample SAMEA3449373) | human gut metagenome | biome: human gut; feature: human-associated habitat; material: faeces | place: United Kingdom | collected 2010/2012 ... | reverse complement strand
TTTATCCAATATAGTGATATAATCGGAGAAGAAGTATTGAAAAAGGAAGGTGAATGGTGGCAAAATGTTAGATAACAAGGAAGAAGTGAAAGGTGCATTTGTAAGAGAAGGAGGATATCAAAGTGAATGTTTATATCAAAGCGCAAGAAAGTGTATGTCTTGTGCATCCAGAGATTAAAATAAAGGATATCATGTCCCTGTACTGCACCGACAAGGATTTGGAACAGAAAATAAAGAATCAAAGTGTTTATCATTTTATAGGAAATCATGATCAGAGAAAATGTTTTTCTGTTTTGATGTTAGTTGAAGTGATAAAACAGATGGATAAGACATTAGATGTGATCAATTTAGGTGCCGAAGATTTTATTGTATATTACAAGAGAAAACAAGAAGAATCAAAGATTTTTCATTATGGAAAGATAGTCTTTGTAATTTTAGTCGCATTTTTTGGTGCAAGTTTTTCAATTATGACATATAACACGGATGTTGGAATCGAAGAATTGTTTTATAACGTTTATGAAATGATCATGGGACAGGCACCAGATGGTCCAAATATTCTTCATATTTCTTATGCGGCAGGATTGGCGATTGGGATCATTCTATTTTTTAATCATGCAGGTAAGATCAAGTTAAATGATGATCCAACACCATTTGAAGTACAGATGAGGCTTTACGAGAGAGATGTGAATGATACATTGATGATTAATGCAGGGCGGAAAGGGGAAGAAGCAGATGTGGATTCGTAGTTTCTTTCTGATCTTTTACGGATTGTGTGCAGGCGGCTTGATCGCAGCCAGTTTTCTGGCATTTTTGAGTATGTTAGGTGTGATCCCGAGATTAGCAGGATTGACGAAGAGTATGAAAAACGCCAGAATGTATGAAAGTTTTGTGGCACTTGGAGGGATTCTTGGGACATTGGTCTTTCTTTATCGCTGGCAGATCAAAGCTGGATACCCGCTTCTTGTACTGTATGGATTGTTTGGAGGAATCTTTGTGGGATGTATGATCGGAGCTTTGGCAGAAACGATCAAAAGTCTTCCGATCTTTTCAAGAAGATTAAATTTGAGATCAGGGATTCCATATGTAATCTATGGGATCGCATTTGGAAAAATGCTAGGATGTTGGCTTTATTTTTATATATTTTCATAAAATGAAGAAAGGGTGATACAAGTGAAAAAAGAACCAAGCAAAGAAGAATATCAACAGATCGTGAAAAATCTTACACCAAAACATAATAGTCTGTTAAATTGCACAAAAGCGTTTGTAACGGGTGGGACATTTTGTGTTCTTGGTGAAGTTATGAAGCAGTTAATGATGAAATATTTGAATCTCTCCAAGAAAGATTCATTATTATATGTGACAATTGAATTGATCTTACTAAGTGTCTTATTAACAGGATTTAATTTCTATGGAAAAATTACCAAATTTGGCGGTGCAGGCGGGCTTGTGCCGATTACGGGATTCGCAAATTCAGTGGCTTCAGCTGCAATCGAATATCAGAAAGAAGGACAGGTTTTTGGTATTGGCGTTAAGATTTTTACGATCGCAGGACCAGTGATCTTATATGGAATCTTCTCATCATTTGTTACTGGATTGATTTATTTATTCACAAAGCAATGGGGGTGGTTTCTATGACATCGATTTGTGGTATGCAGAGTCTAAAGTTTGAGAATACGCCGTACTTAAAAGGCTGGGCATCAGTTGCAGGGAAGAAAGAAGGGGAAGGTCCTCTGGGAAATCTGATCGATCAGATCATTGAAGATCCATACTTTGGACAAGAAAGCTGGGAATTGGCAGAAGGCCGTTTTATGAAACAGGCAGCAATGCTTGCGATCAGTAAAGCTGATCTTCATAAGAAGGATATCCGTTACGCGTTTGCGGGTGATCTTTTGGAACAGAATACAGCAACGTTTTCTGGAATGAAAGAATTAGGGATACCGTTGTTTGGACTTTTTGGAGCATGTTCAACGGTAGGAGAAGCGATGTCTCTGGCAGCGATGAGCGTTGCAGGAGGGTTTGCAAAGCATTCACTTGCAATTGCTTCCAGTCATATCGGAAGTGCTGAGAAACAGTTCCGTTTTCCATTAGAATATGGAAATCAGAGACCATTATCTGCGACATGGACTGTGACAGGATCTGGAGGTTTTATTGTGTCAAAAGAAATTGGTCCTGTAAAGATTCAAGGGATCACAACAGGAAAGATCGTTGATTATGGGATGGAAGATCCGATGAATATGGGGGCTTGCATGGCGCCAGCAGCGGCAGAAGTAATCTATCAGCATTTTGTGGATTTTGGGTCGAAGCCTGAAGATTATGATGCAGTATATACAGGAGATCTTGGAGAAGTTGGCAAGAAGATTTTGTTGCATTTGCTTCGTGAAAATGGATATGATCTTTCGAAAGTTCATGGGGATTGTGGAATTGAAATCTATGAGAATGAGACGCAGGATACTCATTCTGGGGGCTCTGGCTGTGCCTGTAGTGCAGTGGTTCTTGCATCGATGATCATACCGAAGCTCATTGATGGAACGTGGAAGAAAGTATTGTTTGTGCCAACAGGAGCATTAATGTCAAAGACAAGTTTTAATGAAGGTGAAAATGTTGCAGGGATCGCACATGCAATCTTTCTGGAAGGAGTAAGATAATAATGGAATATATCAGGGCGTTTTTAGTAGGAGGCATTATTTGTATCCTGGTGCAAATATTGATGGATCATACGACATTACAGCCGGGAAGGATCATGGTACTCTTAGTTATTGCAGGTGTTATTCTTGGGGCACTGGGGATTTATAAAAGAATCGAAGCGTTTGGAGGATGTGGTGCGACCGTCCCATTGTCTGGTTTTGGATTCAGTTTATGGAAAGGAATGAAAGAGGCAGTTGACAATCATGGGTTTCTAGGGTTATTCGAAGGAGGATTCACGGCAGCAGCAGTCGGAACATCAGCAGCATTGATCTTTTCTTATCTGGCATCTTTAATCTTTCAGCCGAAGATCAAAAAATAAAGGCAGGAGTATGAAATAAAGAGAAAAAAGGGATTCTGATTTGAGAGAATCCCTTTTTAATATAAAAATATAGAAGATCAACGGTTAATGTTTCTTACAGAAAACAGATTGATATTTTTTTGGAAGCAGATAAGGAGTGTCTGCTGTTTTCCCATGACTGCCCTTTTTGCGGACAATGTAAATTTTTCTTTGTTTTTTGTTTGCAGGACAATTCTTTGTGGCGAGTTTATCGCTTGTTTTACATACTTCAACTGCAACGTGGATATCACAGGTCTGGGTAGGAACGGTTCCTTTTTCAAAATATTCTGTGATCACACGGCTGCCTCTTGGATCGTGATCACAAACCCCTTTAATAGCAAGTTTTCCAGACTCTTTGCAGACTTTTGCTTTTACAATGTCAGCTGGTTTTTTAAAATCTGTAGTTTGTTCTTGTTTTGTTTTTATGATTTCATTCATAACCTTTGCCCATATTTTTTTATGAGTGTTATCAGAAGCAAAATTTGTATTCTTGTCATAGCCCATCCAGACAGAAGCTGTATGATAAGGAGTATAACCGCTGAACCAGTAATCGTAACTGTTTGAAGTAGTTCCTGATTTTCCTGCGACAGCCATAGATGAAGAAAGTTTTGCTGATTTTCCAGTTCCTTTTGTAATAACGTCTTTCATAGCGTCGGTTAAAAGGAAAGCAGTACTTTCTTTCATGACACGCTTACCTTTCTGAGTATTAGAAAGAAGAATATTACCATTATGATCTACGACTTTTGTGTATAAAACAGGTTTCTGGTAGGTTCCGCCATTTGCAATGGAAGCATATGCAGAAGTCAATTCCATATTTGTAACACCATAAGTCAGACCACCAAGAGATAAGGACTGGGTAATATCGGTATATACATTTCCATTTGAAGTTGTTTCATTAGACACCAAAGTGGAAAAACCAAGATTCATCAAATATTCAAACGAAGTCTTAGGTGTAACGTCAGCAATGGTTTTGGCCGAAACAACGTTCATGGAGTTTGTGATCGCTTCGCGGATCGTTGAATAACCTTTATAACCTTTGTAATAGTTGCGTACTGGTCTGTTAGTGTCAATATAGTTATAAGGAGCATCCTCATATACGGTTGCAAGTGTCATATGATTCTTGTCAAGTGCAGGTAAAAATGCAGAAAGAATCTTAAAAGTAGAACCTGGTTGTCTTGTAGTACCAGTAGCACGATTCAAGGAAAGATCGGAAGTCTTATTTCCACGTCCACCAACTAAGGCTTCTACAGTTCCGTTAGATTGATTCATGATCGTCATGGATATCTGAGGCTGGATCGTTGTTTGGAAAGATTCATTTGTAATGGTTTCACCTTTTGATAAAATATATTGTTTAAACTTTGTAACAACTGTCTTTGCACTTGCTTCATCTGTAAAAATCAACTGATTTCCAAGGTTATTTTTTCTCATATAATCAAGCAGATTGTGATCAGAATAAACAACGTCTTTTCCTGAAACAGTTTTTGCAGATAAAGAATAAGAAAGCGCGATTTTTGTGGCTTTTGGATAGTTTGAAGCATCGTTTGTGACGCTATCTGCAAGCTTCTGGATCTGTTGATCCTGAGTAGAGTATATTTTCAATCCGCCACTGTAAATAGCATTATAAGCTTTTGTTTCGTCATACCCCAGTTGCTTTTTTAAATCTTTTACAACTTGAAGGATTAATGCGTCCTCAAAATAAGAATTTGTTGTTTTTTTTGCAGGTGCAGCAGCAGCATTTTTTTGAATTCTTGTGTATACATCATCACTAAGTGCTTCTCGATATTCTTTTTTTGTGATATAATGTTGCTCTAACATATTTTGTAAAACAAGTGATCTTCTGGAAGCGTTGTTTTCCGGATGGGTTACAGGATTTAAACGTGTCGGATTCTTAGTAATACTTGCAAGTACAGCACATTCGGACAATGTGAGTTCAGAAACATCTTTATTAAAATATTTTTGTGATGCTGTCTGAACACCAAGTGTTCCTTCTCCAAGATTGATCGCATTTAGATATTCTTCTAAGATATATTGCTTAGAAGCAATCTTTTCTAGTTCAAGAGCAAGAGATTGTTCTTTGATCTTTCGTTCCAGACGTTCCATTGTGGTTTTTTCCGGCTGAATTCCAAGTACATTGTTCTTGATCAACTGTTGCGTGATAGTACTTCCCCCTTGGCTTAGAGATTGGTTTCTGATACCAAGGAAGGTTGCTCGAATAATTCCATACAGATCAATTCCATTATGGCTGTAATAACGTTCATCTTCAATCGCAATAAAAGCATGCTGAAGATTCTTTGGAACGGAAGAAAGAGGAGTGTAGATCCTGTTGGAATCATGGTTTGAAAGTGTTTTGATCGTTGATCCTTTGTTATCATAAATAGTTGTGATATATCCTTTGGAATGGACGGAATCTTTTGTAATCTGTGGGGTTGTTTTTAAAATCCCACGTACGAAACCAACCCCGAGGCCGAGCCCAGTAACGATCAAGGCAATGGAGATGATAAAAGCATATTTAAAAAGAAAGAGAGAAATATTAGAATTTCTACGAATTTTTTCTGAAGATAAGATCTGTCTCTTTTTCTGAATGTTTTGTTTGGTATATTTCATAAAAAACCTCCTGTTACGTATTATACCAAATAAAAAAGTTCAAGTAAACCGACCGTGTAACTATAAACGATACAATCAACAATATGATGATGTAAGGGGCAAAAGTATAAAGTATAAAGGAGAAGAATATGAAAAAACAATTAAAGGGGAAGCAGTCATTTTATGATGACAAACAAAGGGAAAATGTAGTATCCTACTATTTGATGGAAGATCAGGAACACACGATGTATGGAGTCGAACTGGAAAAATATCAGGAAGAAACGAATGTGATCGAGTGGGATGCAGTTCCAAGTATATCAGAATCTATGGAATTAGTAGATCGTGTGATCCATAACCTGATAAAATATAAAGTAACACCGATCTCATTGGCAGAGTCCTTAGATGAGATCATGACCAGGGAGGAAGAAGATGGACGTTCAAAAATATAAAATCTTATATAAAGAGGGAGAAGCAGAGATTTCAGAAAAGAAATCAAGATTTATTGCACATATTGCTCCAGCGCAGACAGAAGAAGAAGCACAGGCATTCATAGAGAAGATAAAAAAACAATACTGGGATGCAAGGCATAACTGCTGGGCATACAGTATCGGAGAAAAGCAGCCAGCCTTGCGTTGTAGTGATGATGGGGAACCAAGTGGAACTGCTGGGAAGCCAATGCTTGAGGTGCTGACAGGGCAGGAACTACATAATGTGGTAGCAGTTGTAACAAGATATTTTGGTGGAACACTTCTTGGAACTGGAGGATTGATCCGTGCGTACACAAAAAGTACGCAAGAAGGGATCAAGGAAAGTATGGTGATCGAGAAATGTCTTGGGGTAATGCTCAGCCTCACTTGTGATTACACGACATCTGGAAAGATTCAGTATTTAACAGCAACAGAGCATATCCCAGTGCTTGATACAGTGTATACGGATAATGTAACATTTGAAATGATCGTACCAGTGGAAGAAGTTGGAAGTGTTGAGAAAAAGTTTATGGAAGCATCTATGGGGAAAGCAGTTCTTAAAAAAGGAGAAGAAACTTATTACGCTGAAATCGATGGTAAGATCAGTTACGATCTATAGACGAAGAATGATATGATTTCGTTCCTTTACAGTGATAAAATATCATGTTAAAATTTATCATAGTTAATTAGTCAGAAATAATGAAAAGGAGCAAAATTCTATGAAAATATCAGAAATTTTAAAAAATAAGTCAACAATTTCGTTTGAGGTATTTCCTCCAAAGAATAAAGAAGGAGATATTTCTTCCATTTATAGTACGATTGAGGGATTAGCAAAATTATCCCCGGATTTTATTAGTGTTACATATGGTGCAGGTGGATCTACAAAAGGCAAGACAGTAGAGATCGCATCAGTCATTAAGCATGAATATGGAATTGAATCTGTAGCACATTTAAGCTGTATTTCATCTACAAAAGAGGATATCAAATACGAATGTGAACGTCTGAAAGAAGCAGGAATCGATAATATCTTAGCATTAAGGGGAGATTATCCTGCAGATGCAACAAACTTTGATCCTGATAATCTGGAATTTCACTATGCAAGTGAATTAAATGAATTTATCGGAGAACATTTTAAAGGACAATTTTGCTTATCAGGAGCATGTTATCCAGAGACACATCAGGAAGCTGATGGGTTTAAGAAAGATTTAGAAGCATTAAAGAAGAAAGTAGATGCAGGAGCAGAATATTTAGTAACACAGATTTTCTTTGACAATGATTATTATTACAGATTAGTCAGAGAAGCAAGAAAGATCGGTATCACAGTACCAATTCTTGCAGGGATCATGCCAATTACGAATGCGAAATCTCTGATCCGTACAACAAAGATGTGTGGATGTACGATCCCATATCAGTTATCTACAATGATCGAGGCACATTATGATAATCCAGAAGCTATGAAAGAAATCGGAATCAACTACGCAGCACAACAGATCATTGATCTGATCACAAATGGAGTTGATGGGATTCATATTTACACAATGAATCGTGCAGAAACAGCGCAGCGTGTATTTGACAGTATTCCAGCTGTATTGAAAGAATTAAACTAAGATGGATTTTCAGGTTGTAAGAGAAAATGCCTTGAAATATCTTGGATATCAGGCACCAATGTTTGAAGGTTTGACTCCAGGAATTTCAAGTCTTTTGGGTGAATGTATAGAAGAGATCAAACAGATAGCACAGCCCAAAGTGATAGTGAAAAGATTTAAACTGGCGAAAGATCCATTGAGATTAGAGGAATCAGGGGATGAGATTTTAGGGCAGCAGATGGAAGATATGCTGGAAGATTGTGAAGAATGTATATTGATCGGATGTACTCTTGGGATTGTTATGGAGCGTAAGATCAAGTTTTATGCAAAGGTTAACATGACAAAATCTACGGTTATGGATGCTGCGGCAAGTGCTTATCTGGAAGAATATTGTGACAGATATGAAGAAACACTTGGGTTGGATAACCGAACATATCGTGCATGTCCCGGATATGGAGATTTTCCACTTGAATTCAACAAAAGAATTGCTATATTACTAGATATACCAAGGAAGATTGGAGTCACGATCACGCCAAATAATCTTTTGATCCCACAGAAGTCTATGTTAGGATTGATCGGGATCGGAAGTGATAAACGAAAGAAATCATGTGGAAATTGTGTGATGAAAGAAGATTGCCCGTTTAGAAAGAGAGGACAAAGATGTTACAGAACCGATTAGGAAAAGAACTTTTAATATTTGATGGAGCGATGGGAACACAGCTCCAGAACGCAGGATTAAGTGCAGGGGATATCCCAGAAGAATTAAATATTGACCGCCCGGATTTATTAAGATCGATTCATAAAAACTATCTGAAAGCGGGAGCAGACTTTATTACAACAAATACATTTGGGTGTAACCGATTAAAGATGGAAGAAGCAAAATACGAGGCGAAAGATATGCTGTTAGCAGCAGTAGAGAATGCAAGAGCTGCAAGAACAGAAGCTGGAAGAGAAGATGACTCTTATATTGTTCTTGATATTGGACCGATTGGTCAGTTGTTAGAGCCAATGGGAACATTGACATTCGATGAAGCATATGACATCATCCTCGAGCAGGTGGAAACAGTAAAAGATCAAGTAGATCTTGTACTGTTTGAGACAATGAGTGATCTATATGAGGTGAAAGCTGGAGTTCTGGCGGTCAAAGAACACACAGACCTTCCAGTGTTTGTTACAATGACCTTCGAGCAAAATGGAAGAACGTTATCTGGAAATGATCCGGAAACATTTATTAATGTTGCAGAGGGCTTAGGAGTTGATGCATTGGGAGTTAATTGTTCTTTAGGACCCGATGAATTAAAACCGATCATTGACGAAATCTTAGAAAAAGCAAGTATTCCAGTGATGTTACAGCCCAATGCCGGACTTCCATGTTTAGAACATGGAGAAACACACTATCATGTGACACCAGAAGAATATGTGGAATCTATGAAAGATTATATGGCAAGAGGTGCAGCAATCGTTGGTGGATGCTGTGGAACAACACCAGAATTTATAGGAAAACTTGCAGAAGCTGCGCCTAAAGCAGTTGCAGAGAGAACAGTTGAGAAGAAAACAAGAGTATCCAGTCAGACACAGACAGTTACGTTTGGAGATCATGTGATCGTCTGCGGAGAACGTCTAAACCCAACGGGTAAGAAAAAGATGAAAAAAGCGTTGTTAGAAGAGCGCTATGATGAACTTGTGGTGGAAGCAGTTAAACAGGTAGAAGCTGGAGCGGAAGTACTAGATGTTAATGTTGGACTTCCTGGAATTGACGAGCCAGAGACAATGAAACGGGTTGTACGTCTGTTGCAGGAAGTTGTCACACTTCCATTACAGATTGACAGTTCCGAAGCAGATGCGATTGAGAATGCCTGCCGTTATTATAATGGAAAACCATTGATCAACTCTGTAAATGGTAAAGACGAAGTCATGGAAAAAATCTTCCCGATTGCTAAGAAATATGGAGGAGTTGTGATCGGACTGACTCTGGAAGACGGAATTCCGCTGAAAGCAGAAGAACGATTTGAAATCGCCAAGAAGATTGTCAATAAAGCAGCTGAATACGGAATCGGTAAAGAGAATATCATCATCGACTGTCTGACATTAACAGCATCTGCACAGCAAAAAGAAGTAAAAGAAACACTCCGAGCGATCAAGATGGTAAAAAAAGAATTAGGTGTCCATACCGTATTAGGGGTATCGAATGTATCCTTTGGATTGCCAAACCGTCCGTTATTAAATAGAACATTTTTAGCATTAGCAATGGAAGCAGGATTGGATTTACCGATCATCAATCCGTTAGATGCAGAATTGATGGGAACTATAGATGCATTTCATGTGCTGTTCTACAAAGACGTGGATAGTCAGACTTATATTAAAAACCAGTCCAAAGATAAAGAAACAAAACCAGCCACAGCGGCGGCAACAATAAACTTCACATTAAAAGATGTGATCATTCACGGATTAAAAGATGAAGTAGAGAAAGTCACAAAAGAAGAACTGAAAGATAAAGAAGCACTGACAGTAATTAATGAAGTGATCATACCAGCGTTAAATATCGTAGGAAAAGACTATGAGACAGGAAAGATCTTCCTGCCACAGTTAATTCAGTCAGCAGAGACAACGAAGAAAGCATTTGAAGTTGTTAAAGAAACATTTTCAGCAAATGATGGAGAGGAAAAAGGACCGATCATCATAGCAACCGTAGAAGGTGATATTCATGATATTGGAAAGAACATCGTGAAAGTTGTACTGGAAAGTTATGGATATAAGATCATTGACCTTGGAAAAGACGTTAAAGTTGAAAAGGTAGTAGAAGCTTATAAGAAATACAAGCCAAAAGCGATTGGGCTAAGTGCATTAATGACAACAACTGTTGCATCAATGGAAAGAACGATCAAAGCACTTCACGAAGCAGGATGCAGTGAACCAATCTGGGTTGGGGGAGCTGTTGTGACGGAAGATATCGCACACAATATCGGAGCAGATTATTATACAGAAGATGCGATGGCAGCGGTGAATCTGCTGGAAAATGAAATTTTAGATTTGTAGTTGGCCAACTTTAGATTTTGAGTATATGAGAAAAAATAAATAAACGATCGGAAGAGCAGCTAGAGAATTTTCCTCACGTTTTTTA
>ERZ857882.5011-NODE-5011-length-10792-cov-2.888330_pt1 | contig 10792 bp, 8 predicted proteins | sample MGYA00519697_ERZ857882 | MGnify/ENA primary metagenome ERZ857882 (study PRJEB31778, sample SAMEA3449373) | human gut metagenome | biome: human gut; feature: human-associated habitat; material: faeces | place: United Kingdom | collected 2010/2012 ... | reverse complement strand
GAGCCGTACTTCTCGATCACCTCGAACGGATCGACGGCGTTGCCCAACCGCTTGCTCATCTTGTTGCCGTTCTTGTCGAGCACCAGTCCGTTCGAGATGATATGCCGGAAAGCGACGCTGTCGAACAGCATCGTGGCCAGCGCATGCAGCGTGAAGAACCAGCCCCGCGTCTGATCGACGCCCTCGGCCACGAAATCGGCCGGGTAAACCCGACGGAACTCCTCTCCGTCGATTTCGAACGGATAATGCGCCTGCGCGTAGGGCATGGCTCCCGAGTCGAACCACACGTCGATCAGGTCCGGCTCGCGCATCATGCGCTCGCCCCGACTCGACACGAGCACGATCTGATCGACATACGGACGGTGCAGATCGAATTTAGCGTAATTTTCCTTGCTGAAATCGCCCTCGGCGAAATCCTTCAGCGGATTCTCGGACATGAAGCCGGCCTCGACCGAACGGTCGATCTCGGCTTTCAGCTCGGCGACCGACCCGATGCACTTCAGCTCGCCGTGATCCTCCGTAGCCCAGATCGGCAGCGGAGTTCCCCAGTAGCGCGAGCGCGAAAGGTTCCAGTCGACGAGGTTTTCGAGCCACTTGCCGAAGCGGCCCGAACCGGTACTTTCGGGCTTCCAGTCGATCGTACGGTTCAGCGCGATCAGGCGGTCCTTGACGGCCGTCGTGCGGATGAACCACGAGTCGAGCGGATAGTACAGCACAGGCTTGTCGGTACGCCAGCAATGGGGATAGTTGTGCGTATGCTTCTCGATGCGGAACGCCTTGCCCTCGAACTTGAGCTTCATGCAGAGATCGACGTCGAGCGTCGGATCGGCCTCGCTCAGCGTCGGGTCGTAGGCATTCTTGACGAACCGCCCCGCGAACTCGCCGTAGGCCGCCGCATCGACGTGCGTGCGGACGAACTCGGGATCGAGGTCCTCCAGACGGAAGAACTTGCCCGTGCGGTCGACCATCGGTTGGCGCTTGCCCGCGCGATCGACGACCACCAGCGGCGGGATGCCGCTCTGCTTGGCCACCCGGTCGTCGTCGGCGCCGAACGTCGGCGCGATATGCACGATGCCGGTACCGTCCTCGGTCGTCACGTAGTCGCCGGTGATGACGCGGAACGCATCGCCGTCGGGCGCGATCCACGGGAGCAGCGGCTCGTAGCGGATGCCTGCCAGGTCCTTGCCCACGTACTCGCCCTCGACACGGAACGGTACGTTTTTGCCGCCGGCCTCGTAGCCGTCCATCGGAAGGTCTTCGTTCTTCTTCGGGAAATAGGCCGGGCACAGGTCTTTGGCCAAAAAGACGGTAAGCGGAGCGCCCGTATAGGGATTGAACGACCGCACGCGCACGTAGCGGATAGCGGGCCCCACGGCCAGCGCCGTGTTCGAGGGCAGCGTCCACGGCGTCGTCGTCCATGCCATGAAGTACACGTCGCCGTCAACCCCCTCGAACAACCGTTCGCTCTGCTGGTCGCGCACGATACGGAACAGGGCCGTGCAGGTCGTGTCCTTCACGTCGCGGTAACAGCCGGGCTGGTTCAGCTCGTGATTGCTGAGACCCGTACCGGCCGCCGGCGAGTACGGCTGAATCGTATAGCCCTTGTAAAGAAGCCCCTTCTTGTACAGTTCGGCAAGCAGATGCCACAGCGTCTCGATATACTTGTTGTCATAGGTGATGTACGGGTCCTTCATATCGATCCAGTAGCCCATCCGGCGCGTCAGCCGCTCCCATGCGTCGGTATAGGTCATCACTTCCTTGCGGCAGATGCGGTTGTACTCCTCGATCGATATTTTCGTCCCGATATCCTCCTTCGTGATGCCGAGCTTCTTCTCGACGCCCAGCTCGACGGGCAGTCCGTGCGTATCCCATCCGGCCTTGCGATGGACCAGAAAGCCCCGCTGGGTCTTGTAGCGGCAGAAGACGTCCTTGATCGTGCGGGCCATCACATGGTGGATACCCGGCATGCCGTTGGCCGAGGGAGGTCCCTCGTAAAACACGAACGTCGGATGCCCTTCGCGGGTCGAGATGCTTTTGCCGAACGCGTCGACGGCGTCCCACCGCTCCAGCACCTCGCTGTTGACGGCCGGGAGGTCGAGCCCTTTGTATTCCTTGAATTTAGAACTGCCCATAACTGAAATATCCTCGTTTGCTCATGAAAATGCAAAATTAGATATTTTTCGGCAGATTATCAATCCGAACTCCGACCGATCGCGCCGGCGACGCATCCCGACGCCCGGACGGACGGCCGCTCGCCGACCCGCAGGAAAGCCACAGCCCGAAGCACCGGGCTACTCCCCGGTATGGCGCGGCGTCGAGGGACGGTTCTTATAGGAAAGCACGACGAGCAGAACGCCGGCGAATACCGCCAGAGAGGCCAGCGCGCGGTCCCACGACAGCGTGTCCATATGCATCGCCACGGAAATCGCCGTCGCGATGACGGGCTCCAGATAGAAATAGATGCTGCTGATCGTGGGCTTCACGTAGTGCAGGCTGTAAATAAGGAGGTAATTCGGCCCGAACGTAGGTACGACGGCAACATAGGCCACGATCCACGCGACATGAGCCGGCATGGCCGAGAAATCGGTACGCAGCAACGGGCCAAGCCCGATGGGAAGCATCATCACGGCCGCCACCGGATAGATCCAGCGCAGCAGCGTGACCGGCTTATAGCGCATGATCAGTTCCTTGAGCCACACCATCGAGAACGAGGAGGCGACGATAGCCAGCAGCACGACCGCATCGCCCCCCAGCTTGTCCGACGGCGCCTGCATCCCGCTTCCGCTGAGAATCACCACGAGCGCGCCCGCGAGACCGAGCGCCATGCCCAGCACCTTCATCGGCGTAAAGCGGTCGACGAGAAACATCACCGAAATGACGAGCACCAGAATCGGCCCCAGCGTAGCGATGATCGACGCGTCGATCGGGCTGGTATGCTGGATGCCGACCATCAGGAACAGTTTTTTGGCGATCCCCATCAGCGCGGCCGCCGCGACCAGTTTCAGGATATCCTGCCTGCGGACCGGCTCGATCGGCACGAAAAGCATCGACCCGAAAGCCAGCAACGCCGCGACGCCTACGGCCAGCATCGTCATCGCATAGGGCGATATGTAATGCGGCATGACGACCTTGTACAGCGGGTAGTTGACGGCCCAGATCACGTACGATAGGATCAGGCCCAGATGGGCTTTGACGACGTTGCTCATACTGCTCACGGAATAAAAAGGTTGCATCGGAGCGCGTGCAAGAAACGGGCCAGCCGGCGCAGATCCCGTCAAGACGCCGGCCGCATCCGACAGCGCGTCGGAAGATTCGTCCGGGCAACGACGGACTGTTTTCGGCACGAGGCAGGCCATGTTCCGCACACTCGAGGCAGGAGACGCTCATTACGCGACAAGGGAAAGGGACGCCACCTTACGGACAATTTCCACAATCCGTCAAAGGCTTTGCCGTTTCAGATTCGCTTCGGACAAGCGAGACGGACGTCGTTACAACCTAAAGCGATGGCGATCATAAACTTCTTCATAACACGTTCCTGAAAGCCTCCGTTCCTGAAGCGTGCCCCGTGCGCGGCCCTCTTCGCCAGAAAGCTCCGGCGAATCCGACGGATCGGCGCTGCAAGCGCCTCAGCCTTCCGTACCGGACCGCGCGGCATCGGCCTTCTCGCGCATTCGCCGGGCCCGCTCCGCGCTGTCGGGGTGAGTCGAGAAAAGCTGCAGAAGCTCCTTGCCGGCGCCTTGTTCCGCAGAGGCGAGCCGCGCCAGCTTGTCGAGGGCCGTAGCCATTGCATACGGGTCGTAGCCGTTACGCAGCAAAAAGCCGAAGGCGAAATCGTCGGCCGCATACTCCTGCTTCCGGGAAAAGCCGGCCGAGGTCAGCCGCTCGGCCAGCGCGCCCCATTGCGACGAGCTGAGCGCGCCGATCACGCCGCCGGCGGCCCCCAGCGTGTTGCGGATCGCCGAGGTCAGACAGGCTTTGCGCATCGCGCCGAGCGAATCGCTGTTGCGGATATGTCCCATTTCGTGGCCGACGATCGCCATCAGTTCGTCGTCGTTCATCAGATCCATCAGTCCGGAAAAAATGCGGATACTGCCGTCGGCCGTTGCGAAGGCGTTGATCTGCGCGGTTTTGTAGACGCGGAAATTCAGCGGAACGCCGTTGACGGCTACGTAGCGCGACGTCAGCCGATCGAGGCGTTCGGCGTAGGGATCGTCTACCGGCAGCAACGCATTTTGCGCGTCGGCGTAGTCGATGTATTTGCGGGCCATCTGCATCACGTGCTCGTCTTTCAGTGTGGCGGCCTGCAACACGTCGACCGTCGCCTGCAACGCGGGGTTCGGCAGCCGGATCCGCGAGCGGGTCACGACGATGATGTAGATGATCAGAACGATGATCGCGACTTTCAGCAGCATACGTTTTCCGTCGAATTTAGAAATCCGGTATAAAATTAGGATAAATTGGCGTATTTTCGCAAAAATAATGCAACCGATCTATGAAAACCACTCCTTTTACCCGCTATCATGTTGAGAATGGCGCCCGGATGGCCGAATTCGCCGGCTACCGCATGCCGATCGAATTCACCGGAATCAACGACGAACATGCGGCCGTGCGTGAACGGGCCGGCGTTTTCGATGTGAGCCATATGGGGGAGATCTGGGTCAAAGGGCCCCGTGCTGCGGAATTCCTGCAATACGTTACGACGAACGACATCCGCGCGCTGCGTGACGGGAAGGTACAGTATTCCTGTCTGCCGAACGGTCGCGGGGGAATCGTGGACGACATTCTGATTTACCGGATCGACGCCGGGACATTTCTGTTGGTGGTCAATGCGTCGAACGTCGGCAAAGACTGGTCGCACCTGGTCGCACAGGGCGAAAAATTCGAAATGCGGCCCGGGAGGGAGCTTTACGACGCTTCGGACGAGATCGCGCAGCTCGCCGTGCAGGGGCCGCTGGCGATGCGGATCGTGCAGCGGTTGTGTCCGGAACGGGTCGAGAATCTTGAATATTATACGTTCGTAAAGACCGAGGTGGCCGGCATCGGGAATGCGATTCTTTCCGCGACGGGCTATACCGGCGCCGGAGGGTGTGAAATTTATGTGGCGGCGAAGGACGCTCCCCGGTTGTGGGATGCTTTGTGGCGTGCGGGCGCGGAGTACGGTTTGCAGAATATCGGTCTCGGTGCCCGCGATACGCTGCGCCTGGAGATGGGTTTCTGCCTTTACGGGAACGACATCGACGATACGACTTCGCCGGTCGAGGCCGGCCTCGGCTGGATTACGAAGCCGGTCGACGGCAACGACTTCATTGACCGGCCGCTGTTCGAAGTCCAGAAAAAGGAGGGGACGGAACGGCGTCTGGTCGGTTTTGAACTGACCGAACGGGGGATTCCCCGGCACGGTTACGCGCTTGCGGCTCCGGACGGGCGGACGATCGGGGCGGTGACTTCCGGAACGATGTCGCCGACGCTGAAAAAAGGGATCGGCATGGGGTACGTGCAGAGCGCTTTTGCCGCTCCGGGTACGGATATCGACGTGGTGATCCGCAATAAGCCCGTTCGGGCCCGGGTCGTGAAGATGCCTTTCTTGAAACGACGGGAAGCGGAGTAGTGCGGATATCAGACGAAAGGAGGCGGTTCGCAAACCGCCTCCTTTCGTTTTTGTTATGAAATCGTCTTTCTCTCGGCCGTCGCCGGTTATTTTGCATCCGCTTCGCCGAGCAGCGTTTCGATTCGCGGCGCCAGGTCGCGGAAGTCGGGAATGGCGGCCAGTTCGTCGAGAGAGACCCAGCGGAAAGCGTCGGATTCGTTCCGGTCGATCATCACCCGGTCGTCGTCGCCGTCGAACAGGAAGACGAACCGCATGTCGTGGTGCGTGTGTTCTGCTTCGTTTTTCGCAGCGCAAGCGGAATGTAGTGCGAGTCCATGTCCAGCGGCAGCGCCGTTTCGCCCGGAAACGTCAGCGGCGTCAGTTGTTCGCTGCGGATGCCCGTCTCTTCGGCAATCTCGCGGTAGGCGGCGTCCAGCACCGAGTCGTCCGCCGCTTCGACGTGTCCGCCGGGTTGCAACCATTTGCCGAGTTGGCGGTGTTTGAGCAGCAGTACCCGGTGGCTCGCCCGACTGACGATCACGCCGCCGGCGGTGATATGGCCGGCGAAGGTTTTGCGGTCGTACAGCGATTCCCCGTCGAACCGGGCGACGAATTCCGTGAACGGCCCGGTTTCGGCTTTTTCTTCGGGAAAATGCCCGAAATAGCGTTTTTGTAAACGCCGGATGTCTTTGCGCAGATCCATTCGGGGAAGGGCTATTTTGTCCAGTTTATTTTGGCCGTCTTGACGTCGCGGGAGTTCGGACCGATGCAGACGTTGAACTCTCCGGGTTCCCAGACGTGCTCCAGTTCGCTGTTGTAGAATTTCAAGTCGGCAGTTGTGATGCGGAACGTTACGCCCTGCGTTTCGCCGGGTTTCAGCGTGATCCGGCGGAAGTTTTTCAGTTCCCTGACCGGTCGCGAGATGCTGGCCACCGGATCGCCGATGTAGAGCTGGACGATTTCGTCGCCCGTGCGGGTGCCGGTGTTGGTTACTTTGACCGTGGCGTTTATCGTCCCGCTGCCGCCCGAAGCGACCGCCCGGTCGAGCTGGATGTCGCTGTAATCGAACGTTGTGTAGCTCAGCCCGTATCCGAACGGATAGACCGGATCGTTCGTAATGTCGAGGTATTTGGTCGTCGCCCAGAAGTCGGCGCGGTACGGCCGTCCGGTATTCAGCGAGTTGTAGTACAGCGGGAGTTGGCCTACGCTCTGCGGGAAGGTCGCGGTCAGTTTGCCCGACGGTACGCGGTCGCCGAACAGTACGTCGGCCAGCGCGTAGCCGGCCATCGTTCCGCCGTGCCAGGCTTCGAGAATCGCGTCGAACCGTTCGTTCTCCCACGACAGGGTCAGCGGGCGTCCGCTCATGATCGCCACGACGACCGGTTTACCTGTATCGTGCAGCGCTTTGAGCAACGCTTTCTGGCATTCCGGAAGTCCGATGTCCGAGCGCGAGCGCGCTTCGCCCGACCAGCCGCTCGGTTCGCCGACCGTGGCGACGATCACGTCGGCGTCTTTGGCCGTTTCGAGCGCCTGTTCGATCAACGTTTCGGTCGGCGTCGTGTTTTTCCCGGTCTGAGCCAGCAGCATCGGTTCCTCGGTCAGGTTCGATCCCTGTGCATAGACCACTTCGGCCCGGTCGCCGACGACCTCTTTGACGGCTTCGAAAATGCTGCGTGCCGGGGCTTCTTCGCGCAGCATGACCCAGGTGCCGAACAGTTCGCCGCGCGTGTTGCCCATCGGGCCGATCACGGCGATCTTGCCGGTTTTTTGCAGCGGCAGGATTTGCCGGTCGTTCTTCAGCAGGACGATCGACTCTCCGGCCAGTTCGCGCGCCGTTTGCAAATATTCGGGCGACAGGGCCTTTTTCTGGCGTTCGGGATCGGTGTACTGGTACGGGTTGTCGAACAGTCCCAGTTTGTATTTGGCTTCGAGGATGCGGCGGCACGCCTGGTCGATCTCCTGCCGGGTTACCTTCCCTTCGTCGAGCGATTTTTTCAGCGTCCAGATAAAAGCGTTCGCGCCCATGTCCATGTCGAGCCCGGCTTTCAGCGCCAGCGCCGCGACCTGCTGTAGGTCTCCCATGCCGTGGGCGGTCATTTCGCCGACCGATCCGGCGTCCGAAACCACGAACCCGTCGAATTTCCATTGGTCGCGCAGTACGTCGGTTAGCAGCCAGCGGTTGCCGGTCGCCGGAATTCCGTCCACGACGTTGAACGACGACATGAAGCTGCCTGCGCCGGCTTCGGCTGCCGCCTTGTACGGCGGCAGGTAATAATTGTACATTGCTACGCGGCTCATGTCCACCGTGTTGTAATCCCGTCCGGCTTCCGATGCGCCGTACAGCGCGTAGTGCTTGACGCAGGCCATCACGGTGTTCGGCGCCGACAGGTCGTCGCCCTGGTATCCTTTTACCATCGCCTTGGCTATTTCCGACCCCCACCACGGATCTTCGCCGGAACCTTCGGCGATTCGGCCCCAACGGGCGTCGCGGGCGATATCGACCATCGGCGAGTAGAACCAGTTGATGCCGAAAGCCGAAGCCTCTTCGGCAGCGATCCGAGCGCTTTTTCGGATCAGTTCCGGATTCCAACTGCACGAGATGGCCAGCGGGATCGGAAATACGGTTTTATAGCCGTGGATCACGTCGAGACCGATCAGCAGCGGAATGCCGAGCCGCGACTCCTTGACGGCGATCTCCTGCGCTTTTTGCGTCGCGGCGGGGTCCATGCCGCCGGTTGCGCTGAGATATCCTTTGCGGATCGCTTCGTCCTGGCCTACGGCGGCGCCTACGACGCCCGGAACGCCCCCGGAAGCGAGGTTCAACTGCCCCAGTTTTTCGTCGAGGGTCATTTTGCTCATCAGGTCGTCGATGAATGCGTCCATTTTCGGGTCGCGTTGTCCGTATGCCAGCGAAGCGCACAGCAAGGTAAGCGACAGTAACAATTTTTTCATGGTTGGGTTATGCGTGTTGGTTTAGGTTTGTCATGATCGGCGAACGACGACAACCTGCAGCAGGAATGTCGTCGTTCGCAGTATGTGGTCGAAACGCCGAACTATTGATTCAGCGTCCGTTCGATATAACTTTTGTAATCTTTCACCACCGGGCAGTAGTTGCTGCCGAACAGCGGCGACGAGATCAGGAAATCGGCCGTCGAACGGTTGATCGCCGTGGGCACGTTGTACAGCGTCGCCAGACGCAGCAGCGCTTTTACGTCCACGTCGTGGGGCTGGGCCTGCATCGGATCCCAGAAGAAGATCACCGCTTCGACCTTGCCTTCGGCAATCATCGCGCCCAACTGCTGATCGCCGCCCAGCGGACCCGATTTCAGCAGTACGATATCGACCGCTTCCTCATCGAACTCTTTGCCGCGCCGGTCGCGCAACGTCCGTTCGACCATTTTCCCGGTCGTTCCGGTGCAGATCAGATGATGTTTCAGCAAAACCTCCCAGTTCCAGTCCACCCATTCGGCCAGGTCGCGCTTCATGTTGTCATGAGCGACCAGGGCCACGCTCTTTCTGTTTTCCATAACCATTATAATAATACATTACGGCGCAAAGGTACTAAAAGTTCGGCCGAAACGGAACGTTCCCGGTCTAAAATTCCGGAAGATTACCTGAAATATTTGCTGCGGCATACGAAATGCGGATTGTGCAGCGAGATCTTGTTGTATTGCAATCCCGCGCCCCCGTCGAACGGTTCGACGACCCCGCCCGCTTCGCTGAGAATGATCTCTCCGGCGGCCGTATCCCATTCGTAGGTGTTCGACGTGCGGACGTAAATTTCGACGGTACCTTCGGCCAGCAGGCAGAATTTGAACGAACTGCCCTGCTCGACGATCTCGGCCGCCGGATGAACCGCTTTGATCCGGGCGATGTGTTCGAACGTTTCGTCGGTATTGTGCGAACGGCTTACGGCGATGCGGATCGGTTCGTTGGCTTTGTCGCACAGCGGCAGCCGGGTCGTATCGCTCCAGATTTGCGGCAGGTCGAACAACGCTTCGTGGTCGGGCTCTACGTCGGTTTTCAGGTAGCATCCGGCTCCTTTCAGCGCGAAGTAAATTTTATGGATATACGGAACGTAGATCACCCCGATGTACGGTTCGTTGTTGTGCATCAGCGCGATGTTGACGGTGAATTCTCCGTTGCCTTTCAGAAATTCCTTGGTGCCGTCCAGCGGGTCGACCATCCAAAACAGATCCCAGTTGCGCCGCTCTTCGTACAGCAGGTCGCGCCCCTCTTCGCTCAACAGCGGGACGCGGGTCTGGCTCAGGTATTTCTTGATCAGTTCGTGCGCATCCCGGTCGGCTATCGTGATCGGGGTGTGGTCGCTTTTGATATCCACGGCGAAATCGGCGTCCCCGGTATAGATGTCGATGATGCGCGCCCCGGCGCGGATCGCGGCATTATAGGCATTTACCAGCAGGAAGTCGGTTTGTTCTTTGTTCAGCATGGCTGTTCGGTTTTATGGCGTTCGGTTTCAGATTAGGTTCGCATATTATTTGGAGGATTCGAAGATCGGAATTTCTCCGTCGGCGACGGTTACGGTGGTTACCAGCGGCCCTTTGAAGCGTTCCCCTTTGCGGCTGATCCACACTCCGCGCGGGAATCGTACCGTCCGGCTGTCGGACTCGCCGAGCAGCGGGGCCACGAGGTATTTCGACCCGATCATGAACTGGTCGTTGCAGTCGGTGAATCCGTTACGCGGAAATTCGTATTCCATGTGGCGTACGATGGGTTCGGCCGTGCGGGCGCTCTCCTGAATCAACTGTCGGTAATATTCGCCGATTCTCTCGCGGGCGGTAAACGCCGCCTTGCACTGCGCGGCGACCGCCGGATCGGTGATCCGCCACGGGGCGATGTCGAGCGCGGCGACCGGCAATACCGACGAGAGCTGCACGTAACGCAGCAGCACTTTCGGGTCCCGTGCGACGGAGTCCGACGTCAGGGCCGGATCGGCGCTCACCGTGCTGTACGGGTATCCCAGCAGGTTGGCCGTAAGGATATTGGATACCATCTCCTGTAAGAGCCCCCATTCCAGCGGACGTTTCGTTTGTAAATCGTGGATATAGGGCGCGAAGCCGTCGCCCCGGCTGATCGTATACTGGCTGGAGTGGAAATCGTTGCCCAGTTCGCTCCATTTTTTCAGAAATTCGGCGGCCCCGGCATTTGCGAAGCGCGCGTAAGGCAGCGCTCCGTCGCAGTCGA
>ERZ857882.4997-NODE-4997-length-10820-cov-4.063818_pt1 | contig 10820 bp, 10 predicted proteins | sample MGYA00519697_ERZ857882 | MGnify/ENA primary metagenome ERZ857882 (study PRJEB31778, sample SAMEA3449373) | human gut metagenome | biome: human gut; feature: human-associated habitat; material: faeces | place: United Kingdom | collected 2010/2012 ... | reverse complement strand
ATCCACACTGCCGGGAAAATGGTCATCTTAAACATCAGCCGACCCACCAGCAGACTGCCGCCGGTGCCCACCAGGATACCGAAAACGCCGCCGATGCCGCAGAGCATAGCCGCCTCGATCAGGAACTGGGTGATGATGGAGGCCCGCTCGGCGCCGATGGCCCGGCGAATGCCGATCTCCCGCGTCCGCTCGGTGACGGTGACCAGCATGATATTCATGACCCCTATGCCTCCCACCAGCAGGGAAATGGCGCCGATACCTCCCAGCATCCAGGCCAGGGTGTCATTGACCTCATCCATGGCATCCAGGATATCACTCTGGCTGTACACGCTGTAAGCATCCTCATCCCGGGTCAGAGCATACAAAGCCAGTTCCGCCGTGGTTTTGACCGTCTCCGTCATATCCGTATCCAGAACGGAGATGTAAAACTGACTGATCTCCTTTTCTCCTGTAAGCCGCTGAGCCGTTGTCAAAGGCAGTAGGATCACCGCATCTCCGGAGCCGCCCAAAGTCGTGCCGCTTTCCTCCAGCAGGCCTATCATGGTAAACGATGTATCGTCTATAGTCACCGTTTTTCCCAAAACATCATAGCTTTCAAACAGATCCCCCGCCACCTCTGTACCGATAACGCATACATGGGTGCCAAAGGTAATATCTGCCTCCATAAAAAAGCGTCCGCTTTGTATCTCTGCGCCGTAAATATCCCCATACTCTGCCGTAACACCCAAAATGCTTCTGGTGCTGCGGCTGGTCCCCTCTTTTATAACGGCATTGGTGGAAAGCACCGGCGCCACGCCTTTAATAAGAGATCCCGGCAGATAGCTTTTCAGTTCCTCTGCCGTAACGGATACCTCCTCATCGGTGATCTGCGCGCTGATAAGCCCGGCTCCCAGAGAATAAATGCTGCCGGTTATGGTCTTTCCGGCGCCTGCGCCAATAGACATAAGCATGACCACTGCCACCACGCCGATAATGATCCCCAGCATGGTCAAAAAGGAACGCATTTTATTAAAGCGTATGCCCCGCAGGGCCATTTTTACGGCATTCAGCATATGCATCTCTCCTGCCCGCCATAGACACGGCCATCCTGCACCCGCAGCCGCCGGCCGGCCCGGGCCGCCACCTACCCGGAATGCGTAATGACCACCAACGTATGCCTCCGGTCATGCAGTTCATCCAGAATGTGCATGATCTCTTCACCGGAGTGGGAATCCAGATTTCCCGTAGGTTCATCTGCCAGGATCAGCGCCGGTTCCGTGACCAGTGCTCTGGCAATGGCCGCCCGCTGCTGCTGTCCCCCGGAAAGCTGATCCGGCCGGTGCCCCATGCGACTGCCCAGACCCACCTTTTCCAGCGCACGGCTGACCCTGCTGGCCGTATATATGGCCGGGGAACTGGGGCGCCTGCTGCGGATGCGGCTCAGCTCTCCGGGAGAACACAGGGTCACATCCTGCCCCTCCAGCAGATACCGCCCTGCATCTGCCCTGTCCAGGCAGCCCAGGATATGCATCAGCGTGCTTTTTCCGCTGCCGGAGGGCCCCACTACGGAAACATATTCCTGCGGGTAGATATGCAGACTCACATCGTCCATGGCTTTGATCGTTTCCTCCCCCATGACATAGGTCTTGCATATATGGCTAAGATCAATCATTTTTGTTCCTCCTCTGGCTCTTGTCGAAGCCGCTGTCTCCGGATCCACCAAAGCTGCCAGGCATGTTCCCGCCAAAGCCGCCCATGTCCGGCATGCTTCCACCGCCTCCGGGCATCTGGAAGCTGTTGAACAGATCCTGTGTCTCGCTGGGCGTATAGGTGCTGGAGGTTGTCACCTGTTTGGTAAGGATCTTCTGCCCTTCCTCCAGTTCTCCGGTTACCAGCACCTGACTGTCGTCAGAAGCGGCGATCTGCACCTCCACCCACTCTAGAGCAGAAAGATCCAGTTCCTCCGCACCAAAGCTGCTGCCAAAGGCGCTGCCTTCCGGAGCCAGATACACGCCGTCCTTGCCGTTGATCCGCTGGATGGCCTCCACCGGAACCAGCAGCCCTTCCCCACTGTCGGAGATGACCACCGTACACTCCACACTCATCCCGGGAAGAACGCCTTCTATGGCGGGTACTTCCACCACCGCTTTATATCGGGCGCTGCCGCTGCCGGTGTTCACATAAGACAGCGTTTTTATGGAACCCGTATAGCTGCCCTCCACTGCATCCGGTTCTATGGAAACCTCCATGCCCGGGGTAACACTCAGGATATCCTCCTCATCCAGCGACAGGCTGACCGTATAGCCCCCATCGGTCATAAGGGTGCCCAGCGTGTCTCCCGGCTCTGCGGAAAGCTCCAGCACCCGTCCGGCTGCCTCCGCCCGGATGGAGAAAGCTTCTTCATATTCCTCCAGCAGCTCCTGCCGCTCCTCCAGCAGCTGGGCATAGGCACTGGAAGTGGGATAGTCTGTAAAAGTAGCTATTATACTGTTTCGGCCCACGGAGGAGCCGTCACGGACGGACAGCGAAGCCACCACTCCGTCCACTGCCGTAACCTGCTGGTAATTCACCAGCGCCAGAGTGCCAGCACCCACAAGTGTGCCCTGCCCGTCATACACCTGGGCCTGTGCCCCTACGGGCAGGGATATATCGTCTATGAGGATATTGGCTGTGCCGTTGCATACCTGCCGCACAACTCCCTGCACCGTGCCGGCTTCTGTTTCCACACGCACCGTATCATACAGGGAAAGAGCCTCCGCCTGCACATCCAGCTGCATGAGATCATCGGTAGAAAGCAAACACACATACCCGTACTGCTCCATTACGGCGGCGGCATCGCTGCCCGCTTCCAACTTCAGATCCTTCACCGTTCCGGAAGCACCGTTGCGCAGATACAGCTGATTGCTGAGCCGCTGGGTCTTGGCCAGGGACTGTTTGTTTTCCTCCAGAAGAGTCACCAGTTCCCCTTCTTCCTCCGGCTCCAGAGCCACCAGCAGCTGTCCTGTTTCTACCGTATCCCCGGCAGCCGCCAGCACCTCTGTAACGGTGGCTCCATAAGCGGCGGTCAGAGTTTGGGTATCTATTGCACTGAGGGTACCGGAAGCAGAAAGACTGGTCTGCACAGAGCCCCGGGTCACCTGCTGCACCCGGTAAGCAACGGTGCTGCCGGAGCCGGTTTCCTGTCCGTTCTTTTCCTTTATGTAAAAATACCCGCCAATGGCTCCTCCCAGCAGGAGCAGTGCCAACAGGCCGGCCGTACAGCCTTTCTTCAAACGGCGGCGGCGAAAACGTTTTTGCTGAGCGGTAATGGGATCTGTTCTGTTTTCCATAGGGAACCTCCTTCATGTTGCTGCCGCCAGTATATCCGCCCTTCCTTGAAAGAAAATTGAAACTGCTTCCGCATCGAATTTGTTTGCATTTGCGCCAAAAAGTAATGCCCGAAGAGTCCATCGGCTCTCCGGGCATACTTTTATACGTTCCCCTATATGTTCCGATAAAACAGACCATGCTCCGTGCAGTACCAAAGCAGCAGTCTGTGGGCAAAAAAGGGCAGCCGGGTTTGCATATCCCATTCCGGATAAAGCTTTCTGAGCATTAGAGCGTCCTCGGTAAGAAAGGCCGCAAAAGAGATATAATGGGCCCGCTCCATAGGATGAGCGCTTTCCAGCAGCCAGTTTCCATCCCAGGGAGATACGGTAAGCTGATGGACAGCATCCGGTTTTTGCAGGGGAAGTGACTCCAGTTTCTGGCCGCAGCAGTTTATATCCCCGCGCCCTTCGCTCAGCAGCAGCCGTTTGCACCGGGGGCAGACATAAAAACGCATCTTCCGCAGATTTCCGTTTGCCTCCGGTTGTTCTCCCATGTCCCCCTCCAGCAGGGCTTTGACTTCTACCCCCAGCACCTCTCCCAGAGCGGGCAGCAGGCTGATATCCGGGGCTCCGCCTCCGGTCTCCCATTTGCTGACGGTCTTGTGGCTGATGTGCAGCCGTTCTCCCAGCTGCACCTGGGTCATTCCTTTTTCCTCCCGAAGCCGGCGGATCAAACGTCCGGTCTTTTCTGCATCCATAAAGGTTCTCCTTGTCTCTTTTTCCTGATTATACGCCAATACCGGCTGTGGCGCTATCCACGCTCCGCAGAGGCCGGGGGCAAAGGAGCACCCTGTCCAGCGTGCCTCGGTCTGCCGCCCCCTTCCACCAGGGCAGCAGAGCACAGGCAAACACCGGTTCAAAAAGATTGAGGGGGATCTGCGCATACTCCGAAGAGATGCTTTTCAACAGCGCATCCACCCGTTCCGGTGCAAAGCGGCGCAAAAATCGGTTTTCCGGTTCCAGCCGATCCAGATACCGCTCCATAAACCCGATACCCTTATCCTCCGGCCGCCCCAGACAGGGGGTGTAATCCGCCGTAATGGGCAGGTGCAGGGCATCTATTTCCGGCGCATAGAGCTTAAAGAACCCCCGAAGCCCCGGCCCCAGCGTATCATTATAAAACACGTTGGGGGTTTGAAACAGATCCCCCTGCAAATACAGGGCCCGGTGGCGGCAAACCGCCGTTTTGCGGCGTATCCGGTCCATTCCCCGGTGATAAAGCTCCGGCAAGGGCAGCTGTTTCAGGCAGCGCAGGGCGGCTTCTTCCGGTAATTCTTCCAGCCCAAGGCCCAGCACATACAGTACCGAGGCCGTCAGGATCTCCGCCTTCTCTTTAGGCAGAGAGGACGCAGGACTGCCGCACCAGCGATCTGCCCCCTGCTGTACCAGCCGCAGCAGCGCCCTGCGCAGGCCGGCAGAATCTGCGTCAGAAAGATATCCTCCCGCTGATCCGCGGCGGAACAGCGCGGCAAAGAGGTTTTCCGGCCGCCGCTCTTCTTCCCTAAGAGGAGGAAAACGCGTCAATCCTTCCATACCGCTGCCTCCGCCAAAAAGTTCTCTGCCGCAGAAGGGCCTTTTTCCCTCACCTGCCGGGCCAGCCGCGGCAAAGCCCGGCTCTCCAGCAATTCCAGGGAGCCGCGGCAGCAGCCATCAAAAGCCGTTTTCATACAGGCAAGAAGCATTTCATCCGACAGCTGATCCCAGGTATCGCTTTTATATCTGCAAAACAGGGTTGTCAGCTCCTCCAGAATATACAGGCAGTTCTCCTCCTCCAAATAAGGGGAATCCCCAAATACCTCCAACAGCTTTTCCACCGCTTCCGGACCCAAGGCCACCCGCCTCGCCTGGGCAAGAGCCTGCCGATGGGTCTGCGCCAGCTCCAGAGCCTGAGCTTCCGTCAGCTTCAAGCCCCCTGCGCCCGCTTTTTCCAGGCAGGCCAAGTATCCTGCTGCTTCCTGTTTCAAGGTGTCCGCTCCGAAGAGCAGCGCCAATTCCAAACCGGATTCCATTTTATACCTCTCCAAATAAAAAACAGCACCCTCGCCCCCTTTATGGAGGAACCGGTGCTGCCGAATGTTTTTTACCGGGCGTTTTTTGCGTCCCTTATACTATATACCACATTTTGGGCTTTTTTTCAATGGGATTGATGCATTTCGTGCATAAAAAAGATTAAAAGAATGGTGCATCCGCCGCTGGACGGCAATTTCCACTGCAAAGCGAATGGGCTTTATGGTATAATCAAAGTAAGCAAACACATCAGGAGGAAACTGTGAAAAGTGTCAATTTGCACTGCGATACCCTGCTGCGGGCGGCCCAACAGCAGGGGCCTGAAGCCGATCTGCTGCACTGCCCGAACTTTCAGGTAGATTTGGCCAGAATGCGTCAGGGCGGGATGGACGTAAACTTTTTTGCGATTTTCCTGCCTCCGGAGACCCATTTGAAAGCCATGGAACTGGATACCTATGCCGCCTACATAGATCTGCTGGCAGGGATCTTTGACCGGAATATGGAGCGTCATAAGGACCTTATCGCCCCTGCCCGCTGCACCCGGGATATAGAACATAACCGTAGCCGCAGCCTTATGAGCGGTGTGCTTACCATGGAGGATGGGGCTGCCGTGTATGGCCGCCGGGAAAATCTGGAGCATTTTTATGCCATGGGCGTGCGGGCGCTGAGCCTGACCTGGAACTTTGAAAACTGCTTCGGTTTCCCCAACAGTCCGGATCCGGCCCAAATGGCTCTGGGACTGAAGCCCTTCGGCAGGGACATGGTAGTATATATGCAGGAGCTGGGTATGCTGGTGGATGTTTCTCATCTTAATGATGGAGGTTTCTGGGAAGTGCTGCGCCTGTGCAGAAAACCGGTCATGGCTACCCATTCCAACTGCCGGGCTCTTTCTCCCCATCCCCGGAATCTTACAGACGAAATGCTCCGGGCGCTGGCGGATAACGGCGGCGTTGCGGGACTGAACTTTTACGGCTGCTTCCTCAACGGGGATATCCACAATTCCGATTCCACCGCAGAAGGCATTGCCCGCCATGCCCGGCATATGCTGCAAACGGCCGGAGAGGATGTGATCGCCATCGGCACGGATTTTGACGGGATCAGCGGCCGTCAGCAGATCCGGGACTGTGCCCAGCTCTCCCTGTTGGAACGGGCGCTGGAAAAGGAAGGATTCACTCCCCGCCAGATAGAGAAAATTTTTTCCGGCAATGCCATGCGGGTCATGGCCGAAAGCATGCACTGATACAGTCTTCCCTAATGTAATAAGCGGCCCACCGGGGATCACTCCGGCAGGCCGCTCTTTTATTTTACAACAGGCTCATCACATACACCTGACAGGGGTTCCAGGGATCCCATAAAGTGGGAAACACCTCAAACTCCCGAAAGCCCATCGACTGATAGAATCGGTTCGTTTCATCATATTCTGCATAGCGGCCCATCTGTACCGTTTTCACCTGCATAAAGGCATAGCCCTGTTCCCGTGCCTCTTCCCGGGCCCGTTCGACCAGCAGCCGGCCGATGCCGCGGCGTTGATACTCCTTCAGCACGCCCATGACATATAACTCCACAGTGGCATCCCCGGTCTCCTTCAGGTACAAAAAACCTGCCGGCTTCTCCCCCTGACAGGCGCAGAAAAATGGCTTGCCGCAGCTATCCCGAATGTAAGCTTCCCGGGCTTCCGGGATACCGAACCATTCCGGAAGGGCCTCCAGTATATGCCGGGAAATGCGCTGCTGTTCCTGAAAGTCCGTTACCTTCTGTATGCAGATAACACCGTCTGTCTGGGTCATAAGATCCTTCCTTCCATAGAAATATCAATCAATACAGATCCGATGATCCTCCCCAGGAGAAAGGATCATCTGCCGGGAAATAGTCTTCCGCTGCCTGATGTTGGAAGCCGTCATATTCCCGTTCGCTGCGTTCAAATCCATACCGGCGGGCAAACTCCTCCGGCAAAAGGGTCTCGCAGGGTGCTTCCCCATGGAAGCAGAGCACCTTATCCCGGCTCTGGCTGTATACGGCCCCTTGCCCGGCCACCAGCTGATCCAGCAGCTGAATGCCTATCCCTTCCAGACTCTTTTTCATCTGCACGCCCACCTGCAGATCTGCATCGGAGGGACGCACATCTCCGGAAGGATGGTTGTGGCACAACAGTACATACCGGGCGTTGCAAAGCAGGGCCTCCTGTGCCACATGACGGGGCTCCACGCTGACATAGTTGACACCCCCTACGGCCAGAGTCTTTGTGCGCAGCACCTGCCCTTTACTGTCCAGACAGATAAGATGCAGAGTTTCATAATGATCCTCCAGTGAAAGAGTCAGCGCAAAGGCACAGGCTTCCTCCAGAGAAAAAAGCACCCGTCGCCGGCTCCCTGCCGTATAGTACCGAACCAGCAGCCGCTTTTGCAATGCCTGCACGGTTTTGATCAAAACGGCTGCGCTTTCTCCTACCCCTGCCAGTTCCTTAAGCTCCTCCGGGGATGCCTGAAACACCTTTTCCAGCCCGCCAAAGCGATCCATCAGATGATGGGCCAACGGATTCACATCCGCACGGGGTATGGCATATGTCAGCAGCAGTTCCAGCAGTTCATGATCCTCCAGCTCCGCTCCGGACAAGAACGCCCTGCGCAGCCGGACACGATGCCCTTCGTGAACAGACTTCATATACATGGCCCCCAGCATCTGTTAATATATATTAATTAATATTATATGAACCCGTTTGAGAACTGTCAAGGATAAGGTGGAAAATGCCCCCGCATCCTATATAACCATATGCACACATGATATCTAAAACTAATTTTACTTTTTTATTTACAAATATTTCCTTTTATGCTATTTTATATGCATGACGTGCTTTGTGCAGGAATTCGACAGCGGTTTCAACACCGCCGCCCCCTCCCGGCAACAGCGAGGTATCCCCTAGAATTTTATGCACATATAGCGAAAGGTGGAAAAGCTCAATCATCGGTGGTTACGCATCTAACGGATGTATCACATTGACTGCACCAGAAAACGGACTTCTTTTATCAAAGCGCTTCGTTTTGAATTTACTTCTAAAGATATCTATCGTAAGGCGAGGCTGGCACGGGTCGATCGACTTGCAGAATATCAATTACAAAAGCATTATGCAAAGAAGGAGGATAAGCATGGAAGCCATTAAAAGACCGTTGAAAAAACACAAAATTCGTAACTATGTGGAAACCGTAAAAGAAGGGGCAGATAACGAAAACTTTCCCGATGGCGTAAGCCGCACCATAATGTGATGGACTATCAGGACGAGGACTTTTTGCAGCTATCCGGCATTCAGCACTTTGCTTTCTGCCGCCGCCAATGGGCCCTGATCCACATAGAAAATATGTGGGCCGAAAATTATCGCACCACAGATGGTGCCATTCTGCACGAAAAGGCCCATGACCCGCAAGGCAGCGAAAGCCGGGGAGATCTCCTTATTCTGCGAGGCATACACATCCACTCCGCCAGGTTAGGGATAACCGGCCAGTGCGATGTAGTAGAGTTCCGCCGCAGTCAGGATGGCATTCGTCTGAACGGGCGGGAAGGGCTATGGAAGCCCTTCCCCGTAGAACACAAGCGGGGAGAGCCAAAGGACAATACCTGCGACAGTTTGCAGCTTTGTGCACAGGCCATGTGCCTGGAGGAAATGTTATGCTGCCCCATCCCACAGGGCGCTCTGTTTTATGGACAGCCCCGCCGCAGACTGCCGGTAGAATTTACCGAGGTTCTCAGGCAGCAGGTAGAAGACATGGTCAGCGAAATGCATCAGGACTATCGCCGCGGCTACACGCCTAAGGTCAAACCTTCCAAAGCATGCAATGCATGTTCCTTGAAGGAATTGTGTATCCCTCGCCTTATGCGTACTCGAACGGCAGCGGAGTATTTGCGCCATGCTCTGGAGGAACAGTCATGAGAAAACTTCTGAACACGCTGTATGCCCTTTCGGAAGATATCTATCTGTCTTTAGACGGGGAAAATATTGTAGCAAACAAAGAAAAACAGGAACTGGCCCGTTATCCCCTGCACACATTGCAAAATATTGTCAGCTTCTCCTACGCCGGGCTTTCTCCCGCCCTTATGGGTGCATGTGCCAGCCGAAACATAGGTATTGCCCTATGCTCTCCCCGAGGCAAGTTTCTGGCCAGAATATGCGGATCTTCCAATGGGAATGTACTTTTGCGTCGACAGCAATACCGAATTGCCGATGATCCGCAGCAGAGCTGCCAGATTGCCCGATGCATGATATTCGGCAAATTGTATAACTGTCGTTGGAGTATTGAACGCATCCGCCGGGACCATGGCATGCGTGTAGATAGCCTCCGTCTGGCGGCGGTTTCGGCGCAGCTCAAGGAACTTCTGCCCAAAGTGTTAGCCGAAACTTCTCTGGATACACTTCGCGGACTGGAGGGCAATGGTGCCAACGCATATTTCAGCATCATGGATCAGCTAATACTGAACAGCAGCGATACCTTCCGTTTTTCCGGGCGAAACCGCCGTCCCCCTTTGGATCCTGTAAATGCACTGCTCTCTTTTGCGTACAGTATGCTGGCTCATGACTGCGCTTCTGCGCTGGAAACCCATGGATTGGATGCGTATGCAGGCTTTTTGCACAGAGATCGCCCCGGCAGAACCTCTCTTGCTCTGGATATAATGGAAGAACTTCGTCCCTGCATGGCAGATCGATTTGTTCTTACGCTTATAAACAACCGGGTTATGCAGGAAAGTGACTTTATCCGCCAGCAAAGCGGTGCTGTCTTTCTGAATGATGCCGGACGTCGAAAGTTCTTCAAACATTGGCAGGAGAAAAAGCAGGAAACCTTGATGCATCCTTATCTGGCCGAAAAGTTACCCTGGGGCATGATCCCCTATGTGCAGGCACAGCTGCTGGCCCGATATATTCGAGGCGATCTGGATGCATACCCACCGTTTTTATGGAAGTGACATATGCTTGTGTTAATTACCTATGATGTAAATACAGAGGATGCAGCCGGACGAAAGCGGCTGCGTCAGATTGCCAAACAATGTGTCAACTATGGTCAGCGGGTTCAATGCTCTGTATTTGAATGCTTGCTGGACGCAGCTCAATGCCGCAGCCTGCAGGCGAAACTTTGCAGTATAATGGATATGGAAAAGGACAGTCTGCGGTTCTATTACCTTGGAAACAGGTATCAGAGCAAAATAGATCACTTCGGCTGTAAAAGTGCATATATGCCTGAAGACCCGATCCTGCTTTGATGCGAAGAGCAAGTGCACAGATTTTTTCGATAGGTTCGCACCGAAAAAAGCACTTTTCATTCGGCTTCCGATGTGGTATTCTATCATTAGTGTGTAGGTGTTTTTTGAAAAACAGCATATTATACACTGAAAAACTGAAAATTCGAATAAAATATTCGTTTTTTCACTGTCGCTCCCCACACGGGGAGCGTGGATTGAAATTTTGTCGTTATCAGGGTTAAG
>ERZ857882.4992-NODE-4992-length-10838-cov-2.885839_pt1 | contig 10838 bp, 8 predicted proteins | sample MGYA00519697_ERZ857882 | MGnify/ENA primary metagenome ERZ857882 (study PRJEB31778, sample SAMEA3449373) | human gut metagenome | biome: human gut; feature: human-associated habitat; material: faeces | place: United Kingdom | collected 2010/2012 ... | reverse complement strand
CGCGTATACCTCTCCCTCGACGGCCGAGAACCAGAACGTATCGGTGAACGTGTAGGCTCCCGCTCCGATGAGTCCGGCTCCGAGTACCGCGATCGTCTGCGGCAGAGTCAGCTCGTCGCCGCTTTTGCGCATCGCGCGCCGGGCCAAGTGCGTGATCGTCCAGAACAGGAACATGACCGTCGCCCCGCTCGCCAGCGCCGACATCGAGTTGACGAGCACGGCCGCCTGTCCGGGGCCTCCGAACATCGTGAAGAAGCGCGAGATCATCATGAAGAGCGGCGCTCCGGGAGGGTGTCCTACCTCGAGCTTGTACGACGTCGCGATAAACTCGCTGCAATCCCAGAAGCTGGCCGTGGGCTCCATCGTCAGAAGGTAAACCGTCGACGCGAGGACGAAGCTGAGCCAGCCGACGATCAGGTTGAGTTTCTTGAAACTGTACTGCATGCTGTTGTTTTGCGTTATGTGAAATTCCGAAGAGCGTTCCGGCCGTATCGGCCGGAACGCCGGCGCATAATCCCTGCAAAATTAGAAAAATAACGGCATAATCCGCATTTTAGTCTGAACATACCGGGAAAGTTTGTAATTTTACGCCTCGTATCAAAGTTCGCCGAACCATGAAGTCCACGCTTTCCTTATACAATACGCTTTCGCGCCGCAAAGAGCGCTTCGAACCGCTCGAGCCGCCTTTCGTCGGTCTGTACGTCTGCGGTCCCACCGTTTACGGCGATCCGCATTTGGGACATGCGCGTCCGGCCGTTACGTTCGACCTGTTGTTTCGCTATCTGAAAGCGACGGGCTATAAGGTGCGCTACGTGCGCAACATCACCGACGTCGGCCACCTCGAGCACGATGCCGACGAGGGCGAGGACAAGATCGCCAAGAAAGCCCGTCTCGAGCAGCTCGAGCCGATGGAGGTCGCGCAGTATTATACCGACCGTTACCACGACGCGATGCGCGCCCTGAACGTGCTTCCGCCGAGTATCGAACCCCGCGCTTCGGGCCATATCATCGAGCAGATCGAGATGACGAAGGCCATTCTCGAGAAGGGCTTCGCCTATGTGAGCAACGGTTCGGTCTATTTCGACGTCGAGGCTTACGACCGCAAGTACCGCTATGGCAAGTTGTCGGGCCGCGTGCTCGACGAGATGCAGGCCAACACGCGAACGCTCGACGGTCAGGGCGACAAGCGGGGACCGTTCGATTTCGCGCTGTGGAAAAAAGCCTCGAAAGAGCATATCATGCGCTGGCCGTCTCCGTGGAGCGACGGATTCCCCGGTTGGCATATGGAGTGCTCCGCGATGAGTACGCGCTACTTGGGCGAGACGTTCGACATACACGGGGGAGGCATGGACCTGATGTTCCCGCATCACGAATGCGAGATCGCGCAGAGCACGGCCGCTTGCGGCCACGACTCGGCCCGTTACTGGATGCACAATAACATGATTACGATCAACGGTCAGAAAATGGGCAAGTCGCTCGGCAACTTCATTACGCTCGAGGAACTCACGACCGGCCGGCATAAGCTGCTCGAGCAGGCCTATTCGCCGATGACGATCCGATTTTTCATCCTGCAGGCCCATTATCGCGGCACGCTCGACTTTTCGAACGAGGCGCTTCAGGCTGCCGAGAAAGGCTACGAGCGGCTGATGAAAGCCGTCGCTACGCTTCCGAAGCTGAAACCTTCCGCCGTCTCCACCGTCGACGTGTCGGACGTCGAACGGCGCTGCGTGGCTGCGATGGACGACGACCTGAATACGCCGGTGGTGATTTCCGTGCTGTTCGACTGCGTGCGAACGATCAACCAGATTTACGACGGTCACCGGACGATCTCGGAGGCCGATCTGAAAGAGCTCGCGCGCGTCGTGCGGCTGTTCGTGTTCGACATTCTGGGGCTGAGGGACGATTTGGCGGGCGATAACTCGCAGATGCTCGCCTCGGTCGTCGATATGGTGCTCGATATCCGCCAGCAGGCCAAAGCGGCCAAGGATTGGGCAACGTCCGACCGAATCCGCGACGGGCTCGCCTCGGTCGGCATCCGAGTCAAGGATCGCAAGGACGGGTACGACTGGGAAACCGAATAGTTTTGGGACCGACCGATAAAGCCCTTGTCGTCGGAAACGAGCAAGGGCTTTTTATTTGGGGGGATTGTCGGTTTGGCGTCGGGCGGATTTCGGGTTTGGACGGTCGGGGGGTAGGAATGTCGCTTTACTCGCGGCTGTCGTAGCTGCGCAGCCGGCTGCCCGGCATTTCCACGATCAATAGTTCCTTGTCGAAGTTGCCGGGCGACGTGGCGATTCGGCCGTATTTGCCTGCAAAGGGCCTCCAGCGTACCTTGCCGATCGAATAATTCAGATTGATGTTTTTGTAAAATACTTTATATCCTTTCTCTTCCAATGAGTTGCGGTATGCTTTCTCATCTTGGTAGGACAGGTGCGTCACGGATTCTACGCAGTACCGGTATTCGTTCGGACGGCAACGCTCGAATTCGTACGAGATCTTGCCCGTTCCGATCAGACGGTATCCTTCATGCGACATGGCGTTGAGCCATTTTTGCTGTCTGGCGGCGCGGTTGCCGAAAAAGCGATAGCATTTCTTGATCATCCGTTTGCCTCCCTGCGGAATTGCTTTTTCGGCAAAACCTACCGGTTGTCCGATACGGGGCGGTTTGCCGTGGCCGGCGCCGGTCGTCGGTCATCTTCCCATCGTTTCATCCGCTCGAGCTGGCGGTAGTTGGTCAGGTCGACTTGGATCGGCACGATCGACACGTAGCCGTGATCGAGCGCCCACTCGTCGGTATCCTGTGCTCCGGGCTCCGTGTTGTGAAAATAGCCCGTGAGCCAGTAATAGTCCTGTCCCCTCGGGTCCTGCCTGCGTTCGAACTCCTCGCGCCAGAAGCCCCGGTTCTGCCGGCACGCCTTGATTCCCTTGATTTGGTCTGCCGGCAGGTTCGGAACGTTGACGTTCAGGCAGAGCGGCCGTCCCAGCGCGTCCGAGTTCATCGCCCGCTCTATGATCGGGCGCACGTACGAGAGGGCCGCGCTGAAGTCGGCGTCCTCGTCATGGTCGAGCAGCGAGAAGCCGATCGACGGAATGTCGTAGAAGCCGCCTTCGATCGCTGCGCCCATCGTGCCCGAGTAGAGTACGTTGATCGCCGAGTTCGAGCCGTGGTTGATGCCCGAGACGACCAGCGACGGCATCTCCTTGCCGAGCATCATGCAGTCGAAAGCGATTTTCACGCAGTCGACCGGCGTGCCGTTGCAGGCATACACGCTCAGGCCCGGCTCGTCGGTTACCTTTTTCAGATACAGCGGCCGCGTCAGCGTAATGGCGTGCCCCATGCCGCTTTGCGCCTGCTCGGGGGCGACGACCAGCAGGCGGGCCTCCTGGCGCAGCGTCTCGATCAGCATGCGCAGTCCCTTCGCGTTCACTCCGTCGTCGTTGGTCAGAAATATCAGCGGCTTGTTCGCCGTCTTCTCGCTTGTCTCTTTCATAGGCAGCAAAGATAGTAAAAAATCGGCGGCCGACCGCGCCGGTCGGTCAAACGACGGCCGCCTGCAATAGTCCGGTCCGGTTGCTTCTTCCTTCGGTTTTAGGGCGGCTTCGCTTGCCTGCGGATTGTCGGCCGGCTGCTTCCTCCGCTCTCCGAAAACGGCGGAAGCGGCTCGGCTTGCGATGCGGATCGGGGCCAGTGTCTTTTTTCCGTTCGTGTCGTACACGATCTATGTGTCGGCCGTTTCGGCCGCGTCCGGAACGCATGGGCGGGAAGCGGAACGGAAATCGAACGACGTGACGGCAAATATTCCTATATTTGCATAAAACGGGTGTTATGGAAAATAAATTGCTGGAGCTTATCAAAACGCGGCGCAGTTGCCGCCGCTATCGTCCGGTGCAAATCGAAGACCGCGAGCTCGCCGCCGTACTCGAGGCCGGTACGTTCGCGCCGACGAGCATGGGGCGGCAGGACCCGTGGATCGTGGCCGTGCAACGGCCCGATCTGCTCGACCGTCTGGCGCGCATGAATGCCGAAATCATGGGATCGAAGGGCAATCCGTATTACGATGCGCCTACCGTCGTGCTCGTTTTTGCTCCGGCCGACAGCCGGAATGCGGTTCAGGATGCCTCGTGCGTGCTGGAAAACATGATGTTGGCGGCTCACGCCTTGGGATTGGGCTCATGCTGGATCAACCGCGAGATCGAGATGTTCCGTACATCCGAAGGTCATGACCTGATGGTCCGTGAGCTGGGTTTGCCCGAGGGACTGACGGGTGTCGGCGCCATATCGCTGGGTTACCCCGACGGCGCGGCTTCGCCCTGCAAGCCGCGCAAGGAGGGATATGTCCGAATAGTCAGATAGGCGGTCTTTGCGCTTTGTCCGAGGGCGCAGGATGGGCCGTACGCCTGGCGGACGGAGGGGTGTTCTCCGTCCGCGATGGCTGAACGGCCGCTTGATTTTTTCGGGGCCGGGTTCCGGCGTAGCGGTCGTTTCCTGCTTGTTTTGGTCAAGTCTGTCGTGACGGGCCGTCTCGCTTGACGTGCAGATTGCGGGCGCGCAACCTGTACGGAATATGCCGGCTGTCCCGGTCCGGGGACGTCCGTTTTTTCGGTAAAGAATTGTTTTTTCGGCGAAAAGCGCTATCTTTGCACTCCGAAAGTGCAGGAATCTCTTATGAGGACGTAGGGGCCCGTAATATTCCCACTGTAAATTAAACGTTTATCGAAATGGATAATTTGATCAAGATCGCCCAAGATTCCATGTGGGTGAAGCCGGACGTCCCCTCGTTCAAGAGCGGCGACACGATTACCGTGACGTACAGGATCGTCGAGGGCAGCAAGGAGCGTCTGCAGAGTTTCCGCGGCACCGTAATTCAGATCAAGGGCAGCGGTATTACCAAAATGTTCACGATCCGTAAGATTTCCGACGGCATCGGCGTGGAACGTATCTTCCCGCTCTATTCGCCCCACATCGACCATATCGAGGTCAACAAGGTAGGCGTCGTGCGTCGGGCCCGCATCTACTATCTGCGAGGTCTGACCGGCAAGAAAGCCCGTATCAAGGAAAAGAAGAGAGTGTTTTCGAAATAGTCTCAGGGACTATACCGTTTTCGGGGCAGGCGGTCGTACGACCGCCTGCCTTCGTTTTGCGCCGATTTGGCAATCCGCGCGTTTTTTTTTTGTATGTCGGAAGCGCCGGCGATCGGACCGCACCGTGCGCGTCGTAGAGGCCGGGCCATGAAATTCGGAACGGCGGTCGGGCCGGCGTCATGAGAAAGGGCTTATGGTTATCGAAATTCTGCTGATCATTTCCGTCGTACTGCAAATCGTGGCCGCCATCGTCGCGATCGGCCTGATACGCCGGACCAAGTACAATCTTTCGTGGATGCTGTTCACGGTGGCTCTTACGTGCATGGCGTTTATGCGCTTGGCCGAATACGTCCAGATCACGAGCCTGAAGACGATCCTGCGCCTGCCGCCTGAGTTTTTCGTGTGGATGGGCGTCGTCACGTCGCTCTGCGTTGCGCTCGGCATGCTGCTCGTCAAGCGGATTTTCAACTACATCGCCAGTACCGAGAACCAGCGCCGGATCAGCGAGCGCCGCATACTGAATACCGTGTTGCGCACCGAGGAAAAAGAGAGGCTGCGTTTCTCGAAGGATTTGCACGACGGGCTGGGGCCGTTGCTCTCGTCGGCCAAGATGTCCGTTTCGGCGCTGGCGGCCGATAAGACCGACGAGCGCAGCCGCGAGATTCTGCGAAACGCCAGCTACGTAATCGACGAGGCCATCCGCAGTCTGCGCGAGATTTCGGTCAATCTGAGCCCGCATATTCTGAAAGACTTCGGACTGGCTCGCGCCGTGTCCAATTTTATCGGCAGGCTGCCGCACAGCGGCATGCGGATTCATTTTTCGACCAATCTGCATGCCGAGCGTTTCGATGCCGACATCGAGGTGATTCTCTATCGGGTCATCTGCGAGTTGATAAACAACAGTATCAAGCACTCGGGCGCAGCCGAGGCCTCGGTGTCGTTGATCCGCATCGACAGCCTGATCCGGCTCGACTACCGGGATAACGGATGCGGTTTCGAAACCGGCGGGGTCGAGCAGCAGGAGGGTATGGGCATTGCCAATATTCGCTCCCGCATCAGTTCGCTCAAAGGCGACTTCACCCTGTCGAGTTCGCCCGGTCGGGGCATGAAAGCGCTGGTCGAAGTTCACATATGATAATCCGGAAATTATGAGCGTACCCTGTAAAATCGTATTGGCCGACGATCACACGCTGTTCCGCAACGGGCTTCGTACCCTGCTCGGCGGCATCGAGGGATTCGAGGTCGTCGCCGAGGCTTCCAACGGCCTCGAGTTGCTGGAACTGTTGGAAAGAAGCCTGCCCGACGTCGTGCTCCTCGATATCGAGATGCCCAAGATGAACGGCATCGCGGCTGCCGAAGAGGCGCTCAGACGGTGGCCCGGCCTGAAGATCATCACGTTGTCCATGTACGGCGACGAGGACTACTATTTCCGCATGGTGTCGCTCGGCGTCAAGGGATTCATCCTGAAAAACTCCGATATCAAGGATGTCGTGGCCGCCATCGAGGCCGTCGTCGAGGGAGGGAGCTTCTTCTCGCAAGAGCTTCTTTTCAATCTGGTCAGCAACCTGAAGTCGGCGCCTTCGGCCGTTCCGGACGACAGTGCCGAGCAGCTGTCGCAGCGCGAGTCCGAGATTCTGCTGCATATCTGCCGGGGCGAGTCGAACAACGAGATCGCCGACGCGCTGTTCATTTCCAAGCGGACGGTCGACAAGCATCGCTCGAACATTTTGGCCAAGACGGGTTGTAAGAATACGGCCAATCTGGTCGTTTACGCGATCAAAAACAATTTGGTCGAGATCTGATCCGCCGGCTTTGCATTCCGTTTCCGGGGAAGCGTTCTCCGTTCGGCTCGTTTCAGCCCGCTCCTGCTTCGCATGGAGAAGGCGTGGAATTTTGATTTTTCTTGCTCTCCGCGTATGACTCTCGAGGAACCGGATGTCGTGGTCGTCATCGAGGTCGTCGGAAAGGAGCCGGAGCATCGTATGGGACTACAGTGGTTTTATAAGCATGATAATCAGATCGGCCGGGGCGCTACGCGCTCCGGCCGATCTGTCGAATCGGGCGACGACGGGTCAGAACCTGACGCCTACCGACATCGTGATCGTGTTACGGCTCTGCTTCGTTTCCACGTTGCCCGGATTGACCACGTAGTCCGGATCGCCGTAATAGAACATCGTGTACGGCGCGTATTTATATTCGGTATAGATATAGGCCAGATCGACATACATGTTTTGGAACCGGAAGCCCAGACCGGCCGAGTAGTTTTCGTACGAGTTGATGCTCGACATGTTGTTGAACGCGTCTCTGGTCGCGATACACTCCCCGTAGTTGGCGTATCCAGCCCGGATGTAGAAATTCTGGGCAGGCGTGGCCTCGATGCCGACACGGAAATTGTTCGCCGGCTGGTAGAAGCTCGAGACCTCGTTGTTGATCGTCTGCTGGAAATCCCAGTTCTCGGTTCCCATGTTGCGCAGCTTCATCCGGTTGTACCAGACCCGCTCGTAGTCCGCCGTGATCAGTCCTACGCCCGGCAGCGTGTAGGAGATGCCCGTCAGGAGTCGGGTCGGGGTGTTGATATCGTACTCGTTCAGCGAGCGAGGACTGTCCAGCAGTTCGCCGCGCGCCGTGTTCTTGTAGTCGGCCGACATCCACTCGATGTATTCTTCGTTGATGCTGACCAGCGTCGGCGTATGCACGGCTACGCCGATGCGCAGGTTTTCGACGGGCCGGACGACGGCGCCGAACTTGAAGTTGACGCCCGTGCCGTCGAGGTGCAGCGAGCGGATATAGTTCATTCCGTTGAGCGGAAGCGAGTTGTTGTCGTATGTTTCCGCATAGTAGTTGTCGTTGCGGTAGAGAATGTCCTGAATGCCGATGGTGAATCCCAGATAGAGGATGTTCTGGATGTTGAAGCCTCCCGATATGCTGTACTCGTCGATGCTTCCCTTGTTGACGTTGCGCATCGACGGATTGATCCGCGAGCCGGTGGCCAGATTATTCGCTACGGTATATTGCTTATTGTCCTGCGCGTCGCTCATCGGGTCGAGTATCCCCGTCTGGTATGCCAGAATGCCGCCCCACAGGCCGACGTCCGCGCGTCGGAAAGGCTGGTAGGGATCGTTGTCGGGGTGGCCCAGCGACGAGAGGGGGACGCCGTTCATGTATTCGGCCAGCACGTCCGTGATCGATTTGTCGATCCCCTGTCCGTAGGCGACCGAAGTCGTGTTGAAGTCGGCCAGTTTCGAGTAGCCTACGCCGAGCGTGAAGCTCGTCAGCGTTCCGCTGCCCTGGTACAGGTTGAACGCCATGCCCAGATTGCCCAGCGTGAAGCGCGTTCTCGAGTAATCGCTTTTCGTGCCCAGATAGGTGCTTTGCATGTTGTTCCATGTCAGCGACGGGCTGATCCCGAAATCGGAGCTCATGTACATGCCCAGCCCGGCCGGATTGATGCTCATCGACGACAGGTCGGCGCCGAGCGACGTGAACGCGCCTCCCAGCGCGGCGCTGCGTGCCGTCGAGAACGAATAGTTGTATTGCGACAGCGCGAGCAGGTCTCCTGCCGCCTGAGCCGAGGCGCTCGTGCTCAGCAGGCAGGCTGCGGCGCCGAACATAACGGATTTTGAAAGTTTCATGAATTCGGTCGTTTATATTTTCTGCTTCAGTTTAGCTGGAAATCGGTGAAGAACGGGGCCGGACGCACGTCCGCTTTGTCCGGGCACCTATCTCCTGTAACCTCCTCCGCCGCCCGAGGAGCCTCCCGTCGAGCGGCCTCCGCCTCCGCTATAGCCTCCTCCGCCGAAGCTTCCGCCCCCGCGGTTATAGCTGCTTCCCGACGAGATGCCGCTGCTCCCGCCTATCGTGCTGCCGCGGCGGTAGCTTCCCGATGAGCCGCCGCCCGGCATATAGCCGCCTTGACTGTTGCCGATCGACGAGCTGCCGCTTCCCCGACGGTACGAGGTGCCGCTGTTCCCCGAGGAATTGCCTGACGAGATGCCGCCGGTAACTCTCGTACCGGAGGATCCCCGGCGATAGCCTGTGCCGCTCGACGAGCCGATGCCGGTCGACGAACCTCTCGACGGGCCGTAGGTCGCGGTGCCGCCCGATCCGGTCCGGGGTCTTCCGTAAACCGTATTTCTGTGGTTATATCCGTAGTGAGGACCTCCTCCTCCCCAATGGTGGTGCGGATAATAGCCGCCCCATCCCCAGCCGTAGTAATAGGGGTAACCCCAACCCCATCCCCAGCTGGCATAATAGGGGTATCCCCATCCGTAATAGGGACCCCAACCCCAGCGGGCGTACCATGAGTAGGGTGCCCAGTTCCACCCCCAGCTCCATGACGGGTAGCCCCAGCCCCACAGGCCGAGGTTCACCGTTACGCTGCTGCCCCATGTGCCGTAGAGCGACGAGACGTACTTGGGCTCGACCCATACCTGATCGCCGATGACCGTTACGTTGAAATAGGCCGGTTCGTATGCCGAGACATAGACTGTCTTGGGGGCCGGTTCCTCGTCTTCCGACGGAGTGAAGCCGCGCAGTCGTTTCTCGTACGAGTCCGCATAGCCGTCCGACAGAATCCCGTCGTATTGCGCGTCTTCCGATTCCCTGTACTCGGCCAGTTGGCGTGCCGCTTCTTCCCGCTGGGCTTCGGCAGCCGCTCTGGCGGCCTTTTCCGCCGCGATCTCCTGAGCCCGTCTTTCGATTTCCGCCTCCATCAGCGCCTTGCGGTCGTGCGTGGCATACAGGTCGTCGCTGGCGACCGGGGAGGACGAGCTGTACATGCTCGAGCTGCAGCCTGCCGTCGCGACGGCTGCCGCCATGATGCCCAGCATGTTGAGTATTCTTCTCCTTTTCATGATCGTATGCATTGATCGTTCGTTGTTCGGTTGCGCCGTTTTTGCCCGTGCGGCGGAACTCATTCCTTATTTCTGAATATAACGAAAATCATACCCGAAAAGTTATGCTTCCGTCCGGTTTTTTATCGGCCCGGGGCTTTTCGTGTAAGATTCCTCCGCCCCTTGCGGCGTTGCACGGACCGTTTGTTTCTTACTCTTCCGGTCGAAAGAATCCGTATTCAAAGGTAGCTAATTTTTACGAAAAAGGTAAATTTAGCTTACCTTTGCAAGGTTGGAGCGGGCCGATCGCCGAATCCGGCCTTCGACAGCCGGCTTCCGGGCCGGCCCGACGGGATTTGCGGAAACAAACCAAGATTGACAGAATATGGCAAAGGAGCTCAAGGAACTGACTTCGCGGGAGGAAAACTACTCCCAATGGTATAACGATCTGGTCGTGAAGGCCGGCTTGGCCGAGAATTCGGCCGTGCGCGGCTGCATGGTCATCAAGCCGTACGGCTATGCGATCTGGGAGAAAATGCAGCGGGCGCTCGACCAGATGTTCAAGGATACCGGTCACGAGAACGCCTATTTCCCGCTGTTCATACCCAAGTCGTTCTTCAGCAAGGAGGCCCACCACGTAGAGGGCTTCGCCAAGGAGTGCGCGGTGGTGACGCACTATCGCCTGAAGAACGATCCCGAGGGAAAAGGCGTGATCGTCGACCCGGACGCGAAGCTCGAGGAGGAGCTGATCGTTCGTCCCACTTCCGAGACGATCATTTGGAATACATATAGGAACTGGATTCAGTCATACCGCGATCTGCCGATTCTGTGCAACCAGTGGGCCAACGTGGTGCGCTGGGAGATGCGCACGCGGCTTTTCCTGCGCACGGCCGAATTCCTGTGGCAGGAGGGGCACACGGCCCA
>ERZ857882.4991-NODE-4991-length-10839-cov-4.483772_pt1 | contig 10839 bp, 7 predicted proteins | sample MGYA00519697_ERZ857882 | MGnify/ENA primary metagenome ERZ857882 (study PRJEB31778, sample SAMEA3449373) | human gut metagenome | biome: human gut; feature: human-associated habitat; material: faeces | place: United Kingdom | collected 2010/2012 ... | reverse complement strand
AGATTGAAGAAGACGCCAAAATGAAGGAAATCGAGTTCAAGAACGCGTATATCGTACACTACAAGGAAACACTTGACGTAAACAACGATATACCGATGACCATCGCGCTCACCTTCTCTGCCGAACTTATCAATGTGGGTAATGCGGCACTCGACAACCGCTGGCCGAAAAACTGATGAATAAGTGTGCCTTTTTAAAAGGTCATAAACTGTAAAAAGAATATTGTCGTTTTCAAAACTTATGAAGACGACAATATTTTTTTTGGCTGAGATGCAAATTTGAACTGATAGCGGAAAACAACTGATGTAGATATGATATCTTGCAAATATCAAAAGCCGCACATTAAACTTTTACACGGAATTACCAAAATTTCACTATTAAAATCTGTTATTTTACATCAAAAACCCAAGGGAAACTCGTAAAATAAAGAAAGAATTAGAGGGCATATAAGAAAAACATCGTATATTTGCATAATATAGTCTAAAAAGAAATTACAAATGGATTTTGAAGGAGAATATACCCTGCGGACAGTTTCAAATCAACAAGCCCCTGAACTGGATTCAGTATATCCGGACGCTGTACTTAATATAGCCCGGGATTCAGCTTCCGTATTTCAACTAAAGCGGAAGTGGGAAAAAACTCCTCCAATGCTAAATTTGGCTCCAGACTTCCAGAGAGGCCTAGTATGGAATTCCAAACAGAAAAGCGAACTGATAGAATCCATACTGATGGGCATACCCCTGCCATTAATTTATGTGAAAGAGGATGAAAAGGGTGTATATATTATTGTGGATGGCAAGCAACGCCTGAGCACATTGTTCAGCTTTATAAATAATGAGTTTACGTTAGGAAAACTTACTATTCTGAAAGACAAAAATGGCTGTCGATTTAATGATTTAAGTTTGTTAGAGCAAAATAAGATAGAAGATTGCTCTCTGACTTTGCATGTAATTAAAGCTCCAACCAGCGACCGGGTCACTTTTGATTTGTTTGACCGTGTGAACAGAGGAGGAACACGACTCAATAATCAGGAAATGCGTAATGCACTTTATCAGGGAAATGCCACAAAGCTAATCAACCGTCTAGCAGAAAAGGACGTTTTTGTTGAAGCTACAGAACATTCCGTTCCTGCCAAACATATGAAAGACAGGTATCTGGTACTACGGTTTGTGGCTTTTTGCTTGTGGCAAGAACATATTACCATAGATCCTGACACGAACAACCTATTGGAATATAAAAGTAACCTGGAAGATTTCTTAGGGAAAACAATGCGTTTTCTCAACCGTTTAAATCCGGAAGACAAATTATTTGAAGAACTTGATACCCGATTTACGCATGCCATGAGACTCGCTTTACAGCTGTCCACATCAGGAGGTTTTCGACTACCTTCGTCCACTGGCAAAAAAAGACCAATAAACATGGCTTTTTTTGAGAGTTTCAGTTATTTTCTGTCCAAACTACATGGAGAAAACAAGCAAATTTATTGTCAAATTCAAAATGTATATGAGCAATTAATACTTGATACAGACTATCTGGATACACTGACCCATTCTGTAGATAGTGGTAAACAGACTGAAAAACGTTATGAAATTATAAACCGATTTATCCATAATATGAATCTATGATAAAGAATTTTACAATAAAGGATTATAAATGTTTTACAGATTGTTCGTTGGAACTAAAATCGCTGAATCTTTTCGCGGGTCCGAATTCATCAGGGAAATCCACTGCATTGCAAGCCTTGCTGACTGTTTCGGATAATCTAACGGAAAATAAAGGTAAACATGGCTTAAAAAGTCGATTGATGGAAGCGTCAAAGTTCAATGACGTAAGGAACTTTGTGACCAACGCCAAATCATACAAAATCGGTATCTCGTACAATGACGAAAAACCAATAGTTCTATGTTTCACCCCAGGAGATGACTCTTTTCAATCCACTCTCGTAGAACAAATGGATGATTCGTCTTCAGATTTATTGCAAATGCTCGGAAGTGGAAATCTGTTGTATCTACCCGCAACACGTACTGGAGGCGCATATATACATCCCATAAATTCTGACACAGAAAATAAACTGGGACGTAACGGGGAATTTGTGATTGACTACTATGCCAAGCACCGTTTAGATTCATTGGATGCCGCTCTGATTTTGGCTCCTGGTACTCAAACCCTGGAAGGGCAAGTGAATCACCAACTGGATAAACTGACCGGCTACCGGTTGGTAGTGGAAACAACAGGAAATAACCATTATGTAAAATATGAGACGCGTAGCGGTAAACAACTTTTTCCCTACCATGTCGGTACTGGAGTAAGTTTCATTACTGAAGTAATCATTGCCTGTTTTGCCACCCCGAAAGGAGGTGTGGTGATTGTGGAGAATCCAGAAATCCATCTGCATCCGAAAGCACAAGCTGACCTGATTGATTTTATGGCACAGATTGCGAAAGCCGGTGTGCAAATCATCATAGAGAGTCATAGCGACCACCTGTTTAACGGCATCCGGCGTCTGATCAGCCAGAATGAACTGGCATTGTCCGATGTCGCTGTATATAATTTCAGGCAAGATGAAAATTGTCTGACACATGCCGAGCGTGTGGAATTTAGTCCTCAAGGAGGAATATTGTCATATATTCCTGGCATGTTTGAACAATTTGATATAGACTTGGATGCCATTTTGAAATTATAAGAAGATGGACGGTATTATTATTAATGAGCTGTCACTAAACGGTCAATTCAGTGACAGTCTAGATTTCTGGAAGAACGGGATGCCGCCTTTTCACAAGGCATTGCGGGACGCTCTGTCATTTAGTATCGGATGCCTGTTCAAGAAGATGGATTTTTATGGAGCACAAGCCACTCCTGATAAAACTCTTCATGACCTGCTGAAAGCACAGGAAACCCGTATTATAGATGAAGCCAGAATGTATAAGAGCACATTGGCACGCGCTATTTATGATCCGTTTTGGGATAATGCTCCTCTACAGGACCCACGTGCAAAGTATATGGTTGATGAGACAAATGTGTCAGGCAGTTCTGTAGCTGAAGCTACTGCCCGTCCGGTCTGCCTTCTCTCATTTATAAGGTCTCCATATGAAAATCATCCGATTACCGTAACCAAAGATGGGGGAAAAATCGAAGTAAGCAATATCTGGAAAGAAAAGCAATTATACTCTATTCTGTTTGAAAGAGGTGAACTGCCCCTTGAAAAGTATATTACCACTCGTTTTAGTGGCGGTAAACTTGATTTCAGCCTTATTGATGACTCTAATGGATTTTCCCTTATTGACAATGAAAATCAAAGTGAATTTATTGATTCATTCTCTAAATTTGAAAAACTGGACTGGAATACCATTATGACAGATAAAGGACTGGATTATAAGACATATAATAAAAATAAGAGAAGCAGGCATTATTTTTCCAATGAACAATGGGAAAAAGGTATTAAAAAATTCAGAATCACTCAGCGGAACAGGTGTTTCGGTTATGTGGAAAACGGCATTTTCTATGTGTTGAGATTTGATTTAAATCATGAGCTGAGTGATGTAGGATAATAGCTTACAGATTATATGGTATAGAATAACTGAAATAGTTAATTGCGCACAAGGAGATTAAATATCAAAATACTATAAAATCTTCTCGGAAAAGTAGAGTGGGAACAGAAGTAAGCAATTTTTTGTGATAAAATTTGCATTTATGCCAATTTTAATATATATTTGCGATTTGCAGGGATGATGTTTTGTTTTCCTACTTCTCCTATCGCAAACATAAGACATGAAAGATGGACATTGGAGGAAATTTCAAAAGATTACACCTTGAAATTTCCTCTTTTGCTTATATGCTTAGAGGCAAATCCACGAAAAAAAATTCGATTGCTGTCAAACTTTTAACATACGGTTTTCACGATGGAAGAAAAAAAGATAACAATCAGCATAGATGGGAATACACACTACTCTTTTCAAGAGATTATGCTGAAACAGGTAATCAATGATCACCACTATTTCGAAATCAGTCTCGACATAGAGGAAGGTGAAGACTATGCCACACACTCCCTGGAAAAAGCCAAGAACTGGTTGGGAAAGAAGGTTAATATTGAAATGGGAAGTAATGTCTTTATAGGAATCATTACCCATGTTTCGCTACATCGTGCAGACGGCAATCATGGCTACCTGCTTATAACCGGATTTTCTACCACTTTCTTGTTGGAATCAGACCTGAACTGTGCCTCGTGGGTGAACAAGACATTGGCCAACATCGTCAGTGAGGTATGTGAAAAAGCAGGAGTGACAGTATTGGCTTCTCCAGAATTCACAGAGAAAATCGAATATGAATGCCAATACAGGGAGACCAACTTTGATTTCATCAGGCGATTGGCAAGACAATATCACGAATGGCTGTATTACGACGGGAAACAACTTGTCTTTGGCAAGCCTGCGCTTTCCTCCGGCATACCTTTGATGTACGGAAGAAATCTCGAAAGCCTGGACATCTCCATTCAAGCCCTTGCACGTCCATTGCGAGGTCAGTCATACCATTCTCCAGATGACCAGACATTTGACAGTTCTTCACCTGATGCCCCTCAAGGACTGAACACTTTAGGTCAGTCCGCTTTTCAGGCTTCCATAGGACTTTTCAAATCACCAGCCCATCAAGCGGCAGAGCCACGTATATCCAACAAAGTGGAGCTAGACAGCTATTTCCAGAAAAAGCAACAGAGCGACACAGCAGCTTCCCATTATATTACCAGCGAAAGTGACTGTTATGAGTTGACAGTAGGCAGTGTCATTGAAATACAGACAGCCATTCAAAAAGAAAAATCCAAATTTACCGAACAATCCCTTGGTACATACATTATCACGGAAATAACCCATATAATTGGTTCAGGAAATAGCTACACCAATAGATTTACCGCACTCAGTTCTTCAGTGCACAACCTTCCGGCACCAGACGTGCCGTTACCTGTCGCACAGACCCAACAGGCCATAGTGCTAAGCAACGACGACCCAGAGAAACAAGGGCGCGTACAGGTAAAAATGAATTGGCAGACTGAAGGTATGCAGACTTCATGGATACGCGTAATGACCCCTGATGCCGGGAAAAGCGACCAGGTGACCACCAACAGAGGATTTGTCTTTATCCCTGAAAAAGATGACATCGTATTAGTAGGATTCCGATACGATGACCCGAACCGTCCGTTTGTCATGGGCAGCCTGTTCAACGGGAAAACGGGAACCGGCGGAGACAGCGGAAACAAAAAGAAAAGTCTGACTACCCGGAGTGGCTGTACCATCACCATTGACGATGATGCCGGTAGCATCCTCATCATGGATCCGAGCGGCAGCAAGTTTTTGCTAAACGGCGACAAAACCATCACTATAGATTCAGAAGAAAAAATTACATTACACTCCAAGGTCATTGAGATTCACGCTGATGAAAAGGTCGATACCAATGGGCAAAAAGAGGTGAATGTTACAAGTGACAAGACAATGATTGAGGGAACATCAGAAACCTCCATCAAAAGTTCCACCATAATTAAAGAAGATGCTCCAACGATAAAATCCACCGGCACACAAAGTGTCGGCATTAGCGGAAAGCTTATCGATGTGATTGGAGACAATATTACCAATATCAAAGGTGGTGTTCTAAACTTCAACATGTAATTGTTATATAATCAAAATAAAATGTGAGTGCCATGTTGCTCGTTGACACACATCTGACGATAGTCACTGGGGTTGACGTCCATACGACAACCGTCCCTCCCTACAATCCCATCCACCCTTACGTGGGGATGGTGATTGACCCGGCTGACTATATTCCGTTTCTGGGGACCAACGTCACCGTAAACGGACTGAAAAGAGGTGTGTCCGATACGAGCGGCATTCTCTTCACCATGTCTCACATCCCGCTTGCCGGAGCGTTCGCAATGGCGCCGGTCATCGGCCATGAGAGCATGAACTTCTATTCTTCCAAGAGTGTGTTCGCAGACGGCAGCCGTCTGAGTCCGAAGGGATACATGGTGATGACCTGCAACGACACGGGACTTCCCCTGTCCGCCACGACGGGAAAGAACAAGGCCGGCAAGAAAAAGCTCAAGCCCACCCTGTTCGCCGCCACATCCTACTCCCTGCCTTCGTCCACCGGCAAACCGGTATTTGTCGGCGGCCCATACATTCCGGACGTCGGCGGTGCGGCTATGGGACTCCTGTCCAGCATCGGATTCAGTTCCGTGCTGAAAGCGGCCAGGAAAAGCGGCAGCAAGCTGGGCAAGAAGATACTTACAGAGTTCAATCACAAGGTCCTCAAGAGCGATATCATGAAGAAAGTACCCGGGACCCAGAAACTGTCCAAAAAGTTCTGTGAGATGGGTTTCGAGCCTGTGGACCTGGTCGGCGGCGTTGTGGTTTACGAAGGCACGGACTTTCGTTTCCCTTCCCCCGTCCCCCTTTCCTGGGAACGCTCCTGGTACTCCGACTCCGCATACACCGGATGGCTCGGCCACGGCGTGCACTGTGTCTATGACCGGTGCGTGCAGGAGCTGCCGGAAGAGGACGCCGTGGCGCTCCGGCTGGAGGACGGCCGCGTCGCAGCCTTCCCCGCCCTGCCGGTGGGCGGAACCTTCTACCTGCGCGAGGAACGGACGACCCTGAGGCACACGGAGAAGGGCTACGAGGCCTACGACCATGAAACGCGACTGACCTCCTTCTTCGACCTGCGGGGGGACGACGGCCTGACTTACCGCATGACCCGGACGGAAAACCCGGACGGACTCGGCACCACAATTGCCTTCACCAACGGGAAGCCCTCGGAAATCACGGACGCAGCCGGACGACGGGTGCGCGTCGAGACGGAACACCGGGGCTTCATCACACGCCTGTCGCTCGTAACTGAGGGAGGGACGGAGACGCTCGTTTCCTACGGATATGACCGGGAGGGAAACATGGCCTCCATCACCGACGCCCTCGGACAGGCCACACACATCGTGTACGAGAACCACCTGATGACGGAAAAGACCGACCGCAACGGGGACACCTTCCGCTGGGAATACGACGGCAAGGGACGCTGCGTGCACACATGGGGCAGGGACGGCATACAGGAGGGACGCATCGAGTACCATCCGGAAAAGGGCTGCAACCTGGTGACCGACGCCACGGGCGGAGTGACCACCTACAGGTACCGGCCCGACAGGATCGTCACCTCGGTGGAAGACCCGCTGGGCAACACCACCCGCTATGAGTACACCGAACACTCGGAGCTGTACCGCGTGACCGATCCCGAAGGGCGCGTGACGGGCTACAGCTACGACGGCTCCGGAAACCTGACGGGAGTGACTTATCCCGACGGCAGCGGCGAAATGTTCATCTATGACGAACAGGAACGGCCCGTCATCCGTGTGGACGCGGAAGGGAACCGTATCCACCTGCTGTACGACGAGAAGCGCGGGCACCTGATAGCCCGCACCATCGGACCGACGGGGGAAGTGACAGCCTTCGGCTACGACGACAGCGGAATGCTCGTCAGGATGCAGCAGGGAGACCGCGTGAGCGAGCTGGCCTACGACGGGCAGTTCAACCTCGTGTCCTGGACGGAAAACGGCAAAACCCTGCGGCGGTGGGACTATGACCGCAGGGGACAGGTGACGGCCGAGCACTCGCCCCTGCTCCGCCCCGACCGCTTCGAGTACGACGCGCTGGGACGTGTCACCCGCGTGTACGCCCATGACGGCAACACCGTGGAGCTGGGATATGACGCCTACGACAGCGTGACCGAGGCACGGGACGCGCACCGCCACGTAAGGATGAGCTACACCCCCTTGGGAAGTCTCGCCACCCGTGTGGAGGGAGAGCGTGAGGTCAGGTTCCTGTACGACAGGATGGAGCGGCTGACGGACGTGGTGAACGAACGGGGCGACTCGTACAGCTTCATCCGCGACAAGGCCGGGCAGGTCTGCACGGAAAGGGGCTTTGACGGCATGACGCGCCACTACACACGCAACCGTGCCGGGGAGACCGTGCGCGTGGAACGGCCCGGAGGAAGAAGCACCGCCTACGAGTACGACGCCAGGGGGCGTGTCAGCACCGTGTCGTACCATGACGGCACGAGGGAGGAATACTCCTACGACAAGAACGGCAACCTGGTGATGGCGGCAAACGCATCGGCACGCATCCGGCTGGAGCGTGACGCGGCGGGGCGCATTATCAGGGAGAGCATGGAACTGCCCGGAGGAGACAAACCCGTGGAAGTGACCTCCGTGGAGTCGGAATACGACACCTACGGGAACCGCACGAGGGTAAGGAGCTCACTGGGCGCGGACGTGAGGCTGGACTATGACGGATTCGGGCTGGTAAGCGGCGTGAACGCGCATGGAGGCAAAGAAGACGCCCCCGCATGGGAGAGCCGTATCGGACGGGACGACGCCGGACGCGAGGTGGAGCGTTTCGCCACGGGAGGCATTCGCATCGCAACGGACTATGACGACATGGGTATGGTACGCTCGCGCCACGTGCATTCAGACGGACGGCACACGGGATTCCGAAGCTACCGCTGGGACGTGGGCGCAAGGCTCATGTCGATGCGCTGCAATCAGTCTGCCGAACCGGTCATCTTCGACTACGACTCGGTGGGAAACCTCATACGGGGAGAATACGGCATGTTCGACCGCATCTTCCGTATGCCCGACCTGGTGGGGAACATCTACCGGGACGAGAACCGCAGGGACCGTACCTACGACAGGGGCGGACGGCTGCTGAGCGACGGGGAGTTCCATTACAGCTACGACTGTGAGGGGAACCTCGTACACAAGAGCCGGAGGAATCCGACCGAAACACCGAATGCACAGACAAGGCACGGCTTCCTGGGAATTTTCACGGGCGGTGAGAAAACGAAAGCGGAGGACGGGCAGGCATGGCAGCCGGGAGACACCTGCTACACGTGGCTGGCCAACGGTATGCTGGAGAGCGTCGTCACGCCGGAGGGAAAGACCGTGTCCTTCGAATACGACGCGCTGGGCAGGCGCACGGCAAAGACCTCAGACGGAACGGCGAGGATGTTCTGCTGGGACGGGAACGTGCTGCTCCACGAGTGGGACTGCAGGGAGGATGGACGCCCAAGGCTCGTGACGGACGACATGGGACGGGAAGGCTATGACCGCGAGGTGGCATTTGAAAACGTCATCACATGGGTGTATGACGGTGAGAGCTTCACCCCTGTGGCCAAGGTGACGGAACAGGAACGCTACACGATTGTGCATGACTATTTGGGAACGCCCACGCAGGCATACGACAGCAGGGGAAAACTTGTCTGGGAGATGCTGCTGGATGTATATGGGAATGCGAAGGAATATGCTGGGGAAAAATGCTTCATTCCGTTCAGGTATCAAGGGCAGTATGAGGATGAAGAAACCTATCTCTTTTACAACAGGTTCAGGTATTACGACCCAAAGCAAGGTAATTATATCTCGCAAGACCCGATTGGACTGGCAGGGAATAAACTTAGCCTATATCAATATGCTAAAGATTGTAATACATCCATAGACCTTTTGGGTTGGAGTGAGTGCAAATGGGGGGAGTATTATAAAAAATTAAGTGGGACAGAGCCTCCCATAGAAATGATAAACCCTCATGCACACCATATAGTATTTAGAAATGGTCCACCTGGAGCCAAAATATATATCGAAGATAGCCAAAGAATTCTGAGAGAAGCAGGAATTGATCCTATTTATGGTATTGAAAATTTTGTTTGGGCACCAAACAAAAACCATACAATTGCAGCTGCAAAAGCTGTAAATGAGGCTCTTAGAAAAGCGGTTGAAAACAATGAATCTATAGCAAAAACTTTGGAGAAATTAGGCAAATTATTTGCAGATGACAATATTAGTTCAATTATTAAATAAATGATATATGGAAATGAACTCATTAAAAGAAGATATCTATAATTCCACATTAGGAATGTATGGTTATTTAAAAAAGCAAGATTATTATAAAGATATTAATTCGTATGCTCTGTATACAGATGATAGTTTTATGTCTATATCATTTGCTTTTAATACAAATTCTTATCTTGAAAAGAAAAAAAATGATGAATATTATTTAACATATAAGTTTAGTCCTGCCGAATGGTTTAGTGAAACACTTAGAAATGATGTTATTATTTACAAAAACATATACTTTGAAAAAGTATCACATTTATTAAAAAAAATGGCTTTATCAAATTATAATTACGAAGAAATGTTTATTGATTATTGCATTAGCGCATTAAAAGAGTTTAAATGTAATAATGAAATCGAAAAAAATAAGTTATTATTATTTATGGTAAGCGATTACTTTGATGAAGAAAACATAATTAATTGGAATAGCCAATTAAACACAAGCCAAGTTGTTAGTGAGATGAAAATATGGTTGAAAAGTGAATAATCTTATTCAAAAGATTAACATACGAATATTAGATAAAGATAATTATCAGCAAATATTGATAAATCATTTATGAAGACGCGGAGTGGAACGCTTCGCAACGGGAGGTGTTCGCTTCACAATGGACTATGACGACATGGGGCTTGGAAAATCCGGCATACGTCTTCAAAACAATAAGGACTATCTGTGTGGAATGACTGAAAATACTCCTGTGACCTTGACGCTGCTCTGACAGGCTCAAGGCTTTTGCATATATTGTGAGTTCGGGATAAGAAAGTTCAAGAAAGAATAAGTAATCACAAGCGTTTCTCATAACTTTAAGTGCTTGGCTTGATAATAATGTAAACTTCCAAAATTGGCGTATTGACTAGCATGGCTCTTTCCCATACCTTCGTGCTAAACTTAAAACTCGAAAGATTATGTTTAGCGAAAAAGATTT
>ERZ857882.4988-NODE-4988-length-10843-cov-9.428254_pt1 | contig 10843 bp, 10 predicted proteins | sample MGYA00519697_ERZ857882 | MGnify/ENA primary metagenome ERZ857882 (study PRJEB31778, sample SAMEA3449373) | human gut metagenome | biome: human gut; feature: human-associated habitat; material: faeces | place: United Kingdom | collected 2010/2012 ... | reverse complement strand
GCTGCCCGGGGGCTGCGCCGGCGCCAGCGGTCCAGCACCAGGGCCAGCGCCGCCACTGTGAACCAGAGGCTGGGGAAATAGTGGTATAAAAAGGTGCAGCGCGCCACCAGCACCCAGGGCAGCAGCTGGGTGAAAAAGAGGACTGTCACGGCGCCGCCCGCGCCGCTGCCCCGGCCCGAGAGCTGCTTCCACAGCACCGCCCCCAGCGCGGCAATGCCCGCCCACCATACCACCGGGTTTCCAAGGCCGGCAATGCTGGCATACATGCCCTCCGGCAGGCCGCTGCCCATATAATACCACACCGGCCGCAGATCAAAGGGCCAGGTATACCAGCGCGATTCAAAGGGGTGGGTGGCCACCAGCTGGCTGTGATAGTTGTACATGGATACCTGGCACCGCCACCACTCTGCCAGGCTGAAGCCGCCCTCGCGCCACCAATAGGGGAAATAGCTGCCGATATACACCGCCAGCGGCACCAGCACAAAGAACACCGCGCCCCCCACAAGGGCCGCCGCAAGCTCCTTTGCAAATCCCGGCTGCCGCTGCCGCCAGCGCTGCCACAGCACCGCAAAATACAGCACCGCCAGCCCCGCGCCGGCGTAGATGCCGGTCCACTTGCTGGCCGCGCCCAGGCCGAACGCCAGGCCGCACAGCGCCATGGGCAAAATGCTTTTCAGCACGCCCTTGTGCAGCACGCTCTGGCAGTACCACACCATAAAATAGGCCGACAGCAGGATAAAAAAGGTCCCGTACACATCGATCGTGGCAATGCGGCTCTGCGCCAGGCGCATCAGGTCCAGCGCCGCCAGCAGCGCCGCAAAACCGGCGGCTTTTGGGCTGCGGCTGAGCCTGCGCACCAAAAGGTACAGCACCGGCACCATCGCAATGCCGAACAAAACGCCGCTCACCCGCCAGCCAAACCCGGTCATGCCGAAGGCCGCTATCCCCAGCATGATAAACACCTTGCCCAGGGGCGGGTGGGTTGTTTCATAAACGCTCATGCCGTGCAGGTGCTCATAGGCAGTGCGGCCGTGATAAATCTCGTCAAAATACATGCTGTTGCGGTAGCTGATGGAAGCTGGGGTCAGCGCTTGTTCGTCAAACAGCGCGCCGCCGCCCTCCACCGCGGCCGCGCTCTGCGCCGCCGTGCGGAACGAGAGCTCCATCACCTGGGCGTTCTCCACCCGAACCGTATACCGCCCCGGCGCAAAGCCCTGCGCGCCCAGCTCCCTCCACTGGAAGGTGGAGCCGTACCCCAGCTCCAGCCAGCCCAGCTCCCGGCCCGTTTCATCCAGCAGGGTCAGGCCGCCGCCCCAGCTCACCCCCTGATAGACCCACAGCTTCTCGGCGGGCTCGGTCAAAACCACCGTGGTGTCCACCGTGGCGCCCGCGGCGTCCAGCGGGTTCTGGGGGGCTTTTGCATCGCCCAGGTCCCACAGGGAAAAAAGTGCCGCCAGCAGGGTCACAGCGCCCAAAAACAGGCCCTCGGCCCGCCTCCAGCGCGGCTGCGCGTGGGGGATGGCGGGCGCCCCCGGCTCGGGCAGCGTATAGGCCCGCACCTCTTTGCCGGCGGTAATGGCCGCTGCGGCCCAGGCAAGCACCGCAAACCCCGCCAGGGTGATCAGACTCACAAGCCGGGTCATCAGCACGGCGCCCGCGCTGGTCAGGAACTGGTCGTCGGTGCCCGCGCTGGTCAGCACCATGGCAAGGTTCAGCAGCGAACCGGCCGACAGCAGGCAGAACGCGCCCAAAAGCCGCCGGTCGCCCCAGCGGGCCGTGGCCGCCAGCACCAGCAAAATCGCGGGGATCAGGTACCGCTCGTGCATGCGGTGGGCCAGGCAGAACACCGCCGCCCCATAAAAAGCCGCCAGCAGCAGCGGGCAGAACCGGCCGTTTTTCGCCCCGCGCCAGGCCAGCCAGAGCAGCGCCAGCGTGGCGGCCGCAATGCCGATCGTCCCCAGGGCCTGCCAGCTCACAAGGCCCAGCCACCGGCTCTCCTGCGGCTGCCAGTTGCCGCCCAGCAGGGTGAGCAGGTTGAACCCGTTCAGGCTGGCGTAGGGGTAGCTGTTCACCGTTCCGGTGTATTTTTCCAGCAGCCAGCCAGCCGGCTGCTGTGTGCCCTGGAAGGGCAGGCTGCACAGCCACACCACCGCCACGGAAATCCCGGCTCCCAGCGCCGTGCACCCCAAAACGCGCAGCGTCCCCCGCGCCTGCCGCCCGGTCAGCAGCGGCGCCAAAAAGCACACCGCCAGCACCGGGCCGAGCAGCAGCGCCTGGGGCTTGATCGCCAACGCCAGCCCGTAAACGGCGGCCGCGGGCAGATACTTTTTTTCGTGCAGCAGCCAGAACGCCCCCACCAGCGCCAGGGCAAACACCCCGTCCACCTGCTTCCACACGCCGGTATCGTACAAAAGGGGCGGGCAAAAGGCGGCAAAGGCCGCCAGCCGCAGCGCCCGCGGCCCGCCCAAAAATCGCCGGGCAATCCGCCACACCAGCGCAGCCAGCCCCAGATCGCACAAAATGGGCACGGCCCCCAGTACCAGGGCAAGGCCCTTGCTCTGGTAAGCGAGCCCCAGCACCCTCGCCGCCTTGCCCGCAGCCCACAGCACCAGCATATAGGCGGGCGGATAATCGGCAAAATAGTCCGGCGCGTAAAACTGCCCCGGCCCCACATCCGCCAGGCGGAACGCCCAGGCCGAAAAGCAGGAAACATCCGTCGCATAGCCCTCGGTGACCAGCAGCAGCGCCAGCCGCACCGCAAGCGCGGCGGCAAGGATCACCGCAAGGCCCTGCCAGCCCCCTTTTTTTCCTGTCTGCAAATTGGGCATGGGCAGCCCCTCCCCTCGGTTTCTTTTTCACAATAAAAAGGCCGCGCAGGCGTTTCCCCCTCGCGGCCCTGTGGCATCACTGCCCGCCCTGCGGCGCAGCTCAAAGCTCCCGCGGCCCGTCTTTTCCCGCTGGCTCTGCCCGCACGCAGCACAGCGCAAGATATGCCGCCAGCAGCACTGCGGCGATCACAACCATCTGCAAGCCGGGCTTCTGGAAGATCGCATAAATATCTTTGGACAGATTCCTGGAAAAAAGCGCGGCCGCCCGCGTCCCCGCGCGGGGCAAAAGCAGCCCTGCAAGTCCAGGCGGCCCGCTCACTTCGCCCATCCAGGAAGCGCCCTGTATCAGGTTCAGCGGGTAAAGCAGCATGACCAGCCCAGCCCGGCAGAGCGCGGCTCAAACCAAACGAATTACGCCTTGCTCACCTTGGGGCCCTGGGGGGTATCCTCCACCACATAGCCCAGCTCGGTGATCCTGGCGCGCAGGGCGTCGGCGTTGGCCCAATCCTTGGCCTTTTTGGCCTCGGCGCGCTTTTGCACAAGCTCGGTCACCTCGGCGGGCACCTCGTCCTTTTTGCGGTTGTACAAAAGGCCCAGCACCCCGGTGATCTCGTCAAAGGCGGCAGCGGCGGCGGCCAGGGCCTCGCCGCTCGCCTCGGGGGCCAGGGTGTTGATGTCCTTCACCAGATCAAACAGGGCGGCCAGCGCGTCGGGCGTGTTCAGGTCGTCGTCCATGGCGTTGATGAACTTTACCTTGGCCGCCGCGGCTTTCTCTGTGAGCAGGTTGCTGGCGCCCTTGGTGCCGTTTGCCAGCAAAAAATCTAGGTTGTCCCGGCAGGTGTACAGCCGCTCCAGGCTCGCCTTGCAGCTGTTCAGCAGCTCCACGGTGTAGTTCAGTGGCATGCGGTAACCGGCCGTCAGCAGGAAATAGCGGATGGGCTCGTAGCCAAACACCTCGGCGATCTCGCGCACCGTGAAAAAGTTGTTGGCGCTCTTGCTCATCTTGTGGTTGTCGATGTTCAAAAAGCCGTTGTGCATCCAGTAGCGGCTGAACTCGCAGCCGTTGGCGCACTCGGACTGGGCGATCTCGTTCTCGTGGTGGGGGAAGATCAGGTCCTGCCCGCCCGCGTGCAGGTCAATGGTCTTGCCCAGGTGCTTGCGGGCCATGGCGCTGCACTCGATGTGCCAGCCCGGGCGGCCGGGGCCGTACGGGCTGTCCCACGCGGGCTCGCCGGGCTTGGCGGCCTTCCACACGGCAAAGTCGGCCGGGTCCTCTTTCAAATCGTCCCCCAGCTGGCTGCGCAGCTCCCGGTTGCCGCTCTCCAGGTCGTCCAGGTTCAAATGGCTCAGCTTGCCGTATTCCTTAAAGTGTTTGGTGCGGAAATACACGTCGCCGTTTTTGGCCACGTAGCCGTAGCCCTTGTCCAGGATATCCTTCACAATGTCCAGGATCTCCTCAATGTGCTCGGTGGCGCGGGGGCGCACGGTGGGGGTCATGGCGTTCAGCCCGTCGCTGTCCCGAATGAACTCAGCCTCGAACTTCTCGGCCACTTCCTTCATGGTGCAGCCCTGCTCCTGGGCCTTTTTGATCAGCTTGTCGTCGATGTCGGTGATGTTCGAAACATACAGAACCTTGTTGCCCCGGTATTCCAGGTAACGGCGCAGGGTGTCAAACACCACCACCGGCCGCGCGTTGCCGATGTGGATGTAATTGTATACGGTGGGGCCACACACATAGATGCGGTACTCGCCCGGCTTTTGGGGCACAAATTCCTCTTTTTTGCGGGTCAGCGTATTGAAAATCTGCATATTCCATCGCTCCTTTTATGCAAAGCCGCGCGCCGCTCGGCGGCCGCTTGAATAGTATCATTATACCGGTTCTCGCTTCCATGTGCAAGAAGCATGGGCCGATTTCGCCCATTTTATCCCCCTGCGGCCGCAAAAACGGCCTTCGCTGCCGCCGTTTAAGCCAAACTTTTTGGGGCGCAACAAAAAGGCCGCCCCAAGGGGCGGCCGTAAAACGCTCTGCGCTTTAAAACCATTTTTTGTGGCGGGCCAGCAAAAAGGCGCCAAAGGTGGCAAGCCCCGCAATGCCCAGCGCGATCCAAAAACCGAAGGGGTTGTGCTCAAAGGGAACGGGCACGTTCATGCCCCACAGGCTTGACACGATGGTGGGCACCGTCAGGATGATGGTCACCGCCGCCAAAAGCTTCATCACGATGTTCAGGTTGTTGGAAATGACCGAGGCGAACGCGTCCATGGTGCCGGACAAAATGTCCCGGTAGATGCTGCTCATCTCCATGGCCTGTTTGTTTTCAATGATCACGTCCTCCAAAAGGTCCGTGTCCTCAGGGTAGTCCTTCACAAAGTCCATGCGCAGCAGCTTTTCCAGCACGATCTCGTTGCCCTTCAGCGAGGTGGAAAAGTATACCAGGCTTTTTTCCAGCCCCAGCATCTGAATGAGCTCCTTGTTCTTCATGCTGATGTGCAGCTCGTTCTCCACCCGGGTGCTGGCCTTGTCCACCTGGCGCAGATAAAACAAGAACAAACTGGCGTTGCGGTAGAGCATCTGCAGCGCCAGGCGCTTGAACTTTTTGGTGCTGCACCCCTTTACCAGCCCCTCCATAAAGGCGCGGGCCAGGGCGTTCTCGCGCAGGCACACGGTCACCACGTTGTCCTGGGTGAGAATAATGCCGAACGGGATGGTCGAGTACACAAAGCTGTGCCCCTCGGTCTGCACCGTGGGGGTATCCACAATGATCAGGGTCTGGCCGTCGTCCTCCTGCTCAATGCGGCTTCGCTCCTCCTCGTCCAGGGGCGCGCGCACAAGGTCCGGGTCGATGTGCAGCTGCGCGCACACCCGGCCGATCTCTTTCTCGCTGGGGTCGCAGAGGTGGATCCAGGCGCCGGGGCAGATCTGGTCCTGTTCCAGCATGCGCCCGCCGTCGCTCAGGTAAATCGTGATCATGGGTAACACCTGCTTTCATTTGGTGGCGGCGCACAAAGGCCCGCCCCCCCGCAGGCGCTCTAAAAGGCGCTGAAGCGAAGGGCAGGGACGCCGCATTGGTTTTCATTGCACATTCGACTGCTGGGGTCGCCGTCCATGCCTTTCATCTCCTTGCCGTGCTTTTTATCTGGTGCGGCCGGCGCCGCACCCTAAATAAGTTTATGCCCTGCCCCCCGCATTTGTCAAGCAAAATCGGCACAAAAAAGCGCGCCCCGGCTTTTACCGGGGCGCGCGGCCTGTAAATGGTTTTTGCGCTCAGCCCACCACGTACATATTTACCTGCTGCACGCCGTTCATCAGCGATTCCGAGTAGGTTTCGTAGAACAGGTCCACCAGGCAGGTGCCGTTCAGCAGCGAGGTTCCGGTGTCGGTGGCAATAGCATACCCGTACACAAAACGCCCGTCGGTGCTGGTGATATACAGCTTTGTGCCGTAAGGGATCAGGTTCGGGTTCACTGCAACGGTGCCGTATCCCAGCCCCAGGCCGGAGGCGCCCCGCCCGCGGCTGGCGGAATAGCCGGTGGCCCGGCCGGTGTACACCGCCGAGTAGCTGGCCGGCACGCCGTTCACCACCTCGGGGCCTGCCAGGCTGGAAACCGGCGCCCCCGCCTTGTAGGCCTTGATGATGGTGTTCACGGGCGGGTCGGTCATCACCACACTCACCACCTGGCTGGACTCCACTTCCCCGTCCACCACGCGCTCGCGGTGGGTGATCTCGTTGGTGCCCTCGTGGCCCTGCTGCAGGGTCACGGTGCGGTTCCGGTTGCGGTAAAACAAGCTGGTATAAACGTATTCGGTCTCAAAGGGGATGGATTCATAGCTCAGGGTATCGCGGTATTCCACCCGGTGCACCGTGATGGGTTCCCCCTGCGAAACCTCGGTGTGCAGGCTGGGCTCGGTGTAATCGTGCTCGCCCAGCTCCACACCGCACGCCTCCAGCGCCTGCTGCACGGTGCCGCCCACCATCTCGGCCACATGCTCCTGCCCATCCGCGTTCACGGTAATAGGCACCGCCCGCTGAATGCTCAGGCTGGCCAGGTTTCCGTTATACGCGGTGTAGTGCACCGCGTCCGCCTCGCCGGCCACGATGCCGGAAAGGTTCATCAGTTCGTCCGGGTCGCTGGCGCGGGTGATCAGCATCCTGCTGTTGCCGTGCGAGTCCGAAACATACACCACGTTCAGCGTGGTAAAAAGCGCAAATACGGTCAGTGACAGGCAGCACAGGGTGAGCAGCGTGGCAGGAAGCCGTGCCGGGGTGGCAAGGATGCGCCGCCGCAGATGTTCTGTGAATTTTGTCATACACTCTCCTAACGTTTCCATGTTGAAGGGCAATGCCGCACCGCGGGGTGCCGGGTGCGGGCGGGCGGCTGTAACATGGTTCAGCCGCGCCCTGCAAAGAATGTGTGCCGCAAAAGGGCACTTGAGGCATTGTACCAGATGGTTTCGGGTGCGTCAAACCTGCCCCGCAAGCCGATTTCAGCCAAATTTTGTTTATTTCCGTGGATTCTCCGTTTTGTCCCATCCAAGCTTTCTATCACTCACGGTTGCTCTCGTTTTCTCTCGATCCCTCGAATTTTGTCCTCAATTTTAACCGTTTTGTCATAATTCGCGCCGGTTTGCGCCTCGTTTTTTTGCCCAAATACACCCCTAAAAAAATATAAACAATGCACAATTCATATGAGCAAATTGTAAATTATCCCATATTTCAGAAAGCGCATCCTTCGGTGCCGCCGCTTTTTCCGCAAGCGGGCGAAGGCTTTGTCTGCGGCACAGCCGGCGTTAAAGCGCCAACAAAAAACCAGGCAGCCCTGGGCCGCCTGGTTGAAACCCTTCTTCTGAATCCAGCCTTGCAAACTCTTCTCAAATAGCCGGCCCCCTCCCCGGCAACTGTTGCAGCCGCTTCGCCGCCGGGCCTTCCCATTCCCATTTTTGCAGCCCGCCAAATCCGGAATTTATATCTTTTTCAGTTCAGCAATCGCACCATAATGCAAAATGCTGAATTCAGCGGGGGCAATTTCCGCAAGCAGTTCCCTATGCTCCTGCTCCCATGCCGCAATTTCCGTACCGGTAAGCGAAACGCCAATCCCGCGGCAGGCTTTCATCCTTCCATTCCAGCTTTCGCGGGTAAAGGGGACTTCCAGTGGATATTCCTCATGATAAACCAGTTCAAACTTTTCGCTGTAGCAATCCGGGATCCATATCGGGTGCATCGTTTCCCCCGCGCCGCTCCACGCAGGGTTATACCGCAGCACAAGCTCTTCGCTGGCTCCCGCAATTTTATCCTCAAAGGGCAGCCAGGCCATATACAATACAAGAATGCGTCCATTTGGTTTCAACATGCGAAAAAGCTTTGGCATGATCCGCTCGTGGTCAAAATACCAGAAGCACTGGCAGGCAGTGATCACGTCAAAGGAATGATCCGGAAAGTCTATAGCTTCCGCAGAGAATGCGCAATAGTGGATGTCCATGCCTTGTGAAAGGATTTTCGCCTGTTCGATCTGTTCTTCCGAAATATCCGTTCCTGTCCATTTCGCCCCATACCGATACATATTTCGGGGCAATACTCCCGTCCCCGTGCCCATATCAAGCACACTTTGACCGCTCACACATAATTTGCGGCTCAGGATTTTGTCATAAAATTCTTGTGGGTAAATATCGCGGTATTTTGCGTAGTCCTCCGAAGTTTTGCCCCAGTCAAAGGCTTTCCCGCCGTCTATCGTTCGGTTTGTGATGCTCATGCTTTTACGCCTCCAAATTCTTGCTGATGGAGTATCCCTTTCCCGGCAAAGGCCCTCCTTTTAGATCTGGCCGCCATGCGTCAGTTCTTCCTTTAACCTTCCAAGCTGCTCCCCTTATCCCGCCGGGCCCCCTCCTCTGTAAAGGCTTCTTTTAACACTTTCTCTGTTTGAAATACGCAGCCCGCTAAAACAACAATTTGAAGCGTCGCCAAAACCCCGCCAACAATTGCAACGGCACCGTCCGAAGCGCCATAAAAGGGGATGTGAATGGCAACTGATGGAAGCAAGGCAATCCACCCTGCTTTCCACCAAAGCTTACCGCTGTAATGGTGCGCAAATTCCCAGGTGTCCCTGTTCATCATGGACCGTGACGTGCGGTATCCGATCACATCGTTTATGGCTTTGGGCGGGTGTTTCCACATCCTTCGCCCCAATGCGATCATCAACACTGGGATCAGTATATCACAGCAAAGCATAAACCACCAGAACCACATGATATTTCTCCTTTATAGCTTTGTCGGGCGCGGCGTCTCTTCCCCGGCACGAAATGCGCAGCTTTGGGGATGTAAGCAATGAGGAGACAGAGCGGCTGCTCTGCTCCCTTGCGGCACCGGCAAAAAAGCGGCCGCCTGGATCTTTTTTCCCGGGTGGCCGCCCTCATTTACACACACCCGCGCGGCGGGGGGAAGGGCGCTGTATTTGATCCGGCTTAAAATAGATTGCGGCAAACGGTAACGGTTTGTCCTTTCCAATTGCAGCTTTAAATTTATCGTATACAGGTATTCAGCATTTTTCAATTCTATTTTCACGGTTTCTTCAACCTTGAATTCTTCCAAAGAAATACCAGCAAAACAGCCGCATACACAATCAATCCCAGCATCCCGATCAGTCCAGTGAGGTTCGGCCCAAGAAGTCCGCTCTGCCCGCTGAGGGAGAGAAAAACCGGGACTTCGGCCGCAATATTCACAATGCCATGGATAATGCCTGCGTACATACAGTTTTTACTCTTGATCGTTACGTAGGACAGGATCACGCCCAGCACCATGCACATGAGCATCATCACAAGCATATTGCTCCATGGCGCCAGCCAATTTCCCAGGCTGTAGTTGAAGCCGAAGTAAATCAGCGGCATATGCGCCATTCCCCACCAGAAGCCGTTAAGCAGCATGGCCTTCATCGTCCCATACAATGCGATCTGCTTTGGCAATATGTAGCCCCTCCAACCGACTTCCTCCCCTAATTCCAGAAGCTGCAAAGGAATGAAGAGCGCGGAGATCAGGACGACGATCAGCCAAAACATAAGCGGGTTTTGGACCACGAGCGTTCCCTCTGCCGGCGTCCCCATCAGAGCGGCCAGTTCCCCATAGCGGTAAACGCTTTCTGCAAAAAATCAAACGCAGGGTTCCTTTCTCTTCCAGCGGCTAGCAGCCCCATCATGCCCAACAAATAGCAAACGCCAAGGACCAGGAGCAGGTATGTCCGCTCCTGTTTTTTTAATGCTTTTGTCGCATTCATAGCATAGACCGCCTCGATGCAAATCCCCCAAAAAAACTTAAAACTCGTGCCTGGTTCCATGTGAGAGCAACAGCCCGCTTGTTAATTCCACACATAAAATCACGGTGTTCTCATCATCAAAATTATTATGACCGTTATCAATCCAATCCGCAAAAACCTTTTTCAATTTTCCAGCTATCACATGATTATCTTCTTTCCCAAAATAACCTAAATTGACACCTCTTCCATGCGCTGTGAACCACTCTCCAGCAATCGCAACGGCGGAATTATTCTCTATGTGCTTCATTTTATTAGAAAGCGCGTGTGTAATCATATAGAATGCGCCATTCTCATAATAAGCATTGACATATCGCACATAAGGAACTTCATTTTCTACTGTCGCCAATGCAATAACCACATCTTTTCCAAAACGTTCCGTCATTATTTTTTCAGCTTCTTCGCTCAATTTTTTCATAGGGTTATCTCCTTTACAATTTTCGCTTTATCTCACACACGCATTTACAAACCTCATCATGCTTTCAATTTATCCCCCAATACAACTTCCGATTCTTAATATATAAGTGAGGGTTTAAACAGCCTTCACTTTTCTTTTATAATAGAGGTGATTGGCTGACGTACTTCCCGATTGGGACACCACGCCCGTGCACATACCAAAGCATACGCCTTCCGTCATGTAATTCCCGGCCGGCTGCTTCTGATCTTTGAACAGCCCCAGTAAAAACGGACAATAGACAAACGGCCCCCTGATGTAGGAA
>ERZ857882.4976-NODE-4976-length-10864-cov-4.363123_pt1 | contig 10864 bp, 7 predicted proteins | sample MGYA00519697_ERZ857882 | MGnify/ENA primary metagenome ERZ857882 (study PRJEB31778, sample SAMEA3449373) | human gut metagenome | biome: human gut; feature: human-associated habitat; material: faeces | place: United Kingdom | collected 2010/2012 ... | reverse complement strand
CTTCTGGTCCGTAGCCAGACGCTCTATCCAGCTGAGCTAACGGCGCATGTCTCATATCGGACAACGGTGTTATACTACCACAGCTTTCAGGGAAATGCAAGAGGAAATTTCAAATTTTTAGAAAAAATTTGGGGACAGGTCAAAACAATGAATTTGACAAGGGGCGTGTGGCAAGGGTACAATATCATTGATTTTGATTATCTTGCAAGGAGCTACACAATGGAAAACACTTTTAAAGGCAGCCAGAATTACGTTGCAAGCCCGGAGCTGATGAACGCGGTAAACATCGCCATGGCGCTCAAAAAGCCGCTGCTCATCAAAGGTGAGCCGGGCACCGGCAAAACGATGCTCGCCGAGGCCGTGGCCGAGGCGCTGGGTAAAAAACTCATCATCTGGAGCGTCAAGTCTACGACCAAGGCGCAGGACGGTCTGTACGTCTACGACGTGGTGCAGCGCCTGTATGACAGCCAGTTCGGCGCGTCCGGTGTGGACGATATTGCCAAATACATCAAGCTCGGCAAACTCGGCGAGGCGTTCTCCGCCGATGAGCAGGTCGTGCTGCTGATCGACGAGGTGGACAAGGCCGACCTTGAATTCCCAAATGACCTGCTCTGGGAGCTTGACAAGATGGAGTTCTACATTCCCGAGACAAAGGAGACCGTTAAGGCCAAACACCGCCCCATCGTCATCATCACCTCAAACGCGGAAAAGGAACTGCCCGATGCCTTCCTGCGCCGCTGTATCTTCCACTATATCGAATTTCCCGATCAGCAGCAGATGGAAAAGATCATCCGCGTCCACTTTGACCACGTCGATGAGACGCTTCTCACGCAGGTGATGCAGGCATTCTACGCGATCCGCTCCATCGACGCGGTGGAGAAAAAGCCCTCGACCTCGGAGCTTGTCGACTGGATCCGCGCGCTTCAGCTCTCCGGTGTAGATGTTTCGAAAATCGCAAGGGAGATCCCGTTCATCGGGGTGCTCCTCAAAAAGGACAAGGATATCTCCACCGTGCAGCGCCGCCTGAGAAGATAACAGCATCATGTTTACTGGATTTTTCTATCTTCTGCGCGCACACGGGTTTTCCGTCAGCTTAAATGAGTGGATGACGCTCATCGAGGGGCTGATGATGAACCTGCAGCACGATTCGCTCACGGGCTTTTACGAGCTCTGCCGCGCGGTGCTCGTCAAATCCGAGGCGGATTACGACAAATTCGACCAGATCTTTCTGGAATACTTCGACGGTATCCCCTATGAGGACGAACTGCCGGAAGAACTGATGGACTGGCTCAACAACCCCGCCGCCGTGATGGAGGAATTCCGCAAGTTCCTGCGCACGCAGGGCTATGAGGAAAAGAGCATTGAGGAAATTCTCAAAATGTTCGAAGAGCGCCTCAAAGAGCAGACCGAGGAGCACAACGGCGGCTCGTACTGGATCGGCACGAACGGCTACTCAAACTTCGGCAACAGCGGCCACAGCCCGCAGGGCATCCGTGTGGGCGGGCAGAGCATGTACCGCCGTGCCTTTCAGGTGGCGGGCGAGCGCAAGTTCCGCGACTTTCGCAAGGACAATGTGCTCGATATTCGCCAGTTTCAGATGGCCTTTCGCCTGCTGCGGCAGTATTCCGCGCAGACACAGGAGGCCCGAACGGAATTCGACGTGGACGAAACCATTCGTGAGACCTGCGACAACGCCGGCACGCTCTCCGTCTGCTACAAGCGCCCGCGCAAGAACACCGTCAAGGTACTGATGCTGATGGATTCCGGCGGCTCAATGGACTATTATTCGAACCTCTGCTCCATGCTCTTTCAGGCAGCGCGGCAGTCAAACCACTTCAAAGAGCTGCACGTTTACTATTTTCATAACTGCATCTATTCAAATGTTTATACCAACCCGCGCATGTACCGCGAGCACGCGGTGGCGACGGATTGGATCCTGCAAAACTTCGGCAACGATTACAAGGTCATTCTGGTCGGCGATGCGCTGATGGATATGTACGAACTGATGGAAAAGCGCTACGACTTCCGTGCCGGCGAGGTGAAGTGGTCGGGGCTTGACCAGATCAAGCGCTTCCGCGAACACTACGATCACCTCATCTGGCTCAATCCGGAAGAGCCGCCCCGCTGGGGCGGCTACTGGGGCGAAAGCTACGGCCACATTGCCAAAGTCGTGGACATGTACCCGCTGACGGTCGACGGTCTGGAACGCGGCATGAAAAAGCTGCTCGTGAACCGATAAGAGAGTTGGTCTGTCGCCGCGGCAAGGCTGGCTCATTCAGAACGAGATCCGCGAACTCATCTGCTGACAAAAAATCCCGAAAGATGATCTTTCGGGATTTTTCATGTTTTGCTATATTGGTTTAATGTGTCAAAATCATCATCGTTGCTGTTGCCATCGATACGCACTACGCATTTCGCTGTCAAAAGTTGCAAAAAAGTCTTGAAATCATACGATTCCAAGACTTTTCGTTGGTCGGAGTGTAATTATAGGATTTCAGAAAACACAGATATATCAACGGTTTGCTGGTGGTCAGCAAGAGGTATTCATCCTAAATTGAACGGTCAAGCACAGTGACCTGCGTAATCACATCACGCAGACGATCGGAACCGACCATATATTCAAGAACTTCGTCGGAGGTATCACAGAGTTTTTCAGTATCTTCGCAGTATGCCATGGAAATACTGATTCTTCCGTTGCTGCGAGGCGTAATGCTATATAGATTTTCGTTCCACATGAATTCGACCTCTCCATGCCATTTCATGCATGTTTTGAAGTCGCTGATGCTGACAAAACGATTCTGCTCTGAAGGGTTATCTGGAGAAACTGTGTATTTTATCATATTGCACGCCCCCCGCCATTGCTTAAATTCTGGTGCTCCATTCGGATAATTGATTGCAGGCTGTGGGTCGGGATATCCCGCAGGATTATTCCAATGAATTGGATGATCGTGCGGATTGGTATGTGCCCATGGTTGCTTATGATCTGTATAGTGCCGTTCGGTTACTGCACGTCCATCCTCACCGATCTTGGTGTCAACACGGTACCCGTTCTTATATGTTGTCTTTATTTCTCCCGGTTTACCTAAAAATCGCTGATCTTGCGGTTTATTGGGATTTGGCCGCCACTTTCCACCATAGGCGCTGCCGCCGCTCTTATAAGCGCCGCCGATCAGGTACGGCTCTATTGTATCACGTTCGGGGCGATATGTCTCGCCGATTTTGAAAGCGTCGAGGTCTTCTGCCCTATAATTTCTCTCATAGCTCATATATTTCCACGAGCTGCGCTCGTAATCCACATACACGATGTCTCCCCGCATTTCAGGAAACGGTGTGTTATAACAAACGATTTTCTCCGGCTCGATGCGCCTCAGCATCTCGTTGTAACCGGCCATGAACCATTCTTTCTGGTCGCAGCGGTTATCATGCTCAGATGCCATATAGGTGGAGACCGCAACAACACTACCTTTTTCGATCCCCTCAAAGCAAAAGTCAAATGTGGATTCATCGCCCCAGTTTACCGTGGGAACAACACGGATTCCCTTCGATGCCCAGTATGCGCCGCACCAGCGATTACGAAATACATTGTAAAGCTGCATAACAGTTGCCATTTCCAGATACATGCTGAAATCCGGAGACAGTACCGCACGGTACCGGGAGAGTTTTTCGATATCGCTGTCCAGATTCTTCCAGACTCGTTCAAAGCGATAGTCATACAGGAAGAAATGAACCATACGGTCAAGATGATTTTGATCTTCCAGATGAGTCTTGTCGAAACCGATCAATAAAAGATCGTCAAAATCACCCAGCCTTTCCACGAATTTTGGAATAATTGGAATTTGCAGTTTCCCTTTACCCGGAAACTGATTACGGAGCAAGGATTGACTGGTGCGATAATTGTAGTTTTCTTCAGTCATACGAAACCTTCTGTATGTAGTAAGGAACAAGTCCTTCTACTAGTAGGAGGAGAGGATAACGGAAGTTGCACGTTTCCGTACAACTATCACAGAACAATTTGGAAAATAAAAAAAACGGAGTACCTCGAAGGATACTCCGCATGGTCCGAGTGGCGAGATTCGAACTCACGGCCTCATGGTCCCGAACCATGCGCGCTACCAACTGCGCTACACCCGGATATGAAATTTTACGGTTTTGCGCCGCAGAACAGTAGTATTATACGAGCTTCCTTCCGTTCTGTCAAGGGGAGAATCCACTTTTTTCAAAAAGCCCCGCAGTCAGCTGGCTGCGGGGCACTGGCGGGAGCATGTGAGGATCGAACTCACCTTAGAGGCTCTTCACCCCTATCACCGGTTTTGAAGACCGGGGGGCACACCAGCACCCATCTACTCCCATATCGGGGACGGCGCGCGCCGTCCCGTTTTTTCACAGCTCTCCAAAATGCGCGCCCGCTCTTCGGACATCACCCTCACGGCGCAGGATCCCTCGCCGGTCGTAGTATTCCAGCAGCAGCAGCGCGTGATCGCGCGAGGTGCCGAGCACATCGCGAAACTCCCCCAGTGCCAGCGTATCGCGCGTTTCAAACCACGCCTTCACGCGCGCATCGACGGCTGAGAGAACGCTTTTTTCAATGCAGCGATCCGGCGCGAGCAGCACCAGCTCACCCACGCTCAAAAGACTTTCAATCACCTGCGCGCACTCCGTGCGGTCTTTTCTGTCAAACGAGGCACAGAGTTCGTCCGTTTTCAGTCCGGTCGGCCCTGCCGCACGGCACAGGCGAAGCATTTCCTCTCGGATCGCGCGCTGCCGTCTGGTAAGCCGCACGGAAAAATCCGCAAGCGCGCAATATTCCGTCGTCCGCTTCAGCTTCCCCTCGCGCGCAAAGCAAGCAAGGATCGCCTCTACGTTCTGCCGCGTCCCGCCGCGAAAGAGCCGCTGCCGCGCCTCGGCGAGGCGCATACCCGCAAGCAGCGGATGCGCGCGGTGGTATTTTTGCAGCATCGCCTCGCAGTCCGTCCACAGCCCGTCCAGCACCGACGAAGCAAGGTAATCTGTCGGCGAGAGGGCAACGATCTTCCCCCGCGCGCAGAGCGAGGCAAGCATTTTCGCCATGCTCTCCTCTTCTTCGTCAAAACGCGCGCAAAGCGTGGCAAACGCCATACCGTCTGCGCCGCATGCGCTGATGGCCTGCACAATTTTTTCCTCATCCGACCCGTTCTCACGCACAGCAAGCGCGGCGAGCACGCCCTCATCATGGCGCTTATGGCGGTACGGATGCTCGTCCAGGATCACCCCGCCGCCGATCGTCTCAAGCGGCGAATAAAAGCGCAGCACAAAGCGGTCACCCTGCCGCGCTGCCAAATCCTCACTCAGGCGCAGCTGCGCATAGCAGCTCTCGCCGGGACGAAGCGCATCGCAGTCCAGCAGCACCACCCGCACAAGGCACGCGGCCGCGCCGTGGTAGAGGTGCAGGCGCGCCCCGCTCTCGATCACTCGCCGGGAATCGCGCAAATTCTGCAATCTTACGTCGAGCATTCGCGTCGGGCACAGCGAATCCGGCGCACACAGCACATCGCCGCGGCAGACGTTTTCTTTTCTGATGCCCGACAGATTGACCGCCACGCGCTGCCCGGCACAGGCTGCCTCCACATCGCGCCCATGCACTTGTAAATTGCGCACGCGGCATGCTTCCCCCCGCGGCAGGAGCGCCGCCTCCTCCCCGGCGGCAATACAACCGTCGATAAGCGTACCGGTCACGACCGTACCGAAGCCATCGACAGAAAACACGCGGTCGATGGGCAGGCGGAACGGTGCGCGCGCGCTTTTTTCCGCCGTGTGCAGCGCCAGCTCATGCAGCGCCTCGCGCAGCGCCTCGATTCCCTCTCCCGTGCGGGCAGAGGTGCGCAAAACGGGCTTTCCTTCCAGAAATGTTCCCCGCACACGCGCTTTGATGTCCTCTTCAAGCATTCTGAGCCATTCGTCATCGGCAAGATCCGTCTTTGTGATAACGACAAGCCCGCTCTTCACGCCGAGAAGCCCCAGAATGTCAAGATGCTCGACCGTCTGCGGCATAAAGCCCTCATCCGCCGCCACAATGAGCATCGCGAGGTCGACGCCGCCCGCACCGGCAAGCATATTTTTGATGAACCTCTCATGCCCCGGCACATCGACGATACTCGCACTTCCGCCATCTGAAAAATCAAGACGTGCAAAGCCCAGTTCGATCGTAATGCCGCGCCGCTTTTCTTCGGCCAACCGGTCGGTATCCACGCCCGTGAGGGCCTTGACAAGCTCCGTCTTGCCGTGGTCAACATGCCCCGCCGTGCCGATGATAACGTGCTTCATCGCAGCGCCTCCGCAGCCGCCGCGGCAAGCCCGGCAAAGTCCTTTTCGTCGATCGTGCGCACGCACAGAAGATACTGCCCGCGGTGGATGCGCGCAACGATGGGCTTTGCGCGCATGCGCAGCCGCTCTTCCAGTTCATCTACACTATGCTTTCCCGGATCAAGCGCGACCGCCCAACCGGGAAGCTCCTGCGCCGGCGCGCTGCCGCCGCCGACCGCGTCCCCCGTCTTCACGAGCTGCGAGGCGACCCCTGCGCCGGCAAGCGCCTGTTGCAGGCGCAGCGCCTTTTCGCGCAGCGCCTCTTCTCCTGCCGACAGCATGGCAAGCGTCGGGATCTCGCGCGCGGCGGTATCCGTGTCCAGATATGCCCGCAGCGTCGCGTGCAGCGCGGCAAGCGTCATCTTATCAAGGCGCAGCGCCCGCGCGAGCGGGTGCTTTTTGAGCCGTTCAATGTATTCTTTTCTGCCGACAATCAGCCCCGCCTGTGGCCCGCCGAGCAGCTTGTCACCGGAAAACGATGCAACATCCACGCCCGCGCGCAGACTTCTCTGCACCGTCGGTTCGCCGTGGATCCCGTATTGTTCCAACTCCACGAGCGCGCCGCTGCCGAGGTCTTCGATGAGCGGCAGCCCCCTTTCCCGCGCGAGCGCGGCAAGCGCTTCCCGCGGCACAGATTCGGTAAAGCCGACAATGCGGTAATTGCTCGTGTGCACCTTTAAGATTGCCCGCGTCTGCTCGCTGACAGCAGCATCATAGTCGCGCAGATGCGTCTTGTTCGTCGCGCCGACCTCGCGCAGCGTGCAGCCGCACTGGGTCACAATCTCCGGAATGCGGAATGAGCCGCCGATCTCGACAAGCTCGCCGCGCGAGACGATGACCTCGCCCCCGCTGGCGAGCGCGGATAGAATAAGCAGCACCGCCGCGGCGTTGTTATTCACAGCCATCGCCGCCTCCGCGCCCGTCAGGCGGCACAAAAGGCTCTCCACATGGCTGTGGCGCGAGCCGCGGCAGCCCCGCGCCGCGTCATATTCAAGCGTGGAATAGGCGTACGCGGCCTCCGCCGCGGCGTTCGCTGCGCGCTCGCTCAGGCAGGCGCGGCCGAGGTTCGTGTGCAGCGTCACGCCCGTTGCGTTGATGACTGTACGCAGCGACGGCATCTGCTTCTCTTCCGCCCGCGCCAGAATGCGCGCGCACAGCTCGTCCGTCTCCGGCAGCGAGGAACGTCCGCCGCGCACTTCGCTTCGCAGCGCGTCCAGCTCCTCGCGCACGCTCTCGCGCAGCAAGGCCAGCGACAGCGCCGACGCCTTGAGCTCTCCCCGATCGAGCAGCTCGTCCACCCGCGGGATGGAACGGAACAGATTTTCTTCCACGCTTTCCCCTCCTCACGCCCGACATACCATGCATCGGGCTCCAGTTCTCCAGTTTGACTTTACCCTATCAGAAAGGCCACCGCCCGTCAAGAAAAACGCGCAAAAAAGCGGTTCCTCCACATGGAAGAACCGCTTTTTCTTTATCTTTATTCCGCCGCACGGATCGCCTTGTTTTCCTGTCGTCCCTTGAGCAGAACCGGCACATCCATCAGCGCGAACACCGCCGCGAGCAGCACGGGGAAGCCGATCCAGTGATAACCGAAACGGTCGCGGAACCACGCAAGCGGGTTGCCGTCCGGCGCGTACATCAGAAACATGAAATTCGTATCGAGCAGCAGGTTGACGCAATAAATCGGCACCGCCATCGCCAACAGCAGCAAGAAGCACTTGCCCATGTACCTGACACTCGGCCGGATCTCACCGCCCGAAAACAGCATGATGGGATAGGCCGCAAGCAGAATATGCACGCTCGTCGAATGCCAGAACATGAAGTTCGTCGCCGGAAGCGACGTCCACGTCGGGAACAGCAGCGCCGCTGTCGCCGCGGGGATACAGATAAAATAGAGGAAATTGTCGAGCAGCCTGTTCGGTTTCCACGCGTGCAGCACAATGAGAAAAATGTTGATCGAGCACAGGTGCAGCGGCAGATAGTCCCAGTTGAAATTCCCGCCGATCTGCAAACCGATCTGCTTGAACGCCTCGTCCGCAAGCAGGAGAACGGCGAAGAGCTTTCGCAGCTGTGCCCGCCTCTTCTCGTCCGCCGCCTTGTAGCGCTTGCAGCTCAGCGCGGCAAAGCCGATATACAGCGCAAGCGTCACCAGATGCCGTGCGCCGAAGAGCGAAAAGCCAAAGCCCTCGCCGATCGTATCCACCGTATCCCAAAAGCACTCCACTTGATCAAACCTCCCGCTATCTTTTTCTTCGCAAACAGCATATCATACGGCGGCTGAAATGCACCTGAAAAATTTTTTAAGATTTCAATATTCCATTCTCAGGCCCAGCATTTCCCCGCTGCTGCCGCCGCGGTACACGCTGTTTTCGATCACGCGCTCGCCGAGCACGAATACCTCGTCAAAGCCTGTCGCAGGCAGGTTGGGGCGCGCGTAGGTACCCTGCTCATGGATATTTTCGGGCGAGAAGAGCAAAAGGTCTGCGTCCATGCCCGCCGCGATGACGCCCTTTTTCTCAAAGCCGAAGCGGTCCGCCGCATGCCCCGTCACCTTGTGCACAGCCTGCTCGAGCGTGAGCACGCGCTCCTGCACGACGTATTTTTCAATGAGCCGCGCGAATGTTCCGTACACGCGCGGATGTACCTGTCCGGCGCCGGGGTAGGTCGCGTCCGAAATAACACCCGAAAATGGTGCGCGCAAAATAGCCTTGAGATCTTCTTCGTCCGAGATGTAGTCGATCATCCCCGCCTCGCACTTCTCCGCCGCCAACAGGTCAAAAAGTGCGTCGTAAGGATCTTTCCCGAGCGCGAGCGCGATCTCCGCGATGCTCTTTCCCTCAAAGCGGCGATATTCGTCCGTCCGAAGCCCGATGGCGATGACATTTTCAAATCCGACAAGCAGCGTGATATTTTCAAAATCGCTGCCCGTTTCCATCCGCGCGCGCATCTCTTCACGCGCGGCGCGATCACGCAGGCGCTTCGTCAGCGTCTCTGTCCCACCCGCCTGAAACTCCGGCGGCAGCACGTGGATGAGCTGCGTTGAGCCGGCGGTGTAGGGATAGGCGTCGCACATCACGTCAAGCCCTTCCTCCCGCGTGCGCGTCAGGATTTCGAGCATCCGCGGCATGTATCTGCCCCAGTACGCCTTGCCGATGCTCTTGAGGTGGCTGATGTGAACGGGCGTGCGGAGGGCGCGCGCAGCCGTCATCATTTCCTCCAGCGCCTCCACCACCCCCGCGCCCTCCTGCCGCATGTGGACGGTGACGGGCACGCCGCTTTCACGCAGCGGCGCCAGCGCGTCAATGAGCTGCTGCGTCGTATAGAAGATCTCCGGCGCATAGCCAAGCCCGAGCGACACGCCGAGCGCGCCGCCGGAAAGGCTCTGCTCTATCAGGCGGTGTACCGCACGAAGCGCGCCGCTGTCCAGCGGCTCCGGTGAAAAACCGGCCGCCGCGGCACGCACCGTCCCGCCGCCGACCAGCATTCCGACGTTCAGCGGAAGCACAGCCGCCCCGACCGCGTCCAGATAGGCCTGCATGGTCTGCGTCGGCAGCTCCTCCGCCGGAAGGCCTGTGACCGGCGTCAGATAGCCGTAGATCTCCGGCCGGCGCGCCGCCGGCACCGGCGCGAGGGACAGGCCGCAGTTGCCGTTCACGATCGTCGTCAGACCCTGCGCCAGCTCCGCGCGGCCAAAGCCGGGACGGAACAGGGCGTCGTCGGCATGGCGGTGAATGTCCAGAAAGCCCGGCGTCAGGTACATGCCGCGCGCATCGAGCACCTGTGCGGCGGAGGCGTGCGGGAGGCAGCCCACGGCGGCGATCTTTCCTCCCTGTATGGCAAGGTCGCCCCGTTCGGCGGGCGCACCCGTCCCATCCACGAGCATGGCGTTTCGGATCAGATAATCAAACATCATATCGCCTCATTTCTGTGGATATTTTAACGCGCAGAGTCGGAAATAGCAAGAGAATCGGTCATTTTTGCAAGCATGGGGCGCATCTGCGGGGTTTCCTTCCGCATAGAAAAAAGCAGGAGCGCACAGTGAACATGCTCTCCTGCCTGAATTCTGTTTTTTCAGTTCAGCGTTTCGGACAGCTCCAGTCCGGGGTTGCGCTTGATGGTGTAATCGATCGACCAGAGGCTCGAGAACACGAGCAGGCTGTGGCCGCGGTAGTCCTCCAGCAGCTCTACATCGGACGAGAGGTTCAGATCCTTCAGATCCTCGACCGGCGACTTGGCAATGAAGCGCAGGTGCTCATACGGAAGTCCCTCCATCCGAAGATCGACGCCGTACTCAGACTTCATCCGGTACTGGAACACGTCAAATTGCAGCGTGCCGACAACGCCCACGATGACCTCCTCCATGCCGGAATTCGGCAGCTTGAAGATCTGGATGGTGCCCTCCTGCGCGATCTGCTCGGTGCCCTTGATGAACTGCTTGCGCTTCATCGAGTCGCGCGGGCTGACGCGGGAGAAATGCTCCGGCGCGAAGGTCGGGATGCCGCCGAATTTGAACTTTTTGCCCGGC
>ERZ857882.4973-NODE-4973-length-10870-cov-4.278964_pt1 | contig 10870 bp, 6 predicted proteins | sample MGYA00519697_ERZ857882 | MGnify/ENA primary metagenome ERZ857882 (study PRJEB31778, sample SAMEA3449373) | human gut metagenome | biome: human gut; feature: human-associated habitat; material: faeces | place: United Kingdom | collected 2010/2012 ... | reverse complement strand
AACGTCTGGATGCCCGAGACCATCGAGTACCAGCTCTGGTCCGGCACGATCACCGTTCCCGGCGTCCGCCACTGGCCCAACACCCACCTGCTGGGCGACGATGTGACCCTGGATGAGCCGTGGATGTATCTCCGCGCCATCGGCGGCGTGGACGAGGGACTGAGAGGAGGTCTGCAATGATCGCGGAAAAGAACGGCATCACCGTGGATACGCGCACTGCCGCGCCCGCGCGGAAAATGATAAAGTGCCCCCAGAAGACCGGCATCAACCTGAACCTGCAGGAGGACCGCCAGCGTGATCGCCGGACCCTGCTCATCGGTATTCTGGCCATTGCGGCGCTGGTAACCGTTGTGGTCAACTTCGGCGTGCTCCAGCAGTATCGCCGTCTGGACAAGGCCCAGGCCGCCTACGACCGCGTCCACACCCAGTATGTGAGCGCCCAGGAGGCCCTGTCCGACTATGACCGTGTCCTGCTGGAATACCGCACCTACTCCATGGACTGGATGACCGCCGCCGGCAGCGAGGACATCCCCGCCGCCGTGGACCGTCAGGCGGCCCTGGACCTGCTGGAACAGGAGATGCTCAGCCATGGCTCCCTCACGGCGCTCCAGATCACCCAAAACACCATGAACGTGGATATGTCCGGCATGACCCTGGACCAGATCTCCGCCATGTTCGCCCGCCTGCGCCTCTCCCCCATCGTGGACAGCGTCTCCCTCAGCGTCGCCTCCACGGAGGAGGGCAAGGCCGCCACCATCATGGATTTCACCGTCCGCATCGAACTGCGCCAGCCGGAGGAGGTGTCTCAATGAACCGCGAGCTTACTAAGCGAGAAAAGACCCTGCTGCTGATCCTGGTGGTGCTGGTGCTGGTCCTGGGCTACTGCAAGCTGTTTCTGGAGCCCATCGACCGCCAGATAACCTCCTTCCGCACCAACACCGACATCGAGCAGGCCGAGCTGGACACCGACCGTGTCCGTCTGGCCCAGCTGGAGCAGATGCAGCAGGCCATTGCCGCCATCAAGGCCTCCGGCCAGGAGCGTGCCCTGCCCCAGTACGACAACGACCAGGCCCTGATGACCGAGCTGGACAAGCTCATGGCCGCCACCCTGCAATACGAGGTGGACTGCACCGAGGGCACCACCCAGGAGGGCTATCTCGTGCTGCGCCCCGTGACGCTGACCTACCAGACCGCTTCCTACGCCCAGTCCCGCCAGATCATCGACGCGCTGAGCTCCAGCGCCAATGTCAACTTCCTCTCCAACGTGGACGTACAGTATGATGCCGACAAAGCACAGTACAAAACCGTGCTTCACCTCATCTTTTTCGAGCTGATGCCCTGACTGCGTCCCCACCATTTTTCCGCCCGCGTCCCTTTGCGGGGCAGCGTATCGATTGTGTTATGCAAAAAAAGCTCTCAAAACAGAATAATTCCGGCTTTACGCTGTCCGAAGTCCTCATCGCGGTCGCCATCCTGATCGTGCTGATGGGCCTGGCCATGATCCCCATCACCCGCCATCAGCGCGACCTGCGCCAGACGGAACTGGACGCCAGGGCGGAGATCGTCTACCACGCGGCCCAGAACAAGCTGTCCGAGCTGCTGGCCAATGGCCGCATTTCCGACTGTTATGCGGAGGATCTGCAGCCCCTGAACAACACACCGCTGGACGCCGCCGAGAGAAAAACCTCCCTGTACTATGTGACCTCCGCCGCCAAGACCGGCGAAGGCTCCGCCGCCGCGGCCATCCTCCCGGAGGATCAGGTGGACCGCCAGCTGTGGGACAACCATTGGGTGATCGAGCTCGACCCCGCCAGCGGCAGCGTCTACGCCGTGTTTTACAGTGAAAAACCCCTGACCTACGACTTTGACAGCTTCAATCCCCTGCGGTTCCGTGATGGCCGGCTGAGCGCCGGCGCCACCGTGGGCTATTACGGCGGCGACAGTGTGCAGTCCGAGATCACCGGCAAGCTGACGCCCCATATGGAGATCATCAACAAAGAGCAGCTTCTTCTGCGCGTCACCTGCGACACGCCTATGGAGCCGCTGCACTTCTATGTGACCGTCTCCGACGGCGTCCACAGCACCTCCCGCATCGAGCTGACCGGCAGCGAGGTCAAGACCGACTATCTTACCTACACCGCCACCATGGTCCTGGACTCTCTGACGGACGGTATGCGCTTCGGCCAGCAGGCCCGCTTCAAAAGCAAAAATCTGACCCCCGGCGCGGACCTGACCATCACCGTGGAGGTGACGTGTGAGAACCATCTGGTGGACTCCGCCTCCGGCACGCTGACCGCCAACAGCCTGTTTGCCGAGGTTCGCGGCGGCGACACCGCCGTTGTTACCTACGCCCGCCACCTGCAAAATCTGGACACGGCCTCCCGCTTGCCCGACAGCATCACTCGCGCCGTGCAGGAGCAGGATATCCAATTTGTCAACGAAAACGCCGACGACGGCTGGGACCGCCTGTACGGCTCCCGCACGTTCACGCCCATCACCAACAGCCGCCTGACCTACTGCGAGAGCAAGGCCACCGTGAACGGCCAGGTCTACCACCCGGTCATTTACGGTCTGACCGTGAACACCACCGGCGACGGCGGTCTTTTTGCCGCCTTCTCCGGCACGCTGAAAAACCTGCGCCTTTGCGGCGCCGACATCACCGCCTCCGGCAATGCCGGCGGCCTGGCCGGCCGTCTCAGCGGCAAGACCGAGATCCTCGACTGTCAGGTGTACCTCAGTCCCACCCGCGACAAACTCAGCACCAAGACCGAACAGGACATCTGGCTCCGCGGCAGCACGGCGGGCGGTCTGACAGGCCGCTGCGACGGCACGCTGACCATCCGCCGCAGCTTCGCGGCTACCGTGATTCAGGGCGTCCGCTATGCCGGCGGCCTGGTGGGCAATACGGACAGTGCTGCTCTGACTGTGGACCATTCCTACGCGGACTGCTACCTGTATGCCGCCGCCAATAACGGCGTCGCCGGCGGCCTGATAGGCGCCTGCAACGGCACCGCCAATATCGCCCTGTCCAACTGCTACGCCGCCGGCTTCCAGAGCGCCGGCACCACCGCCGGTCTCTCCGGCGGCGAGCTCTCCGGCGGCGAGCTCTCCGGCGGCGACAGCCTCAAGGCCTGTTACAGTGCCTGCGTCCGCCTGGGCACCGACATGAAGCTGACCTACTCCACCGTCAAGCCCCCCGCTGCCGGCACGGCTCCCGCCGACATAGACGCTGTCTATTACATGTTCCCCAGCCGGAACGATCTGTCCGGCACCAGCTTCGTCAATTACGCCAAATGGAGCGGCCAGAACCGCGCAGAGGGCGTAAAGGTCCTGGGCACCGCCTTTACCGCGGAGACAAGCGACACCGTGGCCTACAACCTCATGGACAACATGGGCCTGAGCACCTATTCCTATCCCCGGCTCACCGGTCTGCCCCACTATGGCGACTGGCAGGCAGATTTCGAGTCCGGCGCGCTGGCCTACTATGAAAAATACAGCGACGGCACCTACGGCTTCCTGGGTGCCAACCGCTCCACCCTCCGTTCCGGCGGCACCGTCGTGGACGACGGCTACGGCATGGTCTACCGCACCCAGCCCACGGACGCCATCACCGTTGCCTATACCCTGGGCGATACGGCACGCACCGCCACCCTGTTGAATTCCATCAAACTCGACAGCGAATACTGGCTGGTATGCCTGCCCGACGAGTTGGTCTATACAAGTGAGGTATCCCCCACCTTCTACCGTCAGGTGACGGTGGATGACATCTCCTACTTCTTCAATCCCCACTTCGCCTGCCGCGTGATCCAGAGCGCCGCCCTGCCCAGCGCCCCGGCGGAGGTTGGCATCCGCACGGCCCGTCATCTGCACGACCTGAGCCTGTATTACGACACCTACCGTACCCTGCTGGACAAGACAGCCGTCTTCCAGCAGGAGCGCCCCATCGACTACAACAGCTACGCCCGTCTCACGGTGCACACGCAGCCGCCTATCGGTGCCGCGGACGGCAAGCCTTTCATCCACACCTACGACGGCGGCGGCTATACCATCGCAGCGCCCTCCTTTACCGGCACCGTCAACACCAACGGCACCAGCTATGCCGGTATGTTTGGTCTGAACCGGGGCACCCTGCGCAATATCATACTGCTCACCGCCAATAAGGATCGTACCGTTTCTCTGGAAGGTCAGCTCTCTCTGCAAACCGCCTGCATCGGCGCCCTGACCGGCTGCAACGAGGGCACAGTCTACAACTGCGCCGCCGCGGGCTTCTCCGTGAACGGCGACGCCCGTCACGGCAGTATCCTGTATCTGGGCGGCCTGGTGGGACGCAACAGCGGTACGGTCCGCGCCTCCGGCGTCAGCGCACCGCGCCTTTTCGCCAATAGCCTGTACGCCACGCTCTGCGCCGGCGGCTTCGCTGGCGGCAACAGCGGCGTTGTCCAGCAGTGCTACGCCATGGCCGACATTGAGATCGGCACGATCAACGGCGGCGGCGTAACGCTGGGCGGCTTTGCCGGCAGCAACACCGGCTCCCTCCGCGCCAGCTACTGCGCCACAGCCATGGCTTCACCCAGTGCGGATATTCACGGCTTTGCCCCTACTGCCGGCGGCGTATCCGGCTGCTGCTACCTCAACGGCGGCACATACCGCTTTGTAGACAGCGTTCACCTATACCAGTACACGGACAGATCCGGCGCAGCTCCGGTGAACGAGCCGGCCCTGCGCGGCATGGTCACCCGGCTGGGCGGCTTTGGCGCCGTCTCCGCCGCCAATACCTTCCAGCACGATAAGACCCTGGACTCCGCCGGCAAGGCCTACCCCTATCCCGGCATCGTCGCCGGCCACGACGGCAGCCGCGTCCATTACGGCGACTGGGTGACACCTGCCGATATGGGCGTTCTGGGCCTGCTGTACTGGGAATATGAGTCCAAGCCCACCGGCAGCGGCTACTATTTCTCCTCGATCGGTGTCGAGGACGGCGAATACAAGACCAACAGTAGTCTCTGTGTCTCCCATGACGACGGCGGCACCGTTACCGCTTACGGCTACGGTTACTATTGGTCCGCTGGCAGCACCACCGAGCCTGAGCTCTCCACCGGCATCACCGTGACCGGCACTCGCTATACCGCGGCGGCCGATGACCTGAACCGGCAGATGCCGAAATTCAATTTCGTCACCTACAAGACCTCCGATAACGGTCTGCACCTGATCAGCGGCACCCAGGCCAACGATGCCTGGACGCTGACCCACGAGGACGCCGCGCTGACCTATACCGTCAGCCCCTTCTTTGCCGATGCCTTCGCCCTGTCCTCCAACAATGCGCCGGGAACGGCCGCCAAGCCCTACCAGGTACGCTCCATAGAGCAGCTGCAATACATCAACTGGAGCTACATCAACGGTCAGGGCAGCACGACGCGCGATGTCACAGGCAGTAATAGTGACTACAAGTATTATCCCTATCTGCAATACACCAACCGCCGCGGCAATGCGCTGCAGACAAAGGCGATGGCGCTGGCCGGCGACAGCACCGGCGGCCCCCGTCCTATCCTCACCTGGCAGCAGACCCACGACCTCAACGGCGCAGGACACGGCACCGCCGCCGACGGCACGGCCGCAAACTATGACTTCCACCCCATTGCCGGTGCGGTGAACAACGGCCAGTTGAACAGGGGCAATGAAACCTATGATCTGACGCTGTACAACTGGTTCGGCGGTATCTACGACGGCGGCAACTACTACATCAAGAATGTGAACATCACCTCCCATTGCTACAACGTGGGTCTGTTCGGTACCACCGCCGGCGCGGAGATCAAAAACATCGTGCTCTACAGCGACAACGACGCCGTTATCCAGCGCAAGACCGACGCCACCCCCGCCTCCGGTGCCACCGGGCCGGAGAATTACGCCACCTCCTACGCCCTGGGCGGTCTGGTAGGCATTGCCTACGACTATGATGAAAACCTGAAGGACAAGACGAAGGTCAGCACCATCAGCAACTGCGCTATCGCCGGCTACACCGTGACCGACAACAGCAAAAACCGGCAGTTCTTGGGCGAAGCCGCCATCGGCGGGCTGGTGGGCGTATCCAGTGCCAATCTGAACAGGTGCTCCGCCGTGGTCAAGCTGAATATCAACTGTACCCACCGCTACGCAAACACCGGCGCCATGAACAAGGCCCAGTGGGGCAACTATGTCCGCGTGGGCGGCCTGGTGGGCGGCGTCCGCTATGATGTGTCGGACTGCTACACCGGCGGCAGCATCACCGTCGCCAACGATCTGCTGAACGAGCGCATCCCTACCGACGACAGCACCAACACTTCCTTCGTGGATCGCTATGAGTCGACGCCTACATCCGTCAAAATGACCCAGGGCGGCGCAGAGGCCGGCCCGGACACCTACGTGTACATCGGCGGCATCGGCGACAGCGGCTTCTCCGCCACCTTCTCCAACTTCTCCGGCAGCAAGGACGGCCAGCCCACCTACAACAACTGCTACACCTACGTGACCTTCCCTGCCATGGAGGGCACCATCACCGGCATCTCCCTCATCGGCAGCATCGCCGACCGCGCCGGTGTGAGCGGCGGCACTGCCCGGCTGACCATCAACAACTGCTACTACCTGGACAGCAGCGCCGCGATCTCCTTCGACAACCTCCCCACCTTCTACGGCAAGTCTACCCAGTCCAATGGACAGTACACCTACTACTCCCTGTCCACCCTGCTGAGCACCGATACCGCGCGGATGGATATGCTCCGTGGCGATCTGGGCTATCTGTCCAAGTACACCTGGAACACCGGCAGCAGCCCCTACACCATCAACGGTCTGAGGGCCCTGAGCTACGAGCAGATGTCCGGCCGTGCGGACATCGACGGAAAGCGCTTCACCGCGCTGCTGAACGGCGGCAGCGACGATGGCAGCTTCCACTGGGTCACCACAGAGGAAAACGGCCAGTCGGCCCACGGCAAATACAGCTTCCCCGGCAGCGCGGCAGCCCTCCTCGGACAGGACTACCCCTTCCCCACCGTATTGACCCAGGGCACCGCCTGCCTGCACTACGGCGAATGGCCCTCCCGCGGCCTGTACTGGAGCAGCGGCGTCCTTTCGCTGGACCGTATCACCACCCCCAGCGTCACACTGTCGCTGCACTTCACCCAGGACACCGACGCTGACGCCGTCCCCGTCATCACCTGCTCCCGCAAGGGCATCGTGGACGTCTCCGCACCGCAGGCACAGACGCCCCCGGCAGACGTCAGGCACAGCTACACCGTGACCCTCACCGGCCTGAAGGTCGGCTCCACCGAGGTCTTCGCCACGCTGGACGGCTATACCGCCCGACTGCTGGTGAGCGTCACCTCCACGCTGGACATCTCCGTGGACGGCCTGCCCGGCGATGACTTCTTTGTCGGTGACACCTGTAATTTAAGGCTCACCGCCCGCGACAGCCGCGGCAGCGCACTGGATGTCAAATGGACAGTCACGCCCCAGTACGGCAACAGTGTCCTCACGGCCTCTGTTCCCGTTACCAATGCCGACCGTACGGCCTCTGTCACCCTCACCGCCACCGGTGAGGGCGAGGACCGCCCCCTGGTCACCGCCACTTACACCGTCCGCGGCGGCGAGACCTTCACCAGCCAGCTGCCCCTCATTATCCCCGTCCGTATGCAGGGCGTGCTGGGCATCGCCAATACCTCTGTCCCGGAAACACCGGCCTATAAGCAGGGCATTATGACCCTCGCGGGCGACGCCTTCCTGGCCGACACCTCGGCTCCCCCCTACAACGGCGCCCCCTACACCGCCGCCCCCGCCTACACCGGCGCGCCGGTGTACCTGTACGGCCAGGGCAGCGCCGCGGACCTGACGGCCGCCAACGAGGACGGAAGCTATCGCTTCACCCTCTCTGCCGCCGTCGTCACCGTGGTGGCCGGCACCGACGCCGTGACTTACGACGCCCTCTCCGGCACGGCGGATTACCGCATCTTTGAGGGCGCGCCCCAGAGCCTGACGGACACCCTGTTCACCGTCCGGCCCCTGACCGTCAAGGGTAGGCAGCCCGGCTCCGTGACGCTCACTGTCACCCTCATGGACACCGAAGGCCACACCTTCACCCTGTCCATTCCCTACACCCTGACGGAGGAGGACACCCGGGTGACCGCCACCCTCCGGGTGGATGAGCAGGCGCTCACCCTGTCTGTCCCCTACGGCTCCGCCCCCTCGGTGGAGGCCCTCAGACAGCTACTGGCGGACCACAACATCCCCGAGGCCGGTATCAGCTGGACCCCGGACATCACCCAGCCGCTGTATGCCGACACGGCCTTCACCGCCGTGCGCAAAACGACGGACAGCGGCGGCGCCTCCACCGTCCCGGACGCCGATACCCCCGCTTCCGGCAGCAAGGACCCTGAGGGCACGCCCTCCGACGATCCATCCGCCCCGGACAGCAGCAGCTCCGGCACCGATCCAACGCCCGAGCCGTCACCGGACACCCTTCCATGACCCACCGCAGAAAGGAGGCCCTCCCGTGCACAAACTGAAAAACCAACAGGGCGCCACACTGATGATGGCCCTCCTTCTGCTGCTGGCGGCCAGTATGGTCAGTGCGGTGATCCTCACCGCCGCCACCTCCTCGGCCCGCCGTCTGGAGAATGACCGGGCTGCCCGGCAGGCGTATCTGACGGTCAGCTCCGCGGCCCGTCTGCTGCGTGATGATATCCTGAACGCCTCCTTTGTCCAGGAGACGGTGAAGACCACCTATACCAATGACCCCTCCACCGAAACGAGCCGCGAAACGACCTCGCCCACCGGGTTTACGGCCGCATGGCTCAAGGCCGGCAAGGCCGCCGTGGACAGGGACAGCGGCAAAAGCTTTACCGACACCATCACCCTATCCGTGGACGGGCTGGACGATGTCTCCGCCGTCTTTACCATGGCGCCCAATTACGACATCACCATCGTCCTGCACCTGGCCGACGGCGGCGACAGTGACTGCCGCCTGGTGCTGACGCTCCGCGAAAACAAGGCCGATCCCACTGTCAGCACCGTCAGCGGCGGCGGTCTCTGGGTCCGCGATGTCACCACGACCACGACAACGATCTCCTGGTCGCCGGACAACGCCACCATCGAAAAGGAGGCGGTCGTATCAAAAAGCTGAACAGCACCCGCGGCGAAACACTGGTAGAGACGCTGGTCTCCATCCTGATCATCGTACTGACCTTCGTGTTTCTGACCACCGCCGCCGTCTCCGCCGCCAAGATCAACGCTAAAGTCCGTTCCGCCGACATCTCCTTCCACTACAGCAGCGCGGTGTCGAACGACACCGCTGCCCTGACCGCCTCCGGCGGCGGCACCCGCAGCGGCCGCACCACCGTGCAGGTCTATGAGGACAACGGCTGTCTCTATTACGAGGAGGTCACGCCATGAACAAGCTTCGTGACCGCCGCGGCTTCACCCTGACGGAGCTGCTGTGCGCCGTTCTCATCGTCCTGCTCGTCAGCGCCCTGCTGACCGTGGGCGTCCGCTTCGCCGGCCGCACCTACAACAGCTCCATGCAGCTGTCCGAGGCCCAGGAGCTGTGCTCCACCCTTACCAGCGTTATCAGCGACAAGCTGCGCTTCTGCGGCACCGTGACCCCCGGCGCGGACGGCAGCCTGGACCACATCTTCATTCAGGATCTGGGCAGCGTGGAGGGCGAGGGCGCCGCCTTTCAGGTGGATGCCGACGGCCAGCTCACCCTGGGCAGCACCAAGCTGCTCAGCAGCGCCGCCTATCCCCGGGGTCTTCGGGTCCGCGATGTCAGTCTGCGCTACGACAGTGCTTCGGGCATCTTTACCGTGACCCTTCAGGTGGGCACTGTCGACAGCACCCTGGCCGAGACAGACTTCGAGGCCCGGCGCTTAAATCACACATGAAAAAAAAGCACCCCTCCGGGGGTGCTTTTCTTCACTTCTTAAAGCTGTCCTTCAGCGACACACTGCGGTTGAACACCATATGCGCCGCGGAGCTGTCGCGGTTGTCCAGGCAGAAATAGCCCACACGCATGAACTGGAACGTGGGCGCGTTGACGCCGGTGCGGTCGGCCTGCTTGTCGAACGCCTCCGCCACCTTCCGCATCTCCGGCTCCACCTTGCAGCCGGTGAGCACCGTAAGGCTCTCCGGGTTCAGGCAGTCCAGGAAGTCCTTGTCCGGGCCGTCGGGCTGCTCATCGGAAAACAGGTTGTCGTACAGCCGGACCTCCGCGTCCATGCAGTTCTCCGCGTCCACCCAGTGGAGCGTGGCACCCTTGACCTTGCGGCCGTCGGCGGGATCACCGCCGCTGGACTCCGGATCATAGGTGCACAGCACCTCGATGACGTTGCCGTCCGCGTCCTTCACACAGCCGGTGCACTGCACCAGATACGCGCCCTTCAGGCGGCACTCCGGACCGTTGTGGGTCAGTCGCTTGTACTTGGGCACCGGGACCTCCATAAAGTCCTCCGCCTCGATCCACAGATGGCGCGAGAAGGTGATCTCATGGGTGCCCTGCGCCGGGTCGGTGGGGTTGTTCTCCACCGTGAATACCTCGCTCTTGCCCTCGGGATAGTTGGTCACCGTCAGCTTCACCGGGTGCAGCACCGCCATGGTGCGCTCCGCGTGGGCGTTCAGGTCCTCCCGCAGGCAGTGCTCCAGGAAGCCGTACTCAATGGTGTTGGGGGACTTGGCCACGCCGATGCGCTCGCAGAAGCTGCGGATGGCGGCGGCGGTGTATCCCCGGCGGCGCAGGCCACACAGCGTGGGCATCCGGGGATCGTCCCAGCCGGAAACATAGTTCTCCTCCACCAGCTTGCGCAGCTTCCGCTTGGACATGACGGTGTGGTCGATGCCCAGCCGGGCAAAC
>ERZ857882.4971-NODE-4971-length-10871-cov-2.807600_pt1 | contig 10871 bp, 7 predicted proteins | sample MGYA00519697_ERZ857882 | MGnify/ENA primary metagenome ERZ857882 (study PRJEB31778, sample SAMEA3449373) | human gut metagenome | biome: human gut; feature: human-associated habitat; material: faeces | place: United Kingdom | collected 2010/2012 ... | reverse complement strand
GATATGAACGGAGTAAGAATATTTGACCTTATAACGCAGGAGCAGGTGTTCGAAAAGGAGGACGACAGATTCAGCTTTATTGCGGAAAATCTTATTTCTTACCCGGACGGTAATGATGATAAAACTGTCTGCGTGAATCTTGATAACGGCAAGACGTATACCTATGAGGGACGAGTGAGCTTTATAAATATCGACTCGTATAGAAACAAGAAGGCCGTGTTCCCTCTGCGGCTTGTGAAGTACGGCAATAAAAACAACGGCGGTTCCACCGGCTATGATGCCGGCTATGACTGCTTAAGCGTGTACAGCCTTGATGAAGATATGGAGGATAGCTTAGTAAACACTTATACGGCGGGAGAAGGGAAGAGCATCTTTATGCTTGGCTTCGGCGACGGAACGGGAATGTACGGAATCACAGACACATATAATAAGAACAGCAAAAGGGCGTGGACTTTTATCAATGTAATGCTCGACAAGCAGATAACGGTAGACGGTGTAATCAGCGTAAATCAGAACAAGTACCCAGACAAGCCCTGCTTTATCATCGGCACGGAGAATGACGATGGCTCTGTGACAACGTATGAGCTTGACGCAGAAACTATGGAGCTGTCCGTGCAATAATACTGCTGTAAGCTATAATTTCCTTTATTTCTGCGGTTTTGCTTGCATTATTCCTTGCAATATGATATACTTAAATCTATATGGTTAAAACACGAAGCGAGAAACAGAAAAAGTACGGAAATCATAAGATTTAAAGTGTAAAAGAGAAAGGAAACAAAAATGATTACAGTATCGGACGTTAGTCTTTCATTCGGCGGACAGATGTTGTTCAAGGACGTAAACCTGCTGTTCACAGCCGGCAACTGCTATGGTGTTATCGGCGCAAACGGCGCAGGAAAGTCCACATTCTTAAAGATACTCTGCGGTGCGCTCGAGCCTACAACGGGTACGGTCACGGTTCAGGAGGGTCTGCGTATGTCGGTGCTTAAGCAGGACCACTACGCATATGACGAATATACGGTTCAGGAAACGGTAATAATGGGAAATCCCCGTCTTTATGAGGTAATGAAGCAGAAGGACGCTCTTTATGCGAAGGAGGACTTCACTGAGGAGGACGGAAACCTCGCAAGCGAGCTTGAGGGCGAATTTGCCGAACTTGGCGGCTGGGAGGCTGAAAGTGACGCATCAAAGCTCGTACAGGGTCTTGGCCTTGACGAGAGCATTATGTACGCTCAGATGAGCAGTCTTGCAGGTAATGAAAAGGTCAAGGTACTGCTTGCACAGGCACTTTTCGGAAATCCTGATATAATCCTTATGGACGAGCCTACGAACCACCTTGATATTGACGCTGTGGCTTGGCTTGAGGACTTCCTTGCGGAGTATTTCGGTACGGTTATCGTTGTATCGCACGACCGTCACTTTTTAAACAAGGTTTGCACCCACACGGTAGATATTGACTATAAGAAAGTCACCATGTATGTGGGAAATTATGATTTCTGGTATGAATACACACAAATGGCTCAGCGTCAGATGCGCGAGCAAAACAAAAAGGCCGAGGCGAAAATCAAGGAGCTTCAGGACTTCATATCCCGTTTCAGCGCAAATGCGTCAAAATCAAAACAGGCCACAAGCCGCAAAAAACTTCTTGACAGCATAAAGGTTGAGGATATTCCCGTATCGTCAAGACGTTTTCCGTATGTTGACTTCAAGCCCGACCGCAAAGTAGGCAACGAGGTGCTGACCGTAACGGGAATCTCAAAGACGATAGGTGACAGAAAAGTTCTCGACAACGTAAGCTTTACCATACTGCCGAGACAAAAAGTTGCTTTTGTCGGCAGTGACCCTCTTGCAAAAACAACACTATTCAAAATTCTCATGGAAGAAATCGAGCCGGACGAAGGCACATTCAAGTGGGGTGTAACCACATCACGCAGTTATTTGCCGACGGACAACTCCGCTTATTTCGACGGCTGTGAAGATTCTCTTATAGATTGGGTAAGGAGCTACTCTAATCTTGTTTTTGAAGCCGATATAAGGAGCTGGCTCGGCAGAATGATGTTCTCGGGAGAAGAAGCCACCAAAAAGGCAAACGTGCTCTCCGGCGGAGAGCGTGTAAGATGTATGCTCTGTAAAATGATGCTCTCTGGCGCAAATGTACTTTTGCTTGACGAGCCGACAAACCACCTCGACCTTGAATCCATCGCCTCATTAAACGACGGCCTTATCAAATATCCCGAAACAATACTTTTCACATCGCATGACCATCAGTTTGTGGAGACGGTTGCCGACCGCATAATCGACGTAACGCCCGGTCACTTCTTTGATGAAGCGATTACCTTTGACGAATACGTTGAAAAAACATCGGAGCAAAATGATAAAAAATAACGATAAATCCAAACCATATTCACACCCAAGGTGGAATGACAAACAGCTTCCCGTTGTTACAGGCTACAAGGAGTTGTCAAAAGAAGAAAAGGAACGAGTAGACAGAGATTTCAAGGAGTATTGTGAAAATCATGGGATAGAGATAGTTGAAGATTTATAGAAGCGTGATAATAATATGAAATATGATATTTGGCAGATAATTTAATATGCCAAGCACTTTGCAGAAATGCAAGGTGCTTTTTTAATGTTATTTTGCAACTTTGCAGCTGTTAAATATAAAAAATGAGAACACAGGCCAAGTCCGTGTTCTCGGGGCAAAGGGGTAAATCTCCAGGCTGATCAATTCCCTCTTCCAAATTTATTATATGCCGTTTTTACAAAAAGGTCAACACGTTCGGTTAATTAAGCATTATGCTTTTTAGCCTCTATGTTTTCTTTGTTTTAGAAGCATGGGAGACTCCGGTGCAAATCCGGGTGCTTATCATTATAATACAATCATTTAACCGTTGACTCAACAGTCAGCGGCTATAACCACAACGAAAATGACACAGCTAAGGGGTATGCTAACTTAACAACCGAAGAAAAAACAATGGTTGACTGAGTTAAAAAGCTGTGGGATAATAAAAAAGGCGATAGGTAGTAGTATAAGAATGAGTACCTTCCATCGTGTTGAGGTCCCGGTGGAAATCCGGGCGCCTATCGCTGTAAATATACTTATTGTTTACCGTTGACTCAACAGTCAGCGGTATTTTTATGTTCAAAAGAAGAATTGACAATGCTTAATATAGAGTTACAACATTTCGGTGGCAGAGGAGCAGTAAGCTATAATTTAAGTGGTAGTTCGATTGCTCTCCCCCATTGATTATGTACGGACTTTTTGAGCATTTTTACGGACCTTTTTTCCTATTTCGGCACTTTGCATTTTCATAAAAAGGCAAAACATAAAACCCCTAAAAAGCTTATAACATCAAGCTTTTTAAGGGTTTTATGAATGGTGAGCCATCGGAGATTCGAACTCCGGACACCTTGATTAAAAGTCAAGTGCTCTGCCAACTGAGCTAATGAGTCATACAGCTTTAATATTATAGCAATTTCGCGCCGTTCTGTCAACTCTAAAATGAAAAAATTTGAAAATTTCCTTTTTCTCCGCAAAACCGCAGAAACATAAGGAAACAGCCCGGCAAAAGCCGGGCCTTCCCATCGAAATTATTTGTGCTCCGTAAAGAAATCATTCACAATGTCGCTCACGTCATAGTGCACAAACGGGCCCAAACCGCTGTTGACATCGATTGTATATCGGCAATCGGTTTCCGTATAGGCGTCGATAAAGTAGTTTTCTACGATCTCAATGTAATTTTTCACACCGTCTCTTTCAGCGGCTTCATCATCTGTGCGCACATAGACGCTCTCGTCAGACAAAAGATATATGAAGACAAGCTCTCTTGTCTGCCCCGGCTCCAACAGAATATTCCCGGTCTTGTTCGGGTCTTCCGCATTCATCGGAACTTCTGCAATGCCGTTGATCAGCTCTCGCTTGTCGGTCGTGCACTCGGACATATCCAAAGGGCAGCCGTCTGTGTCATACTGTCCCATGTCGTATACTCCGGAAAGGAATCCCGTCGCTTCATCTCCGGTGTTCTCAAAGCCGATTGTGACATACGCAAACGCATAATGCGGCGAAGAAAGCGTGCCGTCTTCGTTCAGCTCGCAGGTCTCCAGCCACGGGTAACCACCATTTATCCACCACGGAACAAAGCAGTCGTTATCCGCTGGCGTAAGACCATATTCAAGTTTATTGGACATATGCACGTCTTTGATCGTGGCTTTCACATTTTTACCGCCGTAAATGCTCGATGCAGAAAAGTACGGGTCATTCTCTGCATCAAAACTGCCGTCGCCGTTTTCAATTGAAATGCTCCCGTCTTCCGTGCGAACGATTTTCGGTATCTTGGAGAAATCCAGTTTTTCATCCGCTGTAAAATGCGATTCAAATTCTTCTTTCGCAGAAGATACCTCCGCCGTTTCAGATACTTCGGAGATTTCGGGATTTCCAGAGAACTCCGGCACTTCCGCTTTGCTTTCTTCCGAAACTACTGCTTCATTCCCCGGTGCCTCCGTGACCTCCACGCCGCCGGAGACCGCCTCCGCCTGCACACGCGGCAAATTTGCAACGCCAAAGGCCACGCCGCTGACGCACGCAACTGCCAACACAACACACCAGATTTTCGTCCTTAACGTCCGTTTCATAACCAATGCTCCTTTCGGTTTTGTGTAACCTTCCTACGCCCAGAGCATACCACACCCGCCCCGCTGTTTCAATATAAACCGTACAGTTTTTGCAGTTCTTTTGCAATACTTTTGCAAGTTTTGCCGCACACAGAAAAAGAGCCCCGCAAAACGCGAGGCCCATAAACCTTTATATTTTATCTATCAATCTTATTCATCACTTCCGTGAGGCTCAACCCGTTTTTCTCGGCGAGCGCCGCCAGGTCATCGTGCTCAAACTTCGCGCGCTGCACGCCGTAACCGGAAGACACCTTGCGGCGCACCGGGCCGAGGGCGGTCTCCACCGTCTCCTCCGTGCGGGTCAGCACATAGCGGCGGCACAGCGTCTCGCGGATGCCGATGGTCGCCGTGTGTTTGAAAATCGCCTGCACAACGGCCTCCTTCTGCGCCTCGCGGCACAGCACCGTCAGCAGCGTGCCAGGGCGGTTTTTCTTCATCATAACGGCGGTCGTGAAGACCTCCACCGCGCCCGCCTCGCGAATCTTCTCCGCCGCAAAGCCAATCATCTCGGCGGTCATATCGTCGATGTTGCAGTTCAGCTCGTAAACGGAGTCCGCGCCGTCGCCGGTTTCGCCCAGCATCGCGCGCACACAGTTCGCCACTTCAAAGTCCTTCTTGCCCATGCCGTAACCCACGCGCTGCACGCGCATAACCGGCATATCGCCGAACGCTGCCGCAAAGTGCTTCAGCAAAGCCGCGCCCGTCGGCGTGCAGAGCTCACCCTGAATGCGCCCGCCGTAGATCGGCACGTCGCGCAGAATATACGCCGTAGCCGGGGCCGGAACAGGCAGCACACCGTGTGCACAGCGCACCTTTCCCGCGCCTACATGCACCGGTGACGCAACAATCTTCTCCGGCGCAAGCTTGCGGATGAGCAAGCACGTCGCCGTAATGTCCGCCACCGCGTCCATCGTGCCGACTTCATGGAAGTGGATCTCCGAAACCGGCATGCCGTGCGCATGGCTCTCCGCCTCCGCGATGAGCTTATACACCGCAATCACGTCTGCACGCACCGCATTCTCCAACGGCAGATGCCCGATGATATGCTCGATATCCGCCATGCTGCTGTGGTGGTGATGCCCGTGACCGTGTTCATGCTCATGCGTATGTTCGTGATCGTGGTCGTGGTGATACTCATGTTCGTGTACATGGTCGTGAGCGTGATGTTCGTGGTCGTGCACGTCAGCGCTTTCTTCCTCCTCGCCGTTCACCGTAACGGAAAGATGCGTGCCGTTGATGCCGCATTTCGTGCTCACTTCCGCCTTAAATTCCACACCGGGGATACCGAGCGCGTTCAGCTCGTCGAGCACTGCCTGTTTGTCGTCAAACAGTTCTAAAAGCGCCGCCGAAAGCATGTCGCCCGCCGCACCCATGCCGCAGTCAAAATACAAAGTCTTCATGCAGATTCCTCCTAAAATCAAAAAGGCGCACGAACCCCATACAGTCCGCGCGCCTCCGCTGGCACAATTTAATCCTATAAAAAAAGATCCGGCGCTTCAACGCCATCGCAGCTTCCTGCCGCAATAAATACAGTATACCGCCCCAAAGCGATGATGTCAAGCCAAACCAGAACCGTAAAGTTTTTCCCCCGCGAAAAAACACAAATTTTCGCAAAAACAGGGTTGACTTTTGCGTACCGATGTATTATAATAACGATTGTCTCAAGCGAGCAGTGTGTTCGTCTTGCAACAAACGGGTTTCCCGTTTTTATAATATGAGTTTGCGTTTACGCAGCTCTGTATATGGAGGAGTTCCCGAGTGGCCAAAGGGGACAGACTGTAAATCTGCTGCTTCTTGCTTCGGTGGTTCGAATCCACCCTCCTCCACCAGAAAAAGGACTTTGCGTTTGCAAAGTCCTTTTTTCAACGAAACGAATCCCTTCGATATGTGAAATTGCCCTGCGGGCAGTGAAATACACGGCGTCTCCAAATCACCCATGGTTCTGCGCCATCACGCCGACCAACGCGTGCGGCACGTAGGGCTCTTCAAGGTATGCAATCTCGTCAGCGGTGAGCCTCAATTCAACGGCGTTCACAAGCCCCGTGATGTGCGAAAGATTTGTTGCGCCGCAGATGGGCGACGCAACCTTCGTCAGCAGCCACGCGAGGGCGATCTCCGTCATGGTACAGCCGCGCTTCTCGGCCAGCTCCGCCACACGGTCAATGATTACACCGTCGGTCTCGGCGGTCTTGTCGTACTTAAATTTCGCGTAGTTGTCTTCCTCAAGGCGCTTGGAGCTCTCACCAGGATGCCTCGAGAGCCGCCCTGCGGCGAGTGCACTGTATGGCGTCATCGCAATGTTCTCCGCCTTGCAGAACGGCGCCATTTCGCGCTCCTCCTCGCGGAAAATGAGATTATAATGCCCTTGAACGGACACAAACTCCGCCATGCCGTGCATACGGGCGTAGTAATTCGCCTGCGCCAGCTGCCACGCATAGCAGTTTGAGATGCCGATGGCGCGGACCTTGCCGGCCTTCACCGCGTCGTTCAGCCCCTCCATAATCTCCTCAATGGGCGTGCGATAGTCCCACATGTGGCAGATGTACAGATCAACGTAGTCCATACCGAGACGCTTCAGGCTTGCATCGAGGCAGTTTTTCACGTGCTGCTGCCCCGTCACGCCGTTTGCAATCTCCTCGTCGGTGCGCGGCTCAAATTTCGTCGCCAGCACCACATCCTCGCGGCGGGCAAAATCGCGCAGCACACGGCCGACAAACATCTCGCTCGTGCCGCCTTGGTAGCTCATCGCCGTGTCAAAAAAGTTGATGCCGTTCTCGAGCGCCGCTTTGATAATCTCGTTGGAGCTTTCCTCATCCAGCGTCCAGCGGTGCTGCCCCGCGGCCGCTTCGCCAAAGCCCATGCAGCCAAGGCAAATGCGCGAAACATTCAGGTCAGAGTTGCCGAGTTTTACGTATTCCATGTGTCTTCCCCTTTTCTATAAAAATTCGTGATTTCTTGCTTTCAGTATACTAAACCATCAAAATAATGTCCAATACCTATTTTTTATCCTTCTCCATGCCGGAAATGTATTTCTTCGCAAAATCGAGAAACGCGTTCGTTAGCGGTGAGAGCACACGGTTCTTTTTCCAAACGAGCACCGTCGCGGCGCGGATCGGCGGCTGCAGCGGCACGAATTTCAGGCCGTTATGCTGCAAGTCGAGCTTCAGCGTGAACAGCACGCCGTTTTCGCGGCGAATGACCGAAGCCATGTTGTATTGCAAATCGCCGTGCGCGATAATGTTGAGCCGGTCCGCGCTGTCGCCGAACCAGTTCACAATCTCACTGCGGATCTGGTCCCGGCGCGAAAACACCGCCGGGTACGGCACAATGTCCTGTGGCGTCAAATACGGCTTCTGCGCCAGCGGCGAATCCGACCGCACCAGCGCGTTCCACGTTTCCGGCACCGGGAAGTGCAGAAAATCATACTTGCTGATTTCCACCGGCTCCAACAGCAAACCAATGTCCAACGTGCCGCGTTCAATGCGCTCCTTAATGTTATCGGAGTTGCCGCTATAAATGCTGTACGTCACGTTCGGGTGCTCGGCGCGAAACGCCGCCAAAATGCCGGAAAGATGGCAGGAGCCGTGGTACTCGCCGCTGCCGATGGAAATTTCGCCGGTCAGCATTGCCTCCTGCTTTAATTCCCGCTTCGTCATTTCGGAAAGCGTCACGATTTCCTCTGCGCGGCGGCGGAATAACATCCCCTCCTCCGTCAACGTGACGCTGTGGTTGTTGCGGCTGAACAGCTTCACGCCAAGCTCCTGCTCCAGCCCCATCAGCTGGCGGGAAAGTGTGGGCTGTGTGATATGTAAAAGCTGTGCCGCCTTCGTGATGTTCTCCTCACGCACAACAGCCAGAAAATACTGCAAGACTCGTATATCCATAGATATGAAAGCAGCCTCCTAAACCTCGGGCGGCAAACGCGCACCCTTTATATTTCGTATTATAGCACGCCTGTCATGCCCATTTCAATACAGCGCATTATTCAAGTTGTACAGACAAACCTTGTGCAACTTCAATAAAGTTTTGCGCCTTACGTAAATCTTCTGTTCAGTTTTAAAATCAAATCTTACAAATCTCTTTATAAATGCAAAAAAGCTGCAAAACCCCTTGTAAATCCAGAAAAGTTGCGCTAAAATAGTAATCCGCGCCGGGGTATTTCTTATTTATATGAGCGTGCTCATGTACGCACATGATTTGGATTTTTATGATTTCGTAATTTCTTGAAACGGTTTTACCGGATCACGGTATACGGCCGCGGTCCACAGGAGGTGCATTTATCTGCAAGTATTCAGAGCACTGAAAAAGGGATTTTTAGAGCTTACCCCAAACGAAAAGGTCCTGCTTGTTTTAACGGCTTCCATTTTCCTCACCGTCTATGCCGAGATGTTGGCGCTGCTTTTATTGCCGTTTTACATTGCCGCCACGAAGCAGAGTTTCGTTTTCTTCCGCCGTAAACAGGATTTATTTTTTCTTTCGGCTTTCTGGGTGCTCTCCCTGCTCGTCACGATTTTCTCAGGCGGCACCGTAACGGATATTCTGCTCGGCGTTTTTATGGTGTTCGCATTCATCGCCGTCATTTTCGTCACCTATACGATGACCCAGCGCGCGTTCCGCCTCATTTTATCTTTTGTCTGCCTCATGAGCCCCTATTGCCTCCTTGTCGCGCTCGTTCAGCGCGCGCTCGGCATGGAGTGGGTTTACGGTGCGCGGTATAACTCCATCTTTACAAACCCCAATTACTATGCGTTTTACATTTCGCTCGTCGTGCTCTTCTGCATCTACAACATCGTAAAAAGTGAAGACACGCCGCTGCGCGGTGTATACGCTGCCCTGATTCCGTTGAATCTTATCGCGCTTGAGCTCACCGAGTGCCGCACCACTTTCATGGTGCTGCTCATCGTCTGCCCTGTCATGCTGTGGTTCTGTGGCAAGAAGAAGTGGCTTTCCGTGTACCTTTTCACCATGCTCGGCATTTTGCTCACACTCGTTCTGTTCGGTGAATCGCTCGATTTCCTCCCGCGCATCGATCTCATCCGGCACGATTTTGCAAAGCGCATGAGCATCTGGTCGGGCGCCATCGGCAGTATTATGGACGCCCCGTGGTTCGGTCGCGGCTACAATACATACGCGCGCATCCATGACCTCTACGGCTCATACAGCATCGCAAAGCATTCGCACAACCTGCTTTTGGAGCTCCTCATGGACTTCGGATTTGTGGGTACGGCGGTCTTACTCGGTTACTTTGCCATCAATGTCGGCAAGATTATCCGCCTGCACCGCAGCCACAAGTGCCATCAGCGCTATGCCCTCACGGTCTCCGTCATCGTTTGCGTTCTGCTGCACGGGCTTTTGGATATCTCCATGCTGTGGCCGCAAACCGGCCTGCTCGTCATTTACATCGTCGGCTTCAGCACCGAGTACGACAAGCAGCACATCTTCGGCACAGACCGCCGCCACGAGATTTTTGCGCTGCACGCAAGATCCATTCAGGCAAAAGAACCCATCTTGTAAAAAATTCTGTTATCCTTTACAAAAAGGCTGCCAAAATTTCGGCGGTCTTTTTCTTTTGTGTCTCTTTTCGGATAACGCGATTTTTGTTATAATAAAAGAGTTTTGGACAATACCGCATAACTCCTCCGCGGTACTGCCCCTTCAATTTTTCAGCAAAGGAAGATCTATTTTATGGGCGGTTTTTTCGGCGCAGCATCGCAGACTGACTGCGTTTTCGACCTTTTTTTCGGTATTGATTACCACTCCCACCTCGGCACACGCCGCGCGGGCATGGCGGTTTACAGCCCGGAGACCGGCTTTGACAAGGCCATTCACAACATTGAAAACGCTCCGTTCCGCACGAAGTTTACAACGGAATCGCAATCTATGCACGGCACGCTCGGCATCGGCTGCATCTCCGATTATGAGGCACAGCCGATTTTGGTGCGTTCGCATCACGGCACCTTCGCCATTACGACCATCGGCAAGATCAATAACGCCAATGAGATCGTAGAGGACATCATCGGGCGCGGCACGCATTTCTTTGAGATGCAAAACGGCGAAGTGAACCCCACAGAGCTCGTCGCCGCCATCATCGACCAGAAAGAGAATTTCATCGACGGTATTCGCTACGCGCAGGAGGTCGTCAACGGTTCTTTGAGTATGCTCGTCCTGACGCCGCGCGGCATTTACGCGGCACGCGATAA
>ERZ857882.4968-NODE-4968-length-10877-cov-3.680558_pt1 | contig 10877 bp, 5 predicted proteins | sample MGYA00519697_ERZ857882 | MGnify/ENA primary metagenome ERZ857882 (study PRJEB31778, sample SAMEA3449373) | human gut metagenome | biome: human gut; feature: human-associated habitat; material: faeces | place: United Kingdom | collected 2010/2012 ... | reverse complement strand
GAATACCAAGATCCTCATCGGCGAGGTCAGCAGCGTGGAGCTGAGCGAGGAGTTCGCCCATGAAAAGCTGTCCCCTGTGCTGGCCATGTACCGCGCTTCCGATATCCAGGACGCCTTTGGCAAGGCCGAGCGGCTGATTGCCGACGGCGGCTTTGGCCACACCTCCTCCATTTACCTCAACACCCTTACCGAGCAGGCCAAGCTGGATGAGTTTGCCGGCCGCATGAAGACTTGCCGTATCCTGGTGAACACCCCGGCCTCCCAGGGCGGCATCGGCGATCTGTACAACTTCAAGCTTGCGCCCTCCCTGACGCTGGGCTGCGGCTCCTGGGGCGGCAACTCCGTATCCGAGAACGTGGGCGTAAAGCACCTGCTCAATATCAAGACTGTGGCTGAACGGAGGGAGAATATGCTGTGGTTCCGCGCGCCGGAAAAGGTGTATCTGAAGAAGGGCTGCCTGCCGGTGGCGCTGAGCGAGCTGAAGACCGTGATGGGCAAGAAGAAGGCCTTCATCGTAACCGACTCCTTCCTGTATCATAACGGCTACACCAAGCCGATTACCGACAAGCTGGACGAAATGGGCATCCAGCACACCACGTTCTTTGACGTCGCGCCCGATCCCACCCTGGCCTGCGCCAAGGCTGGCGCCAAGCAGATGACCGATTTCGCGCCCGACTGCATCATCGCCCTGGGCGGCGGCAGCGCCATGGACGCGGCCAAGATCATGTGGGTGATGTACGAGCATCCCGAGTGCGACTTTATGGATATGGCCATGCGCTTCATGGATATCCGCAAGCGCGTGTACACCTTCCCGAAGATGGGTGAAAAGGCGTACTTCATCGCCATCCCGACCTCCGCTGGCACTGGCTCCGAAGTCACCCCGTTCGCCGTCATTACCGATCAGGACACCGGCGTGAAGTACCCGCTGGCGGACTACGAGCTGCTGCCGAAGATGGCGATTGTGGATGCTGACATGATGATGTCCGCGCCGAAGGGCTTGACCTCCGCCTCCGGTATCGATGCGCTGACCCACGCGCTGGAAGCCTACGCCTCCATGCTGGCGACGGACTTCACCGACGGTCTGGCGAAGCAGGCGGCTCAGCTGATTTTCGAGTATCTGCCCGCGTGCTACGACAACGGTCAGAACGAGCCGGTTGCCCGCGAAAAGATGGGCAACGCAGCCACGATGGCTGGCATGGCGTTCGCGAACGCGTTCCTCGGCGTCTGCCACTCCATGGCGCACAAGCTGGGCGCGTTCCATCACCTGCCGCACGGCATCGCCAACGCGCTGCTGATTGAGCTGGTCATCCGCTACAACAGCGCCGAAGTTCCCACGAAGATGGGCACCTTCCCGCAGTACGCCTATCCGCACACGAAGCGCCGCTACGCTGAATTCGGCGAATTCCTCGGCTTCAAGGGTGCGAATGACGACGAGACGGTGGAGAACCTGATTCGCAACATCCATGCCCTGAAGGAGCGCGTCGGCATCAAGAACACGATTCGCGACTACGGTGTGGACGAAGAGAAGTTCCTCGCGACGCTGGACGAAATGTCCGAGCAGGCGTTCGACGACCAGTGCACCGGCGCGAACCCGCGCTACCCGCTCATCAGCGAAATCAAGGAAATGTATCTGAAGGCGTACTACGGCGAGTAATGCGCCATTCTCCCCGGCTTGGCAGGAATGCTTCTGCTGGGCCGGGCATTTTTGAGCACAAAAAATTTTGTCCGCTTGCAGGAATGTCGTATTTGGGCGGCGAATAGATATTCAGGACAAATATCGGACTTTGCGGGGCGCCCCAATCAGCGCTCGGGCAAGCATGATAACGTGCTCAACTCAATCGCGAAAAGGGAGTCCAGAGGGTCACAGACCCTTTGGCAGGTCAAGGGCAGTGCCCTTGCGCCTCTCCCCCCAATAAACATGAACCATATAGAAGGAGGTTTCCCTATGGATTTGACGCATGTGATTGCCGAGCGGGAGAATAAGAAGATTTACCGCGACGGCGCCAAGGCCATCAAGGTGTTTGCCGAAGGGTACAGCAAGGCGGACATTCTGAACGAAGCGCTGAACACGGCGCGCGTGGAAGAGACGGGCCTGCCGATTCCGAAGCTCCTTGCTGTTGACACGGTGAACGGTCAATGGGCGATTACGACGGAGTTCGTCGAAGGCGACACGCTGGCTGCGCTGATGGCGGCGCATCCGGAAAAGGAAGACGAGTACCTAAACCTGTTTGTTGACATTCAGATGAAGGTTCACGCCTGCACCTGCCCGATGCTCAACAGCCTGACGGAGAAGATGCAGCGCAAGATTTCCGCCACCGACCTCGACGCGACCACCCGCTACGAGCTGCACACCCGCTTGGCGAGTATGCACGTCCACAAGAAGGTCTGCCACGGCGACTTCAACCCGTCCAACATTATCTTGAAGCCCGACGGACAGTGGTACATCCTCGACTGGTCGCACGCCACGCAGGGCAACGCATCCGCTGACGTCGCCCGCACCTACCTGCTCTTCGTCCTGGAAGGCAAGGAAGCGCTGGCGGAGAAGTACCTCTCCCTCTTCTGCAAGAAGAGCGACACCGCCAAGCAGTACGTCCAGCAGTGGATTCCGATCGTCGCCGCGAGCCAGTCCCTCAAGGGCAAGCCCGAAGAGCGCGACCTGCTCATCCGCTGGGCAAGCGTTTGCGAATACGAATAATCATCAAAGGGACTGACTTCGGTCAGTCCCTTTTTTCGTGGGGATGGGAGACGCGCCATGTAACCATTTCCCCGCATTTGTTGAAATCTGCCACATTTGCAATTTGCCCTATGTAACCCACTTTTCATCCTCTTTTTTTCGTGGTATCATTATTATAAGAAGGGGGAATTTGCCCTTTTCAAACTTATCTGCCGCGATTGCTTGTCAACCGCCTCCACAATCAGCATGAATGAATTATACACGGCAAATATTGCTCTCAGCGTCTTCGCCATGGCGATTATGCTCTTCTCCCTGCGCGGCGACATCAGCCAATCCAAGATCCGAAACCTGCTCTGCGGCGGCCTGTACGCCACCATCGCCATTTGCGCGCTGTGTGAGTGGTCGGGCGTGCAGATGGATGGCACGCCGCCCGCGCTGATTCCGCTGCATATCGCCGTCAAGACCATCGAACTTTCGCTTGCGCCGCTAATCGGTCTGTTCGCGGGCTGCATTATCCATCCCTGCCCGCGGAAAGTGGTACACAGGCTGCTGTGCCTTGCGGGCTTCCACGCGCTGCTGGTGCTGCTCTCGGCGTTCACGGGGCTGATATTCTATGTCGATGGGCAGAATTTCTATCACCACGGGTTGCTCTACGTGCTCTACATGCTCGCCTACGGGGGCAGCATGGTGTTCTTCCTCGTGCAGATTTGGTTCGCCTGCCGCGCCTATCAGTACACCGGCGGCACACAGCTGATGCTCGCGACGCTGTTCGTGCTGTTAGGGCTGATGGTGCAGCTGTTCCTGCCGATGGTCAAAATCGACTGGATTACCATCAGCTGCGGCGCGCTGATGATGTCGAAATTCTCCAGCGACATGGTGCTGCAAACCGACGGGCTGACGCAGCTTGTCAACCGCTTGGGCTACGAGCATTATCTGGCGCGCCTGCGCGTGCCTGCTACCATCCTGATGTTCGACGTTGACCGCTTCAAGGACGTCAACGACTGCCATGGGCACTTGATGGGCGACGCCTGCCTGCGGACGATTGCCGGCTGCATCCGCCGCGCGTATGGGAATTACGGGACGTGCTTCCGCATCGGCGGCGACGAGTTCTGCGTAATACTGACGCGGCGGAACGCGCAATACAACACCATGACGGAGATTTTCCAGCACCTGATGGATGCGGCGCGGGCGGAGAATCCGGTTCTGCCGATGGTATCGGTGGGCTGTTCGCATTTTAATCCGTCAACGGATGATTTGGCGGAGTCCTTGGCGCGGGCGGATGCGCGGATGTATCAGAATAAGGAAGCGCATAGATAAACACAGCCGCGACGAGTGAATATGCTCGTCGCGGCTGATTTTTATTCACCTGTATCCACCGCAGTGCTGGCAGTAGCGCGCTTCCTTCGGGTTTTCTAAGCCGCAATACTTGCATGTCAACATTCGGAGTGCGTGCTTTTGTTGATATTACCGATTCACATACGCGTCGATTTCATTCCGGCTGGAGATTTGCAGCTTCTCAAAAATGCTTTCCATGTACGACTTCACCGTGTTGACGGAAACGCCCATCAGCGCGGCGATTTCCTTGTTGCTGCGACCCTTCGCGGCAAGCATGGCAATCGAAAACTCGTAGGGTGTGAGCGCGTCGGTCACCTGCAGCGTCGACACGGGGTTGTGAATTTTCATCCACCCGCGGCTGAAGCGGTAGACCGACTGCACAATCTTGTTGTACGTTTCCGGCTCCTGCTTGCGCAGCGCGCGCTCCACCTGCCCCTGCAAAATGCCGTGATGCTCCACAAACGGGTGGATGTACCCCTCGCGGCTGGCGATGCTCCACGCGGCATCGAACTTCTGCTCCGCGCGTTCATCCTGCTTCAGGCTCATGCAAATCATGCACAGGACGATGTTGAGGTAGATGCTGTCAATGGGGTAGCGCGTGCCCGCCATCAGCAGGGCGGATTCGGCAATGCCCATCGCATGTTCGTATTCGCGGCGGATGTAGAGCGCGTGGGCGATGGCGTACATGGCGAAATACTGCATTCCGGGCGGAAGAATACCGATAGCGGGGCGGATAGGCGTCAGGTCGAGCTTCTCGGAGTGGAAGAACACGCTGATGAGCGCGTCGGTAATGCTGCTGTACAGCCGCCACGAATCGTCGTTTGCGCGCTGCCCGTCCCGCTGAATCATTTCGAGATTCCGGCGGCACTTGGCGGCATCCCCCGTCTGCAGCATCGCCATCGTGTTGGTAATCAGCGCGGACAGGCGGATTTCGGGGCACTTGCTCGTCAGGTATTTCTCGCTGATTTCGCGGGCTTCCTCGTGCTCATCGCGGAAATAGTGGTGCAGGGCGCGGGCGATGTCGCGTTCCTCCTCGTCGTTCATGGTCAGCAGGAGATTTTGGAAGCCGTTGTCGCACGGGCGGGAAATCAGCGGCATATAGCACTTTGCCATCCGCGGGGGGATTTTTTCCTGCCCGCGCTGCCCGCTCTTGCGCAAATCCGCCGGATGCGGCGTATTCGCCGGAATCAGCCACCCGCCCGATTTCCGGATTGCCCCCTGAATCCGCCCGGTATTCAGGTAGTAATTCACCATGCGGATGGAAACGCCCCACAGCTCCGCTATTTCCTTTACGCTGAGGTAGTCCAATGCGCAGCCCCTCCTTGTTCTCCTTGTTTACGCTTACGGAATTGGCTCCCAAAGCATGGTCGCCGTTCGATTGCCATACGAGCCCTTGGGCAGCATGTAGGAGCGCGGCGTTCCTTCTACGCCGTCGATTTTCCAGCCTACAAAGGTATAGCCCGGGAGGTAGTAGGACGGGTCTTCTTCCGGTGTCCCGAAATAAACTTGGTTGTTGATGGTGTATTGAACCCAATTATATGCTTTGCCGTGGCTCACGTAGGTAATGGTGTACGTCGCCACACGCCACTCCGCCTTGTAAATGCGGTCGCCGGTTGATCCTTTGGGGATAATCATCGGCGTTGAAGGGAACTGACCGCTGCCATCGAGGACCCAGCCGGAAAATTCGTAGCCCGGACGGTCGGGAGGGATGGGCAGGGTGACGGAATCCTCCACGGTGTATTTTATCGGAGACACGGCTGGGCCGCCGTTCGTGTCCAGTGTGATGGTGTATTCAATCACCTTCCAGTTTGCGGTATACGCCTTGTTTCCCGTCGAACCCGTCGGAATTTTGACGCTTGTCTGCGGCGTCGTGATGCGCTCGCCCGTCCAGCCGACAAACTCGTAGCCGTTGCGGGTCGGGGTTGGCAACTCGAAATCCTCATCCGTCATGGTGTAAACCACCTTTTCTTGACCGCTGCCGCCGTTCAAATCCATGGTGATGTTGTATTCTGTCAGTTTCCAGTTCTCGATATACGTCTTGTCGCCCGTCGAACCCTTCGGGATGGTCACGTTCGGCTGCGGCGTCGTGATGCCCTCGCCTGTCCAGCCAAGGAACGTGTAGCCCGTGCGGGTCGGGGTCGGCAGCGTTACGGTTTGCTCCACCGTGTAGAAATACACTTCCGACGAGCCGGCATTGCCCCCTTCCAGCAGCGTAATGATGGTGTATTCAATCACCTGCCAATTCGCGGTGTAGGTGCGGTCGCCCGTGCTGCCTTGCGGGATTTCCATGGCCTTCTGCGGTTCGGTGATGCCCTCGCCCGTCCAGCCGAGGAAGATGTAGCCCGTGCGAACCGGGGTCGGCAGCTGGAACGCTTCCGATTCCACCGTGTACTGGATGGGACGGATCGGATCGCCGCCTGCCGTGTCCATCGTGACGGTATAAAGCTTGTCCGCCGTCAGCGTCAAGGTCAGCGGCGCGTAGGGCATGAGGAAGGAAACCGCGTCGTTCCCCTCGCTGATACTCAGGGAAACAGCCGGGTCGCTCTGGAAAACGTGGATGCCGCGATAGCCCGCTGCGGGCGCGATTTGCACCGTCACCTGCTCACCCGCGCGGCACAGCAGGTCGTTGCCCTCCGCCGGCATGTCGCTGCCCCAGAGGACGTTCTGCGCGTCGATGGTCACGCGCTGCGTGTCCGCCGTCCACGTCAGCGTAACGATGCGCTTTTCTTCGCGCCCCGTTACGGGCAGGAATGCGGCCGTCTCCTCGCCGCGCAGTCCCGTCAGGTGAATGAGGGCACGCTCGTCCGCGCCGAAGTCGCTGCGCTTGAACTGCGTCACCCACTCGCCGCGCTCCTTGTCGAAGGTGAAGCTCGCCACGGCGCCGCTGCGCAGGGTCAGGCTCGGCGTGAAGTAATCCGGGCGCGCGCCGCTGATGCGAACGCGGTAGGTGATGCGCCCGTCCTGCTCGCCATAGCGGTAGACGTACACCGGGAATTCCGCTACCAGCGTGCTGTCATCGGTCAGCGGAAACACAACATCGCCCTCGCGGGAAAGATATACATAATTTTCCGCCACAGCAAAGCAGGATTCGCCGCCATTCAGGCGGTAGACCTTGCTCCACGGGTCTGCGCTGCGCATTTCCGGCAGCAGCACATACTGCTCCTGCAAATCCGGATACTTCTCCGCAAACGCCGCCTCGATGCTGTCCATCATGTTGACCGCGCCCATCGGGCAGCTGTCGCCCGTGTACTGCACCGTCGTTTCGGTCAACAGCGCGCCGTCCCAATCCGCCGTTTCCAGCTGCATGTCCTTGGCGCTCTGGTCAACAAGGCGGAAGCGCACGGTCAGGCTGATTTTTTTCTCCACCTTCAGCTCGCTGCCCATATGCAGCTGCTGCCCCGGCACAAGCGCGTTCTTGCCCGGATTCAGCACAATATCGCCCGTCGGCAGCGGGTCATCCGTCAGGTTCACGAGGTTCGTCGCAATCCCGATATCGAGATTCATCGGCTTGTCCACCACGATGGTGGAGCTGACATTGCCCTCGCCGTTCAGCGACACATTCCCCGACGCGCCCAGAATCAGCTCCTGAACATCTGCCGCCGCGCCGATGTTCAGCCGCACGTCCTCGTCCGACAGCACATACAGGCGGTCGATTTTGCCGGACGGCAGATTGGCGTTCAGCCCGCCGAGAACCAGCAGATTGCCGTTCATTTCCGGCGCATTGAACTCTGTGTCGCCCAGATGGTCAAAAATCGCGTCGCCGATGAAGGACTCCGGCGGCTGCGTGTCCTTTTTCAACACGGTGATGCCAAACTGCTTGATGTTCTCCTGAAACGCCGGGTCATCCCAATCCGTATTGTCCCACATGCCAGCGCCGATTTCTTTCGCCAGCCGCTCCAGCGCCGAGTCCTTGCCCTGTGGTGTCTGGTTCTTGTTGATGGTGTTCAGTGTGTTCAGCGCACTCATGTTGTTTTCCACAATCATGGCCGCCGATGCTGTACCCGCCCAAATGATGCTGCATAAGAGCAGGAAAATGGTGCTCCATCGTGCGATTCGCTTCATGCTGCTTCCTCCTTGATGATAGCTTCCGCGGGCTTTTTCCCATTGAAAACGCCCCTTCTGGTTTCAGTATACCATCGGCAAGCGCTGTTCGCCACCGCCATTCAATGGATTAATTGGACGTTTCCCTGCCCTTTTCCTGCTGAAAATTCCTGCATTCACGCAGGTTTCACGTCGATTCGCGCATGTTTCCCGCCGGATGCACCTTTCCAAGGCAGGAAATATCAATTGCCAAGGATGGCAAAGTGCATCTTTCCAACATACGAAAAAAGGCGAACCGGTTTTGAAGCCGATTCGCCCGTGGATTTGTCCAAACTTGGATGGAATTACTTGGCGATGGTGCAGTGCATGAAGTACTTGTAGCCCAGCGGGTTGGAGAAGAAGCCCTGCACGGAGTCGTCGATCATGTAGATGTCGGTGTAGTAGTACAGCGGCACGATGCAGCCGGTATTCATCAGCATATCTTCCGCGATGTGCATCATGGCATAACGGTTCGCGCTGTTGGTGCAGCTCTTGATGGTAGAAATCAGCACGTCATAGGTTTCCGCCCAAGTGCCGTTCTCCACCTTCACGTCGTAGCCGTAGGGGGTCAGGTCGAGGTTGTAGATCTTCAGATCCGCATTCGCGCCCTTGCCGAACTGCACGTCGTTGTTGCCGGAGCCGGTCACCCACATGTCGAGGAAGCAGATCGGGTCGTTGTAGTCGGCAATCCAGCCATTGCGGGCAATGGAGTAGTCGCCGGACTTACGGGTGTTCAGGAAGGTGTTCCATTCCTGGTTGGTCAGGTTCATGGTGATGCCGACCGCAGAAACCGCGCTCTGGAGGTATTCGCCAATCGCCTTGTGGGCTTCGGAGGTGTTGTAGAGGTAGGTCAGGGACGGGAAGTTGGTGAAGACGCCGTTCTCCTCGTCGTAGGTGTAGTACTTCTTCAGGGTCTCAACCGCCTTGTCGAAGTTCGCCATGTAGACGTCTTCGTCGTCGGTCACGTCGTAGTAGCCGGTGATGCCTTCCACATGGCCCGCGTTCTTGTAGAACTCAGAGCCGTCCGCATCGGTCATGCCCATAGGAACGAAGCTGGACGCAGGCACCTGACCCGCCTGACCGATTTCTTCAACGATGTAGTTGCGGTCGAACAGCAGACCAATCGCCTGACGGATTTCTGCGCGCGCCGCTTCCGCTTCTTCGGGGGTCATGTTCGCGAGCACGTCAGCGGGCAGGATTTCTTCGTTGATGTTCCAGCAGACATAGTAGGTACCAATCTGACCGGCAATAACGAATTCCGTCGGATACTGTTCCTTCAGGGAAGCGATTTCAGAGGTGGGAACGTCGTCGATCAGCTGCCAGTCGCCCTTCTGGAAGTTCGCCAGCATGTTGTTCGCGTCGTCGGAGAGGTAGAAGTCCAGCTCGTCCATCGTGACCTTGTCCACCGCATGATAGTAGGGGTTCTTGGTCAGGGTGATCTTGCTGTTGTGTTCCCACGCGGTCATGGTGTACGGGCCATTGCCGATGTAGGTGGAAGGATCGGTCGCCCACGCTTCGTTGGCGACGACGTCCTCACGGACGGGCATGTACGCCGGGAAGGCGAGCAGCTCGTTCCAGTAGGCAACGGGGTTGTTCAGGGTAACGGTCAGGGTCTTGTTGTCCACGGCGGTCACAGCGAGGTTTTCCGCCTTGGGGTCGGAGCCGTCCGTAGTGTAGCCCTTGATGACTTCAAACATGTAGCCATAGTCCGCGCCCAGCTCGGAGGAAGCAGCGCGCTTCCACGCGAACTCGAAGTCCTTCGCGGTCAGATCCTTGCCGTCAGACCACTTCAGGCCGTCAACGAGCGTGTAGGTGTACGTCACCGTGCCGTCGTCATTGACCACCGGATCCGGCAGTTCCACCGCGCAGTCCGGCAGGATTTCCAGCTTGCCGTCGTCGGTCTGCGCCCAAGTGGACAGGCCTGCGAACAGGTGAGCGACCATCGTCGCGCCGTCCACAGCGGAGTTCAGCGCCGGGTCAAGCGTATCAGGCTCGGACGCGATGCAGACAGCCATGTACGTCTTGCCGTCTTCGGCGACAGCGCACAGGGTGCAGGTCACCATCATTGCGATGGCGAGCAGGAGAGCAGTCAGCTTCTTCATGAAAAAACCTCCCTTAATATTCTGTGACAGCCTTACTTTGCGTAGACTGTCTATATCAAAAATGCGTGTTGACGCATCCTTGAAGCAGTTTTTTTGCGCGGATAAACACGCGGGCACTCTATGCCAGTATCACTAACGCAATCGCGCGAAAGGTTCAAGGGACGAAGTCCCTTGCAGGATGCAGGGGCAGCGTCCCTGCCGGAGTCCAGCGGCAGAGCCTCTGGCGTCTCCCTTCTTACCCCAATTCCTTCACCCGGTGGCAGGCGACGAAGTGCCCCTTCTCGACTTCGTTGAAGGGCGGCATCGACTGCGCGCAGGCTTCGGTGGCGTGGGGGCAGCGCGTGCGGAACGGACAGCCCGACGGCGCGTTCAGGGGACTTGGAATGTCGCCGGAGAGGACAATGCGCTTGTTCGCGCGCGCAGCCTTCGGGTCAGGCAACGGAACGGCGGACAAAAGCGACTTGGAGTACGGGTGCAGCGGGTGATTGTAGATTTCCTCCGCCGACGCCAGCTCCACCATCTTGCCCAGATACATCACGGCGATTCTGTCCGAAATATGCCGTACAACCAGCAGGTCATGCGCAATGAACAGGTATGTCAGCCCCAGCCGATCCTGCAAATCATCAAACATGTTGATGACCTGCGCCTGAATCGACACGTCCAGCGCCGACACCGGCTCATCGCAG